>Ga0209166_10003582_pt1 | contig 11138 bp, 10 predicted proteins | sample Coa_R1_3_FD_187151 | JGI IMG/M metagenome (GOLD analysis project Ga0209166, IMG submission 187151) | Surface soil microbial communities from Centralia Pennsylvania, which are recovering from an underground coalmine fire - Coalmine... | ecosystem: Environmental > Terrestrial > Soil >... | reverse complement strand
GCATGCGAAGCCGTAGGCCAGCGGTGGTTCCGGGGGGTCGCCCCCCGGGCCAGCACGGCCCCGGCCCGGTGACGAAGGAACCAGGCCGTAGGCCAGCGGGGGTTCCGGGGGGTCCCCTTACCCCCCCGGGCTGGCACTGTTCCTAGCGGGCGGTGGCGGGCTCGGCGGCCGCGGGCTCTTCGGGCTGCCCGGCTTGGCCGGCCACGCCACCACGGCCCCGCAGTGCGAACATCAGCCGCAGTGCCGCGATCCAGATCAGCGTCGAGCCGCAGACGTGCACCCAGACCAGGCCGGCCGGCAGCCCGGTGAAGTACTGGATGTACCCGATCACGCCCTGGGTGCCGATCAGTCCGAGCAGCACCCAGCCGAGGCGGACGGCGGGGGCCGGGGCATGGGTCAGCCACAAGCCCACGGCGAGCGGGACGGCGAGCCCGCCGAGCAGCCAGCCGATGTCGGCGTGGAACTGGGTCGCCCCGGCCAGTGGCAGGCGGAACCGGGGTACCGCGCCCGCCCCGGCCAGCGGCCCGGTGCCGGTCACCACGGTCCCGGCGGCAAGCATCAGCGCCACCGACCCCACCACGGCATAGCCGAGCAGCCGCAGGTCGGCCCGGACCAGCGACCGGGCCGGTGCCATGCTCTCGGCACACCGGACGTGCAGCGCGACGGCGGCGGCGAGCACCGCGGCCGATGCCAGGAAGTGCAGCGCCACCATGGCCGGGTTGAGCTTGGTGAGCACCACGATGCCGCCGAGCACGGCCTGGGCGACGATCCCGGCCGGCTGCGCGGCGGCGAGCCAGACCAGGTCCCGCCGCCTGCGGCCGCCGGGGCGGAACCGCCACGCGGCCACGAACACCACCACGGCGATCAGCGTGATCGCCACCGTGACCAGGCGGTTGCCAAACTCGATCCAGGTGTGGAACATCGGGTCGCCGGCCGAGTGCGCGGCGACCAGACTGCTGCGGGTGCACTGCGGCCAGTCCGGGCAGCCCAGGCCGGACTCGCTGAGCCGGACCGCCGCGCCGGTCGCGATGATGACGGCGGTGGAGATCACCCCGGCGAGCGCGATGGCCCGCATGGCGGCCGGCGAGGGATCCAGCACCGCCGCCACCGCGCGGCTGATCAGCGGGCGGGCGCCCGCGCTATGGCCCTGGTGGTGCTCGGTCTCCTCGGCAGGCACGGACCTATGTTAGGAGCGGGCTGCCTGGTTCGCGCCGCTGGGGACAGGTTTGCCGGTCACGCTTCCGGCGCCCCCGGGTCCCGGGCGCCGCGCGCGGCACCCGCGCAGGCGATCATGACGCAGCCGATGGCGAGCCACTCCCTGAGGGCCAGCGCCTGGCCAAGCAGGACCAGCCCGACCAGGGCCGCGACCGCGGGCTCCAGGCTCATCCAGATGCCGAACACCCGCGGCGGGATCCGGCGCAGCGCCTCCATCTCCAGCGTGTAAGGGATGATCGAGGAGAGCAGCCCGATGCCCAGGCCGGCCGCCAGGATGCCAGGCCTCAGCAGCGCCCCCCGGCCCGCCGCGACGCCCACCGGGGTGATCACCACCGCGGATACCAGCATGGCTATGGCGAGCCCGGCCGCGCCGGGGAACCGCTGCCCGGTGGCCCGGCTCAGCAGGATGTACGCGGCCCAGGACAGGCCGGCCAGGAGCGCGAACGCGAACCCGAGTACGACCGTGCCGCGGTCCGTGCCCGCCGGGACGCCGCCGCGGGCGAGCAGCACGACCCCGGACCCCGCCAGGACAACCCACGCCGCGTCGAGCAGCCGCCGCGAGGACGCCACCGCCACCCCGAGCGGTCCGAGGAACTCCACGGTGACCGAGATGCCCAGCGGGATCCGGGCGAACGACTGGTAGATCGAGAAGTTCATCAACGCCAGGGTCAGGCCGAACCCGGCGGCCACCGCCGCGTCCCGCCAGGCGCGGCGGTGCACCAGGCCGGCCAGCGCGTTCCGCAGTGGCCGCGCCCCGGCGAGGGCCATCACCGCGGCGGACGTCCACAGCCGCAGGCCGGTGACGGCGGCGGGCGCGATCTGCGTGAACAGCCGGTCGGCGAGCCCGGCCCCGAACTGGACCGAGAAGATCCCGGTCACCACCAGCGCGGACGGCGGCACGGCCGCCCACGGCGCGCGCCGCACGGAAGTCACACGTGACCGCACCTTCTCTGCCGGCACGGGCAAGTTACTCCCAGCGGAACAGGCGGGCGGCCAGCGCGATGCCGACCGCGGCCCAGACCACGAGCACGGCGAGGTCGCGTGCGGGCAGTCCGGCGGCGTGCTGCAGCACGGCGTGCAGCCCGTCGGACAGCGCCCCCGACGGCAGCAGGGTGAGCACGGGCCGGGCTGCTGCGGGGAACTTCGCCAGCGGGAAGATGATGCCGCCGATCCCCAGCAGCACCAGGTAGACCAGGTTGGCCAGAGCCAGGGTCGCCTCGGCGCGCAGGGTGCCGGCCAGCAGCAGCGCCAGGCCGCTGAACGCGGCCGTGCCGGCCAGCACCAGCAGCACCACCCAGGCCGCCGCCGCGGCGCCGGCGTGCGGCCGCCAGCCCAGGGCCAGGCCCACGCCGAGCAGGATGACGGCCTGCGCCGCCTCCACCGCGATTACCGTGACGGTCTTCGCCCCGATCAGCCCGCCCCGGGACAGCGGAGTGGAGCCGAGCCGCTTGAGCACCCCGTACCGGCGCTCGAACCCGGTGGCGATGGCCTGGCTGGTGAAGGCGGTGGACAGCACCGCGAGCGCGAGCACCCCGGGCACCAGGAAGTCGACCCTCGACTGCTGGCCGGAGCCCACCTTGACCAGATCGTCCAGGCTGAAGGCGGTGAGCAGCAGCACCGGGATGATCAGCGTCAGCAGGAGCTGCTCGCCGTTGCGCAGCAGCGTCCTGGCCTCCAGGGCCGCCTGCGCGAGGATCATCCTGGCTATCGGGGCAGCCCCGGGTGCTGGCGCGGGCCAGCCGGACACGGGCGCCTCGGCCACCGGTGCCCGCCTCATGACTGCGGCTCCCGGCTCATGAGCGGAGCTCCCGGCCGGTCAGCTCGAGGAACACGTCTTCCAGGGTGCGGCTCTCGATGCGCAGCTCCTGGGCCAGCACGCCGTGCTCGGCGCACCAGGCGGTCACCGCGGCAACCAGCCGGGGATCCACCCGGTCGTGTACCTCGACCAGGTAGTGCCCGGCCGGCGACTCCTTCGCCGCGCTGTCCACCGGCAGCGCGGCCAGGAGCGCCTCGACGTCCAGGCCCGGCTCGGCCCGGAACCGCACCTGGCCCGCGGTGCCGGTGAGCTCGGCGGGGGTTCCCTCGGCCACCAGGCGGCCATGGTCCACGATCGCCACGTGGTCGGCGAGCCGCTCGGCCTCCTCCATGTGGTGTGTGGTGAGGATCACGCTGGCGCCGGCCGCGCGCAGCCCGGCGATGAGGTCCCAGGTGGCGTGCCGCGCCTGCGGGTCCAGCCCGGAGGTGGGCTCGTCGAGGAACACCAGCTCCGGCCGGCCGATCACCGCGGCGGCGAGGGACACCCGCTGCTGCTGCCCGCCGGACAGCCGCCTCACCGGCGTCCGCGCCGAGCCGGACAGCCCGAGCCGGTCCAGCAGCCAGGCCGGGTCCAGCGGGTGGGCATGGAACCGGGCGAGCACGGCCAGGTACTCGCCGGGCCGCACGGCCGGGGGGATGCCGCCGGACTGGAGCATCACCCCCACCCGGGGGCGCAGCGCCCGGGCATCGGAGACCGGATCGAGGCCGAGGACCGAGACGCTGCCCGCGCCGGCCCGCCGGTACCCCTCGCAGATCTCGATCGTGGTGGTCTTGCCCGCCCCGTTCGGGCCCAGTACCGCGGTGACGGCACCGCGGCGGGCCCGCAGGCTGAGCCCGTCCACCGCGGCCGTGTGCCCGTACCGCTTGACGAGATCGCAGATCTCGACCGCGGGGGTATCGCTCACGCTGGCGAGTTTAGAGGGAAATTCGCTGTGCTGGCCCGGGGGGCCACCCCCGGAACCCCGGTGGCCTGCGGCCCCGCTCCTGCGTCACGGGGCCTTGGCTGACGCGGCGGCGACCAGCGCCTCGATCAGGCGCGGGTCCGTTCCGGCCTCGGGGTGCCACTGCACGGCCAGCAGGAACTCCTGCCCGTTGCCGGTGGCCGGCTCCACTGCCTCGATGACGCCGTCCGCCGCCCACGCGGTGGCCACCAGGCCGTCGCCGAGCCGGTCGATGGCCTGGTGGTGCGCGGTCGGCACGTCCACCCCGGCTCCGTTAACCCCGAGGATCGCGGCCAGCCGGGTGCCCGCCGCGACCCGTACCGGGTGGGCGCCGAACGTCCCGGGCGCGGGGGTGTGCCCGGCGTCGCTGGGCAGGTGCTGGCGCAGGGTGCCGCCGCGGGCCACGTTGAGCAGCTGCATGCCCCGGCACACGCCGAGCACCGGCAGGCCGGCGGCCTGGGCGGCCGCCAGGACCTCCAGTTCCGCCGCGTCGCGCGGCCCGCTCACCCGGGAGGTGGCCGGGTGCGGTTGCGCTCCGTACCTGCCGGGGTCGATGTCGCCGCCGCCGGTGAGCAGCAACCCGTCGAGCCGGCCCACTGCCGCCGCGATGCCAGGCAGTGGCGGCAGCAGCACCGGGACCCCGCCCGCCGCGGCCACCTGCTCGGCGTAGTTGGCCGGCAGCAGCACGGCGGGCCTGTGCCAGTGAGACCAGCGGGCCTGTTCGCAGTAGGCGGTGAGCCCTATGACCGGCCGGCGGGCGGTCATACCGGCGTCACGTAGGCGCCGGAGATGCCGCCGTCCACCAGGAACGTCGACGCGGTGACGAACGAGGCGTCGTCGCTGGCCAGGAACGCCACGGCGGCGGCGATCTCCTCTGGCTCACCGAACCGGCCCATCGGGACGTGGACCAGCCGCCGCTGCGCCCGCTCCGGGTCCGCCGCGAAAAGCTCCTGCAGCAGGGGCGTGTTGATCGGGCCCGGGCACAGCGCGTTCACCCGGATCTTCTCCCGGGCGAACTGCACCCCCAGTTCCCGGCTCATCGCCAGCACGCCGCCCTTGGACGCGGTGTAGGAGATCTGCGAGGTGGCGGCGCCGAGCACCGCGACGAACGAGGCGGTGTTGATGATCGAGCCGCCGCCGGCCCGCTGCATGTGCGGGATGACGTGCTTGCAGCACAGGTAGACCGAGGTGAGGTTCACCTCCTGCACGCGGCGCCACGCGTCAAGCCCGGTGACCAGGATCGAGTCGTCCTCGGGCGGGGAGATCCCGGCGTTGTTGAACGCGATGTCGACGCGCCCGAACTCAGCTGCCGCGGTCTCGTAGACGCCGCGCACGTCGTCCTCGCGGGTCACATCCGCCTGGACGAAGATCCCCCCGGCCTCGGTGGCGGCGGCCTTCCCGGTCTCGCCGTCGATGTCCACCGCGACGATCTTGGCTCCCTCGGCGGCGAGCCGCCGCACGCTGGCCAGCCCGATGCCGCTTCCGGCCCCGGTGACCACGGCGACCCGGTCCAGCAGGCGTTGCATAGCCCCGATCACACTCCCTTGTGTTCACATGCGGCCCGTGCCCAGCCGGGCTTCGTACCCGGCTGGCGCGGACTATTCGTAATGCACCCTCATGAGTCGGTCGCGATGAACACGTTCTTGGTCTCGGTAAACGCGTCGAGGGCATCAGGCCCCAGTTCCCGGCCGAGCCCGGACTGCTTGAAGCCGCCGAACGGCGTCCAGTACCGGACCGAGGAGTGCGAGTTGACCGACAGGTTGCCGGTCTCCACCGCCCGGGCCACCCGGATGGCGCGGCCCACGTCCCGGGTCCACACCGAGCCGGACAGGCCGTACGGCGTGTCGTTGGCCATCGCCACTGCCTGCGCCTCGTCCTCGAACGGGACCACGGCGACCACCGGGCCGAACACCTCCTCGGTGTAGGCGGGGTCGTCCGGGCGCACCGGCGCGAGCACGGTCGGCGGGTACCAGTAGCCCGGGCCCTCCGGGGCGCTGCCGCGGAACGCGACCGGGGCGCCGTCGGGCACGTAGGAGGCCACCTTGGCCCGGTGCTCGGCCGAGATCAGCGGTCCCATCTCGGTGCCCTCGCGGGCCGGGTCACCGACCGCGACCGCCTTGACGGCGGGCTCCAGCAGCTCCATGAACCGGTGGTAGACGTCGCGCTGGACCAGGATCCGGGACCGGGCGCAGCAGTCCTGGCCCGCGTTGTCGAACGCGGCCACCGGTGCCGTGGCCGCCGCCTTCTCCAGGTCGGCGTCGGCGAACACGATGTTGGCGCTCTTGCCGCCGAGTTCCATCGTGACCCGCTTCACCTGCCGGGCGCAGCCGGCCATGATCTCCCGGCCCACCTCGGAGGACCCGGTGAAGACGATCTTGCGCACGTCCGGGTGGCCGATCAGCCGCTGGCCGACCACCGAGCCCTTGCCGGGCAGCACCTGGAACACGCCCTCGGGCAGTCCCGCCTCCAGCGCCAGCTCCCCGATCCGGACCGCGGTCAGCGGCGTCCGCTCGGCGGGCTTGGCGATCACCGGGTTGCCGGCGGCCAGTGCGGGCGCAACCCCCCAGCCGAGGATCGGCATGGGGAAGTTCCACGGCACGATGACGCCGACCACGCCGACCGGCTCGTGGAAGGTGACGTCCAGCCCGCCGGGCACCGGGATCTGCTTGCCGCACAGCCGTTCCGGCGCGGCGGAGTAGTAGCGCAGCACGTCGCGGACATTGCCGGCCTCCCAGCGGGCCTGGCCGGCCGGGTGGCCCGAGCCGGCGGTCTCCAGCTCGGCCAGCTCGCCGATGTGCGCGTCGACTACATCGGCGAAGGCGCGCAGCAGCGCCGCACGGTCTCCGGGCGCTACCGCGCGCCAGGCCGCCTGGGCAGCCACGGCGCGCGTGATCGCCGCGTCCGCCTGGGCCGCCGACGTCTGTTCGACCTCGGCCACCGGTTCCTCGGTGGCCGGGTTCAGCACGGTGAAGGCAGGCATCGTCGTCTCGTCCGCTCCGTAGTCCGTCAGGTCCGCTCGAAGCCGCGGTGCAGCTCCCAGTCGGTGACCGCGGCGTCGAACGCGGCCAGTTCCACTTTGGCACCGTTCGCGTAGTGCTCGACCACGTCGGTGCCGAACGCCTTGCGGGCCAGCTGGCTGTGCTCCCAGGCGTGCAGCGCGTCGCGGAGCGTGGACGGCACCCGCGGGCCCGGCCCAGCGTATGCGTTGCCCTCCATGGCCGGCTCCAGCGGCATCTCGTTCTCGATCCCCTCCAGGCCGGCCGCGAGCATGGCGGCGATGGCCAGGTAGGGGTTGACATCACCGCCGGGCACCCGGTTCTCCGGGCGCAGCGAGTGCCCGTGCCCGACCAGCCGGTAGGCGCAGGTCCGGTTGTCCACGCCCCAGCGCACCGCGGTCGGGGCGAAGCTGCCGGCCACGTACCGCTTGTAGGAGTTCACGTTCGGCGCGTGGAAGAGGATCAGCTCGCTCAGCCCGGCGAGCTGGCCGGCCAGGAAGTGCTCGCCGGTCTTGGACAGGCCGAACGGCCCGTCCCCGGCCAGCACCGGATTGCCCGCCGCGTCCCGCAGCGACAGGTGGATGTGGCAGGAATTGCCCTCCCGGGCGTTCGGCTTGGCCATGAACGTGATGCTCATGCCCTCCTGCGCGGCGATCTCCTTGGCCCCGGTCTTGTAGATCGAGTGGTTGTCACAGGTGGTCAGCGCGTCGGCGTAGCGGAACGCGATCTCGTGCTGGCCGAGGTTGCACTCGCCCTTGGACGACTCGACGTACATGCCCGCGCCGGCCATGCCCAGCCGGATCTTGCGAATCAGCGGCTCCACCCGGCCGGTGCCAAGGATGGAGTAGTCCACGTTGTACAGGTTCACCGGGGTGAGGTCCCGGTAGGACCTGGCCTGCGCGTCCTCGTAGGAGTCGCGGTACACGCAGAACTCCAGCTCGGTGCCGGCGAAGGCGGTCCAGCCCCGGGCGGCCAGCCGGTCGGTCTGCGCCTTGAGGATCTGCCGGGGGGAGGCGGCCACCGGGCTGCCGTCGGCCCAGGCCAGGTCGGCCAGGACGAGCGCGCTGGCCTGGTGCCAGGGCAGGTTGCGGAGCGTCCCGAGGCCGGGTACGAGGACGAAGTCCCCGTACCCGCGCTCCCAGGACGACATCTCATACCCGTCGACCGTATTCATGTCGATATCCACGGCGAGCAGGTAGTTACACCCCTCCGCATGGTGGCTGACCACCTCGTCGAGGAAGAACTCCGCCGACACCCGCTTGCCCTGCAGCCGCCCCTGCATGTCGGTGAACGCGAGCACGACCGTGTCGATCGTGCCCGCGCTCACCTCGGCCCGCAGCTGTTCCAGTGAGAGCATCCCAGGGCGGCGGCCGGCGGTGTTGCCGGTTTCGGTCACTAGACGGGCTTCCCTTCGTCAGGTGCTGCGTCTGACGCCTAGCCAGCGAGTTCGCGCTCGATCGCGGCTAGTTCCTCGGGCGTGCCCTGCACCTTCGGCCCCTTGAACCACTTCCGGGCCGAGGCCAGGTACCAGCCGCCTGCCCCGAACAGTACGACCGCTGTCGCCACGGATGCATAGTTGAAGGTGTGCAGGGTGACCGGGGACGCCTCCGGGAGCACGAAGAGGATCGTGATGAACACCACCCAGACGATGGCGATCCACCCGATCACCGGGCTCCACCTGCCCAGGTGCCACGCCCCGCGCTGGAACGCCGAGCCCTGCAGCCGGCGCAGCAGCACCGGCAGCGCGTAGGCGATGTACAGGCCGATGACGGCAATAGAGGTAATGGCAGCGTAGGCAGTCGGGCTCCACAAGTAGGGCACTCCCAGAATGAAGGCGGCGACGGTCGCCAGCCAGATAGAGTTCGTCGGCGTCCGGGTGCGCTTGTTGATCCGGTGCCAGAACTCTGACCCCGGGATCGCCCCGTCACGGGAGAACGCGTAAATCATCCTGGAGTTCGCGGTGACCGAGGACATCCCGCAGTAGAACTGCGCTCCCACGACAATGAACAGCAGGAACTCGCCAATGTGGCGGCTGGTGGCGTTGATGAAGATGTCGACCGGCGCCACCCCGGAAAGGGGCGCCGCAAGGTCGGTGTTGTACTGGCCCGGCACGATCGCGTGGGTGACCCCGATCAGCAGGATCCACCCGGCGAACAGCGACACCACGATCGACATCACGATGCCCCACGCAGAAGCCGTGTCCGGGTACCGGGTTTCCTCGCTCATATGGGCCGATGCGTCATAACCCGTGAACGTGTACTGGGCGAGGAGCAACCCGATCAGGAACACGTAGATCGGGGCGCCGCCAAAGGCAAAGCCTGTCTTGTTGACGAAGTGCGTAAAGGTCCATCCCCAGGCAGCGTGATGGGAGGGAACGAAGTACAGGACACCGAAGATGACGAGTACACCGGCTATGTGCCACCAGACCGACAAATCGTTCAGCAAGGCCACGAGCCGCACGCCGAAGGTATTCAACAACCCGTGGAAGAACAGGACCACCCCATACACGAGCACGACGTATGGCCGGCTGGTCGGGAAGCCGAACAGCACGTGGAGCAGGGCGTCGGCGAAGAATGCGAGGCCAAAGTCGATCCCGGCGGTGATGCCGATCTGGCCCATAAGATTGAACCACCCGGTCATCCAGCTCCAGGCGGCGCCGCTTCTGCCCGGCGCGAGCTTCGCTGCCCAGTAGTACAGGCCCCCGGCCGTCGGATAGCTCGACGCCACCTCGGCCATCGCGAGCCCGACGACCGTGACGAAGATTCCCACCACGGGCCACCCGATATTCATGATCACCGGGCCGCCTGTCGCCATTCCGAAGCTGTACAGCGTCAGGCATCCGGACAGGATCGAGATGATGGTGAAGGACACGGCGAAGTTAGAGAACCCGCCCATCCTCCGTAGCAACTCCTGCGCGTAACCCAGTTCATGAAGGCGCTGCCGGTCAGCATCCGGGGCGGTGCGCTCATTTACGGACACGGGCGCTCCTTGAAGGTCGCGCGGCGCGAGGGCCGCAGGGCCGCAGGGCCAGGCGGACGCCAGTGCGCCTTACCCGGCAGCTGTGCCCCAATGGTTTAGTATCTGACCATTGAGGATTATGCTTGCGGTCATGTCAAGGCCTGTGTGACGGAATTAGGGGATCTCTTTGACGTCCTACGCGCCCGCGGGGTGGCGGCAGGCTCCGCGGGGCCGGCTGCGCGGGTCCTTGTAGGCTTGTCATCGGCCAGGTAACGGCGCACCGGAGGCCCGCGGGATGATGGAGGCTGACCTGGCTGCCCTGCTCGGCCCGGTGCGGGCAGGCAACGCGTTCGAGGAAACCGTCGAGCGGATGCTCACGGTGATCAAACTCGGCCTGGTGGCCCCGGGAGACCGGTTCCCGCCGGAACGTGAGCTCGCGGGCCTGCTCGGGGTGAGTCGGCTCACCCTCCGCGAGGCAATCAGGGCCCTGCAGCAGTCCGGTTACGTGGTGTCACGGCGCGGCCGGTTCGGCGGCACGTTCGTGATCAACACCCGGCCCGCTCCCGACCCGACCGAGGTGCGGCGGATCGCGCTCGAGGACACCACCCGGCTCACGGACGCCCTCACCTTCCGGTATGTGGTGGAGACCGGTGCTGCCGAGGTCCTCGCCGCCGCCCGCGGCGATCGGGGCCCGGACGTCCTGCTGGCCCGCCTGGCGGACCTCAACCACGCCACCCCCGACGACTACCGGCGGCTGGACACGCTGTTCCACCTGGCGATCGCGGAGCTCACCGGGTCCAGCCTGCTCGCCACCGCGTGCACCGACGCCCGGATGCGGCTGAACGACCTGCTCAACGCGATCCCGGTGCTGCAGCACAACATTGACCACACGGCCCGGCAGCACGCCGCGATCGCCGAGGCGATCCTGGCCGGTGACGCGGGCCGGGCCCGCCGCGCCGTGGCCGAGCACCTCGACGGCACCGCCGCGCTGCTCCGGGGCTTCCTTGCGACACCGGTCCCGGGGGGCGCCCGCCCGGCGCAGGCGGCCCCGCGCATCCGGCAGGCCTAGCGCAGGCCCCGGCACGCCCGCCGTGGGCCGGCGCGGTGAGTCCACTGCACGCGGGCTCAATGCCCAGCGGGGTGCGAGCGCAGCAGCGAGGTGGTCAGGTTCGACCTGGCGTTCACGATCATGCAGGTGATCGTCCGGTGGCCG
>Ga0209166_10003581_pt1 | contig 11139 bp, 10 predicted proteins | sample Coa_R1_3_FD_187151 | JGI IMG/M metagenome (GOLD analysis project Ga0209166, IMG submission 187151) | Surface soil microbial communities from Centralia Pennsylvania, which are recovering from an underground coalmine fire - Coalmine... | ecosystem: Environmental > Terrestrial > Soil >... | reverse complement strand
GCAGAAATTGATCGTCAATGTTCTGCAGCACGGGCCGGCAGCCAGCCAGGATGATCTGCGCAAGGCGCTGGCCAAGCACGGCTTGAAGGTGACCCAGGCTACGCTCTCGCGCGACATTCATAAGCTAGGGCTGGTGAAAACCACCGAAGGCTATGCCCTATCGAACAACGATCATGCGCCTGAGCCCACGATGCCATCCGTTTCACGCGTGCTGCGCGATTTTGTGCTTGAAATCCGCGAGGCGCAGAATCTTTTGGTGGTGAAAACCAGCGTAGGCAGCGCCCAACCCGTAGCCGCCGCACTGGATGGGGAAGAATGGCCGGAATCGGTCGGCACGATTGCCGGCGATGACACCATCCTGGTAATTTCCCCGGACAGAAAATCGGCGCACCGGCTGGCGACCCGCATCCGGGAGATGATCGCCTGATGTCCGCGCCATTGCAAACCGCGGTTGTGGGAGCAACCGGCTATGCCGGTTTTGAGTTGGCACGCCTGCTCACGCGGCATCCCCGGCTGAGCACGCCTTTGCTGCTGCGCCGCGAAAGCGAAGACTCCTCGAAACCCGAAACGCTGGCGGATGTATTTCCCCACGTCTACGGCGAGCCGGAGTCTCCCCTGGAGCCGTTCTCCTGGTCGAAGTTGAAGAGTGCCGGGGTCTCAGTGTTGTTCCTGGCAACGCCGCATGAAGTATCGCGGGAGATGGCGCCTGAGGCGATTGAGCGCGGCCTGCGGGTCATCGATTTGAGTGGCGCATGGCGGTTGAAAGTTGCGGCCAACCGCAAAGTCTACGCCTTTGCCGATGAAGACTCCGCCGCCGCTACTGCCTTGATGCAAAAAGCCGTTTACGGATTACCGGAGCTGCGCCCTACGGAGATTCAACATGCGGATTTGCTGGCCAATCCGGGTTGCTATGCAACATCTGTCATTCTTGCGCTCGCGCCGCTGGTTTGCGCTGGAATGATTGACCACGACCACGACGTGATTTGCGATTCCAAGTCTGGAGTCTCGGGCGCCGGCAAACAGCCTACAGCCAAGACCCACTTTGTTGAGGTTGCAGACAATTTTTCGGCTTATTCGGTCTTTGGGCACCGGCACACGGGAGAAATCCTCGAGCAGCTTGGATTTGCCTCGGGACAGCTTATCTTCACGCCGCATCTTTTGCCGATTCCGCGCGGTATTCTCTCCACGATTTATCTGCGGCTGGCCAAAGAGACGCCGCCGCAGCAGGTGGAAGAAGCATTCCGCAGTTTTTATTCCGGCAAGCCCTGGGTCAGGGTTTTTGCCCAACCGCAGTTGCCGCAAATCCAATTCTCGCTGCGGACCAATTTTTGCGATATCGGCCTCACTCTCGCGCCTGATGGCAAGCGCCTGGTGCTGGTCTCATGCCTGGACAATCTTTTGAAGGGCGCCGCAGGGCAGGCGGTGCAGAACCTGAACTTGATGTTGGGGTGGGATGAAAGAGAGGGTCTGAATTGAAAGTCGTTGTCAAAATCGGAGGGGCTGCGCTGGACGACAAAATTCTTCGTCACAACTGCGCCCGTGCTATTGCCTCACTCGCCCAGGACCACAGTGTTGCGGTCGTACATGGAGGAGGTGTGGCGCTGACCCGCACCCTCGAACAGTTAGGAAAGAAGAGCGAATTCATCAACGGTTTGCGCGTGACCGATATGGAGACCCGCGACGTGGCTCTTATGGTGCTTGCCGGCGGTGTTAACAAGCAACTGGTCGCCGAATTAGCTTCCGTAGGCTGCCCGGCGGTGGGCATGTGCGGCGGCGACGGCCTGTCATTCCGCGCCCGTAAAAAGAATGGCACTGCTCACGACCTGGGATTCGTAGGCGAAATTTGTTCGTCGGATGCACGCTGGATTGATGCGGTCTGGAATTGCGGCAGCGTCCCGGTCATTTCCAGCCTGGCGCTGGGCGTGGATGGCCAGTATTACAACATCAACGCTGACCAGATGGCTGCGGCCTGCGCCGCGGCATGCCAGGCGAGCGCCCTTATCTTTCTCACCGACGTTCCCGGAGTGAAGGATGCCAGTGGCGCAGTCATCCGCTGGCTGACTTTGAATGAGATCCCTGCCTTGGTGGAACAGTCAGTAGTGTGCGGAGGCATGCTGCCTAAATTAGAAGCTTGCCGGGAAGCTCTGCGCCGGGGCGTGGGCCGGGTGCGCATTCTGCCGGCGCTGCAGGCGGATGTTTTGCCGCAGTTCTATCGCTCAAAGATTGATTTTGGGACCGAGGTGATGGCGGCATGAACCTGGAAGCGGTCATGAAGAAAGAAGCGGCCCTGCTGCTGCCTACCTACGAGCGCTACAGAATCTTGCTGCGCAAAGGCAAGGGCGTATATGTGTACGACGCCTCGGGGCGCAAATATCTCGATTTCCTCAGCGGCATTGGAGTCAACGCGCTCGGTTACGGACATCCGGCGATCACCAAGGTCATGGCCCGCCAGTCGGAGCTGCTGGTGCATTCCTCCAATTTGTTCTTCCATGAATACCAGGGAGAGTTGGCAGAACGGTTGACCCGTATCTCTGGCATGGATCGGGCCTTTTTCTGCAACAGCGGAACCGAGGCCTGGGAGTGCGCACTCAAACTGGCACGCGCCTATGCGCGCTCTCGCCGTAATGGTAATGGTGCGAAGCCGAGTTGGCGCGTGCTGGCCATGGAAAACTCCTTTCACGGCCGCACCTTCGGTTCGCTGGCGACTACAGGACAAGCGAAATATCGCGATCCCTTTATGCCCTTGATGCCCGGGGTGGAGTTCGTGCGTTACAACGACGTGGACGATCTGCGAAAAAAATTCGACTCCAGTGTTTGTGCCGTCGGACTCGAAGTGGTGCAGGGGGAAGGCGGCATTCGTTTCATTGATAAACAGTTTTTGCAGGCGGCAAGGTCGCTTGCCAGCAAACACCATGCCCTGTTGATCGTAGACGAAATCCAGAGCGGGCTGGGACGCACGGGGAAGATGTTTGCCTATCAGCACTATGGCATTTCTCCCGATATTGTCACCATCGCCAAGCCGCTTGCTGCCGGATTGCCGTTAGGAGCGGTGCTGACCAGGGAGTCGGTCTCGCGCAGCTTCCATCCCGGAATGCACGGCACCACCTTTGGAGGCGGGCCGCTGGCCTGCGCCGTCGCCATTGCATTTTTGCAGACCCTGGAGCGGGAAAAGCTGGTCGAGCACGCGCGCAAGATGGGCGACTATCTGCGCCGGCAGCTTCTGGACCTACAGGAACGCCACCCCGTCATCGCCGATGTTCGCGTGCTGGGCCTGATGGTGGGAGTGGAATTGAATTCCGGTGAGTTGGCCAAAACCGCGGTTAGGAAAATGATGGAGCGCGGAGTCATCATCAACCGGACGCACGAAACCGTATTGCGGTTCCTGCCGCCCTACATCATCGGCAAATCGCATGTGGATGAAGTCGTAGAGAAGCTCGATTCAGTTCTTGAAGAAGAAGGCAAGATCAATACGAAGGCGCATTCAGGAGCGCGGAGGAGTGTAGCCAATTGAAAACGCAAACTGTTAAAGCATCTGCGGTCATGCCGGTTCCCGGACAGAAACTGCAATGGTGCAAGGACCTTATTTCCATCGGGGACCTTGGGCCCGAGGGCGTCAAAGGCATGCTCGATTTGACCATGCTGGTGAAGACGCGTCCTGCGGAGTTCCGCCGGTCGCTCGCCGGAAAACAAATCGTGTTATTTTTTGAGAAGCCATCGTTGCGCACCCGCATTACCTTTGAAGCCGGGATGAACGGTCTGGGAGGCACATCAATGTTCTTCGACCAGACCAACGCCCGCCTGGGAGCGCGCGAGAAGCTGAGCGACATCGCCCATAACCTGGAGCGCTGGGTTGACGGCGTGGTGCTGCGCACCTTTGAACATGCAACCGTGACGGAGATGGCGCAGCACGCGGCCATTCCTGTTATCAACGGCCTGAGCAGCCTGGAGCATCCCTGCCAGGCGCTGGCTGATTACTTCACGCTGATGGAAAAATTCGGAGACCTGAAAAAAATCCGTCTCGCTTATGCCGGTGACGCCAACAATGTAGCCCATTCGCTGATGCTGACTGCTGCCTGCCTGGGATCGAAGATCACGGTGGCCACTCCCAAGGGATATAACCCCGAGGCCAGTGTTTTGAATACAGCTTTGGAAATCGCCGCTGAGACCGGCGCCTCGATTGAGATTACCCATGATGCGCGTGCGGCCGTCAAAGGCGCCGACGCGGTTTATACCGACGTGTGGACCAGCATGGGGCAGGAGAGTGAGGCGGCGCAGCGCAAGAAGACCTTTGCCCCCTATCAGGTCAACGAAGAACTGTTCGCGCATGCCGCACCGCACGCGGTGTTCATGCATTGTTTGCCCGCCCATCGTGGCGATGAAGTTACGGATGAAGTCATAGATTCGCCGCGGTCGGTGGTCTTTGACCAGGCAGAAAATCGCATGCACGCTCAAAAGGCAGTCATGCTTATTTTATTGGGCGGCGAGATCAAACGGCTGCCGCAGAGGAGCGCACATGTCTGAAAAAGTTGTTCTTGCATATTCCGGGGGACTCGATACCTCCATCATCATCCCCTGGCTGAAGGAAAACTATGGCTGCGAGGTTATCGCCATGGTGGGCGACGTTGGCCAGGGAGACGATATCGAAGCTGTGGTCAAGAAGGCCTATACCACCGGCGCGTCCAAAGTTGTGGTGGAAGATATGCGCGAAGAGTTCCTCACCGGCTATGTTTTCCCCGCTATCATGGCGGGGGCCGTGTACGAACATAAGTACCTGCTGGGCACTTCGCTGGCGCGTCCAGTCATTGCCAAGCACCAAGTGCAAGTCGCACTGCGCGAAGGCGCCACCGCAGTCGCTCACGGCTGTACCGGGAAGGGCAACGACCAGGTGCGTTTTGAACATGCGTACCAGGCGCTGGCTCCGCATTTAAAGATCATTGCGCCCTGGCGCGAATGGGATTTGAAGTCGCGTGAAGATTGCCTCGATTACGCCGAGAAGCGCAAGATCCCTGTCGCTGCCAGCCGGGAGAAGATCCACAGCCGCGACCGCAACATACTGCACTTGAGCCATGAAGGCGGCGAGCTCGAAGATCCTGCCAACAAGCCGCTGGAGACCACCTGGCAGATGACGCAATCGCCGCAATCGGCGCCTGATAAGGTAGAGCGAGTAGAAATTGGCTTTGCCGCCGGCACTCCCGTTTCGGTCAACGGCAAGCAAATGGATCCAGTTTCGCTCTTGCAGGAGTTGAATGAGATTGGCGGACGCAACGCCATCGGCCGGGTTGATCTGGTGGAAAACCGCTTTGTGGGCATCAAATCGCGGGGTTGCTACGAGACTCCGGGCGGAACCCTGCTGCTCACCGGACATCGCGAACTGGAGGCTTTGTGCCTTGATCGCGACCTCATGCACTTCAAGCAGCATATCGCCTTGAAATACGCGGAGCTGGTTTATTACGGCCTGTGGTTCACGCCGCTACGCGAGTCGCTCGACGCTTTCGTTGCCAGCACCCAGGGTGAAGTCACCGGATCGGTTGTGCTCGATCTTTACAAAGGCAATGTGGCCGTTGCCAGCCGGCATTCGGACTATTCGCTCTATCGCACTGACCTGTCTTCGTTCACCATGGGAGAAGGCTACGACCAGAAGGATGCGGCGGGATTCATCCGCATTCTTGGGTTGCCGTCCCGCTCGCGTGCCTTGCTGAGGCATGAGGTCACAGTCCCATGAAGATGTGGTCGGGCCGGTTCCGCCAGCCGCTTGATCCGGAGTTTGAGCGTTGGCAGCGGTCGCTCCCGTTCGACCAGCGGTTGGTGAATGAGGAAGTCGCCGCCAGCGGTGCGCATGCTCGCGCACTGCAGAGAATAGGTGTGTTGTCCGAGAGTGAATTAGCTTCGATCTTGGGCGGCCTTGAGACCATTCAGTCTGCCGCGCAAAAGCCGGAGTACTTCCACGACGATGAGGCGGAAGACATCCATCACTTTGTCGAGAAGCGCCTGGTCGAGCTTATCGGAGAAACCGGATACAAGCTGCACAGCGGCCGCAGCCGCAACGAACAGATTGCCACCGATTTGCGGATGTACATCCGCAAAACCATCGATGAGTTACAGACTCATCTGCTGGAACTGCTCGATGTAATCGTGACCCGCGCAGAAAAATCAGGGGACGCGGCCATGCCGGCCTACACCCACCTGCAAGCCGCCGAACCGGTCTTGGTAGCGCATTGGCTTCATGCATATGCGGAAATGTTTGTGCGCGACTTTACCCGGCTGGCCGATTGCCGGCAGCGGCTCAATTACTGTCCCCTGGGTTCAGGCGCAATCGCCGGCGCACCGCTGGCATTGAATCGGGAATCCATAGCGCAAGAGCTCCAGTTTACCGCCCCTGCGGCCAACAGCATGGATGCTACCAGCGACCGCGACTTCGCCATCGAATTCGCGCAAGTTCTTTCGCTGCTTTTCATACACCTCAGCCGCTGGGCCGAGGAGCTGATTTTGTTTTCTTCGCAGGAGTATGGCTTTGTTCGCCTGCCGGAAAGCTATTCCACCGGCAGCAGCGCCATGCCGCAAAAGAAGAACCCCGATGCCCTGGAGCTTATTCGCGGCAAAGCGGCGCGTATGTTGGGCAGCGCCGTGTCGTTGCTTGTGACCCTCAAGGGATTGCCGCTGGCTTACAACAAAGACCTGCAGGAGACACAGGAGCCAGTTTTTGTTGCCGCAGAGACGGCGATTCAGAGTGTCAAGACCGCGGTGGGCTTCATGCGCCAGGTCGAGTTCAACTACGAACGCATGCAAAGTGTCGCGCAGAGCGGCTTTATGAACGCCCTGGCGGCAGCCACCTACCTGGTCAGCAAGGGGGTCTCTTTCCGGAAGGCGCACGAGCATATTGGCAACGCCGTCTGTTATTGCCTGGAAAAAGCCAAGGGCTGCGAACTGCAGGACCTTTCCCTGCAGGAGCTGCGCCAGTTCAGTCCCGAATTCGGCGAGGATTTTTATTCCTGGCTGCGTCTTGACGCTGTGCTCGCATGCCACAACGTCACTGGAGGCACGCATCCGGCGCGAGTGCGTGAAGCGCTGGCCAGGATGCGCCAGCAGATTTCTGTTTTAAGCGGAGAAGTTCATGCGCACGCGTAGGGCCGTACTTCCGGATGCCGAGCAGATCCACCATCTGGTCGAGAGTTTTTCCCAGGCTGACACGCTGTTGCCGCGGCCGTTGTCGGATATTTGTGAGAACATCCGCGATTTCCACGTCGTGGAAGAGAATGGAAGCATTCTGGGATGCGGCGGCCTGCATCTCTACGGTTTGCACCTGGCGGAAATTCGCTCCATCTGCGTTAGCCCCGAGCAGCAGCACCGCGGCGCCGGCACGTTGCTCATGGAGGCGTTACTCTCTGAGGCCGAGCATCACCAGGTAACGTGCGTGTGCCTGTTTACTCTCGTTCCCTCGTTTTTTACGAAATTCGATTTTCGCGTGGTAACACGCGAAGATATACCCGATAAGCTGTATAAAGATTGCTTGCTCTGTCCCAAGCTGCATGCCTGCGACGAAATCGCCATGGTGCGCGGTGAGCTTCCCACATTTGCTATTCTCGGGAAGGTCCCCGTGCAAGTGCCGCTGGTCAAATTGGGCGCATGAACCGAGACCACGAAAAGCAAGTGCACGTTCCTCGCGGATTTTCTTTTTCGGCGACCACGGCAGGCATCAAAGCCAGCGGGAAGCCTGACCTTGCCCTGGCCATCGCTTCAGAAAGAGCCTCCGCAGCGGCAGCCCTGTTCACCGGCAACCGCGTGGTCGCAGCCCCGGTCCGGGTTGGGCGCGAGCACATGGCGTGGTCACGGGGAAAGATTCGGGCTGTGCTGGTCAACTCCGGAAACGCCAACTGTGCTACTGGAAAAGCCGGCTATTCAGCGTGCAAGCAGATTTGTGCGGCCGCGGGCGAGAGCCTGGGCATCCCCATCCAGCAGGTCTTTCCTTCTTCTACCGGAATCATTGGCGTGCCTCTGCCGGCAGAAAAAATCCTCGCGCAGCTTCCGCAACTCATATCGCGGGCGACAGCTGGGGAAGAAGCCGTTCGCGCCTTTGCCGGGGCCATCATGACGACCGACGTCCGCGCCAAGCTGGCCTCGGCCCAAGTAAAGGTTAGAAACCAGTCTATTTCCATTTTGGGAATTGCCAAAGGCGCGGGCATGATTCATCCCAAGATGGCGACCATGCTGGTTTATCTTTTTACGGATGCCCGGGTGTCGCCTTCCATGCTGAAAGGTTATCTGCGTACCGCTGTGGACGTAAGTTTGAACTGCATTTCCATCGACGGGGATACTTCTACCAATGACACTGTGCTGCTTCTGGCCAGTGGCAGCAGCGGCCTGGGGTTGCAATCGTCTTCTCTTCGAGCAAAGTTCGACCAATCATTGACTGCTGTTTGCCGTTCACTGGCAGAGCAGATCGTGGCCGATGGCGAGGGAGTGAAACACGTTGTGCGCTTGTGTGTGCAGCAGGCCGGCAGCCGGCAAGAGGCCGATCATGTAGCCCGGGCCGTCGCGAATTCTCTGCTGGTGAAGACGGCATGGGCGGGAGCTGACCCAAACTGGGGACGCATCCTGGCAGCCATCGGCAACAGCGGCGTTCCATTGGAACCGGCGCGGGTCAATATTTTTTTTGGGAAGCAACAGGTTTGCCGCAAAGGCCAGGCGGTGAGTTTCGACGAACAGACCGCCCATGCTTACTTGTCGCAGCCTCACTACGAGATCACGATTCAATTAGGCAGAGGCAAAAGCAGCTCCGAATTTCTTACCTGCGATCTCACCGCGGAGTACGTTCACATTAACGCAGATTACACGACCTAAAGCTGGGTTCAGGCAACAATTTCGGAGGGTATAACTTGTGTGGCACGTCCGCTCCCCGGCTGTGCCAAGGCTGGCGGTCCACTAGCCTAATCCCAGCGAGAAGCTGCGTTTATGCGGACTGTGATTACCACGTATAGTGCACAGTATAAGTAATGACCTTTTCTCCATCCGCCGGAATCTGCACCCGGAACTCGCCGGTTTGTGAGTCTGTCTTGTTGAACGGATCGGATTGTTTTACCAGTTCCCACGTCCGGCAGCGGTAAAAGTGCTCGACTACCCGAACCTCGGCGGTTTCTTTCTTGTGGTTGCGCACATGGATCTCGAATGATTCATCAATCCAGTGCTTTTCGTCCAGGCGTCTGTAATCGGTCTGGCGGCGTTCGCCTTTAAGATCGAAGACATTTCCAGTGAAGATGCGCAGGGTCTCATCGGCCGGAGTATGGGAGATCACGTTTTCGCCGGTGAATTCGAGTTGCCCATCTTCGTCGCGGCGATAGAAGCGGACACGGCCTTTGGGCAGGGGCATACCCAGGTGGTTTGACTTTGAGTTCACAATCTCCTGCATCACCCAGATATCGGGATTGGATTCGGTGCCGTAGCTTTGGTTATTGCGAATTTGTTCGGGGCTGTAATAGCTGTACTGGCTGGAATCGATTTTGGCCCCGTCATAGACGTAAACCCGCCGCGACTCCACCCCCGAGGCGCGGATAAATTCAACTTGTTTGCTCTCACGGTCACGCAGGGTAACAAGGCGTGGAAGAGTATAAAGATGATATTCATCAAAGGCTTTCTCCTGCACGCGCTGGTCTGCGTCAGTCATTGAAAGAGCTCCCGCTGACGCCCGAAGCTGGAAATTCCCATTTGCAGGTTGCACCTTATTCACTTCGCCTGCCATTAACTTGATCTTGGTATGTTCGAAAGTCTTTCCGCTTTGGTTATCCATCGTGACCCAGCCTACGACGTCGAGGATGTCTCCCTTGGGCGGAGCGACTACGTTGTAGTCGGCCTGCCAGTTCATGCCGCCGGTCACGTAACTGAGTTCTCCGGTCGTCTTTCCGGCTTTATCAGAGCGTAATGTCCAATCCAGAGTAGGCTTCATGATGGTGTCATCGCCCAGGCTGGGGAAGATGGGTTTGCCCGGCAAGCCAAATTGCAGCTTGCCATCCACTTCAACAATGGGATCTCCGTTCCCCGTGCTTGGGCTGGCATAGGCCGCTTGCTGCTGATAATACTGGTAGCCATAGTTCTGATATGCATCAGTGTGCGGAACGTATCCGCTGCGGATAATTTTGCCTTTCACGATTTCGATTTTCCCATCACGCTGCACTTCGAAATCCAGCACCTTACCTTCATTCAATGAGAGAAGCAAAGGCTCGGAAAGCGGATCGTTGCGGTAATTTTGCTCCAGGATGTGCAACTTGTATGTGCCTGACGGGTCGCGCAGCATGACCGAATCCGGCTCCACGTGGGCCGTGGTCTCAGAGAAGCGCACCTGGTTGAGGCCTGGTTGCAGGTCGAGCGCAATCGGCTGGCGCACGACTGCGAAATTCTGGTTATAAATCGTGAGCGCAAGCTCGCTGCTTCCCCCTTCCTCCGCCTCGTCTGCAAAGCGTGCAATCTGCGTGGCCGCGACTGCGATCACAGTGAGGCTGGCAAAACAAATCCATGCGAACACACGTGTGCCTCTCATCTCATCCCTCCCGCGTTATGTTGAATAGATATGGATACATAGACACTGGCCGATCATCCAGAGTTCCCATTCTGAAGAACGATGGAGCAGGCGAAACTTGCAGGGTCAAAAAAGAGTCAGTGAGCCCCCGGTAAAGTCCTGAAGGGATTGGGTTTATTTCTTCGGCTCGACAACCACTGCCGTGCCATAACACAGGACTTCGGTTACTCCCTGCATGACTTCGGTGGCATCGTAGCGTATGCCTATGATGGCGTTGCCTCCCATCTGGACAGCGTGTTGGATCATGAGATCGTAAGCATCGTTACGGGCTCTTTCGCAGAGCTCGGTATACAGGGTAATATTTCCGCCGACCAACGTTTGCAGGCTTGCCGCAATGTTTCCCAGGACCGAGCGGGAGCGGACAATGATTCCGCGTACCACCCCCAGGTTGCGGGTCACGGCATAGCCGTCAATCTCAAATGTGGTGGTCGTCATTGTATGGGGAATCATGGTTCTCCTGCCTGGCGCACATGGTACAGTTTTAGATCGGCTAGTACAATCCAAATTGCGGGAAGACAAGCAGGCTGTGGTAACATCCGCCGCAAGGCAGGGGCTTCTTAGCGCAGGGGGCA
>Ga0209166_10003580_pt1 | contig 11144 bp, 12 predicted proteins | sample Coa_R1_3_FD_187151 | JGI IMG/M metagenome (GOLD analysis project Ga0209166, IMG submission 187151) | Surface soil microbial communities from Centralia Pennsylvania, which are recovering from an underground coalmine fire - Coalmine... | ecosystem: Environmental > Terrestrial > Soil >... | reverse complement strand
ACATGGCAAAATAGTTCGAGTAGACTCATCGCAGGACACCTCTCTCGTCTGGTTGGTTTCAGAGAAAGTGTACTGCTTTCTGAGAAAGGTGTCCTCTAATCCAAAACTGACGTTAAATACGTTTGCGCCAATGGCTGGCTCAAGGCGCAAAGCTGGTAGAAATGTGTGCGAAGCAACTCGATCTGTTCCAGGTCATGCGTCAGCAGTGCGGCGTCGGCGCGGCGTGGATTCTGCGTCGCAAAGAAGAGCATGGCTGCTGTCTTGGGCACAATGAGCAGGTCGTAGGGAGGCGCCAGCGTTCCTTGTTGGCTGACATAATGGGGGAGATAGCGGCCTGTGCCCAGTAGCTTGAGCATATTCTCCACGAGCAGAATGGAGCGGCGCGCGTCCTGATCGAGTCGCCAGAGGTGGCAGATTTGCCAGCCGCGTTGCAGCACGCTCTGGATGGCTTTTTCATAGCGAGCCTGAAACTCTGGAAAGTCTTCAAAAGCATCCTCGGCGCCCTGGAAGGAGAGCATCAGTGTATTCGTCTGAAGGCGTGGGAGTGCTGGTAGCTGCTCCAGCAGGCTGATGGTGGCCTCCAGGATGGCAGGTCGTCCCCAGATTACTCCGCTCTGTCGGAGCACGGGCAAATCCGGCAAAGGTGGAGAAAGCGGCCCACTCCCGTTTGAGTGCTGGCGTGGCCCGGCATGGCGGAGCAAGCGCTCGACAGCGGCACTGCCGTTGCGCATCCTGGGGCGCCGCTCCAGCGGCCTGCTCAGCGAGTAGATTTGCGCTTCCTTGAGTCGGTTCTGTTCAATCTGGCTCAGGCTCAAGTGGCGCATGATGTCAGCGCAGTAGGCTGTGTCCAGCTTGGGGGTGGCCTCATTGCGCAGCCACCGATAGACCAGGGCGGGATCAACCCCGATCATGCCGGCGAGGCGCGAGCCAGAACACTCCTGCTCGTGCAGAAGCTGAGCCAGATATTCCCCAAATCGTAGTACGCTCACGCTTGCCTTCTCCTCTAGTGCTAAGACAGACCTTGTTGCGCCGCAGAGGCAGCAGTGCTATAAGGCGCCGATGACGTAGGACTTTTCACTCCTCCAGGACACTTTCGTCCTCAAAAAGCGCTGTATTTTGCCTGCTAGTACGTTACCCTGGAAATTGGCGTATGCAATAGGACTGCGTATCTGCTTCACTCCCGAACGCTGAGGCCGCACGCCAGGCTACAGGTCTGAGCAGCCTGGAAGGATATTTACGCCTTGATCGGGCAGAGGCGGGCTTCTTTGCGTCCGGCATAGATACCCAACACTTAATACGAAAGGAGGGTACGCCGGAGGTCTCTTGGCTTTCTCAATCAAGCGAGTACCTGAAACTTTCGTTTGACTTCTTCAGCACGCTTGATAACCGTATCGCCACCTGGGCACTGACCAACACGCGCTCGCTTGGTGGAGATCATCCGCAGCTTCAGCTCTCCCATGTCGTCATTGAGAGCGAAGTCTACGGGCAGCCACCTGATGCGCTCCAGAAGTCTGGCCCTTGCCGCTTGCCGATTTTATTGCGGCGCATGGCGATCCCGTTCAGACATCGAATAAGCTTGCTGGCAACGATGGCCGGATGAATCAGGTCGTCTTACGGACGCTTAATTCAACGCCGATACGACGTGCGTTGGCACGAGGACCATTCTCGCCAACTGGGGCACGTTTGCGAGCAATGTGACTCCTGGAGATAACGGCGACTGAAGCCGCTGGCTGGGGCCACGCTGGTGGGGAAGTTGTCAGGCGCAATTTATTCTACCAGCCGACATAACACGAAGGACAGAGAAGAAGACCATCTTCTCTGTCCTTCGTACTTTGATCTCCTCCTGAAAACCGGAGCGTGAAATTTATCCGCCAAGCTCTTGCTGTGGCTGGGGTGGGCGGCGGCCACCAGCGGGGCGTCGGCGCACGGTTTCAGCGACCTTGAGCCGCCCCAGGGCACGTTGCAAGGAGCCTTCCAGAGCGCCCCGGTCTACATCGGCCTCGCGCTGCTCCAGCGAGACTTGGGCGCGGCGGCGCGCCTCTTCGGCGCGAGCGGTGTCGATGTCCTCGGCGCGCTCTGCCGCGTCGGCTAGCACGGTGACGACGTTGTGGCTGACTTCCATAAAGCCACCCGCGACAAAGAGGGCGTCTTCGGTGTTGTCGTGCTTGATGCGCAGCTCGCCTACCTGAAGCGTGGTCAGCAAGGGCGCGTGGCGCGGCAGAATGCCCAGCACGCCCTCTGAGCCGGGCGCAACGACCATATCGGCCTCGCCGCTATAGACATTGCGGTCCTGCGTAACCACTTCCACATGCAGGGTCAATCGGGTTGCCATGCTGCTCTCCTTCTGACCCTACTTGCCTTGATCGGCCTCGTAGGCTGCCACAACATCCTCGATGCCACCAACCATGTAGAAGTACTGTTCGGGGATGCGGTCGTGCTTGCCCTCAAGCACCTCCTGGAAGCCGCGAATGGTGTCCTTCAGGGACACATATTTGCCTTCGCGGCCAGTGAACGCCTGGGCCACGAACATGGGCTGTGAGAAGAAGCGCTCGATCTTGCGCGCGCGCGTAACGGTGAGTTTATCGTCATCGGAGAGTTCGTCCACACCCAGGATGGAGATGATGTCCTGCAAGTCCTTATAGCGCTGAAGAACTTTTTGGACAGTGCGGGCGGTGTCGTAGTGTTCCTGGCCGACGATCAGCGGGTCCAGCACGCGGCTGGTGGAGGCCAGTGGGTCCACTGCCGGAAAGATACCGCGCTCGGTGAGGGCGCGCTCCAGCACGATAGTGGAGTCCAGATGCGCGAAGGTGGTCGCTGGGGCGGGGTCGGTATAGTCGTCGGCGGGCACGTAGACGGCCTGCATCGAGGTAATGGACCCCTTCTTGGTCGAGGTAATGCGCTCCTGAAGGGCGCCCATCTCTTCCGCCAGGTTGGGCTGATAGCCGACGGCAGAGGGCATCCGGCCCAGCAAGGCAGAGACCTCAGCGCCAGCTTGGGTGAAGCGGAAGATGTTGTCGATGAAGAGCAGCACGTCTTTGCCCTCGACATCGCGGAAGTATTCCGCAATGGTCAGGCCGCTCAGCCCGACGCGCAGACGGGCGCCGGGCGGCTCATTCATCTGGCCGAAAACCATCGCTAGCTTATCCAACACCTTGGCTTCGGTCATCTCGTGGTAGAGGTCGTTGCCTTCGCGGGTGCGCTCGCCCACGCCGGCAAAGACGCTGTAGCCGCCATGCGCCTTGGCGATATTGTTAATCAGTTCCTGAATGATAACGGTCTTGCCCACACCAGCGCCGCCGAAGGTGCCGATCTTGCCGCCTTTCATGAAGGGGGCGATCAGGTCGATGACTTTGATGCCGGTCTCGAAGATCTGCATCTCGGTGGCCTCTTCTTCAAGGGTCGGAGCGGGCCGGTGAATCGGCCAGCGGGGCGCATCAACGACCTCTGGCTTGTTATCCACCGCCTGACCGAGAACGTTGAAGATGCGGCCAAGGGTTTTGTCGCCGACGGGTACAGTGATGGGGCCGCCAGTATCAGTGACGACTTCTCCGCGCTTCAATCCGTCGGTTGGTCCCATTGCCACGCAGCGTACCCAGTTGTTGCCCAGATGCTGCTGGACTTCTAGCGTCAGCGGCTTTTCGACGCCCTCGATATGGGTTTCGACAGCATTATAAATGGGGGGAAGCTGGTCGGGTGGAAACTCAATGTCCACCACAGCGCCCAACACCGCCACGACTGTGCCTGTGGTTGGGGCAGAAACGGCCATAATGACCTCCTGGTATCGGCGTGTTGATACGCATACAACCGCGTCAACACGCCAACACGCTATTGACTGGCGCCGGCAATCACTTCGAGAATCTGGGTGGTGATGGCTTGCTGGCGCGCTTTGTTATAGGTGAGGGTCAGGTCGCCCGCCAGTTCAGTGGCATTATCGGTCGCGTTTTTCATGGCGACCATCTGCGCTGAATACTGGCTGGCAATCGTCTCAAGCAATGCCTGATAGATCAGCGTCTCAACGTAGCGGGGCAGGAGCGCGGCGAAGAGTGTTGTGGGATCAGGCTCGTAGATATACTCTTCGGTGAATCCTTCCTCGGTCTGAGTGGGCGGCTGTACCGGCAACAATTGAACCTTTACCGGCTGCTGGCTCACCGTCGAGACAAATTTGGCATAGACGAGATCGACGCGATCCACCTCATTATTAAGATAGGCATCGGTGGCGACGCGCGCGATGGCGCGCACCAGGCCGATGTCGGGCCTGTCGCCATACTGGGTGAATTCGCCGAGCAGATGCTGGCCGGTGCGTACAGCAAAATCGCGCCCCTTGCGCCCAACGGCGACAAAGTAGCCCTGAGCGGCCTGCGGGTTGAAACTGCCGTTGTGCCCGGCCCGCAGTGCCTCCAGGACCGCCTGCGCCGCGTGTCGGTTCAGGTTGCTGGGCAGCGCGCCGGAAAGGCCGCGATCTGGCGAGATCAGCACCACACCGAGATTGCGTAAGGGGCGCTCCTCCATCAAGGGCTGGGGTTCATCCAGCCCGCCCGCTGTGGCAAGCCGTGAAAGCAGGCGCTGAAGCTGCTCGGCATAGGGCCGGGCAGCCAGCACCCGATCCTGGGCGCGCCGCATCTTGCTGCTGGCGACTAACTGCACAGCGCGGGTGATCTGCGCCGTATTTTTCACTGAGCGAATGCGCCGTTTGATGTCGCGGAGTGTTGCCATGCTTCCTCCTTCGTCCGACCCCGCCAGGGGTCAGGCGACTCACTGCGGCGCAGATTTCTTGAACTCGACGACCGCCGCTCGCAGTTGATCAAACTGCTCGTTGCTGATCTTCTTTTGATTGACGACGGTGGTATCGGCGATCATCTGAACGATCTCAGGATGCGCTGCGTCCATATAACGGTGGAAGGCTTCTTCCCATTCCGCCACTTTTTCTACTGGCACGTCGTCGAGATAGCCGTTGCCAGCCGCCCAGATAATCATGATCTGGTGTTCGACCGACATGGGCCGATACTGCGGCTGCTTCAGAATCTCAGTCTGGCGCTGGCCGCGATCAATGCGTGCCCTGGTGGCTTTATCCAGGTCGGAGGAGCCAAACTGGGCGAAGGCGGCCAGTTCGCGGAACTGGGCCAGGTCCAATTTGAGGGTGCCCGCGACCTGCTTCATGCCGGGCACCTGGGCGTTACTGCCCACGCGCGAGACGGAGATACCGACGTTCAGCGCCGGGCGCTGGCCCGCGTTAAACAGATCAGACTCCAGGTAAATCTGGCCGTCGGTGATCGAGATAACGTTGGTTGGGATGTAGGCCGCTACGTCGTTGCCCTTGGTTTCGATGATGGGCAGCGCTGTCAGCGAGCCACCGCCGTAGTCTTCGTTGAGACGCGCGGCGCGCTCCAGCAGGCGGGAGTGCAGATAGAACACATCCCCAGGAAACGCCTCGCGGCCCGGCGGGCGGCGAATGATCAGCGAGATGTTACGGTAGGCTTCGGCGTGCTTGGTGAGGTCATCGTAGATGATCAGCGCGTCGCGGCCCGTCTCCATGAACTCTTCGCCCATTGCGCAGCCCGCGTAGGGGGCGATATACTTCAGCGGCGCAGGCTCGGAGGCGCCTGCCGCCACGATGATGGTATACTCCATCGCGCCGTGTTCCTTGAGAATCTCGCGGGTGCGGGCGATCTGGAAGTTTTTCAGGCCGATAGCGACATAGATGCACAGAAGGTTTTTGCCCTTCTGGTTGATGATTGTGTCAATGGCGATGGCCGTCTTGCCGGTCTGGCGGTCGCCGATAATCAGTTCGCGCTGGCCGCGCCCAATGGGGATCATGGCGTCGATAGCCTTGATGCCCGTCTGGACGGGAACGGTCACGGATTTGCGGGTGATGACACCCGGCGCCACGCGCTCGATGGGGCGCCGCTGCGTGGTATTGATGGGGCCAGCGTCATCGATAGGCTCGCCCAGCGGGTTGACGACGCGACCCAGCAGGGCGTCACCGACTGGCACTTCGATAATGCGGCCAGTAGTGCGTACCTCATCGTCTTCGTGAATCTTGGTATAGTCGCCAAGGATGGTGATAGCGACGGTTTCTTCTTCCAGGTTAAAGGCCATGCCCATGATGCCAGCGCGTGGGAACTCGACAAGTTCGAGATACCTCACGTCGCTGAGGCCATAGGCGCGGGCGATGCCATCGCCCACTTCAATGACGGTGCCCACGCTGACCAGTGAGGTCTCGGCGCCAGCGCCGTCAAATTGGGTGATGCGTCGCTTGATTACTTCAGTGATTTCATCAGCGATTGCCATATATGTTTCTCCTCAGCGCTTTGGCCGATTTCCGTTGCCGGGTTTATTGCCCGGCTGTTTGCCAGGAGGAGGTTGATTGCCCCTCGGTGGTTGTCCGCCAGGCTGCTGCCCGCTGGGCCTGGCCGGAGGCGGCTGTTTGCCTTCAGGTGTTGGTCTCCCAGTTGGCTGCCCATTGGTTTTGCCTGCGGGCGCGGCAGGCGTAGCCGGAGGTGCTGCTGGGACTGGCGGGGTGGTCGGCCCACGCCCGTCATCTAGTGGCGCCCTGGCGGCTCCATCATCCGGGCCGCCGACGGCGCCGCGAATGATCTGGTCGTGCAAGAGCGCCAGACGGCGACGCACGCTGCCATCGATCAAGGTATCGCCGATCTGAGCGATAATGCCGCCCAGGATGGATGGATCTACCTTGATCTCCAGGTTGATATGCTTGCCGGTAAGCCCCTCCAGGTAGGAAGCCACTTCCGCTTTCTGCCGCTCCCCTAGCGGCGCCGCGCTGGTGACAACAGCGTCGGCCAGACCCCGATAATTGTTGAGTTTTTGGTCAAACTCCTCAGCGATTTTGGGGGCTAGCTCGACCAGTTCACGCTCTACAAGCAGCAGCGCCAGGCCAAGCGCCTGCTGCGTGACCCGCTGTTCCAGCAGGTCACGCACGATAGCCTGTTTGCGCGCAAAGAGAATCTTTGGCTGGCGCAGGATAAACGAGAGTTTACGATTGCTATACGCTTCCGCTATAAGGCGCAGATCGCTCTGCCAGCGGTCCAGCGTGCCTTGCTGGACGCCGAGATCGAAAACGGCCTCAGCATAGCGGCGCGCTACCGCTCCTTTTAGCATTGCATTTCCTTCGCCTGGGCCACGAATTCGTCAACAAGTCGGCGATGGCCTGCATCATCAAGTGAGGCGCCCACTACCTGGCCGGCGGCCAGAATGGCAAGGTCGGCAACCTGCGAGCGCAGTTGCGCCCGCGCCTGCGACACTTCTTGTTGGATGCGTACCTGCGCTTGCTGGACAATCTCATTGGCCCGGTTATGCGCTTCCTGCTCGATCTCTGCCCGCACATGCTCAGCCGCCTGCGTGGCCTGGGCCAGTGTGCGCGCGGATTCCCTGCGGGCCTCGTCGAGCATCTGCGCCACCCGCGTCTCAGCTTCGGCCAGTTCCTGGCGGGACTTGGCAGCGTTTTCGACACCTTCCCGGATGACCTGGGCGCGCTTATCCAGCGTCTTCATGATGGCCGGATAGACCCATTTCGCCAGGACGTACCAGAGGATCAGAAAGCTGACGATCTGCGATGCGAGGAACCAGGCATTAATGCCCAAACCATTGGACAAGGGTGGTCCCTCCTTTCTTCTTGAAGAAGGTGGTAAGCGCGACTACTTCAACAGAGTGGGGCCAAGGAAGAAGACGAGCAGCGCGACCACCAGCGCGTAGATCGAGACGGCTTCCGCGAACACGATAGCCAGGATCATGTTCGTGCGGATCATACCGGCAGCTTCAGGGTTGCGACCCATCGCACTGAGCGCGGGGCCGGCCATCAAGCCGATGCCGATGCCGGGGCCGATAGCGCCGATACCGATAGCCAGGGCTGCTGCGAGAGCAATCGTTTGCATAGAAAAGGTCTCCTTCTGAATGAAGATCGTTTGTTTTGCTTGTTTCCAGGTTTGCACTTAGGAAAAGTGCGGGTCGCCACTATTTCACCCTCGCCGTCCGGCGAGGAGGGAGGCGCGAGATACACTTTGCTGAGAGAGCTAGCCGCTTAATCTGGATTTCTCTTGCAGGGAATATGCCATACAAGGGCCGATATGTATCGTCTGGCTGATAGACAGACGATGACGTTTGCCTAATGGGCTGCCCCCTCGGCGACGGTAAGCTCACCCTGGCGTTCCTCGCCATGCTGTTCCTCGCCGCCGTGTCCCGTCGTGCCAAGCGTCATGAAGACCAGCGTCAGCATGGCGAAGACAAACGCCTGGACCAGACCAACCAGGGTTTCCAGCAGCAGGAAGGGAACCGGACCCAAGGCTGGAATCAGGAAGGCCATGACGACGAGCAGGACATCACCAGCGAAGATGTTGCCAAAAAGACGGAAGCTAAACGAGATGATACGCGCCAGTTCTAGGATGGCTTCCAGGATACCAACGAAGAGGCCGATGGGGCCATCGCGCAGCGTGAAGTAGCGGCCAAGCTGAAGGCGTATACCCAAGATGCGGAAGCCATAAATCTGCGTGACCACGACCGAGATGATTGCCAGGCCAATGGTCAGGTTGAGATCGGTGGGGGCCGGACGTACCCAGGCAATAAGCTTGTTCGAGTCGGCACCAAACAGGAAGACTCCAGCTACCGGATGGACCGTGCCGTTGATGGTGCCAAGCGATTCAACGAACGGTACCAGTTCCAGATAGTTGGAGGCCAGCACAAAGAGGAAGATTGTGCAGACTAGCGGGAAGAACTTGCGACCCCGCTCGCGTCCGGCAACTTCTTCGCAGAGGTTGAGAATCTGCTCAAAGACCCACTCGAAGAAGTTGGAGACCCCACGGGGCACCAGCGAGAGGTTGCGTTTCGCCAGGAAGCCAAACGCCAACACAATGATGACGCTGAACCATGTGGCGAGGAGGGTATTTGAGACGGGCATTGGCCCGATGTAGAAGAGTGTATCTGGAGCGATCTTAATGTCCGGCAGATTCCAGAGCATCTGAATTCCCCCTTCCTGCCGGGCCGCCACACAGGTTATGATGCTCCGACCGCTCCCCCTTTGCTTTCAAATGAAGCGCAGCAGGTGGATATATACTGGCGGCGGAACTACCCGTCGCTAGCTTAGCAAGGAGATCAGGCGAATAAGCCCATACACGCTAGCGGCCAGGCCAAGCAGCAGCCCGATAAGTGTCGCTAATGGCACGGAATCGTGGAAGACCTTGAAGTCGAGATACCAACCGATGAGACCCCCACCAACCAGGGGCAAGACAACACCCAGCCCTACCTGGCTGGCAACAGCGAAAGCATTTATGGACGAGCGGTCGAAGCCGCCCGGTTGCTCTTTGTTCTTGTTCTTCATCGAAGCTCTCGGCGTCCACGTTGTGCGCCGCTGAGAGTATAGCACAAAGTTGAGAGCAGTGCAAATAGCTGCGCGATCAAATCAGGCCCCGCTGGCGGGCCATATTGGCGGCCTGAGTGCGGTTGGCGGCGTATAGCTTTATCAGGATGCTGGAGACATGGTTTTTGCTGGCGCCTTCAGCCAGTATGAGCCGTGCGGCGATCTCGCGGTTGCTGGCGCCCTGAGCCAGCAATTTGAGAATATCCAGACCCTCAATGGTAATGGCGCCGCTCTCGGGCTTTTTCAACCCCTCCACGCAGGAGAGCGTGGTCGTTTTGCCCGCGCCGTTGGGCCAATCAGACCGAGGCAACTGACCGATGAAAAGATGGCTTCCACCAAAGATACGTCATAGGGTTGGTTGGTACTCACTGGCTTCTCGGTGAGGAGAGACCCAAAAGTCCTACTGGGCTTGAGAACCCACTTTCAGCCCGCTAGAATGAAGCCTGTGCATGTGCCAGAGCTAAGAGCGGCGATGAGTCGCAGCAAAGGAGCCATCATGGGGATGGGCGCGCGTGTCGTAGTGGCCCTACCGGCTTATATGGCCGAACAGACACTGGCTCAGACAGTGCGGGATATTCCAGCAGAGTTAGATGCCGAGATCATCGTGGTCGATGACGCCAGCCGCGACCGCACCGCTGAGGTGGCCCGTGAGTTGGGCCTGGCGCTTTTTCTGCATGAGCGCAACAAGGGCTACGGCGCCAACCAGAAAACCTGCTACGATGAAGCCCTGCGCGCGGGCGCTGAAATTGTGGTCTTGCTCCACGCCGACTATCAATATGACCCCAAATCTATCGTGCGACTGGTTGAGCCAATTCTGGCTGGCCGCGCCGATTTCACCTTTGGCTCGCGTTTTGCCAGAGGCGCGGACCCGCGCCAGGGGGGCATGCCGCTCTATCGCTACTGGGGGAATAAATTCACGACCACTATCGAAAACCTGTTGCTGGGCGCCCACTTCAGCGAACTCCACAGCGGCTTCAAAGCCTATCGCCGCAACGTCCTGGAGCGCCTGAACTATCACGCCTATTCCGATGATTTTGTCTTCGACAGCCAGATGCTGGTGGACGCGCTCCTGAGCCATATTTCTATAGAAGAAGTGCCCATCCCCACACGCTATACCCTGGAGTCCTCCTCTATCAGCGTCAGGCGCTCTCTTGTCTATATCGGTCTGACGATCTATGAACTCTTCCGCGCCCGATTGAAGCCGCGCACACCGCACCGTCGCTCATCATAGGCGCGCTGCGTCGGGTGTCTGGGGAGGCATGTTGCACATCTCCCCTGTTGTTCGTCATATCTGTGTGTACGATTCTGACAAAGAGTCTCCTCACGGTGTCTCTGCTGCATCCCGCGTCCAAAGATGTCTGGCATCGACGGGAACGCAAGCCTGCTGAGAGGCGCTGACGCCTGCCGCGCATTTGACACTGCGCGGCGCGTCGTCTATACTGCGTGCGAATCGTTGACTCAGAGGCGCGCTGGGCGCTTCGCTGGGCGCAGAATGATGTGCCCTGATCCAGACATGCTGAACTTATTTATCGCTCGGTCGTGAAGCGAGGGGGAAATGACTCATGCGGCGTAGAACCTTGTTTCTCCTCCTATTTATTCTCCTGTTGGTTGCAGGGGCAGCCTATGTTGATGCGCCCAATAATGGCGGTATCCATATTGGCGGGTATAGCAATGATTTGCAAGTGCGCCAGGGGCTGGACCTCCAGGGCGGTGTGCAGGTGCTGTTGCAGGCAACCTGTGACGTGCCCACAAATCACTGTACGCAAGAGCAACTCAA
>Ga0209166_10003577_pt1 | contig 11154 bp, 11 predicted proteins | sample Coa_R1_3_FD_187151 | JGI IMG/M metagenome (GOLD analysis project Ga0209166, IMG submission 187151) | Surface soil microbial communities from Centralia Pennsylvania, which are recovering from an underground coalmine fire - Coalmine... | ecosystem: Environmental > Terrestrial > Soil >... | reverse complement strand
AATGGCAGACGCTGGACGACCTCGAGCAGGCTCGCCGGACGCGGTGCATCCAGGAGCTGCGCCTCGACGGCGATCCGTCGCGCCTGCTCCTTCGTCAGCTCGTGCACGTCAGGCCCGCTCGAGCGTCGCGCGTCTCCGGCTCAGCGTCTCGGTGCCGCGAATCAGGAGATAGCCGACGGCGGCGTACGCGAGCCCGATCAGCGCCTCGGCGCCCACGAGCCCGAGCACGCTGGAGAACGAGCTCCCGGCGGCGAGACGGCGGGCTGCAGCGATCCCGTGCGTGAGCGGGATGCCCTCCGAGATCTGCCGCAGCACGATCGGCAGGTCGTGCACCGGAACGTTCGCGCCGGAGAGGACGAGAAGCCCCCCGAAGAGGATGTTCGAGAGAACCGCCGTCTCTCGCGTGACGAGACCGACGGCTGCGTTGATCAGCCCCAGTCCCGTGCACGCAAGCGCGCTGACGACGATCACTCCGGCGATCGGCGCGTAACCCGACGCGGCGATGTGCGTCCCGACGATCGCGCTCCCGACGACCAGCGCAAAGAGAGCGACGACGAACCCGTTCAGCGCGACCGGGATCGCCCTGCCGAGGAAGAGCGGCAGCCTCCGCGCGGGCGTGATGAGGATGTAGCCGAGCGTCTGCTGGTTGCGCTCGCCCGCGATCGTGTTCGCCATCGCGAACAGGCACGGGATCGCCGCGTACTGCAATCCGTTGCCGATGACGTAGAAGCTGTCCGACTGGAGCTTCGCCGAGCGCCCGATGTAGACGAAGAGCAGGATCTGGAAGATCGGCGCGACGAGGAACGACGGGATGTAGACCCACGGGTTGAGCCAGCCGAAGAGCGCGCGGAAGCTGATCAGGCCGCCGACGAAGAAGACGCGGACGGACGTCACGTCAGGGAGAGAGTCCCCTTCGCGCGGGCCGCGTGGAGGGCACGGTGTACCAGGAGGATTCCGAGCACCACGTACGCGGCTCCGACCGCGAGCGCCATCCCGATGTCGCCGTACGAGGGCCCGCTGAGCGCGGCTCCGCGGATCGCGCGAATCCCCCACGTCGGCGCGAGCAGCCACGAGATCGGCCGCACCCAGCTCGGCAGGAGCGAGAGCGGGACGAGGAATCCCGCAATCAGCCAGACGGGGTATTCGAGCATGTTCCCGAGCGCCCACGCCTGCCGGAAACGGACGAAGAGGACAGCGAGGACGAAGCCGAGCGCGCCGATCGACGCGACGGTTGCCGGCACCGCGAGCACGAACGCGACCGGATCGGTGATGTGCAGCGGAATGCCGAAGGCGATCCAGCCCCAGAGCAGCGTGGCGACCATGCTGTAGATGCCGATCGCCGCCATCGCGATCGTCAGCGGCAGGAGGATCAGCGCGAAATGCACGGGCGCAGCGACCTCCAGCTCGAGCGTCCCGTGCCAGCGCTCCTGCGCCAGCGCGCTCCCCGCCGGCGTGGCGGTGTTCGACCAGATCCCCATCACCGCCGCGCCGAGCGACGAGTAGAGGAGTGGCTTCGAGCTGGCGCCCGAGCGGAACATGAAGAAGGCGATCGTCGCGAAGAAGAGCGGATAGAGAACGCCGAGCCAGCTGTTGAAGGACGAGCGCATCAGCATCTTCATCCGAAAGAGCCAGCCGTACGCGAGGACGCGGAGGATCCTCATTCGCCCACCAGCGCGACGTACGCGTCCTCGAGGGTCGGCTCGCGCGACGACACCCGGCCGACCGCGGAATCGCCGAGGAGGCCGAGGATCGCGTGCACGAGCTCGCGACCGGGCAGGGTCTGCACGACGAGCACCTGCTTCTGGTCGCGCTCCTCGAGGCCGACGTTCGAGACGCCGTCGAGCGCCCGTACCCGCTCGACGACGGCGTCCTCGATCCCGTACACCTCGACCTCGACGACGGTGCCCTCACCGACGCCGGCCTTGAGCGCCTGCGGCGTGCCCTCGGCGACGATTCGGCCCTGCGCGATCACCGCGATCCGGTCGCAGAGCGCATCCGCCTCGAACATGTAGTGCGTGGTGAGGAGAACCGTCTTGCCCGCGTCGGTGAGCCCGGCGATCGTGGCCCGCAGCTCGCGCGCGCCCACGGGATCGACTCCGATCGTCGGCTCGTCGAGGAAGACGACCTCGGGGTCGTGCAGCAGGCCGCGAGCGATGTGGAGCCGCTGGCGCATACCCCGCGAGTAGCCCTCGACCTTCTCCTTCTCGCGCCCCGCGAGCCCGACGAGGTCGAGCAGCTCCTGGATGCGGAGCTTCTGCACGTGCGGCGCGACACCGTAGAGCTCGGCGAAGTAGCGAAGGTTGTCGAGCCCCGAGAGGCGCTCGTAGAGGCCGCGATCGCCGCCGAAGACGTAGCCGATCCGCCTTCTGACCTCGCGCGGGTTGCGCGCGACGTCGATCCCGAGCACGCGCGCCGTGCCCGAGGAGGGCAGGAGCAGCGTGATGAGCATCTTGATCGTCGTGGTCTTGCCGGCGCCGTTCGGCCCGAGCAGCCCGAAGAGCTCCCCCTTGGCGATCTCGAACGACACGCCGCGCACCGCCTCGACCTCGACGGTCCGGCGGCGCAGGATCCCCGTGCTCGTGCGGTAGGTCCGCGCGAGCTCTTCGACCTCCACGACGGCCACGGCTCGAGGCTACATGTCGCTCCGTTCTTGTCTCCGGCCGCCGACCTCGTCAGAATCGCCACAACCTACGGCGGCTAAGGAGGGCACAACGTGACGGTCGACAAGGACCGCAGCATCCTGCACTCGCTGGGCTACGCCCAGGAGCTCTCGCGGAGGATGAGCGGCTTCTCGAACTTCGCGATCTCGTTCACGATCATCTCGATCCTGTCCGGGACGCTGACGCTCTACGGGACGGGGATCAATTACGGCGGACCGGTCGAGGAGGCGTACGGCTGGCCGCTCGTCTCCGTCTTCGTGATCATCGTCGGGCTCGGCATGGCCGAGATCGCCTCGAAGTATCCGACCGCCGGCGGTCTCTACTACTGGGCGTCGAAGATGGGTGGGCCGGTCTGGGGCTGGTTCACCGGCTGGTTCAATCTCATCGGTCAGATCGCGATCACGGCGGGTATCGACTACGGCGCGGCGATCTTCGCGGACGCGCTCCTGAACCTTCTGTGGCCGGGGACCTTCCCGGCGACGCCCCACGCGATCATCGCGGTCTACGGAGCGATCCTGTTCCTCCATGCCGTAATGAACATCTTCAGCGTGAGGCTCGTCGCGTTCCTGAACGACGTCTCCGTCTGGTGGCACGTCCTCGGAGTCGTGATCATCGTCGGCTTCCTCGTTTTCAAGCCGGCTCACCACCAGTCGTTCTCGACGGTCTTCTCGAAGACCGTGAACAACAGCGGCTTCTCCCACGGCTGGCTGTGGTTCGTGCTGCTGCTCGGGCTCTTGCAGGCGCAGTACACCTACACGGGATACGACGCCTCCGCCCACATGAGCGAGGAGACGCAAAACGCGTCACGGTCGGCGGCGCGCGGCGTGATCATGTCGATCGTCGTCTCCGCGGTCTGCGGCTACATCCTCGCGCTCGGCGTCACCTTCGCGATTCAGAATCTCGCCGGGACGGAGTCGGCCTATCTCTTCTCCGTCAAGCAGGTCTATCTCGACGCGCTGGGGGTCCATACCGCCGAGGTGATGTTGTTCATCACGGTGATGGCGCAGCTCTATTGCGGCATGTCGTCGATCACGTCGGCGTCGAGGATGATGTACGCGTTCTCCCGTGACGGTGCGACACCCGGGCACAATCTCTGGCGCAGGCTGAACGCGCAACGCGTTCCGGTGTACTCCGTGTGGGCGATCGCGATACTCGCGTTCTTGCTCGCATTCCCGGCCTACTTCTCGACCGGGATCGGCGTCGGGGCGGGCTACATCGCGTATGCGGCGGTGACCTCGATCGCCACGATCGGCCTCTACATCGCCTACGCGATCCCGATCTACCTGCGTCTGCGTGAGGGCGACGCGTGGGAGGCGGGCGAGTGGAATCTCGGCCGCTGGTACAAGCCCGTTGGTTGGATCGCCGTCGTCTGGGTTCTCTTCATCTCGGTGCTGTTCATCATGCCGACGCTGCCTCAGGGCATTCCATTCAAGACCGGCTTCACATGGCTCGACGTCAACTACGCCCCGATCGCCGTGATCGGGACGCTGGTGCTCGTCGGTGGATGGTGGATGGTGTCGGCGAAGAACTGGTTCAAAGGCCCGGTCGCGCAAGGCACGGCCGAGGAGCTGGCGAAGATCGAGCAGCGGTACGAGCACGGAGCGTCGGCGGCCGCGCCCGGCCCCGCCTAGCTCGTTCGGAGTGAGGGGAGCCGGCCGGACCGGCTCTCCTCACCTACCGATGTAAGGTCGCACCATGACGCTCGAGGAGCTTCGGGACGCCGTCGCCACCGGCGTCGTCGACACCGTGATCGCCTGCTTCACCGACATGCAGGGCCGCCTGATGGGAAAACGGCTCGACGCCGAGTTCTTCCTGTCCGAGAACGAGGCCGGCCACCCGGGCGAAGGCTGCAACTACCTGCTCGCGCTGGAGATGGAGATGAACCCGATTCCGGGCTACGCGATCGCGAGCTGGGAGCGCGGCTACGGCGACTTCGGGCTTCGTGCCGACATGTCGACTCTGCGCCGGATTCCGTGGCACGAGGCGACCGCGATGGTGCAGTGCGACGTCGAGTGGCACGATGGAACGCCGGTCGGCCCCTCGCCACGCCAGGTGCTCCGCTCGCAGATCGAGAAGGCGCGCGCGGTGGGCTTCGACCCGATGTTCGGCTCGGAGCTCGAGTTCTTCCTCTTCCGCGAGAGCTATGCCGAGGCGCACGACAGGCACTACCACGACCTGACGCCGTCGGTGCCCTACATCCTCGACTACCACATCCTCGCCGCGAGCTTCGACGAGCCGTTCCTCCGCGAGATTCGCACGTCGATGAAGGCCGCCGGAATGATCGTCGAGTCCTCGAAAGGCGAGGCGTGGGCCGGCCAGCACGAGATCAACTTCCGCTTCCGCGACGCGTTGCGCGCCGCCGACGACCACGTCGTCTACAAGACGGGCGTCAAGGAGATCGCGTACCAGCAGGGCTGCTCCGTCACGTTCATGGCGAAGCCCCACCACGACTGGATCGGCTCCTCCTGCCACATCCACTCCTCGCTCTGGCAGGACGGGAGGAACGCGTTCGCGGGCGAGTCCGAGCTCTTCAAGCATTACCTCGCGGGCCAGATCGCGTGCCTCGCCGATCTTGCGGTCTTCATCGCGCCGACCGTCAACTCGTACAAGCGCTTCTCGGCCGGGAGCTGGGCGCCGACGACGCTCGCGTGGGGTTACGACAACCGCACGTGCGGGTTCCGTGTCGTCGGGCACGGGTCCTCGTGCCGTCCCGAGACGCGGATCCCCGGCGCCGACGCGAATCCGTATCTCGCGTTCGCCGCGCTGCTGGCAGCGGGCCTGTACGGAATCGAGCGCGAGCTCGAGCTCGGCCCGGCGCTCGAGGGGAACGCATACGTCTCCGGCGCCGAGCGCTTCCCGCACGCGCTGCGCGATGCGGTCGCGCGGCTCGAGTCGAGCAGCGTCGCCCGCGAGCTGCTCGGCGACGAGGTGGTCGACCACTACCTCAACTACGCGCGCACCGAGCAGCAGCTCTTCGACAAGACCGTGACCGGCTACGAGCGGGAGCGCATGTTCGAGCGTGGCTAGACCGATCGTCGGGATCACGAGCTACGTCGAGGACGCCGCCTGGGGGTACTGGCAGCTCGAGGCCGCGCTCATCCCGCAGATGTACGTCGAGGCCGTGGAGCGCGCGGGCGGCCGCGCGCTCGTCGTGCCGCCGAGCGAGGACGGTGTCGAGGAGACGCTCGACGCACTCGACGGGCTGCTTCTCTCGGGAGGCGCCGACCTGGACCCGGCGGGCTACGACGCCGAGCCGCATCCAGCGACGAACAACATCCGCCCGGCGCGTGACCGCGCCGAGCTCGCGCTGCTCGAGGGCGCGCTCGCGCGCGACATGCCGGTACTCGCGGTCTGCCGCGGCTCCCAGATCCTCAACGTCGCGCGGGGTGGAGACCTCGTCCAGCACCTGCCCGAGGTGATCGGCGACGAGCACCACCGCGAGACGCCGGGCGTCTTCTCCGAGCATCCCGTCCAGATCGAGGACGACTCGCGCCTCGGCTCGCTGATCCCCTCCCACGGCCCCGTGATGTCGAGCCACCACCAGGGTTTCGGGCGGATCGGCGAAGGGCTGCGCGAGGTCGCCTGGGCCGACGACGGGACGGTCGAGGGGCTCGAGGATCCGGGCCGACGGTTCGCCGTCGGTGTCCTCTGGCATCCCGAGGCCGGCGAGGACGCGCGCCTGTTCGAGGCGCTCGTCACCGAGGCGCGCGGCTACCGGGAGAGACGCCGCGGATGACGGCGATCCTCAACCCCGCCACCGAGGAGACCATCGCCGAGGTCGCGCCGGCGGGCGCCGAGGAGACCGACGACGCCGTCGCGCGCGCGAAGGCCGCCTTCCCGGCCTGGCGCGCCGTCGCGCCCGCCGATCGCGGCCGGCTCCTCCGCCGCCTCGCGACGCTCGTCGAGGAGAACGGCGAGGAGCTCGCGCGCCTCGAGTCGCGCAATGTCGGCAAGCCGATCTCCGGCGCGCGCGGCGAGGTCGGCATGGTCGCACAGGTCTTCCACTACTACGCCGGCGCCGTCGACAAGCACTTCGGCGAGACGATCCCCGTCGCCGGCGGCATCGACCTCACGCTCCGTGAGCCGCTCGGCGTCGTCGGCCTGATCGTGCCGTGGAACTTCCCGCTCAACATCTCCTCGTGGAAGCTCGGTCCCGCGCTGGCGTGCGGCAACACCGTCGTCCTCAAGCCTGCGGAGCTGACTCCGCTCACGGCGATCCGGCTCGGCGAGCTCGCGCTCGAGGCCGGGATCCCCGAGGGCGTCGTCAACATCGTCCCGGGCAAGGGCTCGGTCGTCGGCACGCGGCTCGTCGAGCACCCCGACGTGGCGAAGATCGGCTTCACCGGCTCGACCGAGGTCGGCCAGGAGGTGATGCGCGGCGCCGCGAGCACGATCAAGCGCGTCACGCTCGAGCTCGGCGGCAAGTCCGCGAACGTCGTCTTCGCCGACGCCGACCTCGAGAAGGCGGCCGCGACCGCGCCATACGCCGTCTTCGACAACGCCGGCCAGGACTGCTGCGCGCGCTCGCGGATCCTCGTCGAGGCGAGCGTCTACGACCGGTTCGCAGAGCTGCTCGTCGAGGCGACGCGCGGCGTGAAGGTCGGCGACCCCGAGGACGACGCGACGGAGATGGGCCCGCTCGTCTCCGCCGCGCACCGTGAGACGGTCGCGAGCTTCGTCGACGGCGATCCGCTCTTTCGCGGAGACGCGCCCGCCGGCAGGGGCTTCTGGTACCCGGCCACGCTCGTCGAGGCGAGACCCGGCGACCGGATCGCGCGCGACGAGGTCTTCGGCCCCGTCGCCGCGCTGATCCCGTTCGCCGACGAGGCGGAGGCGATCCGGATCGCGAACGACTCCGACTACGGGCTCTCGGGCTCGATCTGGACGGAGAACGGCGGCCGCGCGCTGCGCGTCGCGCGAGCGATCGAGACGGGCGTCCTCTCGATCAACTCGAACTCGTCCGTGCGGGTCTCGACGCCGTTCGGCGGCTTCAAGCGGAGCGGCTTCGGCCGCGAGCTCGGCATGCACGGCCTCGCCGGCTACAGCGAGGTCAAGAACGTCTACTACGCGACGGAGGACTGATGTGAGCGGTCGTCTCGAGGGCAAGGTCTGCGTGATCACGGGCGCCGGCGGCGGCATGGGCGCCGACGCCGCGATCCGCTTCACGGAGGAGGGAGCGAGGATCGTCGTCGCCGACGTCGACGCCGGCGCGGCGGAGACGGTCGCGGGCGAGGTCGACGGCCTCGCGGTGCAGGTGGACGTGTCGGACGAGACCTCCGTCCGGGCGATGTACTCCGCGTCCGCCGAGCACTTCGGCGGGATCGACGTCCTCTACAACAACGCCGGCATCTCCCCCGCCGACGACGACTCGATCCTCGACACCGGCCTCGACGCCTGGGAGCGCGTGCAGGCCGTGAACACGCGCGGCGTCTACCTGTGCTGCAAGCACGGCATCCCGCACCTGCTCGAGCGGGGCGGCGGCTCGGTGATCAACGTCGCCTCGTTCGTCGCGCTCGTCGGCGCGGCGACCTCGCAGATCTCGTACACCGCCTCGAAGGGCGCCGTCCTCTCGCTGAGCAAGGAGCTCGGCGTCCAGTTCGCGCGCCGGGGCGTCCGCGTGAACGCGCTCTGCCCGGGCCCGGTCGAGACGCCGCTCCTGCTCCGGATCTGGAGCGAGACGCCGGGCGCGGCCGAGCGGCGACTCGTCCATGTCCCGATGGGACGGATGGCGAAGCCGCGCGAGATCGTCAACGCGGCGCTCTTCCTCGCGAGCGACGAGTCGAGCTACGTGAACGCGGCGACGTTCGTCGTCGACGGCGGCCTGACGGCCGCGTACGTCACCCCGGAGTAGCGGTGCGCGTCGAGGAGGGCCGGATCCCGTTCCGCGGCCACGAGACGTGGTACCGCTCGCTTGGCGACAAGCAGGGCGTGTCGCTCGTCTGCCTCCACGGCGGCCCCGGCTCGACGCATCTCGGACTCACCGCGCTGGAGCCTCTCGCGGACGAGCGCCGTGTCGTCCTCTACGATCAGCTCGGCTCGGGGAACTCGTCGCAGCCGTCGGATCCGGCCCTCTGGACGATCGAGCTCTTCCTGGCCGAGCTCGCGAACCTCCGGGACGCGCTCGGCCTCGATCGCGTCCATGTGCTCGGCCACTCGTGGGGCGGAATGCTCGCGCAGGAGTACGCGCTCACGCAGCCGAACGGCCTCGCCGGCCTCGTCCTCTCGTCGACCCTCTCGAGCTCCACGCTCTGGCGCGAGGAGTCGCTCCGCCTGCGCGCCGACCTGCCACCTGCGATCCGCGAGCCCCTCGATGCGCACGAGCAAGCGGGCACCACCGACGATCCCGAGTACGAGGCGGCGATCTTCGAGTTCCTCCACCGGCACCTCTGCCGGCTCGAGCCGTGGCCGCCCATCGTCGAGCAGGCGATCCGCTCGACGAACCTCGAGGTCTACAACACGATGTGGGGCCCGAGTGAGGCGCACCCGACCGGAGTCCTCGCCGGCTGGGACGTGACGCCGCGGCTCGGCGAGATCCGGGTGCCGGTCCTCGTCCTGTGCGGACGCTACGACGAGGCGACTCCCCGGCAGGCGGAGACCATCGCGCAGGCGCTACCCGACGCGGAGCTCGTGATCTTCGAGGAGAGCGCCCACCTGGCACCCGTCGAGGAGACCGAGCGCTATGTGGCGACGGTGCGTGCCTTTCTTTCCCGCGTCGACGCCGCATCGATTTAAGGAACCCGTAAGGCCTCGCTAACCCGGCGGCAATCCGCGCCGCAGATCCTTCGATCCGATCGAGCCCCTACGTCGAAAGGAGCACTGATGCGCTCGAAGAGCCCTGCCGCCGCAGCCGCCGTCGCTGCGGCGCTCATCGTGATCCCGGTGGCGACCGCCGGGATGATGCACCCCACGCTCGGCGCGCGCCTGGCGGGCATGGGCGAGCACGGCATCGTCAACCTCCAGGCGCACTCGGCGAAGCACGAGCTCTGCTGGAAGTTCCAGCTGAGCATGATGCACGCCACCGGCGCGACGATCCGCGACGAGTCGGGGATGAGCGTCGCCCACCTGGGCGACATGTACCGTGCGAAAGGCTGCGCGATGGTGAAAGCGAATTCCCTCGCCGTGATCGAGTCGAAGCCCGGCCACTTCTGGGTCTGGGTCGCGACGAAGGGCCATCCGGGAGAGCTGCGCGGCAAGCTCCATGCCGGAATGGCGCACATGTAGATGGAGTCGCCGCCCGTCACCGGCCAACCCGACCCCGAGCAGCCGCGCCGCTACGGCCGAAGGCTGTTCCTCGCCACCGTGGCCGGCGGCGTCTCCTCGCTCTACTGGGGCAAGGCCGCCTGGGACCACGTCACCGGCGTCATCTCCCCCGTCGCCGAGGCGATCGCGCCGATCATCCCCTCGAGCGGCTGGCGCATCTACACGATCTCGGGATCGATGCCGGCCTTCGACCCGGCCAGCTGGCGGCTGAAGATCGGCGGCCTCGTCGACAAGCCGATCTCTCTCACCTACGAGCAGCTGCGCGCCCTGCCGCGCGTCGACCAGATCTCGACCTTCCACTGCGTCACCGGGTGGACGGTGAAGAACGTCCGCTGGGGCGGCGTGCGGATGCACGACGTCCTCGCCGCCGCAAAGCCGCAGGCCACCGGGCACGCGTTGCGGTTCGTCTCGATGGAGGTTCCGTACGTGGACTACCTGACGCTCGGGCAGGCCTCGATGCACGACGTGATGCTCGCCTACGAGATGGACGGGAAGCCGCTGCCGCGCGAGCACGGCGCGCCGGTGCGGCTCGTGATCCCCGAGATGTACGGCTACAAGAACGTCAAGTGGCTGCAGGAGATCGACGTCGTGCCGCAGGCGAGCGACGGCTACTGGGAGAACCTCGGCTACGACCGCGACGCCTGGGTGGGCCGCTCGAACGGGTACGGCTGATGAAGCCCGGCTACGTGAAACGCTTCTCCGCCGCCGAGCGGGTGCTGCACTGGGTGAACGCGGCGGGGTTCTTGTTCCTCCTCGCGACGGGGCTGATCCTCTATCTCCCGAGCCTGTCGGTACTCGTCTCGCGCCGGCAGATGGTCCAGAGCATCCACTTCTGGGGCGGCGTCGGCTGGCTTGGCGCGCTCGCCGCGATCGTCGTTATCGGGTTCCGCCGCCTGGTTGCCACCGCCCGCGAGGTCGAGCGCTTCGACGACGACGACCTGCGCTGGCTCCGCGGCCGCAAGGCACCACAGGGCAAATTCAACGCCGGCCAGAAGATCAACGCGATCCTCACCGCGGCGTTCACCGTCCTCTTCGGAGTGTCGGGCCTTCTCCTCTGGTTCGGCGAGCGGGACACGCGCTTCCGTTTCGCGAGCACGGTGGTCCTGCACGACGGCCTGATGTACGTCTCGCTCCTGCTGCTCGTCGGGCATCTCTATCTGGCGCTGATCCATCCGGCGACGCGCCACGCACTGCGCGGGATGACGCTCGGCGACGTTCGCGTGGAGTGGGCTGC
>Ga0209166_10003574_pt1 | contig 11156 bp, 15 predicted proteins | sample Coa_R1_3_FD_187151 | JGI IMG/M metagenome (GOLD analysis project Ga0209166, IMG submission 187151) | Surface soil microbial communities from Centralia Pennsylvania, which are recovering from an underground coalmine fire - Coalmine... | ecosystem: Environmental > Terrestrial > Soil >... | reverse complement strand
TCCTTTCTCTCAGGTCTTGACGCCGAACTGTCCCGCACCAAGCTCATGACCTCGACGACTCTGCCCTTCATCAATGCCCGATCGCACATCCTCGCCAACAAATCTCAGTTCTGGTGAATTAAGCAGGCTAGTGTACTGTGTCACGACAAGGCCGAGGTTGAGGTCTCGATGAAGCCAGTCGAGCGACAGCTGACCGCCGTGAGTGTGGCCTGCCAAGGTCAGATCAACGCCAACGCCGAGTTCAGTGACGTAATCGAATACCGCAGGGTAAAGAACCAGCAGAATGTTGACTGAACCTGGTACCACCAGCTGTTTGACCAGCTGCAGCCGGCGGCGGACATCACTCTCCCAATCCGCGCCTCCTGCCTCGTCCATGCCTGCGCCGCTACAAACGGCACGGCGGTTACCGCGACGGCAGCCTGCTCGAGCAAATGGCGACGGGCGAGCGAAGGCGGGTCAAGCGCTATCGCACCAGGCATGGGCGTGGCGGCGTGGCCTGCCGCAGCCTTGCGCGCTGTGCGGTAAACCCACGCTGCGGCGCGCCCTGCTCGGTCTACCATCCAGAAAACCATCACCCGGCCGAAGCCTACCCACGACCCCACAAAAAAGGCAGCCCACGAGAAAGTGATCAGTCGCTTGTGCGCCCTGACATGGGTGCACAAGCAAACGACGGAGGGATACAATCCCATCCATGCCTGACCCTTTCGACTCATTGGAAGTCTTAATGGTATGTCTGAAGCAAATGGAGGCCACTGTTTTGGGCCTGAAAGAGTTGCGAAGCTTTATCGGGAAAGGTTCGGGCCAAGAAATGCTCGATGCGCTGATTGTGGAAGCGGAGCAAACCATCGCAGAGATCAAGCGAAGGGTATTGCAATGAAACTAGGTTTATGCCGATTGGCGTAGATTTTGGATTCTTCGCAGCTCCGGAATTAGGTCTCGTGCAACATCGCTCTTGATCACATAGCCACTCACACCTGCCGCAAGCGCAGCCCATTGGAATCCGCGAGTATCGTGCTGGCTGACAATCAGAATCTGAACGGATGGAAATTCCTGCTTGATGATCTGGGCTGCTTCCAAACCATTCATCGTCGGCATCGTGATGTCGAGTAGCACCACGTCGGGACGATGTTCCTTGATTTTGCGGATTGCATCTTTCCCGTCGGTGGCCTCGCAAACAACTTCGATATCCGTTTCTGAACGCAGAATTTGGCAGATCGCGCGACGTACGTTATCGTTGTCATCCCCTACCAGCACACGAAGGTGTCGGGCCATAGCGAGTCCGTTTAGCAAGCGGAATTCAGGTACACTACGCCTCTCGCGGACCCGATGGGTATACGGCGAACTGAGTATTCCAACGGTTACGAAGGTAAGGCACTGGAAACATAGCGGCTATGGTGCTAGCAGCGACACTTTGACGCTGTTAAAGTAATGAAATGGAAAACGTACGTTGCCCGTACTGCGTCGAAAAAGACGGATTTAAGCCCATGATCCGCAACCAGATTTACCTGGTCTGCAGCAGTTGTGGCCACACGGTAATTCCAGATCAGCCGGAATATCACTGCATATGCGAGAAATGCAAGGGAATGGCAGGTGAAATCGAAATTCCTGCGCGTTGGTAACAGGTGCGCGGCAACAGCCACTGCGATCAGTTATGGGGTGAAAGCAGCGACCTGCTTAGCATATTCATCTGTAGCAATTCGTAGTTTTTGTAGAAGCTGGTGATGGAGTTCGTGATCAGGTGGTTCGCCTGCAGGACGATCAACATAACGCTCTAGGGCTGCTTTCGCTTCATTCATGCGCTTCTCAGCTGCCTGTAGATCTTCGAAGGTTCCCATGATGATCTTGACCGCTCTCGCCTCCCGCAATCGATTAGCAGCACACAACGAAGAAGACTTGTCATTTATGGCTGCGTCCAGTCTTCTGGAGGGTTTTTGATGCCCCAAACATTTTCGGGTATGAGCAACGCCAAACCCAAGAGCCACAAATTTTCATGTTCACCGAGAGAAATGCAGTTCACGATACGTGCATAGGCGCTTTTCCCCAAGGGTAGGCCTTCGAGCCTCACTGTGCTTCCCAGTTGAATAGGATCGTGGGAGCGGAGAGCCCACCCTTGAATGTTGACGAGAATTATTACGGCACGTGAAGACGGAGTCGTCGAATCGAGGCTAGTGAGAGTGACTGGAATTTCGCACGGAATCCGCGTGCTTCTGCGAACTGGGTTTGCAGGTTTCGAAGCCATTAGGCTTTTACAAGCTGATCGATTTTAGTAATCGGCCTGAAGCGCGATGCCAGACCCCTCTGACTGGGCACCAAAAACCTTTGTCGTTAGGAAAACGACATGACCGCAATTCTCGCAAATCTGCCTGCCGTTCTTGAACACTTTCATCGTTCTAAACTTCTCACTCGAACTGCATCAAGGACAGCGTGGCACTTCACTCTGCATGCTCCATCCCTTAAGAAGACCTTCGAAGGATAGCGACGTTGACATGAACAGCGCATGGCACATCCGTGGACTGCAGGGAAAAACGAAGGTGATGGACGAGTGCGTGACTAGAGTAACAAACAGTTTCGATTTCTAATTTCTTGAGAAATACATCCCGCCGAACGCGATGCACAAATCGCTCAACGATCCCCCAAAGAGGTAATGAGGAGGGATGAAGGTGGGGCGGTCGTGAGGGTCGGAATGTCGAACCGCGTGACACTAACTCATGACCGCCGTGACCAAGTATCAACACTACTACTCGCCTGTTTGTAGGGTCGCGAAATTGCTGTACGGATCCTTAAAAGCGGTGGCTATGCAACGGCCGTTACGTGGCGTTCCGACGCTCCACTATCAGATTGGGACGCCTGGCGACGGTCGCCGCGCGGGCCAGGTTAGCCACCGGCAGATGATGTTCTTGAATGGCGAGTTGCAGTTCATGAATGGTATTGCTGCATTGCGGTCCATTCTCGTACAGAGCACGAGCACACAGTTCTTTATGCGATCCTCGAGCCTTCGGGCTGGCATGGGGGAGGCTGCCCACGATGCGCGCTAACGCCGACCTAGGGCGTGCCAGATCCCTTCCACGGTTGGATTACTCCACATGGTTTATGTTTGCGCTGCAGTTTTGTACTTAAGTATTAAACTGTATGTGTCTCCGCTCAAGACTCCTGAAAACGACCCAAAAGACTCGCCTCGAATGGTGCGGTGTAGGCTTTTCGGTCCCCTGAGGTCAGCACGAGCGTGCGTACCATTACCTCGAATATTCCAACCCACAATGCGATAATGATTTCCGGCAAGCGCGATCAGGTGTTAGTACTTTGCAGGCGTATCGTCGAGGAACAACAGCGACGGACGTTTCTGGACCTGCTGGAACAGTTGCTAATTCTCCTGGATTCTCTTCCTGAATGAGACCCTAGAAAATTAGAGACCAGAACGTTCAGTCTATCGAGGATTCGGCCCCCAAGATAGACGCTTCGGTTAAAGCGGATTGCGTTTTCGATCTGCTAACGTAATCGTCAATTGCATCGTGTAGTTTGGATGCGACTGTCTCCACCACAGCAGGGTGCTCTGCTCTGCAAAGTTGAGCACACAGGTCGCGAATTCGTTGCTCACCCGACACGCACGTATATTAAGTCGATAAAGTAATGCCGCCATACAGGAATTCCTGTATCCCCGCGGTACAACACTGCAGAACTTTGGCGGGGTTTACCACCGTAGGCCCTTGTCCCACTATCGGTTAGTCGTTCTTGGGTGTTCAGACGGCTTGGAAGCGGAACGTTCTTTTGGGGGAGGGGAGTTCCGCTCCCGTTGTGTGCACCGAAAGCGAACGCAAATGTGTCTCGCGGAAGGAGACTCGATGGAACTCAAGGGGCGAAAATATACACGATGGGTGGAAATGGAGCTTGGGGTTAAATTTTAACTAGCCTTCATTTCGCTGGGCCCATTTTTTTCATCACTGGCGTCCATTGTGACTTCGGGCTTAGGGTGCATTGCTGGAGCTGGTGCCGCGGATTCAAGAATGTGAGGCACGGGCGGCGCATTCTGTACGGCATCAGTACTGCGACGATAAGCTTGGACACCGGGGAATACCGCGAATTGTTTTCGTAACTCCTCCACGTAGGTGTGGAGTTGGGAACGTAATTGCCCCGATAATTCTTGCATCCGCGTGTGGTCACTTTCTTCCAGCAGTTCGGCACACAACCTCCGTATTCGATCTTCGAACCTGCGCAGCATAGCGGGGACCTTCAGGTGATGCTACGCTCGGCTTTTGTCGGACACCCTACACTGTTTAATGTATGCCGACTAATGTATGCCGAAACTGGTGACGGCATTGGGCTACTCAACGATGAATCCTCAATCGCAACCCGTATGACGGCTTCAACTTCAGCTTCCGGCAACACACGAGCCGCCACTTCCCTGAACGCCAATTACACGCTGGCGTGGGCTTATGGTTATGATGCCGGCGGTTTCTCTGCGTTCCGCAACTACTCCCGTGACGGCCCCACAACCCATTTGCGTCGTACGAACGGGCCATGACCAACCAGTGCCATCACATTACCGTCAGTGGACTCGTTAACCTGCCAAAAGGATTTGAGTTCGCGCCGAGCCTTCGAGCAGCCCAACCGATTGGTTTGATTATGCTGGAACGACACCGGTGCGCGGGACTGTTACTATCTGGCCACCAACGGCACCATCGCTAAATTTGATCCGCTCCGTGGATTATCGTTCTTCGAACTGGAGGCCAGGCTTGCGAAGAACATCAAAAGTTGCGAAAAGGCGATGAACCACAACTCCTGTGGGCTTTCGATGACTGAAACCGCGCGAAACGATAAAAGGTGAGAGGACCACCGACTGTCGGAGCAAAGTTGTTGTTGGAGTTGTACCACGACGTTGGGGCTATGAGGAATCGCATTGCCTAGTCCGCCGCTCACCCAGAAATATGCAATTCCTGCAAACCGTCGAAACCTTGATGAAGTAATGATGATAATTGAGATAAGGTGACCCTTCGTTGAGGGTGCCAGCGCAGGAGGCGCGGAAATTTCGGGTACGCAGGTCGGTGGGACACGGAAGGTGTCTTGCCGCTGGTTGCGGGAATTGCGATGCCGGGCTGGCATGGAAGTCTGCAGCGGTGAAATCGATTGCGTAGAGATATATCTAAGCGTGATATTGGGACACAGAGAAAACAATCGTCTGTGTGGTTCGCACAGGTTGGATGGTCCCCGTGCATACAATGGGTTCCTCTCCTTTTTCTTCTTGCTCTGATCCAGACGTCTGCATTGCTAATGGTACGTATCTTTCGACCGATGTTTTCCATGAGCGGAAAGAATTCGCCGGGTCCTGTGAGCCCACGAAATCGCGGGCCTTCGATTTCCATCACGCTCAAAAATAGCGGGAATGGTTATTTTCGCTGTCGCGAAGAGGTGAGGTATCGTCGGGATCAAGACCCGGCGAACACGAGCAAAACTAAATTGTACGCCGCGTGGGTGAGGGTTGCGGCCGTCGTAGAGCGCGACGTCAGGCGAATCCAGCCGTAGGCTACCCCACTCCCGCTGAATGACACCCAGTGCGCCAAGTTAGCCGGGTGGTGAAATAGCGCAAATACCAAGGCGGTGAGAATCACGGCGACACTATTGCTGAGGCTGCCAGCAAGAACAGGAAGCAGACATCCCCTAAAGAAGGACTCCTCAAGGATCGGTCCAAACACCACTCCCAACAGCATCGCCTCAACGAGCGGAATAGTTCTCGTGTTCTGAGCCTGCCCATGCAGGCAGATGGACACGCCCGCCAGCAGAACTCCCAAAAGTGGAGCCAGCATCACGCAGTGCGTGTGGGGCCAAACCCAGCCCAATGCGCGCAAAACAGGTCGGCGATGACGGATTTTAAGAATCAAGTACAAGGCCATGACCAAAACCAAGATAACTGCCACTTGCAGGCCGAACCCAGGATGCTCAAGTTCCCATCCCGGCAGAAGGCGAAAGCGTACGAAGAGGACAAGGATTGGACGCAACACCGTGAGTAGCAACGAAAACACACCAAGGTCTTCGTAACTCGAATAAGGGCCTCGATTTTCCGAGTTGCATTCCTTCGCCTTGAAAATACACGCGAACCAGTCAGCCGGCATAAAGGTGTCGGAACTCAGGAACTACATCGAATGGAGTTGTCGGAAGCGTAACCGCTTCCCCCACCTGATCAATGAGGGCGGGAGAGATGTTCCCCAAGAACTTCGCGCCCTCACGGAGGTGAACTATTCTTTCAGGCTCGAAGCCCATGAGTCGGGCACATGTTGCATCCGCCGCAACAGGATCGTCCGCAAGAACAATCTTTCCGAGAGGACGAGCCTTGCCGTTGAGTGGCCCGTTCCCTTCCATTGCCATAATGCCGTCGGCGATAACGAAGTGGACCGGGATGGTCGCGCACACATCAAGAATGCTTTCCTGGATGCCATTCCAGTGGAGAATGTTCTTTGGCCAGCCGTACCTCGACCCAGGCACGGTGCCGAGCATGTTCTTCATACTTAGGGTAACGCCGGCCCAGTGATGGGATTTTATTTTTGGCATCGAGACCATAAAGTCGGCCTCCAATACTGTCCGAGGGAGCCAAAGGCTCTTCATTCTCATGTAGCTCGCGCGTAACTGCGTGCGAACCAGTTCGTCGCGATTGAGATCGACAAAGGGGATCGCGTCCGCGCGGAGGGACTCTTGGTAGCCGCTCTCTGATAGCACCAATTGTGTATCACGCTGATGTCCGGGCCCTTCTGCAACAATCACGCACTTAGCACCCATACGTCTAAAAGACTCGGCTGCGGCCAGTACCAGCGTTGGGTGGGTGTTGATCGCATTGCGGGGACTGTAATCGACCAAATTGGGCTTAAGGACGACAGATTTGCCTTGAACCGCCATCCGAAATAGCCGAAGAGCGGAGGCGAGGACTTCGTCAATCCGCTGAGAGTATTGATCGAGGTGCAGGATCGCGACTCGTGACCGTTTCGCTCGCCGGTCTGAATGATATTTGGGCAAGAAGAAGGGGGCTGACACAGAAGCGCCGGCGGCCAGCGCGGCACTTCCAACAAGAAAACTGCGCCGACTTGGGATCATAGGTTCACCCCGAGAGCAACCAAGGAACGTGGGTAATCAGCAGCAAGACAGACAAGCGCCAGCGTGCAGGTATCGTCACGGCCAGACAGATGGGGAAGGTCCATCAGCGAAGTGAGCAACGCCGCCACCGCGCGACCATGAGCGGCTAGCGCGAGAATTGCCCAAGCCAGACTCCATGGTGCAGTTAGCGTTTGGGCTGTGCGTTCCAACCACTTCAGGCTGGCTTGCACAACCGGATGTTCAGTTCGATTGTTCAACGCTAGAAGCGCGATGGCTGTGTCATCGGGATGAGGAGCGAGTGTAGATCCGTACACAACGCCATTGCCGGCATTCCATCCTCCACCGCGGCAGGCGCGGTCCATCAGCATCTCTATGCCAAGATTAATGCGAAAAGGGATATCTCCCAGGCCGCCGCAGGAGCAAGGCGCTTGCCTTAAGGCCAGAATCGCCAGCGCGGTGGGTACGACCCAGCTACTCGTGTCCGGGATCCAGGGCCAGCCGAACTTATCAGGATCGAACCGGACGCGGCGATCCGTCGTGAGAAATTTCCATCTCCAGAACCAATTGCCTTCCTTACCCTCGCATTTCATGAGCCAATGAATGCCGGAGAGCCTAGCTGGTATGGCCATACCAATGTCGCGAAGAGCGATCGAAGCTAGAGAGGTCACCCAAGCACCATCCCGATCATCCCCGGAGAAAGCAGGCCAGCTTCCATTCGGATTTTGCACGCGAACGAGAAACTCTTGAGCGAGTCGTGCCTCGTCGGAATCGTCTAATCCGACCGCGAGAGCAGCGAGGGACGTAGATTCGACAGATGCCTGGACAGACGCTCGCAGTGCCGCCCACCCCCCAGCAGGGAGTTGCCTTCGCCTTAGCTCGGCCATTACGCCGGTCAGAACGACGCCGTCGCTCTTCACCGCAGCACTTTTAATGCGAAACGGTTCGACTGTCAAAAGTGATATTGCCCAGGAGGGCGAAGCTGGTCGAAAGGCAAGTAATTCGCGGTGCACCGATGCGCCGAAATCTGAAATCAGTCAAAGTGTGATCAGTAAATTATTGTCGGCTGACTTGGCATAGAAAACGGCAGTAATTTTCGAGGTGCTTTGCCTCGTCGCAGCAAAGTTTTTGCGGCAGTCATGATTCGATCGGTGAAAGAAAAAATGTGCCGATAACGCACGGCTCTCGCTTTGTAGGGCGCAAGATTTTACGGCGACTCGGGCGTTGGTCGCGCGCACTCAACGTATGCCGAGTGTCAGTGAGGTTGTGATCGGTATTTAGAAAACGTTCTGTCCCGTACGGGCAGCGAGAATGAAATTGGTGAAAAACGATACTGGAACCTGCGCCAATGACGCACAAACACTCTGAGCTATATTCGGGTCAGGAGTGAAATCGAACTCTTCTCGCCTAACGCTCTAGAGCCATTCCACGATTCGCAGCGTTGGCCTTCCCCTTGCCTCAGACACACCGCACCCTCGAGCCTTGAAGCAAGGGTCACGAATGCGAACAAATTAGTTCCGGTGTAGTGTTCACGCCAAGAGGACAAACGACGTGTTCTCGTCTGCAAGCGAACTCGCGACCAAGCTGCGCGACTCGCGATACATCATCGACCCCGTAACACTCGCGGTGGTGTATCTCGCCGCGCGAATGCAGAAGCCGCTTCTGATCGAGGGACCGCCTGGCTGTGGCAAGACCGAACTTGCTTATGCGGTCGCCGCAGCCGGAAATGCAACCGTCGAGCGCCTGCAGTGCTATGTGGGAATCACGGAAGACAAGGCGATTGGAAAGTTCGACGAAGCATTGCAGAGATTGTTCCTTGAGACTCAGGGCGAAGACCTCGAAAAAGATTGGGGAGAGATCCGGCGGCGATTACATACGCTCGATTTTTTTGCGGAAGGGCCACTAGTTCGCGCGCTGCGCCACAAGGATCGCCCCTGCGTCCTGCTCGTCGATGAACTCGACAAAGTCGATCAGGGTTTTGAAGCACAGGCATTCAAGCGGACCTGTAGCTGTTTCCGTCTCGGCCGCTACCTTTATTTCTTTGAAGGCACGTGGGTTGATTTGGACGAACGAAAACGGCCAAGGAGTGTTCCCCAACTGCCCAAGTGGGCGACGCCGGAGGGTTGGGCCCAGGGCCTTCGGCCGAACGTCGTGAGCAAATCAAACGGTGCGTCGAACGGAGCAAAAGTAGACGATGACGGTTGCGAAGCTGCCGCGCTGGCGAAAGCAATCGAGGGCATGGCAGAACTGCTTGGACGCGGCCTGTACAGGGGACTGCTGCGCGATCTGGCAAGGGTCTGGAACCCAAGGGAAATCCAAGAGATTGCGTTGCTCCAAAGAGTGCTGGAGCACATGCGATCAGCAGAACGTGGATTGCGACGCGTGGAAGCCGCTCTCGATAAGACAGGTTCGGGAGCGCTCGTCCCTATCCTCAAGACAATCGGGGTCACTTCGCTTGAGCGCGTCGACAATCTCGAAACCCTGAAGCGGATCGTCTTGGAGCTGGAACGGTCCGCCGAAACCAACTCCTGAGATCTACTCCTTCCGCACCTAAAGGGGAATCTCGACTTTCTTAGGAGCCAGCCCCCCCGTCCACGCGTCACCTCTCACCCGACCTTCACCAGTGAGAAACGAGGATAGCCATGAGAATTCGTGTGACCACACGGGGCCTAACTATTTGAGAAACGCAAGCAGGAGCACATCGAACACGGCTACCGAGTTGAGGATGAACGGCCGATTCCGGTGAATGGTTTCTGCTCGTTCACGGCGGTGCGGGAACCATCTGTTTCTGCCGGGTTATCGAATCTCGTAGCGGAAGCCGTGAATGGAAAATACAGCGCTCGGGAAGATTGGTGAGGTGCTCCATGTCGCTCAAAATCCGGTTTCGTTTCGATGGACGCTGTACACGTCATCCTCGCTACGACCCCAAGCGCGATGGACAACCATCCGGCGGGAAGTGTGAAGGATGTGAGTCTCTGTACGTCATTCACCTTTACACCAAGATCGCCAAAAGAAGAGCTGAAGACGCGAACCTCATCGTCGTCCGAGCTTCCACGGATCGTGCCGGACACAAAGGCAACGATTTGGGGCGAACTCCGAAACTGGAGATGAATCATGAACTCTCTGCCGACAATTCCGCTGTTTCCCGCAGGTCAGATTGTTGTAACGCCCGGGGCACTCGCTCTTCTCGACCAAGCCAATAAGTCGTCCCTGGAATTCCTGTCGAGACATCTTCGCGGAGACTGGGGCGACCGATGCCGGGAAGACAAGACTGAAAACGAGTTGAGCCTCAAGTATGGGTTCCGGTTGATGAGCAGCTATCCGCTCACTGAGACTGAGAAGCTCTGGATCATCACCGAAGCGGATCGATCCGTGACTACATTGCTCTTGCCCGAAGAGTACTGACGTTCCTGTTCCGCAGGGAAACTTCCCCCTTTCATCCATCGATTTCAATTCCCGTTCTCAGGAGGGTTCCGTGAGGCCCCACGGCAAAACGAAACTTGGCTTTTTCCCACTTCCAACGGCGGAAGCGCAGCGCCTTAGAAACTGTCTCACATTCGCCCCGGACTTCTCGGCGCTTGATCCCTGTGTTGGCGATGGCTTGGCATTCAGTCGTCTGCTGAGCGGGGCCGATGGTTATCGATATGGAATTGAAATTGATGCCAATCGTGCCGAACAAGCCAGAGTTCTGGGAATCGAAACTCTGCACGCGAACACGATGGATGTGCGCTGCCCAGCGGAATCAATCTCCCTTCTCTATCTCAATCCTCCGTACGATCTGGAATCGGGGCAGACAAATAATCAGCGCCTGGAGTTGGTGTTTCTGGAGCACACGTACCGATGGCTGAAACCGGGCGGCGTGCTCCTGCTTGTGATCCCGCAACCGCAGTTGAAACCATGCGCCAGAATCCTTTGCGAGTACTTTAGCGATCTGGCCGTATATCGGCTCACCGAACCGGCGAGCGTCCGGTACAAGCAGGTCGTGGTCCTAGGAAGGCGCCGCAAACGTCACCAGCACCCCCGCGATTCCGAGTTGCTCAACTCCATCCGGTGGTTAGAGATGCTGGCTTGGAAAACCGATC
>Ga0209166_10003573_pt1 | contig 11158 bp, 7 predicted proteins | sample Coa_R1_3_FD_187151 | JGI IMG/M metagenome (GOLD analysis project Ga0209166, IMG submission 187151) | Surface soil microbial communities from Centralia Pennsylvania, which are recovering from an underground coalmine fire - Coalmine... | ecosystem: Environmental > Terrestrial > Soil > Unclassified... | reverse complement strand
GGATCGTTCGCAGGCGTCGGCTGGCCCGCGCGGATGTACGGGCTCTCGGGGAACGACGGCGACGACGGATCGAGCGTCGGCTGGTTGGGCGCTTGCCCGTTGAAGATCATGCTGCCGTAGTCGCTGCGGATCTCGCTCTCGGTGCGGAGCGGGAACGTCGCGGGGAGGAGCTGCAGCGTGTACGACTTGCCGTTCACGACGGCCGTCGACTGCGGGGGCCCGACGTCCACGTTCGCGATGGGCACGTCCACGTGGACCGTGCCGAAGAGCCCCGGGAACGGGCACTGGCGATCGAGTGCCTCGACGACGAGCGTCGTGTTGGGGGCGAGCGCGTTGACCTCGACGGTCTGCATCAGCGCCGCAGGCACGTTGGGGCGCCGATCGAGGCCCGGATACGCCTCGCAGAGAGGCATGTCGAGCAGGTCGTTGTTGTACTTGACGGGGAGGATCTCGTCGTCGCAGCACTGGTTGCGCTGCACCAAGCCGGCGCAGGTGATCGTTGCGCCGTCGAGGTGCTCGCGGTTCGACGAGTCGACCTTCACCGAGATGCCGTTGTCGACGGCAAAGACCCGGTAGTCGCGCGTACCCGCCACGGCGGGAAGGTAGAGGCGCGCGCTGCTGCGGTTGGGGAGGTAGCTGATGGTGCCGAGCGACGGCGCCGACGACAGCGGCAGCGTCGTCGTCGCAGAGGGCGCCGCGATGCCCCCGTCGGGCACCGGGACGTTCGCCGTGCTCGAGGGCGGCGCCCCGTCGGTGTACCCGTTGCTCCCGCCGTCGTCGCCGCCGCTGCTGCTGCCGGCCTTCGACGAAGAAGAAGAGGAACAGCTCCCGAGGCCGGTCAGGAACGCCCCTGCTGCCAGGAGGACGAGGGCGGGTGCCAGCCCCCACGTCGTGCGCCATCCGCCCCCTGGGCCACGACCGGTCCTTGCGCTGCTCATGGAAATGGCTCCATGCCCTTTCTACCCGTCCGGTAGGCGCGATGCCAGCCACGCGGATGGGTGACAGAGTCGCCGCGACAGCAGCCTCAGCGCGGCCGCCGGCAATTCGGTCTCGCGGCTCGCGGCTCGCGGGCTCGCGGCTCGCGGCTCGCGCCAGCCGCATGGCGCCCTCATGGCGCCGCGTTCCACGAGTACACCACGAGCCGAGGGTTGAACCGCACCTGCTGTTCGCCCACGAGCTGCCGGCGCGCGGCCGTGACGAGGACGTCGCTCGGATCGTCGACGTTCGCGAGGATCTCGGACCACAGGTAGTAGACGTGCTGCTTTCCGGCGACGGCGCGCGCGACGATCGGCGTGACGTCGTCGACGGTGGCACCCGGCCTGGGCAGCACCATCACGTGGGTGCGCGCGGCCAGGTCCGGCGCGTAGTACTCCCACAGCGACTGCGGTGGTTCGTGGGGCGGCGACTGCTCGGGCGCGCCCGAAGGGCCGGGCCATAGAAGCACGTCGCCGTCGCCGAGGTGGGCGCGCAGGTAGAGCGCAGCGGCGCGCCAGTCCTCGCGGCGGCCGTAGTCGCGCGGCTGGTTGAAGTGCACGATCGCGACCGCGTACACGGTGAGCCCCGTCAGACCGGCTGCGATCCGCGCGGCGCGGCTGCGGATCGCGGTGTACCCGCCAGCCACGCCGATCAGGAAGAACGGCGCGGAGAACACCATGTACTTGGGGTGGATGAAGTCGCGCTTGAGGGCCAGCACCGCCGCGAAGCTGACGAGCGTCGGGACGACGAAGAGCTCGTACGACAACCACAGCGCAGGCGGCAGCGGCCTGGCCCGGTGCAGCTGCACGATCTGCCAGCCGACGAGCGCGGCCGGCACGGCGAGCAGGACTGCGAGCAGCGCGTTGGGCCCCAGCAGCGACCACCGGATGGTGCGCTCGATGCCCATGTGCGGCAGGACGAAGTAGTTGAAGCCGACCCCGAACGCCGTCACGAGCTTCGGCAGAGCGCTCGGCAGATCGGTGGCGACGAGGTGCGGCGCGCCCGCCGCCTCGCGCTGGAAGCGCAACAGGTTCGGCACGTCCGGCAGGTAGACCGCCACGATCGCCGCGAGGGCCGTGATGCCTTGCCGCAGCGGCAGCTCGCGGCGACGCCGCAGCACGGCGACACCGAAGCCCGCGATGATGAACCAGTAGTGCACGTGCGCGTACACGCCGGCGACGCCGGCCGCGACGAACGCGAGCCAGGCGAGGCGCGTGGACCGCCCGGAGGTCGCGCGAGTCGCGGCCGATACGAACGCCCACGCCTGGAGCAGCGCGACCAACGGCACGAGCGAGTACATGCGCAGCTCTTGCGAGAACTCGATGAGGAGCGGGCTGAGGGCGACGAGCACTCCGAACGACGTCGCGAGCTCGACCCCGCCGACCAGGAGCCCGAGGCGAAACGCCACCGGGACCTGGAGCACGCCGAACGCGAAGGGCAGCGCCCGCAGGCCGAGCTCGCCGCGAAACCCGAGCTGTTTCCACAGGTAGAGGATCGAGAAGAACAGCGGCCGGAAGCGATCCTCGGTCGCGGTGACGAGCTGCGCGCTGTCTCGGAGGAGCGAGAACCCCTCGTCGCCGTAGAAGCTCGCGCCGAGCCCCGGGAGCCGCACGGCCGCGCCGACGAGCGTCAGCCCGGCGCCGAGCACCGCGAGGACGCGGCGCTCCTCGGGAGGCGCGGCGTGCGGTGGCGGCGGCGGCGGCGGCGTCACGGGAGCGAGAGACCACCACGTGCCCGCGCCACTCGCAACCGCCTCCCATCCTTGCGGGGCCCGGGGTCCCATCCTAGCCTGCCGAGATTCTGCGCATGGGCCCATGCAGATCGCCGCGTCCTCCAGTCGAGGGTTGATCCCGGTGCGGCGGGCGGGCGTCTACGTGCCCGTTGCGGCGGTGCTCGCGATGGTGGCGGCGGTCGCGCTGGGCGTCCTCTGGGTCGACGACGGGCATTTCACGTTCCCCCTCGACGACCCGTACATCCACCTGGCCCTCGCCAAGAACGTGTGGCGAGGCCACTACGGCCTCAATGCCGGGGAGGTCTCGGCGCCGGCGTCGAGCATCGTCTGGCCGTTCCTGCTGGCGCCGTTCGCGGCCACCTCGCTGGCCCTCGCCGCGCCCCTCGCGTTCGACGCGCTCTGCGCGTGCGCGACGGTGGCGCTGTTCGCGTCGCTCCTCGATCGCCTGATCGATCTGGACGACCCCGAGCGCAAGGTGCGCGTCGTCGTCGGGGCATCCGTCTTCTTCGCGCTGGCGACCAACCTCGTGGGGCTCGCGCTGCTCGGCATGGAGCACAGCCTCCAGGTCCTGTGCGCGACGTGGCTCGCGACGCTCGTCGTGCGCGAGGCCAGGTCGGACCGCGGCGAGGCGCGGCCGTCGCCGTGGGCCGTCGCCGGCGCGATCGCGGTGGGCCCCGTCGTTCGGTACGAGTTGCTCGGGCTCTCGGTGCTGGCCGCGGCATATTTCTTCCTCCGCGGGCGCCGCGTCGCCGCCGTGGGTGGGCTCCTGACGAGCGCCGCGTGCCTCGCGACCTTCTCGCTCGAGCTGGTCGCGCACGGGCTCTCGCCCCTTCCGACCTCGGTGCTGGCGAAGGCGGGGGCCGCGCAGCGGCAGTCCCTCCTGGCGACCGCCCTGGGGAACGTGCGCATGCAGACGCACGCGGGGTGGGCGGTGATCCTGCTCCTCGTCGCGTGCGCGGCGCTCGTCGCCATCGGGCGGCGCCGCATCGCGCGTTCCGATCGCGGGCCCGCGGCCCTGATGCTCCTGACGCTCGTGGGTCACCTGCTCGTCGGCCGATCGGGTTGGTTCGGGCGGTACGAGGCCTACGTCCTCGCCTCGACCTATGTCTTCTTCGCGGGGGTGTTTGCCTCCCGCCTCTCGGCCTGGGCCGCGAAGCCTCCTTCGCTCGCTTCGATGCTGGCGGCCGGTGCGTTCGCCGCCGTGCTGGCGTCACGCTACGTCGGCATCACGGTGATGACCCCCCTCGGCGCGCGCAACATCTACGAGCAGCAAGCGCAGACGGCGCGCTTCGTGAGCGAGTTCTATCGGCGTCCGGTGGGAGTCAACGACGTCGGCTACGTCGCGTGGCAGAGCGACGCGTACGTGCTCGACTACATCGGCCTCGCGTCGAGCGAGGCGCTCGCGCAGCAGCGCCTCCACGGCGACGACGCGGGCGCATGGGTCGGCCCGATCTCGCGCGCGCACGACGTGCGCTTCGCGGCGATCTACGACGCATGGTTCCGCAACCTGCCGGCCTCCTGGGTGCCATGCGGACGGCTCCGGCTGGGGTCGCGCAAGGTGACGGCCTCCATGGACACGGTGACGTTCTACGTGCTGGACGACTCCGTACGCGACGAGATCAAGGCGGACGTCGCGGCGTGGAGGCAGGCTCTGCCCACGTCGGTCCGGTTCGACGTCGCGGAGGCGTGTCGGTGATAGGATCGGCGAGTCTTTTTTCCCCGGAGGATCGTGCCCACCGTTCGTTCGAAGCTCGTCATGCTCGGGGGATTGCTGGCTTGCTGCACCTGCGGGTCGACGGCGTCGCAGACCTCCGCGCTGAGCCCCGGGGACTCGGGGCCGGGCCCCGACGGCGGCTCCCCCATCACGGATGGCGCGGCCACCGTCACCGATGGCGACGCCACCTACCAGAAGCCGCCCCCTCCCCCTCCTGATCCGTGCATCGAAGCGGGTACGTGCCCGCCCGGCCAGTGGGTCAACGTCACGCCGCAGACCGTCAATCTGGGTGGGGACTTCGGCTGCGGTGGGTGCAATTACGGCGTCCAGGACATCAAGGTCGACCCGGTCTACCCGAACGTGCTGTTTGCATTCATCTGCTATCAGGGCGTCTGGAAGTCGACCGACTACGGTCTCACGTGGAAGCACGTGTCCACCGGGCAGAACGCGGCGCACATCGAGAGCGGCCGCCCGTGGACCGCAGCGATCGACCCGAACCCGCACCGCGATCCGTCGACCGACCCGACCCTCTACACCGTCGACGGGTACGGCGATCGACTCGGCGTGTACAAGAGCACGAACGGCGGCGTCGACTGGACGTACGCCGCCCCCAACAACACGACGGGTCAGCCTTCGTCCGACGTCTACTCGCTCGACGTCGACCCGTACGACTCGAGCCACCTCGTCGCCGGTTTCCACGACGTGGGGCTCAGCGAATCGAAGGACGGCGGGAGCTCGTGGAGGACGGTCCCGGTGCCTGGCGGCATGGGCATCTCCGTCTACATCTGGTTCGTCCAGACCGGTTCGGCGGCGACGTCGTCCACGTGGCTGACCGAGGCGCAGTGGGGGAACAACACGAACGGGATGTGGCGTACGACCGACGCTGGCGCTCACTGGTCGCAGGTGAACGGCGCGCTCGAGCACGGCCACGGGAGCGCGCAGATCTACCAGGACGGGAAAGGCGACATCTGGGCGGCCGGCAACGGCGGCAACGGCGTCATCTTCCGCAGCACCGACTTCGGCGTGACGTGGTCGCCCGTGAACAACGGCAACGTGCCGCAGAACGGCGTCTTCGGCTCGCCGAACTACGTGTACGCCACGTTCCCGGCCGCCGTGCAGGGCACCACCGACCAGCACCTGCAGCGCAGCCCCACGTCCGACGGCGTGAACTGGAGTGACTGGCCGCCGATCGCGCCGCAGGGGATGACCGACGGCGCCAAGAGCGGCGCGGTCACCTTCGACGGGACGCACTACGTGATCGTCACGGGGAACTGGCTCGCCGGCATCTGGCGCTACGTCGAGTAGGCGCTCGCTCCCCCCCGCCCAAGGCTCACTTGAGCTCGACGAGCGCGGGGTACCAGCGCAGGCACATGAACGCCCAGACGAACATGAACACGATGACGATCGTCTGCACCCGGCGCAGCGCCCGCGCCGGGTTGTTGGCGGTGGAGAGCCAGATCGGCACGGCAAAGCTGACGAACACGATCGAGAGGATGATCAGCTTGGCCATGCGGGTCCTCCCACGCCGGGCGCGGGCGGCGCCGGGGAAGGCTGAGCCGCGCGCGGCGTGGCGGCGACGGGCTGCGGCGTCCACAGGTCGGTGGCGCGCGGGAGGCGAAGCGCGATCGCGTAGCTGATGCCGAGCACGTACATGGGCTTGAAGAAGAAGAGCCCCATGTCGCCGTAGAGCTGGTTGGCGCACACGACGATCTGCGCGGCGGCGACCAGCGCCACGTTGCGCGCGAGCGGATCGCGCGCGAGACGCGCGACGCGCGCGTTGAGGAAGACCGCCGTCGGGATGGCCGTCCAGAAGCCGATGAAGCCGATGACGCCCGTGAACGCGAGCAGCCCGAGAATGCTGTTGTGCGGGACGTACTGCCAGAGCTCGAAGTTCGAGATGTCGTACTTGTGCGTGAGGCAGATGTACGGCCGCCCCCAGCCGCTGCCGAGGCCGAAGCCGAAGGCGTTCCCCGTCGCGATGAGGCCCAGGTTCTCGGCGTTGCGCGCAAGCGTCGACGCGTCCTCCTGCGTCGAGATCGTGGAGAGCGACCGCAGCGGCATGAAGATCGTGTTGCCTCGCCCCCACCCGACGACGACGTAGAGCAAGAGCAGGGGCGACGCCACCATGAGGACGCGGTTGACGACGCGCTTGGCCCGCCCGGGCGGGAAGAGGAAGTACGAGACGATGAGGGCCATGCCCAGCGACACCCAGGCCAGGCGCCGGTTGTTGTACTGGATGGCGCCGAGGATCAGGACACCAAGCACGAAGTTGCGCAGGAGGACGAGTAGCGACGGCTTCTTGCTCACCGTGTTCACGATCAAGACGAGGATGCACACCACCCACCCGATCGTGTCGTCGTGCGTCGTGAGGTAGGCACCACCCTCGCCGAGGCTCGTTCTGCCCCACGTGAAGTGCGAGACCCAGCAGAAGACGGCACGGTAGACGGCGGCCGCCATGAGCCATTTGGCGAGCGTCACGTAGTCGGCGGGCGTGCGGAAGACCGTGCCGACGGTGAACGCGAAGAGGATGCAACTCAAGATCAGGTACACCTGCCAGCTCGCGGCGCGGGAGTCGCCGCCGCGCGCGAGCCCCCATGCGAAGGCGACGATGGTCGTCCCCACCGCCAGCAGGAGCGCGTTCCGCATCGCCGGGACCTGCAGCACCTTCTTGCGGGCCGACGCCGCGATGAACACGCCCAGGATGACGAGGTCGAGCGGGCGCACCTTGATGGGCAGCGGCTCGATGAACACGTCGTGCACCCACGCCAAGGGCGCGCCGAGGTGGCTCTTGTAGGCGCACCCCCAGTCCTCCGCGAAGCAGAGGAACATCAACACACACACGATGTGCTTCACGTTGGAACCGCGGGCTCGGGCCTCATTCGTAGTCGTAGCGCATCACGGCGTCCGCCGGCACGAGGTTGGGGCCGTCGAAGCCGCACGTGTTGTGCCACACGTAAAAGGCCTTTCGCTGCGTCGAGTACGCAAGCCCGTGGAGCAGCTCGTTCGGCGTGGCCGGCAGCGCGCTGCTCGCGGGCGCCCACGTCGAGCCCTGGTCCGACGAGACGATGACGTAGTTCGCCCCGAGCGCTGCGATGCGGCCGCCGGGCAGCTCCACGGGCTGCGGCGGGCCCGAGGGGGTCGCCGTCAGCGCCGCGTACGCGAGCACGTCGGTCCACGTCTGCCCCTGGTCCAGGCTGCGCGTCATGCCGTTGTTGGCGCCGACCCAGTAGATCGCACCATCCGAGGCGTGCAGGGGCGGGACCGCCCCACCGGACGCGGTCATCTGCGTCCAGGTCACGCCGGAGTCGGTCGATCGGTACACGCCGGTGGGCCCGCCGCCATATCCGCCGCACCCGACGAGGTACGTCTTCGAGTCGAAGATGAGCGGCAGGGTGCAGTTCGTGTTCGCAGGCAACCCGGCGCCGATGTTCTTCCAGGTGCCGCCCGAGTCGAGCGACTGATACAGCGTCTGCGCGAGCTCGTGCCCTCCGGCCAGGAGGGTCTTGCGCTGCGGGTCCGAGAAGTCGACGGCCAGCATGTCGGTGTGGCTGATGTTGCCGAGCTCCGTCCACGTCTGCCCGTCGTCGGTCGTGACGAAGGGGCTCGCAGCGTAGATGCCCACCTCCCAGAACCGCGTCGAGTTGCCCGGGTCGTAGACCATCGCCGACATGCGGTTGGAGATCGGGCTGCCCGCGTCGCCGCTCGCGCCCATGAGCTGCCACGTCTGCCCTCCGTCGCGCGACCCGTAGATGCCAACCTGCGAGACGCCGGCGATGAGCAGGTCCTCGTCGGGCTTCGCCGACACCGCGGTCAGGCTGGCGCACGCGGCCGGGATGCCGACGAGGCTGCCCGTCACGTTGATCCAGGGCCCCGTGGGGATCGGGCCGGAGTCGATGATCCCGCCCTCGCCGCCGGTACCGGACGAGGAGGACGTGCCCCCGTCGGTGCCGGCGTTCGACGAGATCGGGATGACGCACCCGTGCAGCGACGCAAGCGAGGAAATGCAGACCGCGAGGATCGCCCCGCGCCAGGAAATCATCTTCGTCCTCGCGTGGTTGTTACCATCGACCGCCGCCCGAGGCCACCCGAGGGAGGCGGCGGAGCGCCCACTTCAGAGTTTCAGGATCGGCGCGCGCACGGTCAGCGAGAGGTAGCCGACTTCGGACCCAGAGGTCGTGGTGCCAGTCGACGCGGGCGTCGTCACGCCAGGGAGCGCGCCGACGTTTTGCTGCGCCTGCCAGAACGCCTGCACGCCAGCCGCGAACGACACGAGGGCGTCGAGGCGAGCGCGCACCTCGACGCCACCGCTCAGCAGCGTGAGGGGTGAGGGGTCCGGGTGGGGGATGTCGAGTGTCTGCAGCGCGCTGGCCGTGAACGTGACGCCGACCGTGCTGTCCAAGCGGTTCGTGAGTGACGCGGTGGCCTGCACGCGGTTGGTCGGGAAGCCGGTGAAGACGTTCACCCCGGGCACGAGCTCCAGCGCGAGCCGGGCGCCCGACACCGGCGCGCGCGCGTCCTTCGGCGGCGGCCCGAGGCGCTGGGCGTAGACGACGGTGGCGACGGGGAGGATGCCCCATGCGGGCCCGCTGTTCAGCTGGTAGATCGTCGCCGATGCACCCAGGCTCGCCGTGGCGGTCGCCGTGCGCGACAGCTCGTGACGGGCGGTCTCCTGGAGCGTCACGGTCGGCGTCTCCTCGTGGCAGAAGCTCGCAGTGGTTGCGGCGGGCCCCGCGAGGCACACGGCCTGCGGCGTCGTCAGGTATCCGGCACTCGCCACGGTGGAGAGGACGTCGCTCGCGCTCGGGGCGTAGCCGACGCTCACCGAACCCGAGGGCCCGTACTGCTCGGGGTACACCGCTGACGCCTGCGCGTTGTTCGCCAGGTTGCCGCTGATCGAGTACCCGCCGGACGCCGCCACGAAGACCGCGCGCGACGCCCGCACCGCCACGCTCGCGAAGCTGCTCGACGATCCGAACGGAAAGAGCGTGATCGGCACGACCGGCTGCGTGCCGGTCTGCCCGACGGATTGACCGGTCTGGCCGGGCGTCTGCCCCGTCTGCCCCGGCGAGGTCTGCCCCGTCCCCTGCCCCGTTCCGCCAAGGCCTTGCCCCGGCGTTTGTGACTGGCCCGGCGCGGCCGCCTGCCCCGCCACGGGGGTGCCATAGAGGTACGCCAGGTTCTCCCATCCGTACGACCCCGACTCGGACAAGACGACGCGCACGCGGCGGTCGTGCCACCCCAACGACACCGAGCCCGCGTTGAGCACGACGGGCTGCGCCTCGGTCGTCAGCTCGAAGTCCGTCACGGTGAAACTGGGCGCGTAGCTCAGGGCGAGGTCCCAGTGGCGGTCGTTCAGGCGCAGCCGCGCAGTCGGCGCGATGGACGCATCGCCGGCGAGCGCGATCTCGCGCGGCGGCGGCGACGGGACGACCGGCAGCGGCTGGTTCGACCGCAAGTCGACGCGGCTGGTCTCGAAGTACTCGAGCGTCCCCGCGAGCTGCGCGGCGATGACCGCCGTCGGGATCATGCCGGTCGCTTGCGCAGGAGGCGCAGCACGACGCGCACCTCGTCGAGACGGACGGCGCGAATGCCCACCGCCACGATCAGGTAGAACGCAGCCTCTACGAGGAGACGCGAGGGGCCGAGCCAGAGGATTTGGCGATTGAGCACGAGCGTCGCCACGCCGACGCCGATCGTCTTCGCCGCCGAGACCAGATTCCGCCGGTCGAACGGGAACTCGCCGAAGCGGGTGAGCATCGCGAAGAGCACGCAGACCTCGCTCCCGATGACGGAGGCGGCGGCGCCCGCGCACTCGCCCCCCTCGCCGATCCAGGCGCGCCCGAGGGGCACGAAGACGAACATCAGCCCCGCGGTGATGAGGACCGCGCCTATGGAGATGAACGTGACCGACCACCCCTTGCCCATGACGGTGAGCGAGATGGCGAGCATCGTGTCGATGTACGTGAGGATGAAGACGAGCGACAGGATGGAGAGCCCCGTGTGCGCGGGGGCGAACTTGTCGCCGAACGCGTAGTGGATCAGCACGTCGGCGCCGGCGGACATCAGGACCGTGAGGGGTACGATCGCCACGAGCAGCGCTTCGACGACCCGGCGGAGCACGATGAGCCCCTCCTCCCTCGATCGCGCGAACGCGCGCGAGGTCATGGGCATCACGACCCAGCCGATGATGGGCGTGAGCAGGGAGCACAGGTAGGCGATGTTCTGTGAGCACGCGAACCAGCCGACCTCGCGCTCGTCGTGCCGGATGTACTCGAGGACGGACATGCCGAGGCTGCCGAGGACCGCCAGCGCGACGCCGTTGACGAAGTACGAGACGCTCGAGACGATGGCCTTGGCGACGATCTTCGGCCGGATGTGGAACCGGAGGCCCGCCTCGCGCCGGTTGGCGGGGATCATGATGGCGATGCGGACCATCTCGCCCAGCAGACCGGGGAGCGCCAGCAGGACCAGGGGCGCGTCGAAGTGAAGGCCGATGAGAAGCCCGACGCCCCAGACCGTCTTCCCCAGCATGTTCGATATCGCCGCCGCGCCCACCCGGGGTGTCGTATTGAGGACGACGCCGAGCGTGCCGTTGAGCATGTTGGCGAGGTTGACCATCCCGAAGATCACCGCCGTGTAGATGATTTCCGGGGAGCGGCCCGTCATCCACAAGAACGCCGCCATGACCACGAGCGCGACGGCGGCCAGCGCGATTCGGAGCGCGAATACGCCGCCCA
>Ga0209166_10003572_pt1 | contig 11163 bp, 10 predicted proteins | sample Coa_R1_3_FD_187151 | JGI IMG/M metagenome (GOLD analysis project Ga0209166, IMG submission 187151) | Surface soil microbial communities from Centralia Pennsylvania, which are recovering from an underground coalmine fire - Coalmine... | ecosystem: Environmental > Terrestrial > Soil >... | reverse complement strand
TACCAGCACTCGACGGGACAGCTCCACAAGGGCGGCCCGAACACCGGCCTCTTCCTTCAGGTGGTCGACGACGGGGGCGACGAGCTGCCGATCCCGGGGAAGCCGTTCGGCTTCCGGCGCCTGATCCGGGCGCAGGCCGCCGGCGACCTCGAGACCCTGAAGGAGCGCGGCCGGCGCGTCGCGAGAGTGAGATTGGAGGATCTGTAGCGATGCAGCTCGGGATGGTCGGCCTCGGCCGGATGGGCGCGAACATGACCGAGCGCCTGCGGGCGGCCGGTCACGACCTCGAGACCTTCGACCCGAACGTGGACTCGCGCACGGCGTCCTCCCTCGCAGAGCTCGTGGGGCAGCTCGACGCGCCTCGCTCGGTCTGGCTGATGGTTCCCGCGGGGATCGTCGACTCCGTCGTGGGCGAGCTCGCGCCACACCTCGAGAACGGCGACACGATCATCGACGGCGGCAACTCGTACTACGTCGACGACCTCCGCCGTGCGAAGGAGCTCCGGGGCAAGGGGATCCACTACGTCGACGTCGGTGTCAGCGGTGGAGTCTGGGGCCTGAAGCGCGGCTACTGCCTCATGGTCGGCGGCGACGACGAGGCCGTCGGCCGGCTCACCCCGGTACTCGAGGCGCTTGCGCCGGGGGTCGGCTCGGCCGTCCGCACGCCCGGCCGCGAGGGCGACGCCACTCCCGAGGAGCAGGGCTGGCTGCATTGCGGTCCGGGCGGCGCGGGGCACTTCGTGAAAATGGTTCACAACGGCATCGAGTACGGCCTGATGCAGGCGTACGCCGAAGGCCTGAACGTGCTCAAGCACGCGAACATCGGCCTCCACGCGCAGGAGACGGATGCCGAGACGACGCCTCTGCGCGACCCGGACCTCTACACGTACGAGCTCGACATCGCCGCCATCACCGAGCTGTGGCGGCGCGGCTCCGTTGTCGCGTCATGGCTGCTCGACCTGACGGCGCAGGCACTGCACGAGTCGCCCGACCTCGACGACTACGCCGGGCACGTGAGCGATTCCGGCGAAGGCCGCTGGACCGTGCAGGCCGCAGTCGAGGAAGGCGTGCCGGCGCCGGTGCTCGCGGCCTCCCTCTTCGACCGCTTCGCCTCGCGCGGCGAGGCCGACTGGGGCAACCGTGTCCTCTCCGCAATGCGCATGGGTTTCGGCGGCCACCTCGAGAAGAGTCCGGAGCAGTGACCGCGACGGCGTCGAAGCAGGAGAACCCGCTCGCCGAGGGGCTCGCGCTCCGCCGCACGCCCGACCCGTGCGCGCTCGTCGTCTTCGGCGCGTCGGGCGACCTGACGCACAAGAAGATCATGCCCGCGCTGTACGCGCTCGCCATCCGTCGCCTGCTCCCGCCTCGTTTCGCGATCGTCGGGGTCGCGCGCAGCGACGGCGACGACGACTCGTTCCGCGCCGACATGGCGAACGCGGTGAAGCAGCACGCACGCGATCCGTTCCGGCAGGACATCTGGGACGAGCTGGCCCCGCAGCTCCACTACGTCGCGACCGACTTCGCCGACCCGGGCGGGGAGGACAAGGTGCACGACCTGCTCGCGAAGATCGACGAGGACGAGCAGCTCGCCGGCAACCGCGTCTTCTATCTGGCTGTTCCGCCGCCCGCCTTCCCGACGATCGTCGAGGCGCTCGGCAAGCGGCGCGACGACCGCGGCTGGACGCGACTTGTCGTCGAGAAGCCGTTCGGCCACGACCTCGCGTCGGCGAAGGAGCTCACCGCGATGCTGATGGAGTACTTCTCCGAAGACCAGATCTTCCGGATCGACCACTACCTCGGCAAAGAGACCGTCCAGAACATGCTCGCCCTCCGCTTCGCGAACGGGATCTTCGAGCCGATCTGGAACCGCCAGTTCGTCGACCACGTTCAGATCACGGTCGCCGAGTCGATCGGGATCGAGGCGCGCGCGGGCTACTACGAGCAAGCCGGCGCGATCCGCGACATCTTCCAGAACCACCTTCTCCAGCTCCTCGCGCTGACCGCGATGGAGCCGCCGATCGACTTCACGTCCGCGTCGGTGCACAACGAGAAGGTGAAGATCCTGAGGGCGCTGCACACGCCGGCGCCGAGATCGGTGGTGCGAGGTCAGTACGGCCGCGGGTTCATCGAGGGCGAGGACGTTGTCGCGTACCGCGAGGAAGCGGGCGTCGCGCCCGACTCGATGACGGAGACGTTCGTCGCCGCGAAGCTCCACGTCGACAACTGGCGCTGGGCCGGTACGCCGTTCTACGTGCGGATGGGCAAGCGGCTCGCGCGGCACGAGACGACGATCGCGATCCAGTTCAAGGAAGCCCCGCATCCGCCGTTCGAGGAGAGCGCCGCCGAGGGCCTTCGCCCGAACGTGCTCGTCGTCCACGTCCAGCCGGACGAGGGCGTCTCGCTCGCGATCGGCGCGAAGGTGCCCGGCCAGGGAATGACGATCCGCACCGTCCACATGGACTTCCTGTACGGCGGGACGTTCCGCACCGGGATGCCGGAGGCGTACGAGCGCCTCATTCTCGACACGATGCTCGGCGACTCGACGCTGTTCACGCGGGCGGACGAGGTCGAGGAGCAGTGGCTGCTCGTCGACTCGATCGTGGCCGCCTGGCAGCGCGGCCGCCCGTCGTTTCCGAACTATCCGGCGGGCACGTGGGGCCCGCCGAGCGCCGAAGAGCTCCTGCACCGGGACGGCCGGGCGTGGCGACGACCCTGAAAGAACTGACCTGGTTCGGCGAGGACGTCCGCCTCGCCGACGTGGACACGGCGCTCGCGCGGCTGCGAGCCGAGGCGTCGAACGACAGGCCGAGCATGCGGACCTCGGTGATGACGCACGTCGCCTGGGTGCCGGACGGCTGGGTCGAGCAGGCCCGTGCGGCGCTCGAGGGGATGGCCGAGCGGCATCCCTCGCGCACGATCCTCCTCTTCCCGGAGCCCCACGCACAGGACAACCGCATCGACGCGCGGGCGGAGGTCGAGCGGTGGGAGGTGCCGGACACCGATCGGGGCCTGGTGACGGAGGTCGTGGAGCTCACGCTGCGCGGCTCGCGGGCGGAGGCGCCGGCGAGCGTCGTCGAGCCGCTCCTCATCTCCGACCTGCCCGTCTTCCTGCGCTGGCGCGGCGAGCCGCCCTGGGGGACGCAGGCGCTCGGGCAACTGGTCGACCTCACCGACCGGCTGATCGTGAACTCGATCGAGTGGGTCGACGTGCCCGCTCCGTATCCGCGACTGGCGGAGCTCTTCCCGCGCTGCGCCGCTTCGGACATCGCGTGGGCGCGGACGTCGCGCTGGCGATCGCACCTTGCGACGCTCTGGCCCGCGATTGCGGACGTTCACACGGTCCGCGTCCGCGGGACCGCGGCCCAGGCGTGCCTCCTCTGCGGCTGGCTCCGCTCGCGACTCGGACGCGACGACATCGCACTCGAGCACGACCCGGCCGAGCAGCTCGAAGGCGTGGCGCTCGACGGCGAGGCCGTGCCCCTTCCGCCTGGCGACCCGCCCGCGCCGAGCGACGTCCTCTCCGACGAGCTCGAACGATTCACGCCGGACCCGGTCTACGAGGCCGCGGTCCTCGCAACCGCGCGCTAGTTTCCTTGTAACAGACTGTTACTTGCCGTTCTCGTGCGCTCCTGGCGCAGAGGCATTCCCGTTCCGTGACGCCGGAGCGGCGATGCTGGCGCCGTGCTCTCTTTCGCACCGAGGATCCCGCGACGGCTGCTCGACGAGATCGAGCGACAGTCCCGCCGGTCGATTCCGATCGCCGAGATGAACCGATGCGTCGGGCGCGCGGCCGCCTCGATGGGGCTCCACAGGCCGAGTTACGAGCAGGTTCGAGTCCTCGTGCACAGGGCCCGCCGCCTCCGCAGGCAGGCGCCCGCACCCGTCTCGACCGTCGCTGTAGACGTGACCTTTCGGGTCAGGCCGCCGGGGGCGCTTCTCCATCGCTACCTCGCCCCGCCCGCACCACGTCTTCGAGACCGCGGGCCACCCTAGTAACAGTCTGTTACGAGGAAAGCTCGGGCTCGTCGAGCTCCGCGAGCAGGGAGGCGAGCAGCCGGCCTGCGGCGAGGGCACGCGCATCGGCGCCCGCCGGCGCGGCCAGCTGCACCGATGCGGGAAGGCCGTCTTCCGCCCGCCCGCAGGGAAGAGCGAGCGCCGGCCAGCCGAGCGCACTGAATGGATACGTCAGCAACGTCCCGCGGCCTCGCAGCTCGAGCTCGTCGACGTCGGCGGACGGCGGCACGAACGCAACGGTCGGCGTGATGATCAGGTCGAGCCCGCCGACCGCGTCCGCGAAAAGATCACGGTACTCGGCGCGCTCGCGCTCCGCGGCGACCGCATCCCGGTCACTCACCGCCAGCGCGCGCTCGATCTTCCCGCGAACGTTGTCGCCGTAGAGCTGCTCGTTGCCGGGGAAGAGCGGGCGATGCACATCCGCGACCTCGCGCATGAAGTCGGCCCTATTGGCGGGTCCGAGAGGCAACTCGAGCTCGCGCCGGCGCGGAAAGAGCGATGCAGCCTCGGCCACCCGCTCGCGGACGAGCAGGTCGGCCTCGTCGAGCCATGCGACCCCGACGTCGAGCTCCTCCAGCGACTCGAACTCAGCCAGCTCGAACCCCGGCACCAGTGCGCGCATCAGCCGCTCGCAGCCCTCCGCCGAGGACGCCATCGGCCCGACGGTGTCGTAGCTCGCAGCGAGTGGGAAGCAGCCCTCGGCGGGCACGAGCCCGAACGTTGGCTTGAAGCCCACACACGCACACCACGCAGCCGGAATCCGGATCGATCCAGCGGAGTCGGTCCCGAGCGCCAACCCGACTTCGCCGGCAGCGATCGCCGCAGCGGAGCCACCGCTCGAACCTCCGGCCAGCCGGCCGGGCGCTGTTGGATTCGGAACGGTCCCGAAGTGCGGGTTCTGTGAGGAGATCCCGTACGCGAACTCGTGGAGATTCGTCTTCCCTGCGACGGAATAGCCGGCCGCCTCGAGCAGCGCCACGGACTCCGCGCTGACCGCAGGCACGTGCTCGGCGAAGATCGCCGAGCCGTACGTCGTCGTCAGGCCCGCCGTGTCGAGCAGGTCCTTGACCGCGACCGGCTCGCCCGCACCCGGCTGCTCCGGGCGCGCCAGCCAGATTCCCTCCACTAATCGAAGTGGAGGTACAGGAAGGCGACTCCGATCGACCCGGCGAAGACGAGCAGGAAGACGCCGAAGAGCATCCAGCCGAGCCGGACGTTGCGGCGTGCGAGCTCGGGATCCATCTAGTGGTCGCCCCGGTGGGCACGGTGCCCCTCGAGCGCGCGAAGACCGAGGAGCGCAAGGACGCAGGGATCGTCGATAGCGGGGTTAGCTATCGACGATCCTGAGGACGCCGCGATGCGGCGTGTCTGCAGCCACTCGAGTGGTGCACTGTTCGCCGGGGAGACCACTAAACCACCGCGTCGACGGCGAGTGCCGCGAAGAGCAGGGCGAGATACAGCAGCGAGTAGTGGAAGAGGAGCATCGCCTGCCGGGGCGATGTATTGCGCCGCAGGCGCTCCGCCAGCCAGACGAACACGGCGCCCAGCGCGAGGGCACAGACGACGTAGAGCGGCCCGGCGCCGCCCCAGGCCCACGGCAACAGGGTCGCCGCGACGAGCACCACCGAATAGAGGACGATCTGCCGCGCGGTCGTCCGCTCGCCGCGCACGACGGGAAGCATCGGCACCCGGGCGTTCGCGTAGTTCTCCTTGATCAGCAGCGCGAGGGCCCAGAAGTGCGGCGGCGTCCAGATGAAGACGATCGCGAAGAGGATGAGCGCTGCGATCCCGATGTGTCCGGTCGCTGCGGCCCAGCCGACGAGCGGCGGGACGGCCCCCGCCGCGCCGCCGATCACGATGTTCTGCGGCGTCGAGCGCTTCAGCCAGCGCGTGTAGACGAGGACGTAGAAGAGGTTCCCCACGAGCGCCAGCACCGCGGTCAGCACATTGACCGCGCTTGCGAGCAGGACGAACGAGAGCGCGGAGAGCGCCAGGCCGAATTCGAGCGCGCGACTCGGCGCCACCCGCCCCGAGGCGACCGGTCGCGAGCGCGTCCGCTCTCCCATCAGCGGGTCGATGTCGCGGTCGAGCACGTGGTTGAGCGCCGACGCGCCACCGCAGGCAAGCGCGAGCCCGCTCATCGCCGCGACGGCGATCCCGGTGCCCGGCCAGCCGCGAGCACCCGCGATCATCCCGCAGAAGCCCGTGATGAGGAGGAGCGACATGATCCGCGGCTTCGTCAGCATCACGTAGTCGCGCCAGCTCCCCCAGGCGACGCGCTCACCGCGGAAGCTCTCCGCGACGACGACGACGAGCGCCGCCAGCGCGAACGCCGCGAGCCCGGAGTGCGCGTGTGGCGCCGGAACCGCGGCAGCGGCGGCGAAGAGCGCCGCGGCAGCGAGCGTCGCCGGCACGAGCCGCCGGTGCGCGTACCAGGCGGTCACGACGAGGGCCGCCAGCGGAGGAGCGACGAGAGCGGCCAGCAGCCGGTGCGCCGTGCCGAGGTTCTCCGCGCCGGAGACGACCGCGAGCAGCGTCCCGCCCGCCGCGACGAGCGCCGACAGGCGCAGCCACGGGCCAGGAGCCAGCTCGGTCCTCATTGCGGCTGCTCCGCGAGCCGGCGCCGCAGGTCGCGCAGCGGCCGAGCGCTGGTCACGTAGGGGACGGTGTCGAAGTTGTGCGGCGGCGGCGGCGAGGTCGTGTACCACTCGAGCGTGTCCGCGAGCCACGGGTCGTTGCCGGCGCGAACACCTTTGCGCAGGACGTGCGCGATCCAGACGTTCGCGACGAAGGCGGCGATCCCGAGCGCCGTGATCCCGCTGCCGATCGAGGAGAGGAGGTTGTAGACCTCCCAGAGCCCGCCGTGGTGGTACGTGTAGACGCGGCGCGGCATCCCGAGGAGCCCGAGCATGTGCTGCGGCATGAACGTGAGGTTGAAGCCGATGAACATCAGCCAGAACGTGAGCTTGCCGAGACGCTCGTCGAGCATACGCCCGAACATCTTCGGCCACCAGTAGTGGAGGCCGCCGAAGAGCCCGAAGACGATCCCGCCGAACGCGACGTAGTGGAAGTGGGCGACGATGTAGTACGAGTCGTTCAGCTGCCAGTCGACGGGGAAGGCGGCAAGGAAGATTCCCGAGAGGCCGCCGATCGTGAACAGCGCGATGAAGCCGAGCGCGAACAGCAGCGGGGTGTCGAGGATGAGGTTGCCGCGCCAGGTCGTCGCGAGCCAGTTGAAGATCTTGATCCCGGTCGGCACGGCGATCACCATCGACGAGATCATGAAGAACGAGTCGAGCCCGACGCCCAGGCCTGCCGTGAACATGTGGTGGGCCCACACGAGCATCGAGAAGAACGCGATGCCGAGCGTCGAGAACGCGACCGCCTTGTAGCCGAAGATCGGCTTGCGGGAGAAGACGGGCAGGATCTCCGAGATCATCCCGAAGACGGGCAACACCATGATGTAGACCTCGGGGTGCCCGAAGAACCAGAACATGTGCTGGTAGAGCACGATGTTCCCGCCCTGCGACGGGATGAAGAAGTGCGTCCCGGCGGTGCGGTCGAGGAGCAGCAGCGTCACGGCTGCCGAGAGAGCCGGCAGCGCGAGCAGCAGCAGCACCGCGTACGTCTCCATCGCCCAGATGAAGAGCGGCATGCGCATCCACGACATCCCCGGCGCCCGCATGTTGTGGATCGTCACGATGAAGTTGATCGCGGCGGCGAGCGACGAGAGCGTGAGGATGTGGATGGCGAGGATCCAGTAGTCCTGCCCGTGGCCGGGGCTCGCCCACGGGAAGTTCTCGGAGAGCGTCGGGTACGACCACCAGCCGGCGTGCGCCGCACCGCCCTTCGAGAACCAGCTCAGCCAGAGGACGATGCCGCCGAGCAGGTAGAGCCAGTACGAGAGCGCGTTGAGGCGAGGGAACGCCATGTCGCGCGCGCCGATCATCAGCGGTACGAGGAAGTTGCCGAAGCCGGCCATGATCGGCACGACGACGAGGAAGATCATCGTCGTGCCGTGCATCGTCAGAACCTCGTTGTACGAGTTCTTCGTCAGGAAGTGCTCGTTCGGCGTCGCGAGCTGCGAGCGCATGAGCAACGCGAGGATCCCTCCGGCGACGAACCACATGAGGGACGTGGCGATGTACATGATCCCGATCCGCTTGTGGTCGACCGTGACGAGCCAGCTCGCCACGCGTCCGCTCTTCCAGCCGACCGGGTAGACCGCTTCGGACCTAGCCGCCACTCGTGGCTCCGACGGGCGCAGTTGTGTAGATGTGCTTCTTCACGTAGGCGACGAGCGCGGAGATCTGGGCGTTGGTCCACCCTTTGCCGACGGGCGGCATCGCTCCGCGCGTCCCGGTGAAGCCGTTCTGGAGAATCCCGGTTAGCGCGCTCTTCTGCGTGATGAGCGAGTTGTTGGCGATCGCAGGGCCGTACCCGCCCTGTCCCAGGTTGCCGTGGCACGTCGCGCAGACACCGCTCCATTCCTGCTGGCCGATCGTCGCGGGCGCAACTGTGGAAACGTAGCTCTCGTACGACGCCTGGGAGCCGACCTGAACCGTCGCGAGCATCGAGGCGTGGAAGACGCCGCACAGCTCGGCGCACTGGCCCTCGTAGCTGCCGGGCTTCTCGGCCTTGAACCAGATGTGGTTCGTCCGGCCCGGGATCGCCTGGATCTTGCCGCCGAGCGCCGGGATCCACCAGCTGTGGATGACGTCCGGCGAGACGACCCTGAGGTCGACGACCCGATCGACGGGGACGTGCAGCGTCCCGATCGACCGGGCGCCGTCCGGATAGTCGAACTCCCAGTAGTACTGATGGCCGACCACCGTGATCGGGATCGCGTTCGTGGCCGCCGGCGCGTCGTTGATCTTCGGCAGCTCGACGAAGACGACGACGCCGATCACGCAGAGGATAAGGACGGGGATCACCGTCCAGATCAGCTCGAGGCGCGTGTGGCCGTGCACCTGCGCGCCTTCGACGGCCCGGCTCCGGCCGCGTGAGCGGTACTTCCAGATGAACACGACGAGCACGCCCTCGACGAGCACGAAGATCGCCGAGGTGAAGCCGAGAATGACGTAGTAGGCGGTCTGCGTGTGGCTCGCGTTCGGCGACTCGGGCGTCACCGGCGTGAAGCCGCCGTTCGAGGCTGCAGCGATGCCCGCCGTCGCAAGCGCGAACAGCACGACGAGCAGGAAGGACGGCAGCTTGCGCAACCCGCTGGGCATTCTATGAAGGTGTCGGATCGCTCGCGGATCGAACTGCCGGAGCATGTGCCGCCGGCCTTCGAGGTCTACGTCGGAGGTGTGCGCCAGGTGCCCGGCCGCGACTTCGAGGTTCAGGGACGCTCGCTCGTCTTCCCGCGCCCGCTCGCCCAGGAAGGCCGCCTCGGCTTCTGGCGCTGGGCCTCGATGTGGCTCGGAGTCGCCGGCACGTACCGCAAGCACGATGCGGTCGACCTCGTCTACGAGGCTGACGGGCGTCGTGAGGTCGAGACGGGCCTCACGCCCGAGCCGTACGACTCAGACTGACGCCGCGGCGAGCTCGCGCCGTCCGACCGTCTCTTCGAGCAACGCTGCGACAGCGTCGGCGAAGACGTCGCGCAGCGGCGCGTAGACCGGCCTGAAGTCGACCGCGCCGTTCAGCTCGAGGATCACGAAGCCGCCGCGGGTCGGCAGCAGGTCGACTCCGACGAGATCGATCCGCGCCGCGCGCGCGGCCGCGAGGGCGAGCGCACGAGCGAGCGGCGGAGGCTCGACCGGCTCGACCTGGGCGCCGAGTGCGGCATTCGTGCGCCACTCGCCCTTCCTCGCGATCCGGCGGGCCGCGCCGACGACACGTCCGCCGGCGACGACGAGCCGGAGGTCCCAGCGGCGGCCGCCCGTGGCCGCCGCGGTCTTTCGGCCCGGCGCGGAGGGCCATACCGCCGGTGCTTCCAGCCCCCAGCCGCGCAGCTCGACGAGCTCCTGGGCCAGCGCACCGTGCTCGCGGAACCACGGCTTCGCCTGCAGCCGTACGAGCGCCGCCTCGAGCTCCTCCGCCGTCGTGCACAGCTCGACGTCTCGCCCCCAGCTGCCGAAGCGCGGCTTGAGAACGCGAGGCAGCTCGGGAGCCACAACCGGCAGCGTCGGGCTGATGAGCGTGGTGTGCGGGTGCGGCAGTCCGGCGTGCCGGAGCGTGCGTGCGGTCAGCAGCTTGTCGTGGGCCACGACGAGAGCGGCTGGAGGGTTCCGCACGTCCACGCCGCCGACCGCGAGTCGCTCCAGCTCGCCGGTGCCGCGCTCGATGCCGTCGAGGCCCTCGCGCACGTCGAGCCTGGCGAGCGCGACGTCCCCCGACTCGAGGGACGTCAGCGCTCCGGGCGGGTCGACCAACTCGGACTCGAAGCCGCAGGCGCGCGCGGCGGCGACGAGCGCATCATTCGTCGCGCTGTGCCTGTGGGCTACGACAGCGAACTTCACGCTGAGATCGTGCGCGACGCGTCGCGCACAGTGGGGGTCGATCCGGTGACGCGGAGGTGTCGGAGCCGCTACTTCGCGACGGGCTCGAGCCGATATCCGACGCCGTAGCGCGTCTGGATGAACGTGTGCGTGGAGGCCGGGCGGTCGACCTTCTCGCGCAGGCGACGCACGAAGACGTCCACTGTGCGGTCGCGATGCGACTCGCGGCGGCCCCACAGCTTCTGCAGCAGCTCGTCGCGGGTGACGACGCGTCCCCGATCGAGCGCGAGCTGGTAGAGGAGCCGGAACTCCGTCGGCGTCAGCTCGGCACTCTGGCCGTTGACGTATGCCTGCACCTCGAGCGGATCGATCCGCAGCTCCTCGATCTCGATCGGTTCGCCGCGCGGAGTCTCCTCGCCACGGATGGCGCGACGTGAGGCGGCGCGCACCCGAGCGACGAGCTCCTTCATCGAGAACGGCTTGACGAGGTAGTCGTCGGCGCCGATCTCGAGCGCGTGGACGCGATCGTGCTCGGTGCCGCGCGCGGAGACGACGACGATCGGCGTGCCGATCCCTTCGCTCCGTGCGATCTCGATCAGCTTCCAGCCGTCGACGCCTGGAAGCATCAGGTCGAGAACCACGACGTCCGGCTTCTCGTAGCGGAGCCGCGCGAGCCCTTGCGTGCCGTTGCCGACCGACACCGGAT
>Ga0209166_10003571_pt1 | contig 11163 bp, 10 predicted proteins | sample Coa_R1_3_FD_187151 | JGI IMG/M metagenome (GOLD analysis project Ga0209166, IMG submission 187151) | Surface soil microbial communities from Centralia Pennsylvania, which are recovering from an underground coalmine fire - Coalmine... | ecosystem: Environmental > Terrestrial > Soil >... | reverse complement strand
CGGGCTTTCCCTGGTTATTTTGATGTCGCCAATTTTGCGATTTGGCGCAGATCGGTCGCGGAAAATCCGCCTTTGGTATGCTTTCGGATCGGAAAAGGTTTTTTGATCGCCGAATGGACGTCGCCGGATCGCTCGTCGGACGGCCCAAACTCGCCGCGCGACCCGCCCGGAATCGCCAGATCCCACCGTATCAACGGCGGTTAACGGTGGAAAAGGCTACCGCACCAGCTCCCGCATGGCCTGGTCGAGGCCCTGGATGGTCAGGGGGAACATGCGGTCGCCGATGATCTGGCGCATGACGCCGATCGAGGGCGTGTGGGCCCAGTGGCGGGCCGGGGTCGGGTTGAGCCAGGCCACGCTCTCCCAGGTGCTCACCACCCGGTCCATCCACACCGCCCCCGGCTCCTCGTTCCAGTGCTCCACCGAGCCGCCCGGATAGGTGATCTCATAGGGGCTCATGGTGGCGTCGCCGACGAAGATCACCTTGTAGTCGCGGTGGTACTTGTTGAGCAGGTCCCAGGTGTCGAGCTTCTCGGTGTGCCGGCGGCGGTTGTCCTTCCACACGCCCTCGTAGAGGCAGTTGTGGAAGTAGTAGAACTCCATGGTCTTGAACTCGGTGCGCGCGGCGCTGAACAGCTCCTCGCAGACGCGGATGTGGCTGTCCATCGAGCCGCCGATGTCGAAGAAGATCAGCACCTTGATGGTGTTGCGCCGCTCGGGCTGCATGATCAGGTCGAGATAGCCCTTGTTGGCCGTCTCCTTGATCGTGCCCTTCATGTCCAGCTCGTCGGGCGCGCCCTGGCGGGCGAACTTGCGCAGGCGGCGCAGGGCGATCTTGATGTTGCGGGTGCCCAGCTCGACGGAATCGTCGAGGTTCTTGTACTCGCGCTTGTCCCACACCTTGATCGCCCGGCCGTGGCGGCCCTTGTCCTGGCCGATGCGGATGCCCTCGGGGTGATAGCCGCCCGCGCCGATGGGGAAGTTGCGGCCATTGCCGCGAGAATTCTCGTCGCCCTCCTCGTCGCCGTCGCCCTGGCCCTGCTTCATCCGCTCCTGGAGCATCTCCATCAGCTTGTCGAAGCCGCCCATCGCCTCGATCTGCTTCTTCTCCTCCTCGGTGAGGAAGCTGTCGGTCAGGCGCTTGAGCCACTCGGCGGGAATGTCCTTGGCCTGCTCGAGGGTGATCAGCTCCAGGCCCTTGAACACATGGCCGAACACCACGTCGAAGCGATCGAGGAACCGCTCGTCCTTCACCAGGGCGCAGCGCGAGAGATAGTAGAAGTCCTCGACCCGGCGCTCGATGACGCCCTTGTCCATGCCCTCCATCAGCATCAGGTATTCTTTCAAGGTCACCGGCACCTTGGCGGAACGCAGCTCGGTGAAGAATTGCAGGAACATCGGTCTGGGCTCTCGAGCGATCGTCCGCCCGAAGATGGCGGCGCGGGGGTTTCCTGTCCAGGGGTTAACGCCCCCACGCGCGCTTCTCGCGCGCTTCAGCCGCGCCGCAGGATGAATTCGTGGTCGCGGGTCTCGCCGACCCTGAACTCGTATTCGCCGACCTTCGTAAAGCCCATCCGCTCATAAAGGCGCTGGGCCCCGAGGTTCTGCGACCACACGCCGATCCACAGCGCGCCGCGCGGCCGGGCCTCCAGCCAGGCCAGCGCCGTCGCCAGCAGCCGCGAGCCGCGCCCGCCGCCCTGCCACGCCGGCAGCATGTAGATCCGCTTCAGCTCGCCGCACTCCGGCGTGACATCCGGATGGGGCAGGGCGCAGGGGCCGGCCATCGCATAGCCCACCGCCTCGATCCCGCCCGCGCCCCCCTCGGCGCCCCCCACCGCGACCTGGGCCTCCATCAGCCAGGTGGCGATAGCGGGATCGGCCAGTTGCGCGCGGCTGCGCTCCACCGCATAGGACTCCCCTAGAAAGGCCGCCAGGTCGGAAGGGGGATAGAGATGGGCGAAGGTGGCGCTGAAGGTCGCCGCGCTCAGCGTCGAGAGCGTTTCGGCGTCGGCCGCGCCGGCCCGGCGAATGACGGCGTCGGTCATGGTCTCCATCGGCATCCCGCACTACCCTGAATCATCGATGTCCGTCGCCCTCTACACCCACCCAGATATGCTCGGCCACCGCCCCCGCGAAGGCCATCCCGAACGGCCGGAGCGGCTGGCGGCCGTGAGCGAGGCGCTCGCCGCGGCCAGTGGGCTCGACCTCGATCGGCGCGAGGCGCCGCTGGCCCAACCGGCCGACCTCGCCCTCGTGCACAGCCCGGCGCAGCTGCGGCGGATCGAGGCCTTCGCCCCTGGTGAGGGTGTAAGGCTGGTGGACGCCGACACCGAGATGTCGCCCGGCAGCCTGCGCGCGGCCCAGCTTGCGGCGGGCGCGGTGGCGGCCGCCGTGCGCGCGGTGGCCGCCGGCGAGGCGGAGCGGGCGTTCTGTGCGGTGCGGCCGCCGGGCCATCACGCCGGTCCCGACTTCGCGATGGGCTTCTGCCTCTTCTCCAACGTCGCCATCGGCGCGCGGGTCGCCCAGGCGTACGGCCTCGCGCGGGTGGCGGTGGCCGACTTCGACGTCCACCATGGCAACGGCACCCAGGCGGTGTTCGAGAACGACCCCGACCTCTTCTTCGCCTCGGTCCACGAAAGCCCCAACTACCCGGGCACCGGCGCGGCGAGCGAGACCGGAGTGGGCAACCTCGCCAACGCCCCGGTGCCGCCGATGGCCCCACGCGAGGCCTGGCGGGCGGCGTTCGAGGGGCTGATGGAGCGGATCGACGCCTTCGCGCCCGACCTGATCCTCATCTCCGCCGGCTTCGACGCCCACGCCCGCGATCCCCTGGCCCACCAGGCGCTGGAGGCGGAGGACTACGCCTGGGCGACCCGGGCCATCGCCGCCGTGGCCCGCCGCCATTGCGGGGGAAAGATCGTCTCCACCCTGGAGGGTGGCTACGACCTGCGCGGGCTCGCGGAGTCCGCCGTCGCCCATGTCCGGGCGTTGCGGGGAGCGTGAGAGCCATGGCCGGCGCCGTCATCCTGGCCCGCCATGGCGAGCCGGCCCTGTCGCGTCGCGTGACCCTCACCGCCCGGGGATACCGCGAGTGGTGGGCGCGCTACGAGGAGGGGGGCCTGAAGCCCGGCCAGTCGCCGCCGCCGGCCCTCCTCGCCCTGGCCCGCGCCGCCGACGCCGTGGTCTCCTCCACGCGCGAGCGGTCGATCCAGAGCGCGCGGGCGATCGCCGGCGGGCGCGACATCCTGAGCGATCCCCTGTTCGTCGAAGCGCCCCTGCCGCCGCCGCCGCTCCCGGATTGGTTCAGGCTTCCGCCGCGCTGGTGGGGCGTGCTGTCGCGTTTCTGCTGGTGGGCGTTCAACTATCACGACGGCCTGGAGTCGATGGTGGAGGCTCAGGTCCGCGCCCGCCGCGCGGCCGAAGACCTCGTCAGCCGCGCCTCCGACGGGCGGGAGGTGGTGCTGATCGCTCACGGCTTCTTCAACTGGATGATCGGCCAGGCTCTGGCTGCGCGGGGCTGGCGCAAAACCCTGGACCAGCGCTTCGGCTACTGGACGGCCCGCCGCTTCGAGCCGCCCCCCTGACCTTGTGACGATATGACCATTTGACCCGTGAGCGCCGTTGCGGCCCCTCGCCGCAGTCGGCTACGGTGCGCTTTGGTCGACATTCTACTCAATCGATGCGTGATTCCATGAGTCAACAACCCGACATTGACGCCCTCTCCTTCGAGCAGGCGCTGGCCGAACTGGAAAAGATCGTCGCCGAGCTCGAGTCGGGCAAGGCGGAGCTGGAACGCTCCGTGGACGTCTACCGGCGCGGGGCTCTGCTCAAGGCCCATTGCGAGGCCAAGCTGCGCGCCGCCCAGCTGCAGGTGGAGAAGATCGTCCTGGGACCCGGCGGCGCCGTCGGTGTCGAGCCGGCCGAGTTCGCTTGACGGTGTCCGCCGTTCTGGCCCAGCGGATCGCCCAGGCCGCCGATCTGGTCACCGTCGCCCTCGATGAGCTGCTGCCCCGGGCCGACGGCCCCGAGGCCCGCCTCACCGAGGCCATGCGCTACGCGGCGCTGGGCCCTGGCAAGCGGCTGCGCCCGTTCTTCGCCCTCGAGACCGGCCGCCTGTTCGACCTGCCCGAGCGCTCGGTGCTGCGCGCCGCCTGCGCCCTGGAGTGCGTCCACGCCTACAGCCTGGTCCACGACGACCTGCCGTGCATGGACGACGACGACCTGCGCCGGGGCCGGCCCACCGTGCACAAGGCCTACGACGAGGCCACCGCCGTGCTGGCGGGCGATGCGCTGCTGACCGTCGCCTTCGAGATCCTCGCCGACCCGGACACCTACGCCAAGGGCGAGGTGCGCGCCGAGCTGGTGCGCCACCTGGCCGTCGCCGCCGGCGCTCGCGGCATGGTGGGCGGCCAGATGATCGACATCCTGGGCGTCCGCGACGACCTGGGCGCGGTGGCCCGCATGCAGCGCATGAAGACCGGCGCGCTGATCGCCTGCGCCTTCGAACTGCCCCTGGCGATGGCGCGGCCGATGGATGCGGAGCGCCACGCGCTGATGGCCTTCGGCCGCGACATCGGCCTGGCCTACCAGATCGTCGACGATGTCCTCGACGCCGAGGGGGACGTCGAATCGCTCGGCAAGGCCGCGGGAGGCAAGGACGCGGCGCTCGGCAAGACCAACTACGTCACTTTGCTCGGCGTGGAGGCGGCGAAGGAGCGGGTGGCCCTGCTGGTGACGCAGACCAAGGCGCATCTGGATCTGTTCGGCGACCGCGGCCAATTCTTGCGATCGGCTGTGGATTTCGTGTTACAGCGGCGCGCATGAAGGCGTCATTTGGCCGATCCAGGCTTGATTCGTAGCCCGTAACCACCATTCGTAGTCCTTAACCACCAACCACAGGCGGCGCGCCTATCAGCGCCGTGCAAGGCGGGGGCGCCTGACAGGTCCATCATGGGTTCCAAAACACCTCTTCTCGATACCGTCGACGAGCCGGCCGACACCCGGCGCTTCAGCATTCCCGAGCTTCGCCGGCTGGCGGACGAGCTCCGCAGCGAGACGATCAGCGCGGTCTCGGTCACCGGCGGCCACCTGGGCGCCGGCCTCGGCGTCGTCGAGCTGACCGTGGCGCTGCACCACGTGTTCGACACCCCAAAGGACATCCTGATCTGGGATGTCGGCCACCAGGCCTATCCGCACAAGATATTGACCGGCCGCCGCGGCCGCATCCGCACCCTGCGCCAGGGCGCGGGCCTCTCGGGCTTCACCAAGCGGGCCGAGAGTCCGTACGATCCCTTCGGCGCGGCCCACGCCTCGACCTCGATCTCCGCCGCTCTGGGGTTCTGCGTGGCCCGCGACATGCGCGGCGAGGACAATGCCGTGATCGCCGTCATCGGCGATGGCTCGATGAGCGCCGGCATGGCCTATGAGGCGATGAACAACGCCGCCGAGGCGACCAAGCGGCTGATCGTCATCCTCAACGACAACGACATGTCGATCGCCCCGCCGGTCGGCGGCATGAGCGCCTACCTCGCCGGCCTGGTGTCGGGCCACGCCTACCAGCGGGTCCGCCGCCTGGGCAAGGAGGTGGCCAGCCACCTGCCGCGGCCGCTCAAGGACATCGCCCGCAAGGCCGAGGAATACGCCCGCGGCATGGCCACCGGCGGCACCTTCTTCGAGGAGCTCGGCTTCTACTATGTCGGCCCGATCGACGGCCACAACCTCGAGCACCTCGTCCCAGTGCTCCGCAACGTGCAGCAGATTCAGGACCGGCCGGTCCTCATCCATGTGGTCACCCAGAAGGGCAAGGGCTACGCCCCGGCCGAGAGCGCCGCCGACAAGCATCATGCGGTGGCCAAGTTCGACGTCGTCACCGGCCAGCAGGCCAAGCCGGCCGCCTCCAACGCGCCCTCCTACACCAAGGTGTTCGCCGGCGAGCTGATCAAGCAGGCCGAGCGCGACGAGACCATCATCGGCATCACCGCCGCCATGCCCTCGGGCACCGGCCTGGACCTGTTCGCCAAGCGCTTCCCGGCCCGCTGCTTCGACGTCGGCATCGCCGAGCAGCATGCGGTGACCTTCGCCGCCGGCCTCGCCGCCGACGGCATGAAGCCGTTCGCCGCCCTCTATTCCACCTTCCTCCAGCGTGGCTACGACCAGGTCGTGCACGATGTGGCCATCCAGCGCCTGCCGGTGCGCTTCGCCATCGACCGCGCCGGCCTGGTGGGGGCCGACGGACCCACCCACGCCGGCAGCTTCGACATCGGCTACCTGGGCCAGCTCCCCGGCTTCGTCCTGATGGGCGCCGCCGACGAGGCCGAACTGGCCCACATGGTCGCCACGGCGGTCGCCATCGACGACCGGCCGAGCGCCTTCCGCTTCCCGCGCGGCGAGGGGGTGGGCGTCGCCATGCCCGATGTCGCCGAGCCCCTGGAGATCGGCAAGGGTCGGATCGTGCGCGAGGGGAACGCTGTGGCGATCCTGTCCTTCGGCACGCGCCTCGCAGAGAGCCTCAAGGCCGCCGACCTGCTGGCGGCCCGCGGCCTCTCCACCACCGTCGCCGACGCCCGCTTCGCCAAGCCCCTCGACATCGACCTGATCCTGCGCCTGGCCCAGGAGCACGAGGCGCTGATCACCGTCGAGGAGGGGGCCGCCGGCGGCTTCGGCGCCTTCGTCCTGCACGCCCTGGCCGACCACGGGGTCCTCGACCGGGGGCTCAAGGTCCGCACCCTGCACCTCCCCGACGTCTTCCAGGACCAGGACAAGCCCGAAGCCATGTACGCGACCGCCGGCCTGGACGCCGAAGGCATCGTGCGCGGGGCGCTGATGGCCCTGGGCGCCGCCCGCGTGGCGCAGGCGCGCCGCGCTTAAGCCACGCCTCGCCGCGCAAGGCGCTTCCGCCTCGCGCGGGCGTGCTTTACGCCTCGGCGCATGATCGCGTTCGACGGCGTCAGCAAGACCTACGCGGGCCGGCGGGTGGTCGGGCCCCTCGACCTGTCGATCGGCCGTGGCGAGTTCGTCGCCTTCCTGGGCGCGTCGGGGAGCGGCAAGACCACGACCCTGAAGATGATCAACGGCCTGGCCATGGCCGACGCCGGAAGGGTCCGCGTAGACGGGCGGGTGGTGGGCGAGGATCCGGCGCCGGCCCTGCGCCGGCGCATCGGCTACGTGTTCCAGGAGATCGGCCTCTTTCCGCATCTCACCGTGGCGGAGAACATCGCCGTCGGCCCCCGCCTGGCCGGCTGGCCGGCGGCGCGCATCGCCGCGCGCACGGCCGAGCTCCTCTCGCTGATCGCCCTGCCGCCCGATATCGCCGCTCGCCCGCCCGCGGCCCTCTCCGGCGGCCAGAGGCAGCGCGTGGGCCTCGCGCGGGCGCTGGCGGCCGGGCCGGGGGTGATGCTGATGGACGAGCCGTTCGGGGCGCTCGATCCGCTCACCCGCGACGCCCTCGGCCGCGACTATCGCGCCCTGCACGACCGGCTGGATCTGACCACCGTGATGGTCACCCACGACGTGATGGAGGCGCTGCTCCTGGCCGACCGCATCATCGTGCTGGATGACGGACGGATCGTGGCCGACGGCCCACCCGGCGCCCTTCTGGCCGACCAGGACGATCCGGGCGTGCGCCAGCTCATGGAGACGCCGCGGCGGCAGATGAAGCGTCTCGAGGCCCTCCAGAGGGGAGACGCCCATGGATGACCGCTTCGCCGCGGCCTGGGCCCTCCTGCCGTCCTACCTCTCCCAGCACGTCCTTCTCAGCCTGTGCGCTCTGGCGCTCGGCTTCGCGGTCAGCCTGCCCCTGGGGGTGGCCGCCAGCCGCAGCGCCGCCGTGCGCTGGCCGAGCCTGTTCGCGGCCAGCCTGATCCAGACCATTCCCAGCCTCGCCCTGCTGGCGATGTTCTACCCGCTGCTGCTGGCGCTCTCGGCGCTCAGCCAGGCCTGGGTCGGCCGCGGCTTTCCGGCGCTGGGCTTCGCCCCATCGCTGATGGCCCTGACGCTTTATTCCATGCTGCCGATCCTCAGAAACACGGTCGCCGGCATCCGCGGCGTCGACCCGGCAGCGGCGGAGGCGGCCGAGGGGATGGGCATGACCGCGGCCCAGCGCCTGTTCTGGGTGGAGCTGCCGCTGGCCGCGCCGGTGATCATGGCGGGGGCGCGGACGGCGGCCGTGTGGACGATCGGAGCCGCCACCCTGGCGACACCGGTCGGCCAGACCTCGCTCGGCAACTACATCTTCTCCGGCCTGCAGACCGAGAACTGGGTCTATGTCCTGTTCGGCTGCGTCGCCTCGGCGGTCCTGGCCCTCGGCGCCGACCAGCTGCTCGGCCTGATCGAGTCCGGGCTTTCCGACCGGCGGCCCTGGCGCATCTGGGCCGGGGCGGTCGGCCTGGTCGCGGGCTCGGCCGCCGCCCTCTCGCCCCTGCTCGGCGCGCCCGCCGCAGCCGCCTACCAGATCGGGGCGAAGAACTTCTCCGAGCAGTATATCCTCGCCGACCTGATGGCCTCGCGGCTGCGCGCCGCCGGGGCGCGGGTGTCGGTGAAGGAGGACCTGGGCTCGGCCACCGCCTACCGCGCCCTGGTGTCCGGCGACGTCGACGCCTACGTCGACTACTCCGGCACCCTGTGGGCCAACGTCCTTCACCGCCGCGACAACCCTGGCCGCGCCGCGGTGCTGGCGGGCCTGACCGGTGAGCTGAAGCGCCGCGATGGCGTCACGGTCCTGGGCCCCGTCGGCTTCGAGAACGCCTATGTGCTGGCCATGCGCGCCGATCGCGCCACGGCGCTGAAGATCGCCTCGCTGAGCGATCTGGCGGCGCGCGCGCCCGGCCTCAAGCTGGGCTCGGACCTGGAGTTCCTCTCCCGCCCCGAATGGACGGCGATCCGCTCCGCCTACGGCCTCGCCTTCGCGCGCCTGACGTCCTACCAGCCGACGTTCATGTACCGGGCGCTCGGTGACGGCGAGGCGGACGTGATCTCGGCCTTTTCCAGCGACGGCCGCATCGCCGCCGATCATCTGGTGGTGCTGGCCGATCCGCTGGGGGCCCTGCCGCCGTACGACGCCGTCATCCTCCTCTCGCCCCGGCGGTCGGGCGATGCGCGCCTGCGCCGCGCCCTGCGTCCGCTCGTGGGGGCCATCGGCGTGGAGGCGATGCGCGACGCCAACTTCAGCGTCGACCGCGACCGGGACAAGCTCGGCCCCGCCCAGGCCGCGCGCGTGCTGGCCCGCCGGGTGGGGCTCGAGCGGTGATCGCGCTGCGCGACATCCTCCGCCGCCGCGGCGGATCGGCGGACCGGGACGATCTCGCCGCCCTGCTCGAGGCCCTGGATGAGCCGGCGGCGATCTGCGAGCTGGATGGCGCCGTGGTCCTCGCCAATCGGATGTGGGCCAAGGCCCTCGGTTCCGCGCGGCGCCCGCTTCCCGGCGGCGCGGCCGCGTTCGCGGCGTTCCGGACCGCGCGGGCCACGGGACGGGGAGAGGGGGTGCTGCCCGTCGGCGAGGGGGGCCGGGCCGCCGTGATCGCCGCCTTCGGCGTCGAGCGCTTCCTGGTGCGCCTTCCCCCTCCGCCGGCCGGGGCCGCCGCCGGCGCGGAGCCGGCGACGCTCCTGCCGCAGTCTCTCGCCGCTCCGGCGCCGTTCGGCGCCGCCCTAGTCGAGGGCGCCGATCCCTTCGCCGGCGCGATCCTGGAGGCGAACGCGGCCCTGTGGGCGATCGCCGGCCGCCCGGCTTTCCCCGGCGCGACCCTGGCGGATCTTATCGCCGAGACCTCGCGCGCCGAGGTCGTCGCCCGCCTGGCCGAAGGCGGCCCCGGTCCGTTCGAGGTCTCGCTCCCCGGCGCGCCCGATCGCACCGCGCAACTCTACCTCGCCAGGGAGGGCGGCCGCATCGCCGCCTATCTGCTCGACGTCACCGCCGAGAAGGACCTCCAGCTCCAGCTCGCCCAGCGCCACAAGATGGAGGCCATCGGCCAGCTGGCCGGCGGCGTCGCCCATGACTTCAACAACCTCCTGAGCGCCATCGGGATGCGGGTCGACGAGCTGCTGCTGCGCCATCCCCTGGGCGACCCGGCCTATGAGAGCCTGGGCGAGGTGCGCGAGGGCGTGAACCGCGCGGCCGCCCTGGTGCTGCAGCTGCTCACCTTCTCGCGCAAGGCGACAGTCCGCCGGGAGGTCGTCGACCTCGGCGCGGCCCTGATCGACTTCGAGGTCCTGCTCCGGCGCCTGCTGCGCGAGAACATGCGCCTGGAGACCGACCACGGCCCCGGCGCCCCCCTGGTGCGCATCGACAAGGCGCAGCTGGAAATGGCGATCATGAACCTGGTGGTCAACGCCCGCGACGCCCTGCGCGAAGGGGGCGGGGGTGCGATCCGGCTGCGGACCGCGCGGCTCACCGCGGCGGAGGCGGAGGCCCTCGGCTGCCCCGCCCGGCCGCCGGGCGATGTCGCCCTCATCGAGGTCGCCGACGACGGCCCCGGCATTCCCACGGCGGTGCTGGGCAGCATCTTCGAGCCCTTCTTCACCACCAAGGCGGCGGGCGAGGGGACGGGGCTCGGCCTCGCCACGGTCTATGGCATCGTCAAGCAGTCGGACGGCTGGATCGTCGCCGCCTCGCCGCCGGGCCAGGGGGCGACCTTCCGCATCTTCCTGCCCGCCCACGTTCCGCGCCTCAGCCTCGAGCCGCCCGCCGCGGCGGCGCGCCGTCCGCCGCGCGATCTCTCCGGCGCCGGATGCATCCTTTTCGTCGAGGACGAGGACCGTGTGCGCGACATCGCCGCGCGCCTGCTCAGGGGACGCGGCTACGAGGTGATCGAGGCCCGCGATGGCGAGGAGGCCCTGGATCTGGCGCGCGAGAACGCCGGCCGGATCGATCTGATGATCTCCGACGTGTCGATGCCGGGCATGGACGGCCCCGCCCTGCTGAAGGCCGCCCGGCCGTTCCTCGCCGCCGCGCCGGTGATGTTCATCTCCGGCTACGCCGAGTCGGAGTTCTCCGACCTCCTGGAAGGCGAGACCGGCATCTCCTTCCTCCCCAAGCCGCTGCAGCTTCAATCGCTCGCCGAGCAGGTCAAGGCGCGGTTGCAGGGTGGCTAGGAACTCGAGAAGGGGAGGACCATGCGCGAACGCCTGACCGCCCGGGTGCTGCTCCTCGATCCCGAGGGCCGCATCCTG
>Ga0209166_10003570_pt1 | contig 11164 bp, 9 predicted proteins | sample Coa_R1_3_FD_187151 | JGI IMG/M metagenome (GOLD analysis project Ga0209166, IMG submission 187151) | Surface soil microbial communities from Centralia Pennsylvania, which are recovering from an underground coalmine fire - Coalmine... | ecosystem: Environmental > Terrestrial > Soil > Unclassified... | reverse complement strand
CACCACCGACGAGCGCGACCAGTGCCTGCCGTATCTTGCCCGCGAGCTGCGGCTGCTGCGCAACATCCGAGTGATCGTGTGTTTAGGCAAGTTCGCCTATGACGGCCTGGCCAGCCTGGTCGGATTAAAGCGGCGGCCGGCATTCGGCCACGGCATCGAAGCGGTCCTGCCCGACGGCCGGCGCTTGATCTGTTCGTTCCACCCGAGTCAGCAGAACACCTTCACTCGTAAGCTCACGGTCCCGATGTTCGACGCCATTTTTGACCGCGCCCGGCAGCTCGAGCAGACGCCATGAAGAACCGAGAAGTCGCCGGCGTCTTGCGCGAGCTCGCCGACAGCATGGAGTTGCTCGGCGAGGACCGGTATCGCGTCGCCAACTATCGCGATGCTGCGACGCGCCTCGAGCACCACCACGAGGCCATCGAGGTGATGGCCGACGAACGTCGCGTCGAACAGATCCACGGCATCGGCAAGTCGATCGGGGCCAAGATCGTCGAGTACCTGAAGACGGGCCAACTGAGCGCCCTGGAAGAGCGTCGGCCGCGGGTGCCCGAGGCCGCCTTGCGGCTGATGCTCATCCCGGGTATCGGTCCCAGGCGAGCGATGCAGTTCGCCCAGGACCTCAACGTGCGCACCGTCACCGACCTGCAGGCGGCCCTCCAGAGCGGCCAGGTGGCGGCGTTGCCGCGCCTGGGGGAGAAGATCGCCGCCGCCTTGCGCCAGGAGCTGCAGCGCATCGACACGCGTTCCCAGCGCATCCCCCTGGCCATCGCGCTGCCCGCGGCCGAGGAGGTGATGCGCCAGCTCACCGAGACCTGTAGCGCGGTCGAATCGATCACGCCGGCCGGCAGCATTCGGCGCTGGCGAGAGACGACCGGCGATATCGACATTCTGGTGTCGTCCAGACAGCCCGACGAAGTCATGCGGGCGTTCACGTCGCTGCCGCTGCTCCGACAGGTGCTCAGCGCGGGTGACACGCGCTCGTCGGTCCTGACGGTCAGCGACGTCCAGGTCGACCTGCGCGTGGTCGCGCCCGAGTGCATCGGCGCGGCGCTGCAATACTTCACCGGCTCGAAGGAGCACAACGTCAAGCTGCGCGCGATGGCGGTGCGTCGCGGTCTCAAGATCAACGAATACGGCGTGTTCTTCGAAGGCCAGGCGGGCCTGCAGGGCGACCCGAGCCTGGGCGGCCGCACCGAAGAGGAGGTGTACGCGGCGCTCGGGCTGCCGTGGATCCCGCCCGAGCTGCGGGAAGGTGCGGGCGAGGTGGAGCTGGCTCGGCGCGGCCAGCTGCCGCGGCTGGTGGAGTTCGGCGACGTGCGCGGCGATCTGCATCTGCACACGCGGCTCACCGACGGGTCGAGCACCATCGCCGAGATGGCGCGCGCGGCCTCGGAGCGGGGCTACGCGTACATGGCGATCACCGATCACAGTCAGGCGCTCGGCATCACTGGCGGGTTGCGAGAAGATGAGTTGGTTGACGAGCACGCGCAGATTCGGGCCTTGCAGGGGGCGTACCCGGAGATGCGGCTGCTGTGCGGGGTCGAGGTTGATATCCACATCGATGAGCGGCTCGATTGCAGCGACGCGTTCCTGGCGAGCTGTGACATCGTCGTCGCGTCGATCCATTCCGCGTTGCAGAAGCCGGCCGCGGTGCAGACGTCGCGGCTGCTGGCGGCGATCAACAACCCGCACGTCGACGTCATTGCCCACCCGACGGGCCGGCTGCTCGGCAAACGGCCCGGCTACGAGATCGACCTCGCCGCGGTCCTGGACGCGCTCGCTCGTACCGGCACGGCGATCGAAGTCAGCGGCCAGCCCGAACGCCTGGACCTGGACGCCGACGCCGTCCGCGCCGCGGTCGACCGCGGCGTCATGCTGGTCCTGAACACCGACGCGCACGCGCATGACCAGATCGCCGGCCTGATGCGCTACGCCGTCGGCACCGCGCGCCGGGGTGGTGCCACGGCCGAGTCGATTCTGAACACCCGCGATTTGGAGGGGCTTCTGCGCTGGCTCCACCGGTAGGCCGATAACAAGTTGCGGCTTTGGGAAAAGTTGTTGCGGGCTTAGAGGAGTATGAGGCCGGCGCGGGCGGCGATCGTCACGGCTTCGGTGCGACTGGAGGCGGCGAGTTTGCCGCACAGGGAGGCCACGTGGAACTTGGCGGTGTTTTCGCTGATGCCCAGGCGGCGGGCGATGCCTTTGTTCGGCAGGCCCTCGGCAACCAGTTGGAGCACCTGCAGCTCGCGGGCGGTCAGGGGCTCGCTCAACGGCGCGCGCGTGGCCAGCGGGAGCGGGACACTCAACGACGTGACCGCGAGCGGCAGATCGAGCAAGACCAGGCCCGCTTCGGCTGAACGGATGGCCAGATCGAGCTGATCGGCGTCGACGTCGCGGCCCAGGCAGGCCCAGCCGCGCAGACCTGCTCGCGCGAGCTGCGCCGGCTGGCCGGGGTCATCGGAGAGCACGACCGCTGCCCGGGGAGCATCCGAGTAGCGGTGCGCGGTCAGCGTATCCAGGGCCGGGGCGCTCGGGGCATCCAGCACCCAGACCGTGGTGTCGGTGGCTTCCTCCTCGGGAAGGACGGTGTGGCCGTGGCTGAGCAGCATGTCCGCCAGGCCGAGGCGAATGCTCGGCAAGGCGGTCAGGATGGTGACGATGGCCACTCTCGACTGCCGGCGCGCCCCTTACTCGCGCGTGCCGACGGTCACGCTGACGTCGCGCAGCTCGCCGCCGCGGATGATCGCGGCGCTCACCGCGCTACCGACGCGATTCGGACCCAGCAGGCCCTGCAGATCGTCGGCATTGGTCACGGGTGTGCCATCCAGGCGAACCAGGATATCGCCCTGCAGAAAGCCCGCCGCGGCCGCCGGCCCGCCGTCGGCAACCTGGACGACGAGCAGGCCGCGCTCCTGCCCGCCGGTCAGCTCTTTGGCCTGAGGCGACAGGGTGACGGGTTGACTGCCGACGCCGAGGTAGCCGCGCGGCACCTTGCCGTGCTTGCCGATGGTCTCGGCGAGTTGCGAAGCGAGCGACCACGGGATCGCGACGGCAGGTCCGCCGAAGCCCAGGCCGCTGGTGATCATGCCGAGTACGGCGCCGCCGGCGTCGACGAGCGGGCCGCCGGAAAAGCCCGGGTAAAGCACCGCGTCGACCTGAATGAAGCGTTCCAGCAAGCCACCGCGGCGCGTGCGGGCCGGGCCGGCCAGCCCGGTGATCAGGCCCAGGCTGGCGCTCGGCTGGCTGCCCGGTCGGCCGACGACCAGCGCCAGCGCGCCCGCGCGTGGCTCGCCTTGCGCCGCCGTCGCGGGCGAGAGCGTGCCTGACGCAATGCGCAGGATCGCCAGGTCAGTGGCTGGATCGCGACCCACGACGGAGCCGCCGACTTCTGAACCATCGGGCAGGCCGATGCGGATGGAGTCTTCGCGGGATGGGTCGACGACGTGATCGGCAGTGAGGACGAGGTCGGCGGCCAGGGCGATGCCGGACGCGGGTGGCCCGCGCCGCGCCTGGACGCGAACGGTCCACGCGCCAGCGGCCTGCACCGCGTCGGCGAGCTGGTTCGAAAGACTGGTGAGTTCGGACATGCTCCCACTCTACGGACTCTGTCTGCCGCCTCCATCCTCACGGCGGGTAGGAGGCGGGCTAGTCAGTTCAGGTAGGCGGGCGACTCTACCCGCTGATCTAGAGGGCGGTGAGGACGGGCTCGTGGCGCGGCGTTGGGAGGCGGATTTCGGAAACCGGCTCGTGCGTGGGGCGGCCGATGGCCTGGTAGAAGAAGCCTTTGGCCACCATTTCCGCCGGGTCGTACAGGTTGCGACCGTCGACCAGGAGCGGGTACTTCATCGACTGGCGGATCCGATCCAGGTCCAGCCGACGGAATTCACTCCACGGCGTGATCAGAATGAGCGCGTCGGCAGCCTCGGCGACGGCGTACGCGTCCGAGCACAACTCGACACCCGGCAGCAGGACCGACGCGGCCTCGTTCGCGGCCGGGTCGTACGCTTTGACCTGTGCGCCCTCGGACCTGAGCAGGTGAATGATTTCGATTGCGGGCGATTCGCGCAGATCGTCGGTATTGGGCTTGAAGGCCAGACCCAGGACGCCGATGGTCCGGTCCTCGACGGTGCCGAGCGCGCCGCGCACCTTCTGCAGCACCAGCCGACGCATGTCGCGATTGATCTCCATCACGGCCCGCAAGAGCTGCGGGTGCGCGCCAGCCATGCTGGCCATGTGTGCGAGGGCCTTCACGTCTTTCGGGAAGCAGGAGCCGCCGTAGCCGACGCCAGCTTCCAGGAACTCCGGACTGATGCGTCGATCGAGGCCCATGCCGCGCGCGACTTCCTTCACGTCGGCGCCGAGCCGCTCGCAGATACTGGCGATCTCGTTGATAAAGCTGATCTTGGTTGCCAGGAACGCATTCGAGGCGTACTTGATCATTTCCGCGGTGCGGATGTCGGTCTGGATGATGGGCGGCTCGGGCTGCAGGTCGCGGTAGAGGCCGGCGACGCGTTCGATGGGCTCAGGCTCGGTGCCGCCCAGCACGACGCGGTCCGGATGACGGAAGTCATCGACGGCCGAGCCTTCGCGCAGGAACTCTGGATTGCTAACCACGCGGAAGCGCGCGCCGGACCCATTGCTCGCGCGTTCGAGGGTCGGCAGCATCCAATCGCCGGTGCCGATCGGCATGGTGCTCTTGTTGACGACGATCAGGCTGCGTTCCGACGGGGTGTACTTGCCGAGGCTGTACGCGGCCGCTTTGACCTGGGTCATGTCGGCCTCGCCCTCGACGCCCGAAGGCGTGCCAACGCACACGAACGCGAACTGGGCGGCCTTCAGGCCCTCGACGTAGTCGAGCGTAAAGCGCAGGCGACCAGCCTTGATATTCTGAACCACGATCTCTTCCAACCCCGGCTCGTAAATCGGCAACTGGCCGCGCCCGAGCCGTTCCACTTTGCCAGGGTCAATGTCGATCCCTACGACCTGGTTGCCCAGCTCCGCGAAACAGGCGGCGGTTACCAGCCCAACGTAATTGGTCCCGATTACAGCGATGTTGGCCATCGCAACAAGTTTAGCCCTTTGTAACGCCGAACTCGGGGGTGGCGCCCGGTTGAGGCGCGGTTGAGGTTCCCGTCGGGCAACTAGCGCAACGCGGTTTGCAGCCGCGCGACGCCTTCCTTGAGCTGGTCCATCGCGAGCGCGTACGACAGACGGATGAAGCCCGGTGTGCCGAAGGCTTCGCCGGGCACGGTGACCACCAGCGCTTCGTCGAGCAGGTACGCCGACAATTCGGCCGCCGAGTGCACGACGCGGCGGTTCGGGCCTAGCGGGCGGTCGTACAGGCCGCGCACGTCGGGGAAGACGTAGAAGGCGCCTTCGGGCTCGTCACACACGATGCCGTCGATCGTCGAGAGCCCGGCGACAATCGCATCGCGGCGTTGCCGGAAGATGCCGACCATCTCGTCGACGGTCTGTTCGACCGACGCGTTGTTTTCGAGCGCGAACTGGGCCGCCCGCTGCGTAATCGACGACGGGTGGCTGGTCAGGTGGCTCTGCAGCGCCGACGCGATCTGGATCAGCTCGGGTGGTCCGACGAGCCAGCCGAGGCGCCAGCCGGTCATGGCGTACGCCTTTGAAACGCCGTCGACGATCAGGCTGCGGTCGGCCAGTTGCGGCGCGGCGCGCAGCCAGCGGCCCACGGGCACGTAGCTGATGCGGGCATAAATCTCGTCGACGATGGCGGCCACGTCGTGTTCCTCGAGGACGGCGCCCAGGGCCGCAAGCTCGGCGTCGCTGTAGACCGCCCCGGTCGGGTTGCACGGTGTGCACAGGACCAGCACGCGGCTGCGCGGCGTCAGGTGACGTCGCAGCGCCTCCGGGGTGAGCTTCCAACCCGGCGGACTGGTGTCGATCGGCACGACCACCGCGCCAGCCATCTTGGCCTGTTCGGCATAGCTGACCCAGTACGGCGCGGGCATCAGCACCTCGTCGCCAGGGTTACACAGCACCTGCATGGCGATGTACAGCGCTTCTTTGGCGCCGCTGGTGGCGATCACCTGACCCCAGGTAAATGGCACACCCGTCATCTCGGCTGTCCGGTCGGCGACGAGTTTCCGCAACGCGGGATCGCCACTTACCGTCGTGTAGTGGGTGGCGTCGTCGACCATGGCCCGGTTGGCGGCTTGTTTGATCGGCTCGGGGGTGGGGAAGTCAGGCTCGCCGACGCCGAACGAGATGATTGGCTGGCCAGCGGCCTTGAGCGCCTTGGCCCGCGCGTCCAACGCCATGGAGGCAGACGCCGAGATCTGGCGCGCGCGATCGCTGACGAAATCGCGTCCGGAGGCGATTCCCATTATGCGACGTCGAGCACGACCAGGCGTTCAGGACCGCTCGGCGTTTCGGCGGTTACCTCGTCATTCTTCTTGCGCCCCACCAGGGCGCGACCGATCGGCGATTCCTCGGAGATGCGTCCGCGGCGCGGATCGGCCTCGGCGGCCGAGACCAGCATGTACTCAGCCTCCTCGCCATCGGCATGCCGAATCTTGAGGTGCGAGCCCAGCCGGATCACCCCGTCGCGGGGCACGTCTTCGATCAGCTCGGCGGAGGCCAGCAGCGCGCGCAGTTCGCCGATCCGACCTTCTTGCAAGGCCAGCTCGTCCATCGCGTCGCGCAGGTCAAGATTCTCGGTGGGATCGTTGCCGCCAGCGCGCGCGTCGCCGAGTCGGAAAGAGACCGTCGGCAACTCAGCCTCGCGTCGCGCCAACTCCTCCTCCAGCTCGCGACGACCCTCTGGGGTCAGTCGCACCGTTTGTCGTGCCACGGGGCTCAGATGCTACTCCCTGGGCGATATCCGCGCCAAGATCGACGTAAACGGCACAGAACGTGCCAAAACGACCCGCGTGCTCGACCAGGTCATTGTCTCGATGGAAGGCCTCAGCCGCCGGTGGGGTGATCTGGCGGCCGTCGACGACATCACCCTCAACGTGCCGCGCGGCAAGATCCTCGGCGTAATCGGCCCCAGCGGCTCCGGTAAGACGACGCTGATTCGGATGTTGACCGGGACCCTCGAGCCGACCACCGGCACGCTGTCGGTGCTGGGTCAGCACCCGCGCAAATTTACTCGCCGCACCCGCGAGCGAATCGGCTACATGCCCCAGCACTTCGTCCTCTACGAAGAGTTGACGGCGGCCGAAAACGTGTCCTTCGTCGCGTCGCTCTTCGGACTGTTGTGGCCGAAGCGCGGACGTCGGGTCGCCGAGGTTTTGAAACTGGTCGAGCTGTGGGATGCGCGCGGGCGCCGGGCTCGCCACCTGTCGGGCGGCATGCAGCGGCGTCTCGAGCTGGCGTGCGCCCTGGTCCACGAGCCCGTGCTGCTGTTTGTCGACGAGCCGACCGCGGGGCTTGATCCCATGCTGCGCCAGAAGGTGTGGGCCGAGTTCCGACGCCTGCGCGAACTGGGCCGCACGCTCGTGGTGACGACCCAGTACGTCGCCGAGGCTGAATATTGCGACACAGTGGCGGTCCTGGCGCGCGGGCGACTGATCGCGCTGGCCGCGCCGGACGAGCTGCGCAGCATGGCGCTGGGCGGCGAGGTCATCGAAATCGAGACGGCCGAGGCGTTCGACGGGACGCGCATCGAACAGGTGCCCGGTGTGCGAGCCGTCCGCCAGGGGGCGCCGCGTCGCTTCCTGGTGATCTCCGACGACGCGGGCGCGGCGACGCCGCGTGTCCTCGAGGAGCTCAACGCCGCGGGCATCCACGTCATCTCGAGCAGCGAGTACCGCCCGTCATTCGACGAAGTCTTCGCGACGCTCGTGTCGCAGTCCGACGAGTCCGGGACGGATTTTGGAGACGCTGAGGAAGGGAAGGGTCTTGCGCGGAATCCCGGATCTGTTTCTCGGGCTGCTTAAAGGTTGGACGCGGACGACCGCGTTCATCGGCAAAGACGTCATCGAGGTGGTCCGCCGGCCCGGGGCGCTGTTCAGCCTGGTGCTCGGCCCATTTCTGATCATGGGTCTGTTCGGGATCGGTTACAGCGGCCAGTCCCGACCGCTCAACGCGGTCCTGGTCGTGCCGGCCTCGGCGAATCTACCTCGCGACATCAACTTCTACCAGCAGTTCACTGGCGATTCGGTCAAGCTGCTGGACATCACCGACGACGCGGACGCCGCTCGGGTGCGCCTGCAGCGCCAGGAGATCGACCTCATCGTGATCGCCCCGGCCGACGTCGAGCAGCAGTTTCGCGGTGGGCAACAGTCGAGCGTGGCGATCGAATACAACGAGCTTGACCCCGTCCGTGACAACTACGCGCGGTTCGTTGCGTATCGCCAGGTACAGGAGCTGAACCGCGCCATTATCGAACAGGCGGTCGGCCAGGGCGAGCAGTACGTCCTTGCCGCTACGGGCACGCAACCGCCCGTGTCCGTGTCACCCCAGGTGATCGCGGCGCCGACGATCGCCGCGCCGCGCAACCTCGCGCCAGTCAGCCCGAACGTCGTGGCGTTCTTTGCTCCCGCGGTGCTCGCGCTGATCTTGCAGCACATGGGCGTGACGCTCACCGCGCTGTCGATGGTCCGCGAGCGACTCAGCGGGGCCATGGACATCTTCCGCGTCGCGCCGGTTCGGGCGCTCGAGATCCTGACCGGCAAATATCTGGCCTACGCGTTCTTCAATCTGTCGATCGCCGCCATCATCACCTTTCTGCTGGTCGGCGTGTTGCACGTGCCGCTGCTCAGCGCGCCGGGTGATGTCGCGCTGGTGGTTGCCCTGCTCAGCTTCGCGTCCCTGGGATTGGGCCTGTTGATCTCCACGATCGTCGACTCGGAACGCCAAGCCGTACAGCTCTCGATGCTGGTGCTGCTGGCGTCGGTCTTCTTCAGTGGTTTCGTGCTGCCCCTCGACCAGTTCGTGGCGCCGCTGCGCATCGCCGCCTACAGCCTGCCAGTGACGCACGGCATCCAACTCCTGCAGGACTTCATGCTGCGCGGCCGGACCAACCAGCCGTGGGAGCTCCTGGCGCTCGCGGGGATCGGCGTCGCGCTGTTCTTCGTGACCTCGTTCACCGTGCGACGCAACCTGCGCTCAGCGAATTGAGCCGTCAGCTGACTGCTAATCTACGCGCGTGGAGCGCTTTCGCGTCGAGCCGAGCGGTCCGTTCTTGCTGAGCGAGGCCAATCGCTACTTCGGCGGCTGGCCCACCCTGGCCAGCGATCCCGCGGCGATCGCGATGGCTTTTCCCGTTGAGGGCTGGCGAACGTCCGCCGCGGTGGTGGTGCGTCAAGAAGCATCGGGCGCTTTGACGGGCGAGGTGCACCACAGCGCCGGCGAAGACGCCGACGCTGCCTGGCGAACTGCCCTGGCGGCCCTGTCGGCCGACGCCGATGGCTCGGGTTACGCGGCGGTTGGCGAACGCGACCCGGTCATCGGCGGTCTGCAGGCGCACTTCGGAATGGTCAGACCGGTGTGTTTTCACACGCCGTATGAGGCCGGTTCGGCCCTGGTCATCGGCCACCGCCTGTCGATTCTGCAGACGCGCGCCATTCGCAAGCGCATGGCCGAGGAGCACGGCGACGCGCTCGCGATTGCCGACCAGCGCTTCCATGCATTTCCGCGGCCGCAAGTTCTGCTCGGCCTGGACCGCTTTGGGGCGGTCTTCGGCGAGAAAATGGAACGCGTGCACGGCCTCGCCGAGGCGGCGCTGGCCGGCCGGCTCGACCGCGACCGCCTGCGACACATGCCGTATGCGGACGCGCTGGCCGACCTTCGCTCCCTCCGCGGCGTTGGCGCCTTCATCGCGCAGGGCATTCTGATTCGCGGCGCCAGCCTGGCCGACGAGGTCTCAGACGACGAGGTCACCGCCCAGGCGGTCCAGTACGCCTACGCGTTGCCTGAGCTGCCGGACCGGGCGACCATCCTGCGCATCGCCGCAGGCTGGCGCCCGTATCGTGCCTGGGCGATGGTGCTGCTGCACATGTGGCTCCGCCGCGAAGGCGGGCCAGCGTTCAAACGCCCCGGCCGCCGCGGCGCTCGGCCGGCCGCTCCCCGGTGAGTGCTGCCGCCCTCGTGGCCTGGGTCTCAGAGGTTGGCGATGATTGCGTCCGTGACCTGCGTGGTGGTTGCTGTCCCGCCAAGGTCCGGGGTGAGCGTGCCCGCCGCGGTCGTTGATTCCACCGCGCGCATCACTCGCGCCGAGTCGTCGCCGAACCCCACGTGGTCCAGCATGAGCGCGGCGCTCCAGATCGCGCCGATCGGGTTGGCGATGCCCTGGCCGGCGATGTCGGGTGCGGAGCCGTGCACCGGCTCGAACATGCTCGGGAAACGACCGTCGGGATCGAGATTGGCGCTGGCGGCGATCCCCATCGAACCGGCCAGCGCTGAGCCGAGGTCGGACAGGATGTCGGCGAACAGGTTGCTTGCGACCACCACCTCGAGCGTCTCGGGCCTGAGCACGAACCGGGCGGCCATCGCATCCACCAGCCAGTGCTCGGTTTCGACGCCGGGATAGTCGGCCGCGACCCGGGCGAAGACTTCGTCCCACAGGGTCATCCCGTACTGTTGCGCGTTCGACTTCGTCACGCTCGTGACTTTGTGGCGGCGGCGGGTGAGTGCCAGGTCGAACGCGAAGCGGACGATTCGCTCGCAGCCCTCCTCGGTGAACAGGCCGGCCTGGATGGCAATCGCCTTGCCGGGTCCGCGCGCGGCGAGATTGCGGCCGCCGATGCCCGCGTACTCGCCTTCGGTGTTTTCGCGCACGACGACCCAATCCATGGTGTCGGCCGTCGCGCGCTTGAGTGGACTTGGCACGCCGCGCAGCAGCCGGATGGGCCGCACGTTGGCGTACTGATCGAATCCCTGGCAGATCGCCAGGCGCAGACCCCACAGGCTGACGTGGTCGGGAACACCTGGCCAGCCGACGGCGCCGAAGTAGATGGCGTCGAACGTTTTCAGCCGATCGAGTCCGTCGGCGTCCATCATGCGGCCCGTTTCCAGGAAGTACTGGCAGCCCCACGGGAAGTGCTCGTACTCGAACCGGAACCTCCCGTTCGACTGCTGCGCGACGCGGTCGAGCACCCGAATGCCCTCGGGCACAACCTCCTGGCCGATCCCGTCGCCAGGGATGACCGCGATCCGAAAACACCCCGCTTCGGCCATGACGCAGTAC
>Ga0209166_10003563_pt1 | contig 11180 bp, 10 predicted proteins | sample Coa_R1_3_FD_187151 | JGI IMG/M metagenome (GOLD analysis project Ga0209166, IMG submission 187151) | Surface soil microbial communities from Centralia Pennsylvania, which are recovering from an underground coalmine fire - Coalmine... | ecosystem: Environmental > Terrestrial > Soil >... | reverse complement strand
TGTAGGTCCCGGAGTCCACCAGGGATCCGTCGGGTGTGAGCAACTCGAGGCGCATCAGCGTCGCCGCCACACCGCCGACGAGGAACATCAAGGTAATGCTGACCAGGTACAGGATCGCGATGCGCTTGTGATCGGTGGTCAGAAACCACGAACGGATGGCGTAATCGGTGTTCAAGTATGTCCGGCTTCGACTGGGCAGCGCGATCGTACTCATCGGCCAGTACCTCCAGACGCAGCGGGTGACGGGCTTGGACCTGGGACGGCTTGCGGCACCGGTGGCGCAGGTGGACCAGCACCCGGTGAGGCGCCAATCGACTTGATGTAGACGATCAACTGGACCAACTCGTCCTCCGACAACTGGCCGGCGAAGGTCGGCATGATCGGCTGATAGCCGTTGACGATCTTCGCTGCCGGCGTCAGGATCGACTCGCGGATGTAGTTTTCGTCCACCAGCGTTGTCGAACCGTCCGACAGCAGCACCGGCTGGCCGAAGACGCCCTGCAGATTCGGCGCGCGGCCAGTCTCGTGGCAATCCACACAGCCGTGTTGCAGGAACAACTGCCGGCCTTGAGCGGCCGGTGAATTACCGGCTCCGCTGGTCAGCCAGGCGGCATAGTCGCCCGGCAACAGCGCGACCACCTGTCCGATCATCGCCGCGTGGTCAGTGCCGCAGTACTGACTGCAGAACAGCCGGAACTCGCCAGGCTGGCTGGCCTGGAACCAGACGGTCGTGTAGCGCCCTGGTAAGACATCTGCTTTAACCCGAAACGCGGGCACATACAAACTGTGAATCACGTCCTGCGACGTCATTGTGAGCTTGACCGCACGGCCAACCGGCACGTGGACCGCATCGATCTCGGCCTGGCCACCGGGCTGCTCCGCTTTCCACATCCACTGCCTGGCGACGACATAGATCTCGAGCGCATCGGCCGGTGGTTGGGCCTCATCAAGATAGATCCTGGCCCCCCAGACGAACGGAATCATCGACACCAGCAACGGAATGACAGACCAGGCGATTTCGAGCGGCGCGGTACGCTTCGCTGGTTGCCCGATGTCGTTGCCCGGCCGGCGACGGTACTTCACGCAGAACACGACGATGCTGACACAGATGCTGAGCGCGATGACCAGACTGAAGACGACCATGAACAGGACGAGTGCGTCGACCTGGCCAGCGGTTGTCGAAGCCTGGGGTGGGGCGATCGGCAAGCCGGACATCGCTCAGGCCTCGACTCCGGGCGGCCCGGTCTTGCGGCGCACGTCGGCGCGCCACAGCCAGCCGAGAAATCCGATCGTGGCCAGGACGCCGAACGCGCCCCCGCCACGGACCAGGTTCAGCGCCAGCGGGGTGTAGCGTCCGGTCAGCGGATCGTAGTGGTAGCAGACCAGTGCCACCTGGTCGAGCAGCGTGCCGATTTTCGCCGCCGAAGCATCTACTAGCGCCAGGCGCAGATCGTTTGCCGAGTAGTCAAGGCCATACAGATAGCGGCTGATATGGCCGTCCGGGGTGAGCACGACCACGCCTAGCGGATGGGCGTATTCGTCCGCGTCGGGATCGTAGCTATAGTTGAAGCCGACCGACTGCGCCAGCCGGTCGATGTCCGCTTGGGCGCCGGTCAACACGTGCCAGTTGGACGCGTTCTGCGGATGATCGTAGCCACGCAGCTCGCGCAGTTTGATCGCCGTGGCTTCGGATGGTCCCTCGCGGGGATCGATGCTCACGCTGACCAGGCCAAAGTCCTGGCCTAGGCTGAACGAGACACCATTCAACCCGTTCATCAGCCCGTCCAGCTCGAGCGGGCACAGGTTCTGGCAATGAAAGTAATTCAGCGTCAGGATCAGCGGCTGCTGTCCGAAATAGTCGGCCAGTATGACCGCCTGTCCGTTCTCGTCGGTGAAGCGGATGTCGGGCGGCACCCGCTGACCAGGGCGCTGGTCGAACGTGATACTGCCAAGCTGCTGTGGCGTGAGCTCGTGTGCCTCTGCAACTCCCGTTGCGCCGAACACGAAGAGCGCGAGCGCTGCCGCCAGGTGCCAGCCATTCACGGGTAGGCCTCCTCGACCCGACCGGAGCTGGAACTCGATGGCGAATGGGCGCCGTCGTCGTGGGCTCCGAGCGTTGGCGCAGTGCGCGTGGGTAGGCCCTGTTGCGCGAGCAGATCAATGGCTCGCTCAACGGGAATGGCCGCAATGCCGGCCTGACGATCGACCCAGTGGTAGCTGGTGAGCTTCCGCTGCTCGGCCGCGAGGTACGTGGCGTAGTCCTGGCCGGACTCCGCCTCGAGGCGCGGCTGCGGCGGCGTCGGCGCAGGAGCCGCCTGCAAGCCCTCGATCAAGTCCGTGGGGCGGCTGAGGCTCGGCTGTATGCCCGTTACCGCGGTTTCGAAACTGGTAATGACGACCAGCACGACGGCCAGGATGACCCCCAGTCCGGCCGCGCCGACGAGCACCACAGCAGGGCTGATGTCGCTGTGTTCGTAGCCATCGGCGATATCTTCAGGGTCCACACCATGCGGCAATCTGCCGACTGGGCGGCGACGGAGTATCGCGGCCAACACCACCAGCCCGGTCACGACTCGGAGAAGCAGTCTGGATGGCTCCGGCTCAGGCCGCCTCACGCGCAGCCTCCAGCACTCTGGGAAGTCGTGGATCGTTCGGCGGCAGGAGCGGTCGGGCGCCCAGCTCCCAGCTGAAGACGGCCAACCACAGTCCGCCCAGGCCGACCACGGCGGCCACCGGTAGCCAGTCGAAAACTGGGCCGCCGGGCTCAAACGGCGGGATGACGAGCCAGTACACGTTGAGCAGGTGCATGACCACGATCAGGGCGGCGACCAGTCTGAGTGTCCGGCGGTTGCGTTTTATCGGCCGGAACAAGAGGAACCAGAATGGCACGCCGAAGCCAAGACCCGCGAGTACCAGCGCTACCGGCAGCCAGCCACCTTCGACGCGGCGCAGGTACCAGGGGATCTCATCACTGAGATTGCCGGCCCAGATCAGCAGGTACTGGAAGTACGACATATATGCCCACAGCATCAGAAACGCCAGCAGCAGACTGCCCAGATCGTTGAAGATGCGCGGCGTGAGGGTGGTGCCAATCGGCGAATCCGGGGCTACCAGGGTGACCACGATGATGCCGAAGGCCAGCGCCAGGAGCAGGTCGCCGGCTCCCACCATGGGTGGATACATTGTCGAGTACCAGTCAGCGTCCAGCGACATCAGCCAGTCGATGGCGGCGAACGTCACCGTCAGTGCCAGCACCAGGATCGCCACGATGCTGAAGCGCTGCAGGCGGTGCAGTGCCTCGGATTCCGCGGTGCGGTCCTGGGCGGTCGACCAGCGGCGGAGCAGGAATACGAGGCCAATCCAGATCGCCAGGTAGAAGACCGTTCTGACGATGAAGAACGGCACGTTGAGGTACGGTGCCGTGTGCTGCAGGATCGCGTCGGTTGCGACCGCGTTTGGTTGTGCCCAGACGTACAGCGTGTTCAGCCCAAACAGCAGGGGCAAAAACAGAATCGCCATCACAGGCAAAGTAGCCGCCGCGGCTTCAAAGATCCGCCGCGTGACCAGGCCCCAGTTGCCGCCAGTCAGGAACTGGATCAGCACCACGCCAAGCGACCCGAGTCCCAGCCCGATCCAGACGGTGTACCCAAAGAGGTACGCGCGAAAAAAGCCCGCGGCGTTACCCGCCGTACCTCCAGCGGCGGCAAACCCCAACGCCGTTACGCCGACAATCAAAGCTGGCGCGACCAAACGCCGCACCGCGACCGGTTGCCGCTCCGCCACAGGTCGCCGCTCCGCGTCAATCACGGCCACGCCCTCGCCGCCACTGGTCGCCGCTCCGCCACTGGCTGGCGCTCCGCGTCAATCACGGCCACGCCCTCGCCGCCCACAGGTGACCCTTGCCCACGTAGGCGGTCGTCGCACATCTCCAAGTGCCGCACGTCCGCGTTGAGAGCCGGGCCTTGGCACCAGCGGTGTCAGGGCGCACCTCCAAGTGATGCACGTCCGCGGCGCGAGGCGGGCATTGGCACCGGCGGGTTCGTCGCGTCCCTCGCGTGACGCCCGTCCACGGGGGGGACATAGCTGGCTCATGGCTGTGCCTGCAGTTGGCTGAGGGCGTCCGCGGGGACGTCGCTCAATGGCGCATTCTGGCTTAGCTGGAGGGCGCGGATGTACGCGGCGATGGCCCAGCGATCGGGGACGGTCACCTGGTCGGCGTAGCCCGGCATGGAGCCGGTGCCGTTGGTGATCACGTCGAAGAAGTGGCCAACCGGGGCCTGGCGCAGCCGGTCGGAGTGGTAAGAAGGGGGCGGCGTGAAGCCGCGCTGCACAATCATGCCGTCGCCTTCGCCGGTCAGGCCGTGGCATGGCGCGCAATCGATCTCGAAGCGCTGCCGCCCCCGCTCCAGCACATCTCGCGTGACGGGCATCGGAAACTCAGTGGAGTCCTGGCCGCCGGCGTCTTTGCCCGTGAACAGCAGAGTGTCGTCGCGCAGATGGCCGCGTGCGACGGTGTCCGCCGGCAGCGGCCTGGCAGAGGTCCCATCGGCGAAGAAATCAGTCGGGCGGTAGGGCCGGTAGCTGGGTTGGACGGCCATCTGCTGCGCACAACCAATGCCCAATAAGGCAAACCCGACGAACGCCGCGGAGCCCGAGCAAAAGAGCCGGTGCGCCTTACTCCAGGACATCGCGCACCTCGCGCGCGGCGAGCTCTTCCAGGAGGCGCCGCGTCGCAGCAGGATCGAAGGACGGATCAGACGCCTCGATGCACAGGAAAAACCGGTCGCGACTGGCCCGCGCAAAGGCTGCGACGTTGAACACCGGGTGGTACGGCTGCGGCAGCCCGTTCAGGACGAGCAAGCCAACCAGCATCGACAACGCGGCGAACAACACCGTGAGCTCGAACATCACCGGGATGAACGACGGCCAGCTATCCAGTGGACGTCCGCCAACGTTGAGGGGCAGCAGCACCACGTGGATGCCGTACTGCATGCCAATCGCGGTCAGCAGCCCGGCGAGTCCGCCGAACAGACAGATCAATGGCAGGGCCCGGCTGTGAAAGTCGAGCGCGTCGCTGAGTCCCTCCACCGGAAACGGCGAATACGCATCCATGTGGCGGTACCCCACTGAGCGGGCGCGCCGAGTTGCGCGCACCAACTCCTCAGCCGTGTCGAACTCGGCCAGCAGTCCGTGCAGCCGGGCAGGTTCCAACATCGCCTCGGCCTGGACCGCGCGCTCGACGATGGCCACCGCTAGCCCCGCCTCCCGAGCCACAGCTCGCGAAACAAGCGGCGCATCTCGAACGCCGGGATCACCGGCAGCAGGCGAACGAACAGGAACATGAGCGAGGCGAAGAGGCCCATGGTGCCCAGCAAGAATGCCCAGTCCCATACGGTGGGCGTGAAGATGCCCCAAGCCGCGGGCAGGTAGTCGTGGGCTAGACTGCCGACGACGATCATGAAGCGCTCGGTCCACATGCCGACATTGATCAGGATCGAGACGACGAAGAGCAGCAACGGTGCGGTACGGATCCGCTTGAACCACAGCAACTGGGTGACGCCGACGTTGCAGGCCAGGACCAGCCAGTAGAAGATGCCGTACGGGCCGAAGGCGCGATCGCTCAGTAAGAACTGCTCGAACTGGTTGCCGCTGTACCAGCCCATGAAGTGCTCGACCAGGTACGAGTAATCAACGGCTAATCCGGTGGCTAACGTGAACCTGGCCATGATGTCCAGGTGGCGGTCGGTCACGAAGTCCTGGAGCTGATAGGCCACCCGCAGCGGGATGGCGATTGTGAGCACCATGGCGAATCCCGAGAACAACGCCCCCGCAACGAAGTAGGGCGGGAAGATCGTCTCGTGCCAGCCGGGCACGATGGCGATGGCGAAGTCGGAGCTGACCACGCTGTGCACCGAAACCACCAGCGGCGTGGCCAGTGCGGCGAACAGATAGTAGGTCTGCTCGTAGCGCTGCCAGTGGCGAGCCGAGCCTCGCCAGCCCACGGCCAGCATGCCATAGATGACCTGCTTCAGACGGCTGGTGGCACGGTCGCGAATGCTGGCCAGGTCCGGGATCATGCCCAGGTACCAGAAGATCAGCGACACGGTGAAGTAGGTGCTGACGGCGAAGAAGTCCCAGATCAGCGGGCTGCGGAACTGCGGCCAGACGCCCATCGTGGCCGGGTACGGAATGAGCCAGTAGAAGAACCACGGCCGGCCCAGGTGGAAGATCGGGTACAGCCCGGCCTGAACGACGGCGAAGATGGTCATCGCCTCGGCAAAGCGATTGATCGAGGTCCGCCAGTGCTGCTTCAGCAGAAACAGGATGGCCGAGATCAGCGTGCCAGCGTGACCGATGCCGATCCACCAGACGAAGCTGGTGATGGCGTAGCCCCAGGCGACCGGGATCATGATGCCCCACACGCCGACGCCGACAAAGAGCAGGATGCCCATCGTTAGCAGGAGCAGGCCGACGAGCAACAGGCCTGTCAGCAGGCCGGTCCACCACCACCAACGCGTCTTCTGCGTGAGAACGAGGCTGTCCACGCGGTCGGTGATGGACCCGTACGAGTTGTCCCGCCCAAGCAGCGGCGGGAAGCCGTGCTCCAGAAACGGCTCCGGCTGCTCCGCGCGGTCGGACGCAACCGTGCTACACATCGGGGGGCCGAGTGCTCACGTCCGGACCGCCGATCGCCACGAGTGACGCACTCGAAACCACTTCGGGTGTCACTGAGCCGCGGCAACGGAGCGCCGCCATACGACGTGCGGCCCGCGTCACCCGGGGGGACAGGCCACCCGCTACTTCCTCATCCGGCTGCCGCTGGTTGCCCATAGCGGGGCGTCCATACGGATTCACGGGAGTGTACCGAGGGTGGGATTGGGATTGGCCACCCTGGCCAGATACGTGGTGCGCGGCCGGGTATTGAGCTCCGCCAGCAACGTAAAGTTGCGCGACAGGCTCCGCTGTCGGGTAACAGCACTAGTGGGATCGTTCAGGTTGCCAAAGACGATGGCATTCGTCGGACAAGCTGCCTGGCAAGCCGTCAACACCTCGCCATCGCGAATTGGTCGGTTTTCCGTCTGCGCTTGAATGCGCGCGGCGTTGATGCGCTGCACGCAATAGCTGCACTTTTCCATCACCCCCCGACTGCGCACGGTCACATCCGGATTGCGCTGGAGCTTAAGGCTGGGCGTCTGGAAGTCGCTGTACTCGAAGAAGTTGAAGTGACGCACCTTGTACGGACAGTTGTTCGAACAGTAGCGGGTACCGACACAGCGGTTGTAGACCATGTCATTGAGGCCTTCGGAGCTGTGGACCGTGGCCCCAACGGGGCACACGAGCTCACACGGCGCGTTCTCGCAATGCATGCACGGCACGAGCTGCTGCACGACGGTCGGATTGCTGTCGCTGCCCTCGAAGTAGGTGTCCACGCGCAGCCACTGCATCTCTCGACCGCGGGCAACCTCTGCCTTGCCAACGACCGGGATGTTGTTCTCAGCCTGGCAGGCGACGATACACGCGTTGCAGCCGACGCACGAGCTGGTGTCGATGACCATCCCCCAGGCATTGTCCGGGTACTTGTAGGCCGGATAGAGCGTCTCGCGCCGCTGCTGCTGACCCACCGCAGGTACTCCACCGGCAGTTGCCGTCTGGAGCTGCTCGGGAGTGACGCTCAGCACCAATTCGCGTCCTTCCATGGAGTAGTGGCCCTGGGTGCTCGCCAGCGCGGCGGTCTCGCCGGTACCGATCACCTGGAGTCCACCCACAAACCACGGGTCTGCTGAGGTGCGCAGCGCATACGCGTTGAAGCCGACGCCGTTGCCGGCGCCTGCCCCGCGCGCTCGACCGTAGCCCAGGGTCACGCTCACAGAGTCTTCAGCCATGCCAGGCAGGACCCAGACCGGTGCGCGCAGCGAGCGCCCACCCGAGCGCAGCTCGACCACGTCTTTGCTGGCCAGGCCCAGACGCTGGGCAGTGGCCGGACTGAACAGCGCGACATTGTCCCAGCTCAGTTTCGTCAGCGGCCGAGGGATTTCCAGCAGCCAGCCGTTGTTGGTGAAGCGACCGTCGAGCACTGCCGGATCGGGACGAAACACCAGCTCCAGATCACCGGCCACCGGTGCCGGGGTTGGGATGGTGTCGGCGGCCCAACCAGGGCGGACGGTTACATCGCTGGCCGGCAGCGCCGACCCGCCGACAAGGCCATCGTGCAGACTGGTTCGCCAGAAGTCGTCAAAATCAGAGGCGTTGTGCTGCGCCTGCCAGTATCCCCGGACCACGGCATGGCTTGCGGCGTCTGGCTGGTCGGTGAATGGCGCCAGCACCTCGTGCACCGAGTGTCCGTCATAGAGCGGTGCGATCAGCGGCTGAACGATGCTGGCCGTCCCGTCAAAGGCACGCGCATCTGTCCACGTCTCGAGCGCATGGGCTTCTGGCAGATGCCACTGGCACAACTGCGCGGTCTCGTCGTCGAACAGGCCCAGGTGGACGCGCAGCGCCACCCGTGGCAGCGCGTCGGCGAACGGAATGTCCGCTGGTGCGGTGTAGGCCGGATTGCCGCTCAGGATCAGCAACAGACTGACCTGACCGCCGTTCATGTCATCGGTCAGCTGGCGCAGTGAAGCGCTGTTATCGAGCGGGTCGACTGTCACCGGCGCGCTGTAGTCGACAGTGGTGCCGACACTGCCAAGCGCAGCGTTGATCGAGTGGGCCAGCGCGTGCACTGTCGGGGGTTGACTGTCTCCCGCGACTACCAGTGCCGTGTGACCGTGGCCACGCAGATCCGCGGCAACGGACTCCAGCCAACCAGGGGGAACGCCAGTCGGTGCCTGCGCTTGCGGCGCTCCCACGTCGATCCCGAGCGCGGCAGTCAGGGCGAACGCGAACGGCTCGATGGCTCGTGAGGCGATTGGCAGGCGGTGATCAGCGGCGGCGCCGAGCAGCGAAGGCGCGCTCTCGACGGCGTAGACACGACTGAGGCTGCGCTGCTCGGGCCGTCGGCGCGCGGCGAAGTCGTGCATATAGCGCACATGCCCCGGCGCCCATGCAAAGAGGTCCGCATCCAGGCTGAGGATGACATCGGCGGCGTCGAGGTGATAGCGCGTCTCGACCGCTTGCCCGAACGCGAGCTGGGCTCCAGCCAGGCTGTTGTCGCGCGCCAGCGGCTCCCAGCGGTGCCAGCGCGCCCGCGGGTAGGTCTGCAGGATCTGGCTCATCTGCGCGGCCAGGCTCGGCGAGGTGACCGTCTCGCTCAGGAACCGCAGACCCTGGCCGCCGCTGGCGACGCGCGCGGCAAGCGACGTGTGCAACTGGCGCAGGAAATCGGCCCACGTGCTGATGTTGCCGTTGAAGGTGATGGCCTGCGAGCGATTCGGGTCGTACAGGTTGAGGACCGACGCCTGGCCGAATGCGTCGGTGCTGCCCAGGCTGTCCGGATGCTGCGGATTGCCCTCGATCTTGGTCGGCCGACCCTCGTGGCTCTCCACGAGCACGCCCTGGGCGTAGCCGCCGAGGACGTGCGCGCTGGCAAAAAACAACGGCTTGCCGGGCACGACTTCTTCTGGCGGTCGCACGTACGGAACGATCTGCTCGCGGGGTGGAGCGCACGCGCCGCTCAAGCCAGCCAGGGCCACCGAGGCACCCATCAGCTCCAGAAAACGCCGTCGACTCACCAGGTCGGCGTGCTGAGCGAGGGCGTCGCTGAACAACGCCTGGCGCCTGGTCCGGATGTCCACGGACTCGTCGTCGCTCATCGGTGACACGTCGAGCAGCTGATCCGCGTCTGCACGTGGTACTGCTGGACCAGTTGGCGGCCCAGCTCATCCTGGTTGTCTGGCGGCTGCCAGGCCATGTTGAAGACCTGATCCTGCGGCCGGAGGTAGTGGGACGGGTTCTGATGACAGTCCAGGCAGAAGCTCATCTGGAAGCTCTGCGCCTTGTAGGTCAACGCCATCTGGTCGACGGAGCCATGACAGGTGGAACAACCCACCCCTTTCTGCACGTGGATGCTGTGGTCGAAATAGACGAAGTCGGCGAGGTTGTTGACGCGGTTCCACTGGATTGGTTGGCCGCTGAGAAAGCTGTGGCGGACTGGCTCGAGGGCCGGGCTCTGCGCCCAGACTTGCGAATGGCAATTCATGCACGTCTGGGTGGTGGGCATGCCGGCAAACGCGCCCGTTTCGACGTTCGTGTGGCAGTAGCGACAGTCAATGCCATCGTCGGCAACGTGGTGCTTGTGGCTGAAGGCCACCGGCTGATCGACGGGCTGGCCGACCTGGGTCACATACGGCGAGCGGACATACAACTCCAGCACGCCGAACAGGAGCACGATGCCGAACACAGTGCCACCCAGGGTGAACCGCGCCAAGCTGTTTGCACCCGGCCCAAAAACCTGCGCCACGAACGATGAAATTTTGAGCGGTCAGCGGCGTTCAGGACTTGACTTACGTCACAACGCACACCAGCCCCAGGTGCCAGATGTGAGGGCGGGTGGTGGTGGCGCGTCGACCCATCTCCAGGGCGCTCTAGCGCGCTCCGACCCGCTGCACGAACCGGCGCCTGTGGCACACCGTTTGCGTCGGCGGGCGACCGACCGGAGGAACCGTGACGACAAGTGTCTTGGCCCCGCGGCCGCTGACCGGCAGGGTGGCGGCTGTTACCCACCGCCCTGTCGCGGACGGCAAAATGGTTCGAGATCACCGACGAGCCGCGCCGGCCTGCGTTTGTCCACGCCGCGGTCAACATCGGCGCGCTCGGGCTGATCGCTGGCTCGCTGCGTGCTCGTGGGGCCGCCCACCGTACGCTGGGCGTATCCCCGTCGCTGCGCTCCACGGCCTGGCGGCGGTCCCGCGGCGGGTCCAGTAGGTGTGCCTGGCATGCTCGCGCGGGAGCACACTGGACGATCGGACGTAGCGTTGAACGTCGACTCCGCCTGCATGGATGTCAAACCTCAGGGCGGCGTATGGATCGGTACGTCCGGATGGTCGTACCGGCACTGGGACAGGACTTTCTATCCGGATGGGCTGCCAGCGAGCGAGCATCTCGGGTTCTACGCCCGCCAGTTCTCGACTGTGGAGCTCAACTATTCGTACTACCGCCTGCCGGACCGAAAGACGTTCGAGCACTGGCGAGCGTCGACGCCGGACGGGTTTTTATTCGCGGTCAAGGCCAGCCGCTACCTG
>Ga0209166_10003562_pt1 | contig 11180 bp, 9 predicted proteins | sample Coa_R1_3_FD_187151 | JGI IMG/M metagenome (GOLD analysis project Ga0209166, IMG submission 187151) | Surface soil microbial communities from Centralia Pennsylvania, which are recovering from an underground coalmine fire - Coalmine... | ecosystem: Environmental > Terrestrial > Soil > Unclassified... | reverse complement strand
AGGGACGGCGGTGGGTGCTTGGGTGGCTCCAGCAGCGGGAGTAGCGGTGGCGGCCGCCACCGCAGTGGCGGTTGGAGCCGTAGTGGCAGCCGCGGCCTGAGTGGCGGCGGGCGCTTGGGTGGCCGCAGGCGCCTGAGTGGCCGCCGGGGCCTGGGTGGCGGCGGGCGGCTGGGTGGCAGGGGTGGCACAGGCGGCCAGGAAGACGCTCAGGATGACGAGCAGGTTGGCTGTTACAACGAGATGCTTTTTCATCGTGATCCCTCCTCCAAGAGAATGGTAAAAGCGGCTGGGTGGGTTGAGGCTGGCGTTTGCGTCGTTGTCGTGGGGACACCTCCGCGGTTAGGCGTGCCGGGTGCGAAGGGTTGATCAGGCCCTGGCGGCGGTTCAATCACATTGGCACATTAGCCCAAGCCGGCCTGCCCGTGAATCGGCTATTTGGTGGATTTATGGTGGCAATCGGCTGGGCCGGAGGCGGGCTGAGCGAGGCGTGCCTACGCGCTTTTTGGCCTTGTGCGGGCTACGCCTCTGTCGGGGAAAGACCGGCGAAAGGATCCCAAAGGGACACTGCGCCGATTCGCGCCGAATGGCGATTGGGCCCGGGTCCGGCGCTAAATTGCATTTATAGTTACCCAACATGTATAATCAGCGCTGTTGGGTAACTTTGGCGCGGGCCCAGTAAATCAAAATGGCTAAACCGCCACAACCCAGAATCCAGCAGAATCGGCTGGTGACACCGCTCGCTGAAATCCAGGTCGGCTCGCAGGAGTGGTTCGACTGGCTGAGCAGGAACAGCGTATTCATTGTCGACGGGCCGGCCTGCCGCTATACCGCCCGGCGCGAGCAGCGGCGGGGCCATGCCTATTGGTACGCCTATCGCCGGCATGAAGGCAAATTAGCCAAGGCGTACCTGGGCAAAGCGGATGAGCTGACGAGCGAGCGGCTAGATGACGTGCGTGCCCTGCTGGCCGGGGAAAATCTGCTGGAACGCCTGGCAACCGAAGCGGGGACCCTGAGCGGCCCAAACCTGGAGCCAGCGGCTGGCCTGTCATTTTCAGCGCAGAGCAAGATGGGCGCGCCGGCCATGCCGCAATATCTCGTCCGGCGCCCGCGCCTCAGCCAGCGCATCAGCGGCGCCATTACGCTGATCTACGCGCCCAGCGGCTATGGCAAGAGCACCCTGATCAATGAATGGAGCCAGACCTGCGGCCGGCCGGTGGCGTGGGTGACGCTCGATCCAGAAGATAACCAGCCGCTGCGGTTTTGGTCCACCATCGTGGCAGCGCTGCAGTGCCTGCCGGGCCTGGAGCAAGTGCTGCGGCCGCATCTGCGGATTGCTTCAGCTTCAGAAGTATCGGAAAGCCTGGCGCAGATGTCTCACGAGATTGGCAAGCTGGCCAGTCTGCCCGGCGGCGGGCTGCATTTCGGGCTGGTGCTCGACGACTATCATCACACGCAGCACCCAAAAATCAACGCCGCCATGCAGGCCTGGCTGGAGCAAACTTTGCCGCCCAACCTGCAACTTATCATCTCCGGCCACACCCGCCCGCGGCTGGCCCTGGGCCACCTGCGGGCTAAACAGCACATTACCGAGCTGGAAACGGAAGACTTGCGCTTCACATTCGGCGAGGGCATAGATTTTCTGTGGCAATACACGCGCGAGCAGCCACTGGCGTATGGTGAAATGGAAGCCCTGGTGCAGCGCACCGAGGGTTGGGCAGCGGGCCTGAGCCTGGCCACCCTGGCCCTCTCCAAACACCTCGACCGGCACCAATTCCTGGAGCATTTCAACGGCAACCATGAGTATCTGAGCGAGTATTTTATGGAGAGCGTCATCAGCCGCCAGCCGCCGGCCGTGCAGTCGTTTCTGCTGAAGACCTCCATCCTCAAACACCTCACGGGGGAGCTGTGTGAAGCCGTCACGGGGCAGGCCGACGGGACCGCCACGTTGGCCCGGTTATGGAACCAAAATCTCTTTATTGTGCGTTCGGCGCAACAAGACTGGTATCGCTATCATGACCTGTTCGCCGAAACGCTACGCGGCCACCTGCAGCGGCGCTTCCCGGCCGAGATCCCCAACCTGCACCGGCGCGCGGCCGAATGGTATTGCGCGCAGAGTGCGCCGGCCGACGCGGTGTTCCACCTGCTGGCGATCCAGGCCTGGGAGGAAGCCGCGGCGCTGATCGACAAAATGGCCCAGCTTGAATTGGAGCAGTTTGGCGAGGACTCGCGTCTGCTGAGCTGGCTGCTGCAACTGCCCGAATCTGTGGTGCAGCGCCACATCTCGCTGCTATCGGTTTACATCCGCCTGGCGGTGATGGCGCTGTCATCGCAGGAGGCCGAGCGCATCCTGGCGCGCGCGGAGGCTGACCTGGCCGGGCAGCCGGCAGCCGAGCAGACCAGCGACGAACAAGCCGTGCTGGCCCAAATCCGGGTCCTGCGCTGGGCCTGGGCCAGCGATCAACTGCTGGCAGTGCAACTGCTCAAAGGCAGCCCAAACGACGATCTATGGCAGATGCTGGTGGAGGTCGTCCAATACGACAATGTTTGGGGGCAAGACCTGGAGGAAGCGACCCGGCTGGCGGGCCAACTGTATGAGGCGGCCCAGGCCCGCCGCCATGTGTTCCTGATGCTGATGGCCGGCGGCGCCTGGGCCGGCCGATTGGCGGCCCAGGGCCAATTGCGCCGCTGCGAGAAGATTGCCCAACGCGTGCTGCGGCAGGTGCTGGCTCAGCGCGGCCGTTTGCCCGAACCGGCCAGCATCACGCTAACTGCGCTGGGCCGGGTGTATTACGAACGGTATCAGCTGCAGCAGGCGGAACAGTTCGCCCTGCGCGCGACCGAGGTGGACCCGAACCCGACCAGCTCCAACCAGCCGATCGCAATTGCGATCCTGCGCGCCCGGATACAATCCGCACAGGGCCATGCCGATGCGGCTCTGGCGACGCTCGCGGCGGCGCGAGCGCTGCATGCCCGGCATCCGGCGCGCATTTATCGCGAGCGGGACCTGATCGCTTATCAGGCCTTGGTGTATGCCCGCCATGGTCAACCGGACCGCGCCGAACAGCTCGTCACGGAAACGGGCGAGCGCGACTCGCATCCCCTGGTGGGCTACGTTTGGGCCGAGAGCCTGCTGCAACAGGGGCGCTGGGCGGAGGCGGAGACCATCTTGAGGCAGCTGCTCGAGATTCATCCTGACGGTTTCTACGATCAGCCTGGGCACGGCATAGCCGTGATGTTGGCCGTCGTGTTATATGAGCAGCAGAAACTAAATCTGGCGCAGTCGGTGATGGCCGATACGCTGCGCCGGGCAGCGCCGGAATGCTTTGTCCGCCCCTTCCTGGATTGTGGCGCCCGCTGCATCCCTGTGCTGGCTCTGGTCAAGCATAACGAGCGTCTCACCACCGAAGCCCAAGCATTCCTGAAGAGCGTCCTGCGCCTCATCGGCGAGACCGTGGGCGTGCCAACCGCCCTGCCCAGCCAAACGCTGCAAGCTCTGACCACAGCGGCTTCGATCAGCGCCCATGAGCAGGCAGTTCTGCGCCTGGCTGGCACTGGCCTGTCCGTCAAAAAGATTGCCAGCGCCTTGTCGGTATCCACCAGCACCGTCAAAACCCACTTGGCCAACATCTATCGTAAGCTAGAGGTGCGCAACCGCACCCAGGCGATACTAAAGGCCCAGGCGCTCGCGCTCATTTAGCCGTGATCTGAGCCAGCCGCCGTCCGCTTGACGCATAATCAGGCGCTTTGTAAGACAACAGCGGCGCCGCCCACCTCCCCGGTGCGCGGCGCCATCTTCAGTTACAAATTACCAATTACCGCTGACCGCCTTACGCGAAAGCCGTCACCTTCGGCAAGTGCGTCATCGCCTCCTGCACTTTTTCCACCGGGTACTCGTAGTCTTCCAGTTGCCCATGGTGATAGGCCTCGTAAGCCATCATATCGAAGTGGCCGTGGCCAGACAGGTTGAAGGCAATCACCTTCTTCTCGCCATTCAGCTTGCACTTGAGCGCCTCGTCAATGGCCACCCGGATGGCATGCGCGCTCTCGGGCGCGGGGATGATGCCTTCGGCCTTGGAGAACTGCACCGCCGCCGCGAAGGTCTCGAGTTGCTTGACCGCCCGGGCTTCAATGTCGCCGTGGTTGACCAGCGCGCTGACGCTGGGGGCCATGCCGTGGTAGCGCAGGCCGCCGGCGTGGATGCCCGGCGGGATGAAGGTGTGGCCGAGGGTGTACATCTTCACAACCGGCGCCGTGGCGGCGGTGTCGCCGTAGTCGAAGGTGTAGGTGCCTTTGGTCATGCTTGGGCAGGAGGCCGGCTCGACAGCGATGATTTTGGCATGCTTGCCGGCCGTCAGGTTCTGGTGCACAAAGGGGTAGGCGAAACCGGCGAAGTTGCTCCCCCCGCCCGCGCAGCCGATGACGATGTCGGGATACTCGCCCGCCATCTCCATCTGCTCCAGCGCTTCCAGGCCGATCACCGTCTGGTGCATGAGCACGTGGTTGAGCACCGAGCCGAGCGAATATTTCTTGGTCCCGCCGGATGTGGCGGCCACTTCCACCGCTTCCGAGATCGCCAGCCCCAGCGAGCCCTGGTTGTTGGGGTCGGCCGCCAGCGCCGCCTGGCCGGTGTGGGTGTGGTCGCTGGGGCTGGGATAGACCTGCGCGCCGAAGTTCTCCATGATGATGCGGCGGTAGGGCTTCTGAAAATAGCTGACCTTGACCATATACACTTCCAGGTCGATATCGAAGAAGTTGCAGGCCATGGCCAGCGCGCTACCCCACTGCCCGGCGCCGGTCTCGGTGGTCAGGGCCTTGGTGCCGGCTTCCTTGTTGTAGAAGGCCTGCGGCACAGCAGTGTTGGGCTTGTGCGAGCCCACCGGCGAGACGCCCTCATATTTGTAATAAATGTGCGCCGGGGTGTCCAGCATCTTCTCCAGCCGCACCGCGCGCATGAGCGGGGTGGGCCGCCACAGCTTATAGATCTCGCGCACCGGCTCGGGGATCTCGATGTAGCGCTCGGGGCTGATCTCCTGCAGGATGATGCTCATCGGGAACAGCACGCTCAAAAAATCGGGCGTCACCGGCTCCAGCGTGCCGGGGTGCAGCACCGGCTGCGGCGGCACGGGCATATCGGCGTTGATGTTGTACCAGGCTTTGGGCAGCTTGCTCTCGTCCAGCAGATATTTGTGCGTGCTCATGCAAGGCCTCCTTCGGGGTGGGCGTGAAAGACGGGTGTGTCGCGCAGAATCTAAAGCCGATTGAGAGGGAAGTCAACCGGGCCGGCAACTACTTCACCACCGCCGTTGCGAAACGGCCCCAGGCGCGCCGGCCGTGGGCAGCCTAAACCAGCTCACTGGTTGGCCGCGCGTCAGCGGCGCGGAGGGCTCTGGCGCCGGCGGGGTCCGCTTGGCGAGCCCGTGCAACCCATTTATACTATCGCCCGCAAGCACGAATCAACACGCATCATCGCAATCTTTGGAGACCATATGCCCGTTAAATGGCCCAGCAAGTACAACAAGACCACCAACCGGCACAACGAGTGGTCGGTGCTCAAAAAGAAGCACGCCGACGCCATAAAGAAAAGCAAGCTTAACTTTGATGCCGATCTGGGATCGGCGGTGGATAAGTTTGAGAATCTGATCAAGAAGGTGGCCACAGCTGGCTATGGCCAGACCGCCACCCTGCAAGATTTGGAAAAGGTGAGCCAGGCGGGATTGAGCGCCAAGAAGGTGGCGACCAGCTACAAAACCAAAGTGAGTGCGCTGCCCGACCCGGCCAAGAAAGAGTTGGCCGCCTTCCTGACCGAGATCGAAACCGATGCCCAGATGTGGGCCGACTCGACGCTCTTCATGCCCACGGTCAAGACCGACTTGCAGCATGCCGGGTGGGTGTCGGTCTCAAGTTTGGCCGACCATCTCACGACCATCAACCGGCGCGGAGCGGAGGCGCAGAAGTTTCTGCAAGTTGATCCAAGTCTGGCGACCAATCAAGAGCTGATTGGCCTCAAGCAACACATGACCAATCTGCTCAAGGCGGCGGCCGCGGCCGAGGGGGTGGCGAAGCGCCTGGAAGGGCTGGTCACCAACGCCAACGCCAACCCGGCCTATCTGAAGGTACTGAAGGGAGAAGCTGCTAAGGCCGTGGCAGGTCCGTTCGCGCTGCTGCAACGGGAGACACAGACCTTGGAGGCCTATCTGAAGGCCAATTGGGTGGCCGACACGCATATGCACAATGACGAAAACTCGGGCGGCAAGGCCTTGATCAATAACCTGGTGTTTACCAAGACCGACCTGTCCGCCATCGTGGCGGCGGAGAAGACGTTGATCGTCGCGTAGCCCGCCCAGCCGGAACGGCTCTCTGTGCCCCAGCCATGGCTGGGGCATTTTTGTTCCGCCCGCGCCGGCCGATTTTTGCTAGCGGGCGACGCGCGAATCGGTCACTGCAGAATTGACATCCCTGTGGTACACCCGCCCGCCACGCTGCTCGGGTGCGCTTCGCGAAAACCGCACGGCTGTGCTGATTTGCCACCAGACAACTCCCCGCACTCACGGTATCATGCAAGCATTCTCGGCAGACTCTATTTCCTCAGCCAAAGGAGAGCCACCATGTTGCTTGAAAACAAGAACGCCATCCTCTACGGCGCCGGCGGGGGGCTGGGCAGCGGCGTGGCCGGCGCCTTTGCCCGCGAGGGGGCGCGGCTGTTCCTCACCGGCCGCACCCGCTCCAAGCTCGACGCGCTCGCCGCCAGCATCCGGGCCGGCGGCGGCGCGGCCGAGGTGGCCGTGCTGGACGCCCTCGACGAACAGGCTGTCGAAGCCCATGCCCAGGCGGTGGCCAGCCAGGCCGGCAGCATCGACATCTCGTTCAACCTGATCCCGCGCGGCGACGTGCAGGGCATCCCGCTGGTGGATATGGCCACCGCCGACCTGCTGCGCGCCGTGGACACCGGCCTGCGCAGCCAGTTCCTCACCGCCCGCGCCGCGGCCCGGCGCATGATGGCGCAGAAATCCGGCGTCATCTTGATGGTCACCAGCGGCACCTCGTTCGGCGCCCCGCCCATGATGGGCAGCACCGGCCCGGCCGACGCCGCCATGGAGCTGCTCATGCGCTCGCTGGCCGTCGAGCTCGGGCCGCATGGCGTGCGTGTGGTGGGCATCTGGACCGCTGCCGTGGCCGAAACCCTGACCGCCGAGAAGATCGGCGCGGTCAACAGCAATCTGCAGCTTCAAGAAGCCGCGGTGGCGCAAGTGGTGGAGCAGGTGGGCCAGATGACCATGCTGCGGCGCGCCCCGCGCCTGGCCCAGGTGGCCGACACGGCGGCGTTCCTGGCCTCGGACCAGGCCGGCGCCATCACCGGCACCATCGTCAACGTCACCTGCGGCCTGGTGCCGCGGTAAGGGGAGCATCACCATGGGCAAAGTTGGCGTGGAGCTTTCAATGTCCCTGGATGGCTTTATGGTGAAGTAAAGAGAAGATTCCCAAAACGGAACCGGCGCCGCCACGTTGTGGCGGCGCCGGTTCCGTTTTGGGGCTTAAAAAGCTACAGCGGCGGCCAGGGGTAGTTGCGCCCTGGCCCCGGCTCGGGGAATTTGCGCGCCGTCAGCAGCCGGTCGGCGCGGCGACGCACGGCCTGCACCTCGGCTGCCGAGAGCAGGCTGGCGTAGGCTTCCTTCAGGTCGTCGTCGTCATCCAGCCGCTGCCGAAAATCGGCCAGGTCGTCGATCAAGGGCTCGGGGATGGCCTGGCCGCCAAAATCCCACACCACGGTGCGCAGCTTGGGCTGGGTGTTAAAGCAGATGCCGTGATCGATCAGCCACAGCTTGTCCTGGGTGTCCTTGAGGATGTGGCCGCCCTTGCGGTCGGCGTTGTTCACCAGCAGGTCGAACAGCGCCACGCGCGGCAGCTCGGCCTTCTCGGCTTCGGAAAAGGTGAAGTAGTGGCAGTCGGGCTGGGCCTGCACGTAGTATTGCAGCGAGCCGGCGCCGTGCGGGCCTTCGGTGCGATAGACCGTGGGCGGTACGAAGTTCCAGCCCAGGGCTTCGCTGGTCAGGTAAGCTGCCACTTCGCGGAAGGCCAGGGTCTCTTCGGGGAAGTCCCACAGCGGCTGCTCGCCGCGTGTGGGCTTATACACGGCGAAGGTGCGCATCTCGCCGCGGCTGACCATGGCGAAGAAGGTGTAGTTGGAGCCGTTAGGCAGCAGGCCCTGCACCTCGATCTGGCCGGTCTGCAGCACCTGGAGCAGGGTCTCCAGCTTGACCGTGCGCGACGAGGATGACGGTTCGCTCATGCCGCGCTCGGGGCCACGCCGCCTGGCCGCTCGCATGCCGTGGAGGCGTTCAACCCAGCACCTGATTCTGGGCAGGTGTTGAACGCCCCTGCACGGTAATCAAGCCGGGCGGTACTCGGTTTAGTGTTTGTGTCCATTGCGGCGCGGGCAGAAATGGCCCTCCGGGTCGATGGGTTGGCCGCAGTTGCCGCAGATGGGGCGGCCCTGCTTGACCAGCGTCAGCCCATAGGCCCCCAGCGCGCGCATCTGCGCCCGGCTGGCGAACAGCCGCGCCGTGCCAGCCTCTTCCGCCTCGCGCCCTTCCACCACGATCTCCTGCGCCACCAACACCAGCAGGTCGCGCTCCTGATCGTAGCCCAGGCCCAGCTGCCCCACACGGAACACCGGGTCCAGCGGCAGGGTCAGGGTCATACGGGCCGGGTCAAAATCGGCCGGGGCCTCGTCCAGCTCGGGGAACTTCTGGCGCAGCTCTTCGAGAAACTGCTCGATGCCATTCGCCAGGGCCTCCACCTGCTGCTTCTCGACAATCAGCGTGACGATATCGCCGTTGCCGTGCGCCTGCAGATAGAAGACGCGCTTGCCCGGTTGGCCGATAAAGCCAGTGGTGATGGACGTGACCGGATTGAGCTCGATTTGCGTGCTGGCCATACCTTGCGATCCCAACCTCTCAGCCGTGACGCCGCGCGCGCTGCTTCGGGTTCGGCTTTCGCCGTCGCGGGCGCGGGGCCTCAAACGGGCCGGTGTCGTTCAATTTTACCAAACTCGGCGCGCCGCGGCCCAACTGCACTACGGTCACCGAGCAGGTCTGAATTTGTATCCGTTGAAACAGGTCCAGCGGCATGCCCAGGTAAAAAGCCACCGCCAGCTTGATCGGGTCCGAGTGGCTGTAGACGGCCACCATGTCCTTGGGGTGGTCGTGGGCGATCACCTCCAGCGCGTCCACCAGCCGCAGTTGCGCGGCGCGGATGGTTTCGCCCTCGGGGAACTGCATGGCGGATGGCAGCCCCTGCACCACGCGCCACAGCTTCTGGCGCGCCAGCATCTTCAGGCTTTTGCCGGTCCACTCGCCGTAGCCCACCTCGCCCAGCGCCTCGCGCACTTCCACTTTTAGCTTCAACGCTTCGGCCAGCGGCGCGGCGGTCTCACGCGCGCGCTCCAGCGGGCTGGAAAAAATGTGCTTGAAGGGCAAATGTTTGAGGCGCGCCGCTACGGCCTGAGCCTGCTTCTGGCCGGCCTCGTTTAGGCGCACGCCCTTGGTCCAGCCGGCCAGCTTGCCGGTGCGGGTGTATTCGTTTTCGCCGTGCCTGATTAAGAAGATGAGAGTCACTGACTGATTCCAAATGATTAGAGCGTGTTCACTTTATGCTGCTCGTATCGTCATTTTAGCCGGGAGGTTCTTCGCGCGCGACCTTAATCGTATTTTCAAGTGATTGCATGCGCGCTCAGAGTGACACCTTAAAAGCCAGAAAAGACTCAAGACGATAGTTACCAATTACGAATTACCAATTACTCTTTACCATTTCTCGTAGTGTACCACTTCCTCCATCGTCCTCCGCCCCGCCCGCCTGGGCGCCAGGCTGCTGGGCGGCTCGGCCGGGTAGCCAAAGGAGAGCGCGGCGTGGATGTGCCACTCGGGGGGCACGCCCAGCAGCGCCTCGGCCTGGTCAGGCTCGTAGATGGTCGCCGGGCAACTGCCCACGCCCAGGTCCCAGGCCGCGAGCTGCATGCAGGCGGCGCTTTGGCCGGCATCGAACATGATTGACCAGCGCTCGGCCGGGTCGGGCGTGACGATCACCACGGCCAGCGCGGCGCCGGCCAGGTGGCCGGCATAGGTGCCCATCTTCGATAGAGCCGCCAGGGTGGCCCGCTGGCGCACTACCACGAAATGCCAGGGCTGCGAGTTCTTTGAGCTTTGCGCCCGCCGGCCGGCGTTCAGGATGGCCGCCAGCACCTCGTCTGGCAGCGGGCGATCTTCAAAGAGCCGGACAGCGCGCTTGGTGCGGATGGCTTCAATAGCGTCCATGGGTTTGGGTGCTCCTTCGTCGGCGGCAGCCGGCGGCGGCGGTTGCCGCCCAACCGGCCTGCGGCGGTGGGGTCGCTTGAGCGCTTTCCACTCGGGGGTACGGGCCGGATGGCCGCCAGCCGCACAGAAAACCAGGCAGGCTTGTCGTCAATCCGAGTGGTGCGCGCTCCAGAGCGCTGTCCACTCGCGGGTACGGGCCGGATGGCCACCAGCCGCGCAGAAAACCAGGCAGGCTTGTCGTCAATCCGAGTGGTGCGCGCTCTGGTCAGGCGCGCGGCTGCTCGTCTGGCGCCGGGTCCGGATTGGTCTCCGCCTCCGGCGGCTGGGGGCTGGCAGCCTGGCGTTTGCGTTTGCCAAAATAGAGATAGAACAGCAGCCCACCCCCAAAGACGAGTGGGATCATGTTCAACACCTCGTCCCACCAGCCCACCGCCCCGTGCGCCAGCGGACGGGCTATGGGAGAGAGCAAGATGTTGGCCAGCGGAACCATAGCTGCATTGTAATGCCAAAAACGGGTGCTGGGCAGCACCTGGTAACCCAGCGGTAACCGCGCGCGGAACGAGCGGTGATCTGCCCCAGCTACATTGATATCAGGGACAAGAGATTGAGGGGCCGGGCATGTATAAGCGAATGTTGGCCATCATAGGGTTGGCATGCGCCGGGCTGGCCGCCTGGCCCGCCTGGGCCGATGGCACACCGGCACAGCCGCGCGGCGCGGCTGCGCCGGCCGCCATCGCAGCCGCTCCCGACGGCGCCACGCGCGCCGGGTGCGATCCAGTGGCCGCGGAACAGGCGATCTCGAACGTGGTGGAGAACGCCGTGACGCACGGCGAGGCGGGCGAGCACGTCGCCGTGCTCCTCGAGCGCAGC
>Ga0209166_10003560_pt1 | contig 11185 bp, 7 predicted proteins | sample Coa_R1_3_FD_187151 | JGI IMG/M metagenome (GOLD analysis project Ga0209166, IMG submission 187151) | Surface soil microbial communities from Centralia Pennsylvania, which are recovering from an underground coalmine fire - Coalmine... | ecosystem: Environmental > Terrestrial > Soil > Unclassified... | reverse complement strand
TTCGCAGCCTGGCGTCAAATCCGCTATCCAGTAAGTCCGGACACCCGCTACTCCATTCGCGCCGCAAGAATCTGCCGGTCGCGAATTTCCACCTCAATGCCCAAGGGCGGCCGCGAATCCGATCCTTGCACGATCGCTCCCCGCACCCAAATGTCCCCCGGCAGCTTCATCAGTTTCAGAGGATCGTACACCGTGCGGCTGCAGGGATTGCCCACCATCGGATGCTTGGCGGCGCGAAATCCATAATCCTCTCTCAGTTTGTGCAGATCCTGGACATATTCCAGATGGCAATTGTCGAACGGCGCGTTCAACGAAAATGCCCAGTAGCTTCCAGACTGGCCGACTGTTCCAGTGGGCAGGCGAATCAGCAGAGCCGGCACATCCTCTCCGCTGACCCGGTTCTTGTACAAGAAATCCTTCGCGGCCCAAAGCGCCATTTCGTCCACGCTGGCGATCTGCGGTTCGGAAGGAGTTGCGAGGGGCATGGCTGCGTTGGGGTCGGAGGCTGGCGCGGGAACTTCAATCTGCGGAGGTGTGGTCGCGGGTGGTGCTGGTCGCGTCGTGGGAAGCATCAACCAGCGCACCACCAGCAAACCGAAAATCAGGCTGGCCGCAAAGCCGATGAAACGCATGGGCCTGAAGCCTGCCTGCGAACCCGCGCCTTGCTCGGGCAGACCGGGAATCTGCGGCACATCGGGTTTGAAGCGTTGCGACGGGGCTGCCATTCTTCCATCCCAGTGAACAGGGCTGCATGGCGCCTCGTGCCGGGGGAAAATCCCACTGGGCTCCCGCGCGCCTTCGAAAGGCTATTGTAGAGCCCACCCATCCGCTCGGCAACCGGGAGCCGCAAGCTCTCATAACCAGGTTTGGAGGTTGCACCGCAGGTCCCCCGGGCGCCAATTCCGCACGAAATGTTATTGAGATGGGTACAATATCCTTTGCGGAGGCTTGTCTCTTCCGCGGGCGCACCATACTGTAGTAACTAGGCCCAGAGCACGCTGGGAAGGACTGCGCGTTTTCGTCAACCATGGCTACCGATACACGAGCGTCGGCGCGGGCATTTGTACGCAGCCTGAACATCCTGCTGAAATTCGCGCGCCTCTACGAGTTTGGCCATGTGCGCACCGCCGCTCAATTTGAAACCACCTGGAAAGAGCTGCGCAGCGCCCTGGACGAAAGCGGGGGAAGTGGCGTGCTGCTGGGCGCCTCGGGCACCCAAATCCTGCTGGATGGCGTTCCCCTCGGCTCTGCCGCGGGAGAGCGCAGTTTCGCGCAATTGCTCATTTCTTCCGGCATCGCCAGCATCCACTTCTCGCCAAACTTGACGCAGCCGCAGTTGGCGCGTTTTGTACGCGCGTTCCCCAGCGGTAATTCCAAGCCCTCTTCGCTGGCCGAGCAGTTAAAGCACGCGCTGGCCGGCGAAACCAGTATCAAGGTCAACGAAATTCGCTACGTCGCGGAAGATTCCTCCGTGGCGGGCATCAAGGTGGCGGCGCAGTTGACCGCCAAAGCGCTGGGTGCGCAGGGCGACAAATTTCGCGATTTCTTTGAAGATCCCAACAAGATGTTGCAGATGATCCTTGCGGCGGAAAGCAGCCGCACGGGCGGCGGCGGTGGTGGCTCCGGCCCCGGATTCGGCCTCGGTGGCGGCGTTCCCGGCGGCGGTGGTGGCACCGGCACCGGTGGTCCGGGAGGCGATTCCGGTCCAGGTGGGTCGGGCGGCTCCGGGGGAGCCGGCGTCGCCGATCCAGGCAATTTGTGGGGCACGCCAAGGCAAGCCGGCGGCGGAGGCGCGCCTGGAGTCGCCGGAGGTGGACCCGGCGGTGGCGCCGGAATAGGTGGCGGCGGCTCGGGCAGCGGGACGGGCGGCGGTCCCGGTGGTGGTGGCACGGGCACTGGCGGCGCGGCTCCGGGTCCCATCGGCACCACGGGAGCCGAGGGTGCGGTCCCCGGAAAATGGTTAACCGCTTCCGCGCTTTTGCGGGGCGCGACCGTCGGCGGCGCGGCCGGCGCGATGACCGGCGAAGCGGGAGGTGCCGCAGGCGCATTTTCCGTGGCGGAAGAAGATGTGCGCGCCATGCTTGGACTTTTCGCGCAGTTGGGCAAGTCCCGCAAGGACCCGGAAGCGCGCATGGAGGTTCCGACTTTTCAGTCGCGGTTAAGCGCGCTGCCGGTACGCACGCAATACACATTGCAGCAAGCGCTGGCCGGGCTCGCGGCGCAGGCCCCCAACGAAAAGCCCGATAAGCCCATGCTGCTCAAATTGGCTGAGCACGTGGCCATTCGCTTTGCGCTGGATAGTTACGAGCGCGGCGAATTGCGCGTCAACGCGGTCAAGCAGCTGCTCGACCGCATGAACGCCGAAATCGAAGGACTCCGCAAAATTTTGGCCTCCCAGGAAGACATGATGGCCAATGCGGGACTGCAGGTGCAGTCCTACACCGAGTTGCTCGACCAGGAGTTCTGGGCCCAGGTACCCGACGAAAACAAAAAGGAAGTTTTGACCTCCGACGAGGCCTGGTGCGTCCCGCCGCGTAACGTGCGCGGCTACCTCGAAGAAATGCTCCGGCGCGGCGAGCTGAAAACGGTCAACGAAGTATTGATGAAATACGCAGCTTGCGTATCCCTGGACAATCCGGAAGCCCGCCGCACCACCGCCATTGGCCTGTCGGACCTGGCGGAACTTTACGGCAGCGGCGACGGCAGCGCGCTCATGGAAGCCATCCGCCGCCTGGGAAATCAATTGGCCATCGAGCGCGAGCCCGAGCTGCAGACCCTGATTAGCGCCGCTTTTGTCCGGCTCAGCCAGGAAGCTGCCGGCAAGCGCTGCTATCCCGCGATGCAGCAGGCCCTGGCGTCATTGGACAGTGTGGAAGCGCAGCGTCCGGGTTCGACCCAGAGCCTGCGCCCGCGTATTGGCGCCGAAGAGCGCATGCCGGAGTTCGTGGAGGAAGCCCTGCGCAGCGGCCAGATTGCCGACGGCATGATCGATATTTTGTCGCTGATGCCCAAAGCGACTCTGCACTACGTGACCAATCGCTTCGGTCATTGTGGGTTTCGCGACGATTGCGAGCTGCTCAGCGAGGTGGTGCGCGGCCTGGGCGACGATGCCACGCAACGCCTGCTGGAGACTTTGCAGACGGCGCCCGCCTCCGAGGCCGCCGAGACCGTTGGGTTGCTGACCCTGCTCAATCCCGAAGCCGTCGGCAAGATCCTTTCGGTGCGTTTGTCACAGTGGCCTCGTACCTCGCACGACCGTGTCGTGCGCCAGCTTTCTGCCGCTCCACCCGAGCGGCGTGCCGAGCTGCTAATCGCGCTGTACGATTCTCTCGACGTGCTCATCCGCCCGCTGGCCATCGATGAAATGGGCATGAGCGGCCAACCGGATTGCATTCCCAGACTGCTTTCGCTGGCAGAAAATGAGGCGACTTCTGGATTTACGCGGGTTAAAGCCATAGAGGCGCTGGGCCGTCTGCGCGCCACCGGGGCTGCCGCGCTCCTCGCGCACATCATGGACGCTCGCCAGCTTTGGCGTTGGCAATATCCGGAGGAGCTGCGCATCGCGTCGGCGCAGGCTTTACTGCGCATCGACGCCAACACCGCCATTGACAAGCTCGCTCCCTGCGGCTTTGACCGCAAGGATCTGGTATTGGAACCAACCGATCCGGACCCCAACGTTTCCGTGATCCGCCAGCGTCGCTATGCGCGCCTGAAGCTTGGGCGCAACCTGGTGGCCACCACGCAGAACATGCGCGAAAATTTCCGGCTCTCTATTCCCGAGCTGAACTTGGGCGGCGGCGTTGGCTCCGGCGAACGCCACCTGGCCCCGGGCTCGCTCCTTACCTTCAAGATTGCTCAGGGCGTGCGGCACATTCGCGCCCAGGCCATCGTTCGCGGTGCCCGGCCGCAAGCCATGGCCTTCGAGTTTGTCGATATGGATTTGGAAGATCGCGGCAGGCTACGCAGGTTGTTGATGGAGTTGGGTGGTCTGCCGTTGGCGGCCCAGGCTACCAATCGTACGCGCCGCCGCGGCCGCATGGCCATTACCCGAAACTAAACGGCCGGCATTGTCCGCGTTGCGTGTCGCCTGTCCAAGATTTTCCGCGTTGCCCTGAAATTCCCGCGCTCCCTGCGGTTCCCTCCCACGCCCGCCTGTACTTGCGAACAGGTTTCGCTCCGTTCCTTCGCCGCGTGGTCTCTGGAACACATGGAACCTCTGTACCATTGCCGCCGGCCTGGTGTCAGGCTACGGTACTAGGCAGGAAGTCCTATAAGGAAACGTGGCACGCAGTTGAAAGTTGTCGATCCCAAAACGACCTCGGCGCGGGCTTTCGTCAGAAGCCTGAACATTCTCCTGAAGTTTGCTCGTCTGTACGGTTTTGACCATGTGCGCACTGCCGAACAGTTCGATGGCGCGTGGCGCGAATTACGCGCCGCCATGTCGGATTCCGCCACTGCCGGGCTGCTCCTGGCGGCCACTGGTTCGCAGCTGCTCCTGGATGGCGTGCCGCTGGAGGGCGCCCCTTCGGAAAAACAGTTTGCGGAGTTGCTGTCGGCCGCGGGCGTTGGCAGCGTGCAGTTCTTTCCTGCCATCACGCAAGACGAGTTGAATCGCTTCGTGCGCGCCTTTCCCACCGGCAAAGCCAAGCCCGCCGAACTGGCCTTGCAGTTGAAGGCGGCGCTGGCCAGCGCGAACGGAATTCGCATCAACGAAATTTGTTTTGTGGCCACCGATTCGCGCATGAAGGACGCAGGTATGGCCGCGCAACTGGCCGCGGTCTCCCTGGGTGGCGATTCGGACCAGTTCAACCGTTGGCTCAATGATCCCCAAAAATTGCTGGAGATGATCGCCGCCGCGCAAGGCTCGAAAGGAGCAGGAGCGCCCGGCTCGGCCATTGGTTCCTCCGGCGGCCCGGTTAATGGTGCTGCGTCCGCCGCCTGCGCAGATACTGGCAACGCATCCGCGGAGCATGGCAGCTCCGCGAACTCTGTTTCCGCATACGCCACATCGGACGGCCCGGGCGTCCTCTCCGTGCAAGCGGATTCTTCTTCGGCCGGCACCGGCCCGGGTCCTGGCCGCGGCGCCGCCGAGCCCAGCGAAACGGAGATGTATCGCATCCTTACCGCTCTTACCAGCTTCGGGCAAATCGGTGCCAGCGGTGCAACGGGAACGGGAGTTCCAGGCGGTGTGCCCGGCGCCATCCACGAAGGGTTTTCGCAATTGCCGGTGCGCGCCCAGGACGTTCTGAAACAGGCCCTCGCGGAACTGGCCGCCAAAGCGCCGGGCCACAAGCCCGATCAATCCGTACTGATTCAACTTGCCGAGCACCTGGCCATCCGCTTCGCGCTGGAGCGCTTCGAGCGCGGCGAAGTAAAGGTCAACGCCGTGCGGCAGATGCTCGACCGCATGAATCACGAAATTGACAATCTCCGCAAAATACTGGGCGCGCACGAAGACAAGATGAGCGACGCGGGTTTGCTCGTCGAATCGCACCGCGAAATTCTGGACCGCCAGTTCTGGGCCGGCATTCCGGACAGCGGCAAGCGCGCCGTTCTTCTCTCCGAAGAAGCCTGGTGCATTCCGGCCCGAAACGTGCAGTCCTACGTCAACGACCTGATCAAGAAGGGCGACGTCGCCGAAGCCGTCGGCGTTTTGCGAAACTATGCGGCCTGTGCGGAAAGTGAAGATAGTGATGGCCGCAAGAAGGCCGCCACCGGTCTCTCGCAGCTCGCCGAGTTGTATGCCAAGACCGATCCCAAGTTGCTCGGCGATGCTTTGCGCCACCTGGGTCTGCGTCTCAGCGTCGAGCAGGATGCCGAACTGCAATCGCTGGTTGGTGCCGCGTTCGTGCGTTTAAGCCAGCAGGCCGCCGCCACTCGCTGCTTTTCGGCCATGGAGCAGGCCCTCGATTTGGTCGCCGGCGTCGAAACGCAGCGCCCCGGCATCGCTATGGCGTTGCGCGCCAAGATGGGCATCGAAGAGCGCATTCCCGAATTTGTGGAAGAGGCGTTGCGCGCCCGGCAAGCCTCCGCCGGCCTCACCAACGTCCTGAAACTGTTGCCGCAAAGCACTATGGAGCAGTTGGCCGCCCGCTTCAATCGCTGCAGCTTGCGCGACGATGCCGAGCACATCGCCAACCTGGCCACCGACCTGGGCGAAGAAGCGGTGCAATACCTGCGCAGTACCGTGCGCGGCGGGCCGGTGCCGGAAGCTACCGAGATGGTCGGTCTGCTCAGCAAGATCGATCCGCAAGCCGTCGAAGTATTTCTTCCCGCCCGCGTAAAACTGTTTCCGCGCATGGCGCAAGACCGCGTGGTACGCCAGCTTTCCGCCAGCGGCGCGTCTGGCCGCTGCCGTATTCTCCTGAAGCTCCTCGATCATGTCGATCCGCTGGTGATGCCCATGGTGATCGACGAAATCGGCGTGACCGCGGACCGTGAAGCGCTCGGCCGCCTGATGAATATCGTGGACGGCGACCTGCCTCTCGGAGCGGGCCCGTTTCTGCGCGTGCGCGCCGCAGAAGCGCTTGGCCGCATCCACGCACCGGAATCGATTGCCGCGCTGCAGCGCATCGTCGAAACCAAAAAAGTTTTCGGTTGGGCCCATCCGCAGGAGTTGCGTATCGCCGCCTTGCAGGCCCTCGAGAAACTGGACCCCGCCTGGGCTCGAGAATTTCTTCCTAAAAGCGGTTTGATCAGGGCGGACCTCAACTTGGCCCCGCTGGAAATTGCGGCGAACAGCAAATTTGTGCGCCCACGCCGTCACGCGCGTGTGCGCCTGCAAAAGCCGGTGGTGGCCTTCAGCATCAATCTCAATCAGAACTGCCGCATGGAAATTCGCACCGTAAGCCTGGCCGGAGGCGTGGCTACCATCGATCGCCATCTTCCGCCCGGCACCCCGGTGCAGTTGAAGATGCAGCTGGGCTTGCGCAACCTGCAAGCCACCGCGTTGCTGCGCGATTATCGCGGCCAGGGCATGTCTTTCGAGATCGTGGACATGAGCCTTGAAGAACGCAGCAAGCTCCGCCGCTTGCTCTCCGACAACCTGTCGCCGGCCGTGACCCTCGCGGAATCCGGCCGCCCGTTGGTAGCCTCCGAGCCATCCGCCTCCCGCTAGCCCTGTTCCCCAGGAAGATCCTTCGCCCAGCGCGAGAGATTCGCCAAGACCGCCAAGGCAAGTCGGCTTTGCATGGGAGCCCGGGACTCGAACTCTTCTCAGCGCAACAGAGCGTCAAATCCGGCTTGTGCAAAGTGTTGGTCGTGCGTTAACGCGGCTTGAATTTGCTCTGCTTCCATCACTTGGAAGCTCGCGCAGTCGGTCAAGCTCCAGCTCTTATCCTCGGCCTTCCGGTAGCGCTCTAGCGCAACCTCAAATTCTTGTGATGTGTGCGGAACGATCTTCACGTTCCGATCCTTACGGAGTTTCAGGACCATGACGGCCACCGCCCGGCGAAACGGTCTATCGCTGAAACTGTTCAGCAGTTCCACCAGCACCAGCTCGGTGGTTAGCAGTCTTACCTGCGAAAGCTGTTGCGTTATGTTGATGGCCTTTTGATGAATCCGGTCCCTCGGATTCACCAGCGCGATCCAGTAGCTGGTGTCGGCGAAGATCTGTTTCATCTCCCGGTCTTCTTACTGCCATAAAGATAGTGATCGACATTTATGGACAGATCGTCGGGGACCCGATCCCACTCTTCTTCCGCCACTTCCTTCGTCGCAGCGGAAACAATCTCCAGGATCGAGCCTAACCCCGGCGCGACTTCTGGCGATCCCTCTTGGAGGTCGCTTGAGCTGGCTTCGCGTTGCTCCTTGGCGTAACGCGTCTCAAACCCCAGCCTCCGCAATATCTCCACGGCTTGATGGGAGTTGGTTGGATCGTTGGGCGGAACCCCAGCTGCCTCCAGGACCAGGGGGCGCGCCGGGAGTTCTTTGCCGCCGACCATCACCGTCCATCTCATACCCTTGCGGGTCCACTGGAAATTGGTAGCGACCCTAAGAATGTCGGCTCGTGTCAATTCTTTTGGGTTGCGCATTCAGAGGCTCCCTCGCCATCATATACAACTTATTATTCATCATCAACACCTTATTCATCGACCGGAGCCTTTGCTCCCTCCTTTTAGCGTGCGGATTGGGAGTCGAGCCAATGCTCTATGTGCGGCTCCAGGATGCTGAGCGGCACGGCACCTTGCTCCAGAACGGCGTCGTGGAAGGTGCGGATGTTGAATTTGGGGCCGAGGCGGCGTTCGGCTTCGGCTCGCAGTTCGCGGATTTTGAGTTGCCCTAACTTGTAGGCCAGGGCTTGGCCGGGCCATACGATGTAACGATCTACTTCGACCGTAATGTCCTGATCGGTCTTGCCGGTGTTGTCCTTGAAAAATTGGATGGCTTGCTCGCGGGTCCAGCCCATGGAATGCATGCCGGTGTCTACCACCAGGCGCACGGCGCGCCACATCTCGTAGCTCAGTTGTCCGAATTTCGAGTAGGGATCGGTGTACAGACCCACGTCTTCGCCGAGCCCTTCGCTGTACAGCGCCCAGCCTTCCACAAACGCGGAGTAGCCCACGTGCTTGCGAAATTCCGGGGTGTTCTCCATTTCTTGCGCCAGAGAAATCTGCAAGTGATGCCCGGGAACCGCTTCGTGCAGCGTGAGCGCTTCCATTTCGTATTTTGGCCGCGCGCGCAGGTTGTAGGTATTCACGAAATAGCAGCCCGGACGCCCGGCTTGCGGCGAGCCACCCTGATAATAGGCAGTGGTCTGCGAAGGCGCTTTGAAATCGGGAACCAGGCAGATGCCGTAGGGCAGGCGCGGCAGCTTGCCGAAAAGGTGGGCCAGGCCGGGATCGACGCGCTTGGCGATGATGCGGTAACCGTTCACCAGATCTTCGGCATTGTCGTAGTAAAAGCGCGGATCATGGCGCAGGAATTCGGTGAACTCGTGGAAGCTGCCCTGAAATTTCGTCGAAGCGATGACTTTGTCCATCTCCCCGCGAATGCGTTTCACTTCCGCGAGCCCGATTTCGTGAATCTGTTGCGGCGCGAGGTTGGTGGTGGTTTGCCAGCGCACGTGGAAAGCGTAATCGGCGGCGCCGTTGGGAAGCGAGGTAGCGGCGATGTTATCGCGGCACGCTGGAAGATAAGTTGTCGCAACGTAATCGTGCAGCCGGTGAAACGCAGGCACCAGCGACGCCGCGTAAATACTCTCGGCTTTTTCGATGAGCCGGGCGCGCCCGGTTTCCGGAAAGTTCGGAGGAAATTCGGTGAATGGCTGGAACAGCGGGCTGGCCAGCGGATCGGCGGGAGTCAGGTCGGCGATTTGCTTGGGGACGTCGCGCAGCGCGATTTTCGCCGGCGTATAGCCGCGCTTGAGTCCCTCCCGTAGCAGCACGATTTGCGCGTCCACCGCGGCGGGAAGGGCAGCGAGCCGCTTGAGAATAATTTCGTAGTCAGCCACGGTTTGGTGCGGCTGCATGGCCAGCGTGTCCGGCGCTTCCTGCTGCAGTCCGCCCATCTGCGTGAGCGGCATCCACAGATTGCGCGGGACAACGTTGCGGAAGGGAAAGGGATCATCGCCATACTGCAATCCCTCGTCGGCGGTTTCCAGCAGTTCGCGGTACAGATCGAAATTGAGCTGCTCGCTGGGCGGCAACTCTGGGCGATGGATGGCATTCAGAGCCGCGAGGCTCTCCGCCAAATGTTTCTTGCGGCGTGCAATTGCGGCCGCAGAATCGTCGGTCCAGCGATCGTCCTGGCCGGGGAAACCGACGTGCGTGGCGTGCTCCGGATATTCCTGCATCCACTGGCGCCAATCGGCATCGAGAAACGCGCGAAGCTGTTTCGCAGCGGACGTGTCGGGCCCCCGCGAATCCTTGGCCTGGCCAATGGCGAGCAGAGGCAATACCAGGACCGCGGCACCGGCGCCGGCGGCCAGCGTGATGAGCATGCGAATCATAGCGTTCTCCTCCCGATGCCGGCGGCAGCCAATTCTTTCTCGCGTTGGCGTGCGAGCATCACGATCAGCCGCGCGGTTTCCGCGGCGTCCATGGCGGTGTTATCCAGCAACACGGCGTCGGCGGCGCGCACCAGCGGCGATACTTTGCGCTCGCGATCGCGCTTGTCGCGTTCGCGCACTTCTTCGAGCACTTGCGCCGGCGTCATGCGCTCGCCTTTTTCCTGATGCTCTTTCCAGCGGCGCTCCGCGCGAACCTCCGGCGAGGCTTCGAGAAATATTTTCAGTTCGGCGTCGGGAAAAACAACCGTCCCGATGTCGCGGCCTTCCATCACCACGCCGCCGCCGGCGCCGGCCCGCTGCTGTTCCGCGACCAGTACCGCGCGCACGAACGCGATGGTCGCCAGGCGCGAAGCGGCTTGCGCCACTTCTGCCGTGCGAATTTCTTGCGTAACTTCCTGGCCGTCGAGAAACACCCGATTCTTGATTCCGCTTTGCTGCTGCTCGACAGTTGGCGAACGCAGTTCGATATGCGTCTCGTTGGCCAGCTTGGTCAATTGCCTTTCGTCATCGAGCGGGACATTGCGTTGCAGCGCTTTCAGCGCCAGCGCCCGGTACATCGCTCCGCTATCGAGATAAAGATAGCCGAGCATGCCGGCGACAACGCGAGCGACACTGCTTTTGCCGGAGCCAGCCGGGCCGTCGATGGCGATGGTGAGCTTGGGCATGGGCGCGCGCTCGGCCTTACAGAACATTCCGGTCCATCATGGTTTGTTGCATTTGCTTCCAGCGCTTGATCCCCGGAGCACAGACCCTTCGCAGCTCAGGATTAACAGAAGTAGCGGCGCTTCTAGAAGCCCATAATGTTGTAGCCACAGTCTACATAGATAATTTCGCCGGTGATGCCGGAGCCCGCTTCGCTTAGCAGGAAGGCGGCGGTGTTGCCTACTTCGGCAGCGTCCACATTGCGCTTCAGCGGGGCGCGCTCGGCTTGCGCTTTGAGCATGTCGCCAAAACCGGAAATGCCGCGCGACGCCAGCGTTTTGATGGGGCCGGCGGAGATGGCATTGACCCGGATATTTTTTGGGCCGAGATCGTTGGCCAGGTAGCGCACGGTGGCTTCGAGCGCGGCTTTGGCTACTCCCATCACGTTATAGCGAGGGACAACTTTTTCCGCGCCGTAATACGTTAGTGTGACGATGCTGCCCCCGGAAGTCATCAGCGGAAGCACGCCGCGAG
>Ga0209166_10003556_pt1 | contig 11191 bp, 4 predicted proteins | sample Coa_R1_3_FD_187151 | JGI IMG/M metagenome (GOLD analysis project Ga0209166, IMG submission 187151) | Surface soil microbial communities from Centralia Pennsylvania, which are recovering from an underground coalmine fire - Coalmine... | ecosystem: Environmental > Terrestrial > Soil > Unclassified... | reverse complement strand
CATCTCGTCATGCCGGCGCATGAGTTGAACGCCATCTACCAGAGCACAGATGGCGGTCAGAACTGGTCCAGCGTCACCCTGGACAGCGGCATGAATGAACCCGGTGGAACGGGGAAAATCTTCTTTATCAATACCGGCAATGCCGCCATGACCCGGACTACCTGGATCTGGATAGCACAGGGCGATGGCGGAGCCATAGGTACGTGGCGGACAACCAACGCCGGTTTGAGCTGGACGAAGGTCGACCGCAATGAACACCCCCACGGGACCGCACAGATCTTTCAGCCCGATACCAATGGAGTGGTGTATATGGCTGGCGCGTATTCGTCGCTGGGCTGGGGTGTGTTGCGCAGCCCCGACTACGGTTTAACCTGGGCACACGTCGGCGGCACCGGTCAGGAAGCAATCGTGTTCGGCACACCGAACACTGTCTACAGCGCCTACGGCTGGGCATGCGGCATCGGCTGCGTATTTGATCCCAATCTGCAACAGGCGCCCGAGCCAGGCATTGGGGGCTGGACCTCACCGGGCGCCCCAGGAGGAATGCTGCAGGGCGCGACCGAGGCCTCGGTCGTGTTCGATGGAGCCCGGTACGTTGCGGTGACCGCGAACTACGCTGCCGGGCTGTGGCGCTACGTTGAACCCGCCTCAGGTCAGCCGGGCGGCAGTCCAAGCGTAACGCCGACCAACACGTTGCCCCCGGGGCCGACGAAGACGCCAACCCCAGGGCCATCGATGACGCCCGGGGCCACCGCCACCCCGACGCCGACGCAACAGCCAGCGGCGCAGGCGGGCTACACCAGCAGTGCCCGCGTGTCCGCTAGTGACGCTGCTCGAGGCACCCCCGTGGCCATCACCGCGTCTATCACGAGTATTGCCGGATCGAGTGCGGCGATCGACGTCCAGGTCAACGACGAGTCAGGGGTGATGGTCTTCCACAAGCTCTATAACTCCGAGTCGTTCGCTGCCGGCCAGACGATTGGCCTGCAGACTCAGTGGTCAATACCCCGTGACGCGCCGAAAGGCACGTACAGCGTCAGAATCGGTGTTTACTCCGTGGGCTGGAGCAAGCTGCTGAACTGGAACGGTAACGCAAACGTAATCAACGTCCACTAGGATCAGTGCAGAGCCGCCACAAAAGGCGGTAATACTTGCCGATGGTCACCAAACAGTGTCAGATGCGCCTGCTCGCGGCGGGGGTCGTTGCTGTCGCCATGCTGGCGGTGGCAACGGACCTTGCAACTTTATACGCGGAGAAGGCGAGTGCGGCGGCCGACACCCTGACCGTCACCGGAGTGGCGACCAACCACTCCTCAGCGAAAGTCTATTTCCAGCCGGTCGCGGGTGCCAGGGACTACCGCATCTACGACGCTGCAACTCCCACAGACGTGAAGTACGCGGGTATGGCCCATTTGACGGCGTCGGCGGCTTGTCCAGGACCATACTGCTTGAACCACTTCGTGGCGCAGGCCGACGGTGCGACGCCCGTGTTTCCGTATCAGGTTGTCGACGGCCCAACCGGTGGCCCCCAGGTACTGGATGTGCCAGCCACGGATATCGAGTGGAACTCACTCGGAGACCGCCAGCCGCATACGCTCGTCGTCGAAGCGGTCGATCAACTCGGCCCTGTTCCACAGGCGAACACGTACACGGGCCTGCAGAATCTTGCCATCCTGAGTCCGTCCCCACCCGGCGCCATGTTGGGCAGCAATAGAGGTCGTACGGCGGATGGCAACTCTCCACGAATGGTCAAGGGCCCTTCACGAGCACCCCGCAGGTCCTTGCTCGATCAGAACCGTTTGTGGTTCAAGCCCGCGCGGATGTCCTGGCCATTCCGTCAGTGCCCGGTGCAGTTCAGCCATTCTTCGACACGTTCGAAAATGCTGAGAACGCCACGATCACACGACTCACGCGCGACGATGGCAACCGCGACGCCGCGGGCAACCTCGGGTCGATGACGTACAGCCTGAATTCCGGCACTCCCAAAGAGTGGGCGATCGAGTTCCGCCAGACCGACAACACCAACTCGATGCCGTTCATCGCTTCCGACCACTTCATGGACATGGTGTTCGACGGCGCCAGCCCGGGCACGAGCGCACCCCCGCACACCCTGTACGGCTCCATGTCGATGACACCACGCCAAACCATCGACATCGCGGGTGGCAAGGCGCTCCACCTGACCATGGAAGTCGATGGCCATCAGAGCTTCAGGCGCTGGCTGGCGTTCGACCTGGCACCTGCCTCCGATCCGCTCCAGGCGTGGGACGCTGGCGGCCACGCCATCAACGCCTCCGACCACGGCATATTCGTGGAAATCAGGGACGGCGGCTGCACCCTGGACATCTTCAACGGTCCGAAATCAGCGTCTGACCGTGTGCCGACTGGTAGTGCCGGCGGCAGTGCACATGGCGCCCGACTGTGGGGTCAGGCAGGGTCGGTCGGCGGCGCGCCGATCATGTGTGGTGGGGGAGAAATGTACAACCCGGGCCACTTCAGCAAGAACGGCTTCGGCCTCGACGACCGCAACCGCTTTGACTTTTTCCTCACCCAGGATCACGCCGCACTGTTCGAAGATGGTCAACTGATCGTGCAGTCGGACATTCCGCCCGGGAGTTTCCCGTGGGCGAACGAGCCACTCAAGGCCTACTACAGCCACTACCTCTACCACTCGGACGCCGACATCGTCGACTTGAAGTCGTTCAAAGACAACGGCGCCGGGTTGTGTTACCCGCTGAATTCGTACTGGTTCAATAATCCGCTCCTCGGCACGGCGGCCGGCAGCAACGTCTGCAATGCCAGCTATCCGGCTGGCTACGGCTTTCCATTCTCAGACGAGCGCCACTGGGACAACATGGGCTTTGAAGTGCTGGCCGGGACCGACGTGCCAGCTACGCGCGACTTTTCGTCGCTGGCGTCTGCCGTTCAGCCGCCCCAGGTTCAAGCGCCTCAGTTCTCAGGCGCCGGCAGCACCGATCCCAACCTCCCCGCGCCGACGACCACGCCTCCCATCCCGGCGACGGTCACCCCGGCCATCGATGCGCCGACGACGGATGTTCCGGCCACGGACGCCCCGGCGCAAGCCGACGTCTCAGCGCCGACCTCGATGGTGATGCTGACACCCCGTTTGTCGGCGGGCGCGCCCAGCCCGCAAACGGGTAAATGGGTCAATGTGACGCCGGCCACCGCGAATCTGTCGGATCCTCTGGACTGCAGCAATTTTGGCGCCTCAAACGTAGTAGCCGACCCGGCGCGTCCCTCAGATCTGTATGCCCACTTTGATTGTCAGGGGATCTGGAAATCAACTGACTTCGGCCAAACCTGGACCGGGCCGATCAACACCGGCCCCGGTGGCAGTGGCGCCAACAGCGCGGGTGGTATCGCCATCGCGCCAGGCAGTGGCAGCGATCCACCGATCCTGTATTCGTCCGGCATTCGCGGCAGCGGGACTGGCTTCTGGCGCTCTACCGACGGTGGCGTGAGTTGGACAAACTCCACGATCGGACCAGCTGGCGGCCGTCAGGACGTCTACCCAGCCAGCGTCGACCCCTACGATGGCGCCCACCTGATCATGGCCGCCCATGAATTGAACGCGGTGTATCAGAGTGTGGATGGTGGCCAGAGTTGGAGCAGCGTTGCGCTTGCGAGTGGCATGAACCAGCCTGGCGGAACGGCTGGGATCTTCTTCATCAACACTGGCGACGCCTCGACCACTCGCAATACGTGGCTCTGGATGGCTCAGGGGTCGGGCGGCAGCGTTGGTACCTGGCGGACGACCAGCGGCGGTGCGTCGTGGACGAAGGTCGACAGCAATGAACATCCCCACGGGGCGGCACAGATCTACCAGCCCGACACCAACGGTGTCGTGTACATGGCCGGGATCTACTCGGCCGGCGGCTGGGGCGTCATTCGGAGTACTGACTATGGGGCGCACTGGGCCCACGTCGGCACAGGCACCGCCGAGGCGCTTGTATTCGGCACGCCCAGCAACGTGTACAGCATGTACGGCTGGGCGTGTTTGAGCTGTGACGTGAATCCGGATTTGCAAGTTGCTCCGCAGCCCGGCATGGCCGATTGGAAGACCATCCCGCGTCCAGCGGGTATGCGGCAAGGTCCGAATTCGGCAGCCGTAGCATTCGACGGGACGCAGTACATTGTGGTGACGGCCAACTACAACTCGGGACTGTGGCGCTATGCTGAACCGCAGTCCGGGGTAGCCCCAAGCCCGGCGGCGCCGGCGCCCACTAGCGTGCCGCCGCCGCCGCCTCTGCCGCCTGCGGTGCCGCAACCGACGCCGATGCCCACAGAGATGGTTTCCCCGGACCTCGCTCCCGCCGATACCCCTGCTGACATGATGCCGATGCCTGACGACACGCCTTCGCCGGCAGACGAGTCAACGCCCCCGACCGAATAAACGGCTGGAGCGCACGCCGAGTAATCCGGCGCAGGCCCGAGTGCTGTTTGAGAGCACACGGGCCTTTTTTCGCAAAGCCCGTAACGCGATTGTCGCCCAAGAGTGACAGCCTCGCCGGACTCCGGGTGCGCGACTTGCGTCACTTTGTCGGACATGGGACTCTTGTGATGTTTTCGCGCCTTCGCTCGACTTGGAAATGGAACTCGTTCCGAAGACCGCCGCGCCGCGTTCTCGCGGCGGGGGCCATGACCGCATCCTTAGCTATTGCGGCCGGCGTCTTCCTGCTGTCTCAGTCGGAGCGCAAGGTCGACGTAGGTGGCGTCCAGGTGGCCGCGATGGTCGGCGTAACCGGAGTCGCCGCGAACAACTCGTCGGCCAAGATTTATTTTCAACCCGTTGCCGGTGCAAAGGACTACCGGGTCTACGACCTTGCGAGTCCGTCGAGTGTGAAGTACGCGGGCCTGTACCACGCGACCGCCTCCGCAAACTGTCCCGGCCCATACTGCCTGAATCATTTTGCGGTGCAGGCTGACGGCGTAACCCCGGTGTTCCCGTACCAGATCGCGAACGGCCCCAGTGGTGGCCCCCAGGTCCTCGATGGCCCAGCCAACGAGATCGAATGGAACTCACTTGGCGATGGCCAGCCGCACACGCTGGTCGTCGAGGCCGTCGATGCGATCGGCCCCGTTCCCCAGGGGAGTCTGTATACGGGATTGCAGAACCAGGCCGTCCTCAGCCCGCCCCCCGCCGGCGCCATGCTGGGCGGTAACAAGGGATCAACGGGTGACGGCAACACCTCGACCAACGGACAGGGGCCATACACGAACCAACCCCAGGTGCTTGCCAGGTCACAGCCGTTTCAGGTCCAAGCACGCCCGAGCCTCGCGGCCATTCCGTCTCGGCCGAGCGCATCCCAGGCGTTCTACGACACGTTCGAAAACGCCGAGAATGCCACACTCAAGCAGACCGCACGTCAGGATACCAACCGCGACGCCGCGGGCAACCTCGGTTCGATGACGTATAGCCTGAACGCGGGCACGCCCAAGGAGTGGACGATCGAGTACCGCCAAGCGGACAACAACAACTCGATGCCATTCATCTCGGCAGACCACTTCATGGACATGCTGTTCGATGGCTCGACGCCGGGCGGCAGCGCGCCCACACACACGATCTACGGCTCCATGGCCATGACGCCACGCCCGAATCTGGACATGTCCGGTGGCAAGGCCATCCACCTGACCATGGAAGTCGACGGCCACCAAAGCTTCAGGCGCTGGCTGGCGTTCGACCTCTCGCCAGCATCCGATCCACTCCAGAACTGGGAGGCCCTTGGCCGCCCCATCAATACGTCCGACCAGGGCATCTATGTGGAGATCAAGGACGGTGGCTGCACGCTTGACATCTTCAATGGCCCAACCTCTGCGACCAACCCAATTGCGACGGGAACCGCTGGTGGCGCCGCACATGGCGCCAGGCTCTGGGGCCAGGCAGGCTCATCTGGCGGCGGCGCGGTCATGTGTGGCGGACCAGAAATGTTCAACGCGATGCGTTACAGCAAAAACGGCTTCGGCCTCGACGAACGCTCGCGGTTCGACTTCTACATCACGGCAACGCATGCGGCATTGTTCGAAGACGGCCAGCTGATTGTCCAGTCCGATATTCCGGCTGGCAGCTTCCCCTTTGCGAACGTGCCCCTCAAAGCCTACTACACCCACTATGTGTATCACACCGACGCGGATATCATTGACCTGAAGACCTTTCAGGACAATGGCGCTGGCTTGTGCTACCCGCTGAATTCGTACTGGTTCAATTCTCCGCTCGGCGGCACCACCGCCAGTAGCAATGACTGCAACGCGACCTATCCCGCGGGCTACGGCTTCCCGTACTCAGACGAGCGGCATTGGGACAATATGGGTTTCGAGGTGCTCGCGGGCGCCGACGTGCCGACCAATGGCGACTTCTCAACCTATCGCGCCGGGGTGCAGGCGCCATCAATCCAACCACCGGTCTTCGTGAACCCTTCGGGCTCGCCGACACCTACGCCGATGGCCTCCGCCTCCGCCACCCCCGGCGCGCCGACATCTACGCCGATGGCATCCGCCACTCCAACCATTTCACCCACCCCGGCGGCCAATACGGCGACTCCGACGCCGACCCAGATGGCGAGGACCGCGACCCCGACGCCGACTCAGATGGCGAGCGCACCCACATCTACTCCGACCAGCGTCTCCAGCGGACAGACCGGCCAGTGGAGCAATGTCACGCCCGCGAATGCGAACCTCACGAGTACGCTCGACTGCGGCAACTTTGGCACCATCTCGGTCGTCTCTGACCCAGCCAGGCCGTCAAATCTGTACACCCACTTCGATTGCCAGGGCATCTGGAAATCGACTGACTATGGCCAAACCTGGAACGGCCCGATAAACACGGGCACCGGTGGTGCTGGCGCCAACGGCGCGGGTGGCATCGCGATCGCCCCTGGCGCTCCTGGAGGTCCGCCCATCCTGTACTCGGCTGCCATCCGTGGCACCGGCATGGGCTTCTGGCGGTCACTTGATGGTGGCGTCAGCTGGACCAATTACACGGTCGCACCGGCCGGTAACCGCCAGGACGTCTATCCCCCGCAGGTCGATCCGTACGACGGCAATCACCTGCTCATGGCCGCACACGAACTGAACGCGTCATATCAGAGCATTGATGGCGGGCAGAACTGGACCAGCGTCACCCAGGCCAGCGGCATGAACGAACCAGGTGGCACCGCGACCTTCTTCTTCATCAACACCGGTACGGCTGCGTCGACACGCAACACCTGGTTGTGGATGGCGCAGGGCACCGGCGGCGTGGTCGGGACCTGGCGAACTGCCAATGCCGGCGCGGGCTGGACGCGTGTCGACAGCAACGAACATCCTCACGGTGACGGACAGATTTATCAGCCGGATACCAACGGGACCGTCTACATGGCGGGCGCCTACTCGGGACTCGGCTGGGGGGCGTTGCGCAGCGCTGACTACGGTCAAACCTGGTCCCACGTCGGCGCCAACGGTCAGGGAGCCATCGTCTTCGGTACGCCGAACAACGTCTTTTCTGCCTTTGGCTGGGCGTGTGGCATCGGCTGCAACGTCGATCCTGGCCACGAATTAGCCGCACAACCAGGCATGTCGGGATGGTCCACACCACCTCGTCCGGCGGGCATGACGCAAGGCCCGGCCCAGGCGGCAGTCGTGAGCTCCGGCAGTCAGTGGATCATCCTCACCGCGAACTGGTCTTCGGGTCTGTGGCGCTACGCAGAAACCAACTCATCGAGTGGGCCAACCCCGACCCCAAACCCGGTTCCGTCCCCCACTCCGACGCCGGTCCAGCAAGTCTACACGAGCAGTGCAAGCGTTTCCCCGGGTGCGCTGTCAGCCGGCAGCACAGTGACGATCAATGCCCTGGTCAAGAGCACGAATGCATCCACTCAAGGGATCGCCATCGAGGTGGTTAACGCGTCTGGAGCGATAGTCTCGCATACGCTCTGGAACTCCGAATCATTCACGGCCGGTCAGACCAAAGCCTACTCGGCGCAGTGGGCAGTACCCACTGGAACAGCGCTCGGTGTGTACACCGTCAAGATTGGCGTCGCCTCGGTAGGCTGGACCACCTGGAACTACTGGAACACTAACGCCAGCACCATCACCATCCGCTAGAGGTCGCCTACGGGGCCTGGATGCGCACCAGGCTGATGGACTCCGGCGGGAGGACCAGGTGCAACTCGCCAGGGCTTGTTTCAAACAAGCCCTGGTCCTGCACGTGGGGCGCGGTGGCGTCGAGCCGGTACAGCTCGGCTACCGTCGCACCCATGCCGCTGAGCTGAACGGTGGTCGTCAGCGGAACATCCGGACGCTGATTGATGACCATCACCAGGGTATCGCCGGTGACACTGTCTCGGGAAGCAAAGACGGCGACGTCGTCGGGTGCGCTGGAGGTGGCAGCCAGTGCGAGATCCCCGAAGCCGTGCCCCTGACCGTCGTAGTTGGTGTACATGCGGAACGCGTTCGCGCCCGGGCTACCGGGGTGCGGACTGGTCCAGTACGCCGCCATGTCGACGCCCTCGCGCCCAAAGATGCCCAGCACGTCGGCAATCGCGACCGCTCCGTTCAGGGTGGTGTCGGCGCCCCAGTTCCACTCACCGATAGCCAGCTTCGTGCCCGGGTAGTACTGGTCGATCCACCCGCGCAAGCGCGGGATCAACTGGACGGAATCCGCGATCCACGACTCGTCGATGTAAGTCGGGTCCCAGAGCGAACGTGTGGAACGGACCCGCACTCGATTTGTCTGTTCATCCGTGGCGCCGCCCCAAACCCCGTTTGCCTGGGGGTAGTCGTGAACATCGAGCACATCCAGGGTGCGTCGCCCAACCTGCTGATCGTGCTGGCGGACCTGTTCCAGCCACCAGGGTAAAAACGGCATATTGCCATGCGCCACGCGATCCGCGTGGGTTCGGTAGGCGTCAGTGCCGCGATCGCGTGCCGAGTAGAACATTGCAGTCCAACCCGACAGGCTCGGGCCAAGGATCTGGGCTGCTGGATCTACGTCTTTGACGGCTTCGGCGTAGTCCAGGAAGCTCGTAAGCTCCTCGGTGTAGTCCGGTTGAACCGGGTGAACGTCGGTATGGGTGGTAGACCACAGGTCGGGTTCATTGTCAATCGCGTAGAAGCGTACACCGCCGGTGTCGGCCGGCCCGAAGCGGTTGACCAGATGTGAGACCCACTCGTCCTGAAAGACAACGCCGGCTTTCTGGTCGGGCGGGTCGGCAAAGGGCGCCGCCTTGCGGGGGAACGAGGCAACCGAGGTGGCGTGGCGATTGAATGACGGATCGTAACCGAGGATCGCTCCGGTTGACCCGTCGCCAACGGGCGGCCCGCCGTCCGCGGGGACGCCGACTGACGCCAGTTCTCGATTACCAGTGCTCGCTACCCAGCCCAGGGCGGGGACAGTGATCAGGCTTGTCACGCCACGCGCCTGGTTGGTGGCCACGAATCGGTCGGCGGCCTGCGACGGCGCGCCAATCGAGCTGCCATCCGACCCATAGTTGCGAAATTCCCAATCCCGTGCAGCGTTCCACGCATTGCCGTTTGCCCAGTTGTAGCGACTGTTCGGATTGCCACCCCAGCGGTTCAGCGTCGCCCCGGTACCGGCCAATTCATCCGTGCTGGCAGCCCCCAGGCCGTAAATCAGGGGGCTGATTGGCCTCAGCACGCCACTGGTGTCCACTTTCAGCAGCACGCCATTCGGCGGCGCCGACTCGCGCCACGTCGCGGGCTGTTGCTGGCGGGGGACAACGCGGCGCCACGCCGCCGCCGCCACGCTGGTCAAGGAGACCCCACGCGAATGCACCACGGCCGTCCCAACCGCGGCGCCGAGTACCAGCAGCATGCCGGCCAGCGCCGCGACCCACGCCAGGCGCGGCACGCCGCGACGCCGGCCGCCGGGCCTTGAGGGACGAGTCACCCCCTAACTCTGCGTTCAGCTGGCGGCGCGAGGGGTAGGCTGGCGGTTGAGCCCGGGTTGAGACGGGCGCCGCCAGCCAAGCGCCCCGTTATTGGACCGTGAATGTCCCAGCGTTGCCGTTCCAGCTGTACCAGATGCCCCAGCCCACAGAGGCGACGCCGACGGTGACGGTGTAGGGGCCTTTGGGGGCCGAGGCGGGCACGGTCCACTGGGCTGAATACGGCTTCGTCTGACCAGCCGTGAACGATTCGGAGTTCCAGAGCGTATGGGAGACCAACGCTCCAGACGGATCTTTCACCATGATGGCGATCCCGACTGTCGAGGCGGTTGTGCTCTTGACCGAGGCATTGATCGACAGGGTGCTGCCGGCTGGCACATTGCCGGGCGACACGCTCGCGCTACTGGTGTATGGCGGTGGCGGCGGCGTCGCCGTCGGTACGGACGTTCTGGTCGGGGTCGCCGTCGGGACCGCCGTGTTGGTCGCCGTCGGCACCGCCGTGTTGGTCGGCGTCGCCGTCGAAGTGGCCACGACGGAGAACGCCGCGGCCGAGCCGTTCCAGATCACCAGCGGGCCCCACCCGGGCTTGAAGACAGCCACAGACACCCTGTAGTTCCCCAGGGTGGCGCCGCTCGGCACCTGCCACGTGGACGCGTACAGACGCGCCACGCCCGGGGTGAAAGCCTGATTGTCCCAGTCCTGCTGGAAGACTTTGGCACCCGACGGATCGAATATCTCGATGTCCACCAGGCCTGAGGACGTTGCCGAACTGGTCAACGACGCCGCGACCGACAGCATCCCTCCACGGGTTACCGAGCCTGGCGAGGCGCTGGCGCTGGTGGCATAGCTCGCATTGGACGTTGGCGTTGCGGTCGCCGTCACGGCCGGCGTGCTGGTCGGGGTGGCGGTGGGCGTGCCGGTCGTGGATAGGGTGGGGGTGCTGGTGGGCGGTGAGCCGGACAGTGGGACCGGGTTCTTGTAGTACGCCAGGCCCTGCATGCGGATATACCCGCCGTCGTCATCGGCGACGGTCGAGACCTGGGTGTTGCAGACCTGGCCGGAGCTGACGCCGTCGGTGGTGCAGAACGAGGCCGGGTTTGTGATGCCATCTCCAGTCGCGTCGGACTCAACCGTGTTGCCCGAATTGCCGGCGCCGAACATCGCGCCAACAATGCCGCTCTGAATCAATTCTGGTACGTGCCCGAAAATGTACTCAGCCCGGTTGTCCTGGTAGTGCCCGTTCGTGTTGTTCACCGTGTCGAAATACTGATTGCCAATTGGCACTTGGCAGA
>Ga0209166_10003549_pt1 | contig 11204 bp, 8 predicted proteins | sample Coa_R1_3_FD_187151 | JGI IMG/M metagenome (GOLD analysis project Ga0209166, IMG submission 187151) | Surface soil microbial communities from Centralia Pennsylvania, which are recovering from an underground coalmine fire - Coalmine... | ecosystem: Environmental > Terrestrial > Soil > Unclassified... | reverse complement strand
TCTGCCGCCGGCGTCATCGCCCTGGGCCTCGAGGGCCTTACCGCTCCAGTACAGCGCCTCGGCACGCACCGCGGCGTCGGGGTCGTGAGCGAGTAACTCGCTCCAGCCCATCAGCGCGCCGCTCAGATCGCCCCGCATATAGCGGGCCAGGCCGCGCCGAAACGCGCCCGCCAGCCCGGCGTCACGGGTCGGGTAGGTGGCGACCAGCCGATCGTAGATCCCCTCGGCACTGGCGTAGTCGCCGAGCTCTTCTTGAGCCTTGCCGGCCTCGAGCAGGGCCATCGGCGCGAAGTCGTCGTCCGGGACGTCGTAGGCCAGCTGGAGGAGCTGGGTCGTGGTGTCCCTCGCGGCGGACGACAGCGCGCGATAGTAGCGGGCTTCCACGGCTCGGTCACCGTCCGGGAATGCCGCCAGGTAGGTATCGAAGTCAGCGCGCGCGGCGCGAAAATTCCAGAACAGGTAGCGGATCACGCCCGAGTAAAAACGATCTTCAGCGCGCATCCCACCGAGCTTTTCGAGCAGGTCAGCCGCTTCGGGCGCGTTGCGGGATTTGGGGAACTGCGCGATCGAGGTGCGCAGCGCGTTGATGGCATCGTCGGTGCGGCCGAGCTGACTGGCTCCAGCGGCGAGGTTGTACAGCTGCTCGCCAAGGTAGCCCTTGCTGCCAGCCGCGGTCAGCAGCTGCCGATACGCGTCCATCGCGGCGTCCGTCTGATTGAGCGCCACCTCGGCGGTGGCCAGATCTTCGGCCAGGTAGATCTTGGCCAGCCGAGCTTGCGCGACGTCGAGTCCCTTCTGACCATCGACCGCGGCCTCGTCGGGGCGCCCGGCGGCCAGCCACATGTCTTCGAGCTCGAGCCGCACCGCGGCCGCGATCAGCGGGTTGGCGTCGGCGACGGCACGCATTTCGCTGGCTGCCTCGTCCCAGCGCTCGAGGCCGCGCAGAGCCTGGCCGTTGAGCAAACGCCCGGCGGAGACCAGGTCGGGGCGCGTGGTGCTGGACAGCAGGGTTTGCGAGGTGGCCAGGGCAGCGGTGAACTGCTGGTCGCCGACTTGCGCCTGGCCGTAGAGCAAGCGCACTTCGGCACTCTGCTCACCGCTGAGCGCAGGCATGACGGGGTCGAGCAGCGTCAGAACGCGTGCGTAGTCCCCTGCCGCCAGGGCCGCCCGCGCAGTACGCACAGTGGCGGCCTGTTCAGGCGGCAGCGACGCGAGCGCGGACGTCGGCATCTGCGGCGCGCTGGGCCTCGAGGCCCCGACGGCCAACACGGCCGTTGAGGACGTCGCAACCTGGCCTGTCACCTGGACGGCGGACGTCGGCTGGACGGTCGAAGGCTCGGCCGTGACTGAGGCGATCACTGTCGGCTGACCTGTCGTGCGCTGGGTGGTGACCTCAACGCCGGCGGTCGGCTGGCCGGTCGGCAGCGCGGGTGTTGGCTGCACCGTGACCGCCGCGGTTGGCTCGACGCCGACCGGCGCCGGGGGCGCCGCCGATTGGCACGCGCTGGAACCGACAAAAGCCAGCAGGACCAGTGTTGACCAGGCCCGCCCGCGCGCACGCGCACCCATACCAGAGCGCGTTGTAGTGGATCGTGGAGTGGCAAGCAAGAAGCCTGCTATACATCAACTGCCGCTGGCGTGGCATGCGCGTTGCACCGGCACGCCACATGGAGGTCCGCCATGGTTCGCTTCCGACCCCTACCGCGTCGCTCAGCGTGGTTGAATCTCGCAGTTTTGCTCGGACTCATCGTGAGCGCGTGCTCCGGGGGCAACGGTGCACCCGCGGCGTCGACGACCAGCGGCCCGTCGGCGCCGACGACCGAGGTGGCCGCGCAACCGACGGCTGACAGCCTGCCGACTGTGGCTGCCGCGGCCCAGCCGGCGGCGGCGCCGACCAGCGGCGGACAACCGGTGCAGCGTTCCTCTCAAGCTGGCGGCGACACCGCCGCGACCGCCGCGGATGCGCCCCCGGCGCCGGTCGTCGCGCGGTCCAGGACCACGGGCCGACCGATCACGCTCGAGGTGTGGCTCACCGACTGGGAACAGAGCACACAGGTTCTGTTCAACGACCAGCTGGTCCCGGCGTTTGAAGCCGCGAACCCCGACACGGCCGTCAACATCCAGTACCTCGACTGGCGCGTCTTCACCGAAAAGCTGATCGCGGCGCACGCCGGTGGCGTCCTGCCCGACATCTTTCAGGCTGGCGCGGAGTACGTCGCGCCGCTCGCGACCAAGGGTATGGCGCTCGACATCGACAGCTATCTCGCCAGCTGGGGACAGAAGGACGACTTCTACGACTCGGCCTGGAGCACCGTCAGCTACCAGGGCAAGACGTACGGCGTGCCGATCCTCAGCGCGCCGCAGACGCTGATGTACCGCAAAGACATGCTCCAGGGGGCGGGCGTCAACAACGCCCCGGTGACGTGGGACGACCTCGAGCAGGTGGCCATGAAGGCCACCCGGCACGATGGCGACAAGCTGGCAATCAGCGGCTTCAACGCGCGGCCGATCTGGCAGCAGTACATGTGGTTTCTGTTCCAGAACGGGGGCGACGTCTTCAGCGCGGATGGCCAGGTCACGGTGAACAGCCCGGAAGCTGTTGAAGCGCTTGACTACTTCAGCCGGCTCTTCAACCAGGACAAGGTGGCGAGCAAGTCTTCGATTGCCGCGCCGACGGCCAACGTCGGCGCCATGGCCGCCAACCTGGTCGCGATGCAGCTCGGCAATCAGCTCACGGTGCGCGACTTTCGGCAGAACAATCCGGCGCAGGCTGGGAACCTGGTTGTCGCGGAGCCGACGGCCAGGAAACAGCAGGTGACCACCAACTGGACGGACTGGCTGGCGATTGCGAAGCAGACCAAGCACGCGGATGCGGCCTGGAAGTTCATTGAGTTCGTGGCCGACAAGGACAATCTGCTCAAGTACAACGAAACGATGTACTTCATCCCACCGCGTAAGTCGCTGCGGACCGCGGGGTATATGGCTGACCCGCAGCTCCAACAGTTCGTGAGCATCATGGAGAAGTACGGGCGGAGTATCAGCACCAACCCGGCCGCGTTGGAGGTGTATCAAACGGTGATGCAGAACGCCGTCGACGACGCGGTCTACCAGAAGAAGAGCGCCCAGCAGTCGCTCGACGACGCGGCCAAGAACATCCAGCGGGCCATGCGGCGCTGAGTTGCCGCCCACTTCGCTGCGCTCGCTCCGTATCGGACCAGGCGGTGACTCGCTGTCGCACCGAGGCAGCCTACTCGCTGCGCTGCGCGTGCTCGCTCCGGATCGCCGCGGGTGCTCGTCAGGCGGCGGCGGGCCTGGTGCGCTGCGCGCGCTCGCTCCGGATCGCCGCTGGTGCTGGTCGGGCGGCGGCGGGCCTGGTGCGCTGCGCGCGCTTCGCGGCGACTCGGACCGAAACATAGGAAAGTCACCAGCCGGGTGAGTTGGATAGACCGCAGTCGGGGAACAGCGGGGGATGTGCTCGGGGGTCGCCCTGGCTCCGCGGGGCACTCGATCGGGCGCCGAAACGGGCCCGCACGGCACTCGATCGACCGCCGCCACGGGCCGGCACGGCACTCGATCGGCCGCCGGCAGGCGGTTGCGGGGTATCTGTTCATCGCTCCGGCGATGCTCATCTTTGCGGTGTTCACGCTGCTCCCGGTGGCGATTGCGCTGTACCTCAGCTTGACCAACTACGACGTATTTACCCGCATCGACTGGGTCGGCGGCGCCAATTACCAGGATGTGTTCGACGACGAGTTTTTCTGGCGCGCGCTGGTGAATACGACCACGTATACGGCCTGGACCATCCCGTTGAGCATGGGCATCGGCCTCGGCCTGGCGCTGCTTTTGAATCAAAAGCTGCGCGGGCTGGGGATCTATCGCACGATCTACTACGTCCCGGTGGTCACGTCGATGGTCGCGGTAGCCATGATCTGGATTCAACTGTTCGATCCACTCTATGGCGTGATCTCGAATTCGCTGGAAGCCATCGGGATAAAAAATATCGACTGGCTGGGCGATCCCAACCTGGCCATGCCGAGTGTGATCGTGGTCAGCGTGTGGAAGGTCATCGGCTGGAACATGCTCATTTACCTGGCCGGCCTGCAGGGGATACCCGAGTACCTGAAGGAAGCCGCGGCGATCGACGGCGCCAATCGCTGGCAGAGTTTCTTCAAGATCACGCTGCCGCTGCTGCGGCCGACGACGTTTTTCATCTTCGTCACGTCGCTGATCGGGGCGTTTCAGGTCTTCGACCAGGTCTATGTGATGACCGGCGGCGGGCCCGCGAACGCCACGACGACGCTGGTGCATCAGATCTACAACGCCGCGTTCAAGGCGCTCGACATGGGCTACGCGGCGGCCATGAGCTTCGTGCTGTTCGCCATCATCCTGGTGATCTCGCTGCTCAGCATGCGCGCCATTCGCGGCGAGGTGGCGTATCAGTGAGGCACGTACTTTCGCACCTGGTGCTGATCGTGGGCGCAATCGCGATGGTGCTGCCGTTCGTGTGGATGCTGAGCACGAGCTTGAAGCCGCCGGATCAGCTATTCACCGTGCCGCCGACCTGGATCCCGCGGCAGCTCCAACTCGATACCTACGTGAAGGCCATGAGCGCGGGCAATTTCGGACGCTATGCGGTCAACAGCTTGCTGCTCGGCCTGGCGAACATGGTGACCAACGTCCTGCTCTCCGCCTTCGCGGGCTACGCCTTTGCGCGATTAACATTTCCTGGGCGGAGCGCGCTGTTTGTGCTGGTGCTGGCCACGCTGATGGTGCCGTACCAGGTGACCATCATTCCGCTGTTCGTCATCGTGCGCCACATCCCGCTGTTTGGCGGCAACGACGTGCTCGGCCAGGGCGGGATCGGCTGGATCAACTCCTACTGGGGGCTGATCGTGCCAGGCGCGGTCGGCGCTTTCGGGATCTTCATGTTGCGGCAGTTCTTCCAGACGCTTCCGGTGGAGCTTGAAGACGCCGCGCGGATCGACGGCGCGGGCGAGCTGCGCATCTTCTGGCAGATCATGCTGCCGCTGGCGATGCCGGCCGTGGCCACCCTGGCAATCTTCAGCTTTCAGGCTGGCTGGAACGCGTTTCTGTGGCCGCTGCTGATCACCACCACCGACGACATGCGCACGATCCAGCTCGGGCTGACGGTCTTTGTCCAGCAATACAGCACCCAGTGGGGGCAGCTGATGGCGGCGACCGTCGTCGCCACCCTGCCAGTGATCGCCGTCTTCGCCGCGGGCCAGCGGCTGATGGTGCGCGGGATCGCCTTTACCGGACTGAGGGGCTAGGCCGAAGTGAGGCGTTCGAGGAAGGCTTCGGGCGTGGACTCGAGCGGCAGGCTGTAGCGCTGGGCCAGCGACTGGGCTAGACGCTGAGCCAGCTCGGTGCGCGCTCGGGGATGCATCGCACCGCGCCGGAGCAGGAAGTCGCGGACCAGCGTCGCATCCTGATTCGAAAGCTCAAAGCCCCGCGACTCCTGACCGTCCGATACCGCGGGCATCGCCACTGGCCCGCGCGCTCCCTCGCGGACGACGATGGTGCCGCTGGCATAGTCGCCGAGGCGTTTGGAGCGCGTGTTCAAGAGCATCGTCACCACGCCAATGCCATATATGAACGGCAGCCAGTCCACCATGCGAACCAGGTTGCGGATGACCGCGTCGATGGGCCGAATCGGGTACCCGTTTTCGCGAATGACCCGCACGCCGACCACACGTTTGCCGGGCGTCTGCCCACTCCACAGGATCTCGAACAACATGAAATAGCCGGCCGTCACCAGCAAGGTCGCGAGGGCATACAACCCGAGCAGCAGCGCGGCCGCCCCGGTGGCGCCGCGCGCGCCGAACCCGCCACCGAACGAGCTGTTGGTCAAGATGTACGCCGCGGTCCCGGCGAAGATCAGCACGGTCAGGGCAACCACCTGGAGGGCGGTGTCGACCAGGGCCGCGGCGCCGCGCGATCCGATCCCGGCGATGTCATACTGAAGGCTGACCCGCTCAGGCGTCAGAACGGTGTAGTCGGCGGATGCCATCCCTCAGTCACTTTACCCCGAGCCGCCAGCCACACTGGGCTGAGTTGGAACGCTTGCTCGCGCGCAGCGAAGGCAACGGTCTGCGGAGTTTCGATGCCGACCAGATCGAAGCGTTTGCGCGCGCGTACCGCCAGACGGTGTGCGACCTGGCCATCGCCCAGCGGGACTTCCCGGATGACCAGCTGACGCTCTGGCTCAACGGACTGGCGGCGCGGGCCCATCTGCGCCTGTATCGCGCACCGGCGCCGTCGTGGCAGCGCCTCGGGCAGTTCTTCTGGACCGACTTCGCCCGCCGCTTCAGAGCGGCGCGGTGCTACCTGTTGATCTCGGCCCTGCTGCTGTTTGGTCCGGCGCTGCTGGCGTATCTGGCAGCGTTGCTCGATCCCACGCTGCGTGACGCATTGGTGCCGGCGCGCTTGCGGCAGGTGATGGAAAGCGGCACGACGTGGACCGATATGCAGCCAGAAGTTCGGCCCGGGATGGCGACGCTCATTTTCACCAACAACATTCAAGTCTCGTTTCTGGCCTTCGCCGGTGGCGTGCTGTGCGGGCTGGGAACGGTCTACGTACTCGTCAGCAACGGACTGTCGCTGGGCGCTGTCCTCGGCGCGGCACAGTTTTACGGCGTCGCGCCGCTGGTGTGGTCATTCATCTCGCCCCACGGCTACCTGGAGCTGACCTGCATCGTGATCGCCGGCGCGGCCGGTTTGCTGCTCGGCAATGCCTTGCTGCGGCCAGGCTTGCAGCTCAGACGCGAAGCGCTCGCCCGCGCTGCCCGGCGGGCAGTGGAGCTGGTCGTCGGCACGGCGCCCGTGCTGGTCGTCGCCGGACTCATCGAAGGCTTCATTTCGCCCAGCGACCTGCCCATCGGCATCAAACTCGCGATTGGACCGTTGGCCGGGGTGGGGTTGTATACGCTGCTGCTCACGGTCGGTCGCCAGCCCACTGGTGTTACAGGCGGCCGCGCTGTTTGAGCTCCAGATAGGTCCCGATCAGCTTCGGATTCAGCGTGTCGGCATCGGTATCGACGGTGAGGACGCCGTGCGCGGCGAGCCGGGCGAGGACCGCGGCGCGCTCGTCCAGCAGTTGCTGCGCGACCATCTTCTCGTACAGGCTGGCGCCATCCGCGGGACGTCGCTGCGCCGGACGGCGCACATTCGGGTCCCCCAGCGTCACGCAGACGACCAGGTGCTGGTGCGCGGCCCGCATGAGGTGCGCGGCGAGGCTGGCCGACGACTCGCTGTCGGCCAGGTCGGTGAACAGGACCACCAGCGACCGGCGCAGATTGCGCTGGCCGAGGAAGTCAAAGGCGCGACCGTGGTCCGGCTCGATCGGCTCGGCGCGCAGGTTGTACAGCGCCGCGACGGTCGCCAGGAGGGCTCGCCGCCCCCGCTGCGGCGGCACGAACGCGCGCACGTCGTCCACGTAGGCCAGCAGGGCCACGCGGTCGCCGCGCTGGCTGGCGACGTAGGCCAGCAGCACGGCCGCGTTCAACGCGTGGTCCAATTTCGTGAGATTGGGGGCGGGCCCTGCTTCTTCTTCGTCGTCGGCGTCGGCCGCGCGCGGGACGTCTGCCAGGGCAGCCATGGATCGTCCGGCGTCGAGCATCACCACCAGATTCTGACTCCGCTCGGCCTCGAACTGGTTGACCATGGGCTGACCGCGACGCGCGGTGGCCTTCCAGTTGATCCGGCGGAATTCGTCATCGGGCAGATATTCGCGCACCCGTTCGAACTCGGTGCTCGCGCCAGCTACGCGCACCGGACGGCCCACCGGCTGGACCTCGAGCCCGCGGCGAACGAGCAGGTCGTAGCGGCGGAGCTCGCGCAGGTTGGGGTAGACCCGTACGGGCTGGGCGGTGCCAGCCTGTTTGAACGAGCGGCGCACCAGCCTGAGCGGGCCCTCGACGCGCAGGTGGAGGTCGCCAAAAGCCGCGTCACCGCGGTGCGGCGGCTGCACGTGGTAGCTGTGTGTCGCGTGCGCGCTGGCGGGCAGCGCTTGTTTGAAGACGGGTGGGCGCAGATCGAGCGCGAAGCTCAGCGGCGGAAGGTCGCGCAGCAGGACGCGCTGCGGGCGGGCGGTCTGGTTCGACAACTCGACCTGGACCAGGTTCCAGGCGCCCAGGGACAACTTGTCGGAGCCGAGCACACGCTGTGCGCGGACGCGGCGGCCGTCCCCCGCGAGCCACCAGTCGACGCTCGCCGCGAGCAGCGCCAGAATAGCGATGGCGATACCTATCAGTACGAGCGGCTCCCCAGCCGCACCCAGTGGCGCCGCTAGCAGCAAGAGCAAGAAAAGCCGCCGAGTCGGCATGCTACCGCGGGTCCACTCCGTGCTCACTCCCCGCTACGCAGTCCGGCTCGATTCTCCGTAGGAGTGGAGTCGATGCCCAGGGCGGATGCGGCCAGGGCGAGCGAACTGGCGATGTTGTTGCCATCGCCGAATAATGGAAGCTCCGCTGCGGAGCGGCCCGCAGGAAGACAGTGAACAGCCGCCGAGATGGCACGCTCTGGCGCGTCCGCGTGGTTCGGGCGGACCCATCCGGCCCGGCTTTGCCGAGCGGGGCGAGGTCTCGCACGCGCGTATCCGTAGCCTCGTCGTCGGTAGCTGCGCGCATGCCCGCTGAGGGAGTGCTTCGGACGGTCCGGAGCACCGACGTGTGAAACTTTCGAAGCGGAGCGCGACAGCGGCGGCGGAGCCGAGGCGTCATCGCGGGACGGCGACGCTGCCGAGGACGCGCTGGACGACGTCGTCGGGCCGCAGCCCGTCGAGTTCGGCTTCCGGTTTGAGGACGATGCGATGGCGCAGGACCGAGGCGGCGACGGACTTCACATCGTCGGGTGTCACGTATTCGCGCCCGGCAAAGGCAGCCACGGCTTTGCTGGCATGCAGCAACCCCAGGGCGCCCCGCACGCTGGCGCCGTACTGCACCTCCGGCATCGTCCGCGTGGCGCGGCCAATCGCCACCATGTACTCCGCGACGGTGTCATCCACTTTCGTGGCGGCCACGCAGGCGCGCAGCTCGAGGACACCGGCCGGGTCGATCACCGGCTCGAGACCGGCCGCGGCCAGATCGGTCACCTGCAGCCCGGCGTGGTGACGCTCGACAATGCCGCGCTCGGCTTGCGCCGACCCGTAGTCCACCAGGAGCTTGAAGAGGAAGCGATCGAGTTGCGCCTCCGGCAGCGGATAGGTGCCCTCGAACTCAACGGGGTTTTGCGTCGCGATCACCAGGAAGACCGGCGGCAGCGGCATCCGTTGCCCTTCCACGGTCACCTGGTGCTCCTCCATGGCCTCGAGCAGCGCTGACTGAGTCTTGGCCGGCGCGCGGTTGACTTCGTCGGCCACGACGACATTGGCGAAGATCGGACCACGGCGGAAGGTGAAGGTCCCGCTGGCTACCTGAAACACGCTCGTGCCCAGGATGTCGGACGGCATCAGGTCAGGTGTGAACTGAATCCGCTGAAAGCGCTCCATGAGATCCTGACGCGGGTTCGGACCGCCGCCGAGCAAAGCTGCCAGGCACCGCGCCATCAGGGTCTTGGCGGTGCCTGGCACACCCTCCACCAGTACGTTGCCGCCGACGAGCAACGCCACCAGCAGCAGCCGAAATGTCTCGTCGAGGTCCACCAGCACGTCGCGCGTGCGCGCCAGCGCGATTTGCTGAAACTCAGCCGGCGTCATGTCTCACGCTGCGCGGCGGCCACCGCGGCAATCAGCTCGGACTCGGTGCGCGCCGACTCGACCCGCGCCAGCGCGTCAGTCAGGATGGCAGCACGTTGCGTCGAGGCGCGCCCGCCACGCGCCAGCTCGCGCGTCATTTGCCGGCCAAAGGCGGCGCGGACGACCGCAAACTGGCCAGCCCGGCGGTACAGGCTGGCCAGCACCTGAACGTGTTCGTACATCGTGCGACGCGTCTCGACCGGCGAGCGGGCCGGAATGGGCGGGCCGAGTCGTCGGCCGCTGAATAGCAGGTACAGGAAGACAAGGCCGGCGGTGTAGATCAGGGCTCGGCCCGGAGCGCTGGTAAACAACAACTGGTTGGCCGTAGGCGGTCCAGGTTCAACCGGCGCGAAAGAATGGTTGATCTCGTCAAACACGAGCGCGCCGCCTCCCGCGGCACCTGCGAGCACGTCGCGGTATACCAACCGGCTGGTCTCGTCGGCACTGAGCCCAGCATTGGTGAGCGGCGTGGGCGTGGCCAGGACTACCAGGCTCCCCTGCCGGTAGGGTGCACGCAAGGCGACCCAATCACCGTTGGGCAACACCAGCAACGGGGTCGCGCCGTCGGCTCGCACGCGATAGCGAAATGCACTCGGCACTCGCAATGCGCCATCCGGCGTGGCTGCGGTTCCGCCCGCGTCGCGGATCGGCTCGACGGTGATGCCGAGGCCGCGGGCATACAGCAACCATGAAACCGAATCGCCGGCGACGACCAGCGTGCCGCCCTGCTCGGGCACGAGGTCAAATGTGGTGCGTACCGAGTCGGTGACGGGTGACTCCGGTTGCAACACCAGCAGTGTCGTGGATGCCTGGCCGCTCGGCTGACGAAGGTCCGGGTCGCGGAGGCGGCGCGCGGTTCCGCCGATGGCGGTCGCCCAGTCGTAGAGCGCCAGGGCACCGCTGGGCTGCGCCGAATAACTGCTGCCGGTTGGCAGGGTGGGCTGTTCGGTCAGCAGCCGCAGCGCGCCGACAAGCAACGCCAGCACGCAGATGCCGAGCAGAATCATGCTCGAGCGCAGGCGGCTCATCTCATGTCGACGCACTCTGTAACGAGGCCGTTCTGGCGAGTGCGACCAGGCCACTCAACTCACTGAACATGGCGTCGGTGATGGGAATCCGGCCATACCGGACCCGGTCGTAGCGATCCACAACTGCGTTGAAGGTCCGCCCGACATCCGGATGCAAACGGCTGAGCTGCCGAGCGTGCTCACGATTGGTCAGACTGCTCTCGACGTGCAACAAGGCGCGTTCGTCGAGCGCGTACAGCGCCGAGAGGTACACGACCCTGACTGCTTCGGCAAGCTGGCCCGCCGCCGCGAGTTGCTGGGCCGTCTGCCAGAGCCGTTCCGAGCGCTCGCGACGCTCCGCCAGGGAGGCCGAGCGGACGCTGCTCTCGCGCGTCACGGACAAGCGGATCGACCGGACGAGGTACACGACCACCGCCGCGATC
>Ga0209166_10003548_pt1 | contig 11204 bp, 12 predicted proteins | sample Coa_R1_3_FD_187151 | JGI IMG/M metagenome (GOLD analysis project Ga0209166, IMG submission 187151) | Surface soil microbial communities from Centralia Pennsylvania, which are recovering from an underground coalmine fire - Coalmine... | ecosystem: Environmental > Terrestrial > Soil >... | reverse complement strand
GCCCACGCCAGGCTCCCCGGCCAGCAGCACCACGGCACCGGGGACCAGGCCGCCGCCCAGCACGCGGTCGAGCTCGTCGAGGCCGGTGGGCCGGGCTCTCGCCGCGTGGGCGTCCACCTTCGTGATCGGCACCGCGCGGGCCGGGGCCATCAGGTCCGTAGCCCGCGCCGGCATGCGGGTCCGCGATACGGCGGGAACGGCCGCCTGCTCCACGGTTCCCCACGCCTGGCAACCGCCGCAGCGCCCGGACCACCTGGTGGAACGCCACCCGCAGTCGGCGCACTGGTACAACGGCGCGGCGGACGAATTACCCATGCGCCGCACGGTAGTGGCAGGGTCGGACACCTGTGCCAGTGGCGGGGCCGGATGAGCATCCCCGGGCCGCCGGGCGCATAAGCTGGCCACGCGAAGGTGCCCCAGGCAGGCCGCTGGGGGGAAGGAGCAAAGTTGAGCCTGCGCAGCCGTTCCGGTGAGCCGCTCGTCGCGCTGTCCACCGCCTCGGTGTTCCCCGACCGGGTCGCCGACGCGTTCGAGATCGCGGCCCGTCTCGGCTATGACGGTCTTGAGGTCATGGTGTCCACCGACGCCGTGAGCCAGGACACCCAGGCCCTCCGGCGGCTGGCCGGCTACCACCAGATGCCCGTGCTGGCCCTGCATGCACCCTGCCTGCTGGTCACCCAGCGGGTGTGGGGCTACGAGCCGTGGGGGAAGCTGGTCCGGGCCAAGGAGGCGGCCCAGGAACTCGGCGCCAAGGTCGTCGTGGTGCACCCGCCGTTCCGCTGGCAGCGGGACTACGCCAGGGACTTCGCCACCGGGCTGGCCCGGATGGCCGAGGAGTCCGACATCGTCTTCACGGTGGAGAACATGTACCCGCTGCGCGCCGGGGGCGCCGAGCTGGCCGCCTACGCGCCGCACTGGAACCCGCTGCTCATGGACAGCCCAAGCGTCACGCTGGACCTGTCGCACACGGCCACGTCCGGTACCGACGCCTATGCCATGGCCGAGGAACTGGGCGACCGGCTCGCCCATGTGCACATGGCCGACGGGTCGGGGATACCCAACCGGGACGAGCACCTAGTGCCCGGCCGTGGCACCCAGCCCTGCGGGCCGGTGCTGGAGAAGCTCGGCGCGGACGGCTACGGCGGCATCGTGGTGCTGGAGGTGAACACCCGCCGGGCTACCACGCGCGAGGCCCGGCTCGCCGACCTGTCCGAAGCGCTCGACTTCACCCGCCGCCACCTGGCCGCTGCCCCGGCCGGGACCGCCAAGAACGTCCCGTCCGGCCCCACCGCATGAGGCCCGCCGGGCCCGGCGCGGGCCGGGAAACGGGACCATCCGCCCACCCCCTGGATGGACGCGGGCCGGAGAGAGTAGGCATGCTCTGATCATGAGCAACAACCCGCCCCCCGCAGCCACCCTGATCACGGTCGCGCCCACCGGCGCGGAATCGGAAAAGCCGGCCGTCCCCGCGCTCCCGGTCACCCTGGACGAGCTGGTGACCACCGCGAAGGAATGCCAGGCCGCCGGGGCCGCGGTCGTCCACGTGCACATCAGGGACGCCCAGGCGCGGCCCACCCTGGACCTGTCCCGGCTCAAGGACACCGTGGCCGCGCTGCGCGAGGGCACCGACCTCATCGTCCAGCTCTCCACCGGGGGGGCGGTCACCGACAGCTTCGGTGACCGGCTCGCGGTGCTGGACGCCGCCCCGGACGCGTGCTCGCTCACCTGCGGCACGGTCAACTTCGGCGACGAGGTGTTCAGCAACCCCTACCCGTTCATCCGCGACCTGTACGCCCGGACCCAGGAACGCGGCGTGGTGCCCGAGTTCGAGCTGTTCGACTTCGGCCACATCGCCACGCTGCACCGGCTGCTGGCGAGCCACGGCGCCCCCCACGGCGGCCACGTGCACTGCGACCTGGTCATGGGCGTGCCCGGGGGGATGCCGGGGGACGCGGCCACACTGACCCAGGCGGTCGCCGCGCTGCCCGAGGGTGCGACCTGGTCCGCGACCGGGATCGGCCGGACGACGCTGCCGGTCATGTTCGCGGCGCTGGCCGCGGGCGGCCACCTGCGGGTCGGCATGGAGGACACGGTGTCGTTCGCCCGGGGGCGCCCGGTGACCGGGAACCTGGAACTGGTCGAGCGTGCGGCCACGCTGGCGGGGCTCGCCCAGCGGCCGCCGATGTCGCCCGGCGACGCCCGGGCCATGCTTGGGGTGAGCGGCCGTCGCTGACATCCCCGTGATCGCCGAGGTCATCCGCTCGGGCTTCGTGGAGTCCCGGCACCGTGGCTCGGCGGTGCTGCTCGGCCCGGGCGGCCGCGACGTGGTCTACCGCGTGGGCGAGGTCTCCGCGCCCATGTTCCCCCGGTCCTCCAACAAGCCCATGCAGGCCGCCGCGATGCGGGCCTGCGGGCTGGAACTGGACGGCGAACTGCTGGCGCTGGCGAGCGCGAGCCACTCCGGCGAGGACTTCCACGTCACCGGGGTCCGGAAGATCCTCGCCAGCGCCGGGCTGACCGAGGACGCGCTGCAGTGCCCGCCCTCGCTGCCGCTGGACGAGGACGCCCTGTGGCGCTTTCTCCGCGAGGGCGGCAGGCCGGACCGGGTGCACATGAACTGCTCGGGCAAGCACGCGGCCATGCTCGCCACCTGCGTCACGGCCGGCTGGCCGACAAAGACCTACCGTGACCCCGGTCACCCGCTGCAGCGCGAGATCAAGGCGGCACTGGTACGCCTGGCCGGGGAGACGGTCGCCGCGACCGGGATCGACGGCTGCGGCGCGCCACTATTCGCCGTGTCCTTGACCGGTCTGGCGCGGGCTTTCGGCGCGCTGGTGCTTGCCGCCCCGGATTCAGCCGAACGATGCGTCGCCGATGCCGTCCGTGCCTATCCCGCATGGACGTCGGGGACGAACCGCTCGGAACGCGCGCTCCACGAGGCGGTTCCCGGGCTGCTGATCAAGTCCGGGGCCGAGGGCGTGCAGGCGTTTGCCCTGGCTGACGGGCGAGCCGGCGCGGTGAAGATCGAAGATGGCGCCCCCCGGGGGGTCCCGGCCGTCACGGTCGCCCTGTTGCGCCTGCTCGGCGTGGACGGTGCCCCGGGGGTGGACCGGGACGCGCTGGGCCGGATCGCCGAGGTTCCGGTGCTGGGCGGCGGCCAGCGGGTGGGCGAGGTCCGGGTGACCTTCCCCGGGTAGCTCCGGGGTGCTAGCAGGGCGCTTGCAATTGCAAGCAGTTTCTGGTTGACTGCTTGCTGTGAGTCCCGTGAACGTAGGTTCTATCGGCGAGTACATCCGCCAGCAGCGAGAGCAGGCCAAGATCTCGCTGCGCCAGCTTGCCTCGGCGGCTGGAGTTTCCAACCCGTATCTCAGCCAGATCGAGCGCGGGCTGCGCAGGCCCAGCGCGGAGATCCTGCAGCAGATAGCCAAGGGGCTGCGGATTTCCGCCGAGGCGCTCTACGTCCAGGCGGGAATCCTTGAGGACCGGCGCCCGGACTCGGGTGTGCGGGCGGCGGTGCTCGCAGACCCGGAACTCACCGAGCGGCAGAAGCAGGTGCTGCTGGAGATCTACGAGTCGTTCCGCCGGGAACTGGCGGCGAGCGTGATCGACAGCACCGAGCCGAACGGCACGGAACCGGCCGGCCTGGAACTCACCGGCCCGGAGTTCGCTGACACGGCGCTCACCGGCGACGTGGCTGGCCCTGATTCCGGCGCTAGCCCCGAACGGGCATCCGGCCGACCGGAGTGGGATCAGGGTCTGCCTGGTCACTAGGCACCCGGGCCACGGGGATCACGACAAGGACGTCCGGCGTGCGCGCCGGCAACAGAAGACGGCTGCCCGCGGGGCGGCCAGGAAAGGTGGTAACCGATGTACCGCAACATCGACATGATGACCGAGATGCGCAAGCTCACCGACCGCAAGCCGGTGCAGGCGGTGGCCGGCGCCGGTGTGCTCGCGTCGCAGACGATCAAGGATCTGCCCGGGCGGCTCGTCCGGTGGGGCACGGACAGCCCGGTGACCTCGCTGCCGGGCCGCGCGACCGGATACGTGCAGACGGCGCGGGCCAAGGCCACCGGCGGCTACGACATGCTGGCCGCGCGCGGCAAGAAGGCGCTGGACGGCAACAAAGCCCTGAACGGGCCGTCGCACACCGGGCACAGCACGAGTACCCACACCACGCAGGGCAAGACGGCGGCGAACGGCAAGAGCAAGGCGCCGTCGTCCCGCACCGGCACCAGCGCCAGCCACTGACCGGTGGCGCACGCCCGGGCTACCGGGGGTTGCTCCCCGGGCTAGCGGGGCTCAGGCTCCGTGACGAAGGAACGGGGCCGCGGGCCACCGGGACGTCCCGGGGTCGCGCTCCCGGGATGACAGGGCCGGGCTCAAAGCCCGGCCCGGCCCTCCCGGAGGGGGATAATCTGGAACCGTGTTCGCCACCGCGGGTGCGCTCACCCCGCTCTACTGGTTTTTCGAGGTGCTTTCCGTCGCGGCGCTCTGCGTCGAGGTGTGGGCCTTCGTGGATGCGCTGCGCCGACCGGCCCCGGCCTTCGTCGCCGTGGGCAAACAGACCAAGCCGCTCTGGCTGGTGATCCTCGGTGTGGCCACGGTGATCGGCCTGTGGTCCAGCACGCTGGGCGGGCCGAACCTGGTGAGCCTCTTCCCGATCGTCGCGTTCGTCGCCGCGGCGATCTACCTTACCGACGTCCGGCCGAAGGTCCGGGAGTTCCGGGGCGGGAGCAGTTCCTCCGGCCCGTACGGCCCCTGGTAACCGCCGCCGCGGCCGGCCGGCCCCGGTATTAGGCTTCCTTGGGTGACCGAGACTCAGTGGCGCACGCACCGGCTGGAACTGGACGACCAGACCCTCCGCGAATGGGATTCGACCGTTCTGGCCAGCGATCCCGAGGGCATCGTGCTGGACACCTCGGCGTTCTACCCCGGCGGCGGGGGGCAGCCCCCGGACCATGGGGTACTGCTCTGGGGCGGGGTGCAGACCCACATCGTCGGCGCCCGCAAGGGCGATGACCTCTACCTGATCCCGGCCGAGGGTGACCCGCTGCCACCGCCTGGCACGGCGGTGCGCGGCGCGCTCGACGACGCCCGCCGGACCGCCCTGATGCGCACCCACTCCGGGCTGCACGTGCTTTGCGGTGTGGTGTTCCGCGACTTCGGTGCGCTGGTCACCGGCGGGAACATGGAGCCGCTCTCGGCACGCATGGACTTCAACCTGACCGAGGTGCCGCCCGGCTTCCGTGAGGCCGTCGAGGCCGCCTGCAACGCCGAGGTGTCCGCCGGGCGGCGCATCGACGTGCGGGTCCTGCCCAGGGACGAGGCGTTCGCCATCCCGGACATAATCCGCACCGCTACCAACCTCGTCCCACCCGAGGTCAAGGAGGTCCGGATCATCGACATCGTAGGCCTGGACCAGCAGGCCGACGGGGGCACGCACGTCGCCACGACCAGCCAGATCGGCCGGATCGAGGTCGTCAAGATCGAGAACAAGGGCAAGGGCTTCCGACGGCTCCGCATCCGGGTCTCCGACTGACGTCGTTCAGAAGGAAAAAAGCAGCAACGTCACGGGCACGGCGACGAGCAGCACCGCGGTGCAGCAGACCAGCGCCTGAGCCGCCAGTGACAGCCGTGCCTGCGGGGTGAGCAGACGGGCGACCCGGGCGGCGACCTCGGCGTCCGCGGTGCCGACTGCGGCCAGGGCGCCGGAGGGCGCGAGACCGGCGCCCGACGAGCCGACCCGCAGCAGAGCGGTGGCCAGTTCCCTGGCCGGCTGCTGCCGCAACGCCCGGTCGTCGGCCAGCATCTCCACCAGCAGCGCCACCGTGACCTGCGCCTGGCGGGCCAGCCGGGCCCGGGGGAAGGCGCGGCCCAGCGCGCAGAACGGCAGCAGCACCAGGTCGTGCCGCGCGCGCAGGTGCGCCCGCTCGTGGGCGAGAACCGCGGCAAGCTCGGCGGAGTCCAGCAGGTCAAGGGTGCCCGCGCTGATCACGATCGCGGAGCGCAGCCCGGGGACGCAGTACGCGGCCGCCGCCGGGTGGTCCACGACCAGTGCGCCCGGGACCTTGGGATCGCCGTGGGCGAGCAGGCTGAGCAGGGCACGGTGCCGCCGCCGGGCCACCAGCACCGTCGCGGACGCCGCGACCAGCACCCAGATCAGCAGCACGAACAGTGCGGCGCTGGCGGTGAGGACGAGTAGCCGGGCTACGGCGATCAGCACCGGCGCGCCGAAGCCCAGCGCGGTGGCGGACCGGACTGCATTGACTGCGCTGGACAGCGCGCTGCCGGCCACCCCGTACCGGCCGGGCACCGCGCCGAGCGCGGCCAGCGCCCCGACGGCGGCCAGGCCCCAGCTCAGGCCGAGCGCCTGCCACAGCAGGATCGCCGCGCCCGGCGAGCGGTACGGCCAGCGCGCGGACGCCAAAGCGGCCGCGCCCAGGGCGGTGCCTCCGGCGACGGCGGTGAGAACGAAAACGGGGGGGAACACGTGGGTCAGTCCCGGGGGAACTCTCCGAAGGATTCGAGTGCCCGGCGCAGCACCTCCGCCTCCGAATCGGAAACCCGGCGGGCGAAGCTCGCAAGCGCGGCGGATCGGTCGCCGGTCTGGTCCAAGGCGTGCAACATAAGCTCGGTGACGTAGGCTTCCCGGTTCGCGGCCGCCTGGTAGCGCCACGCCCGGCCGTCCCGCTGGCGGCGGGCGAAGCCCTTTTTCGCAAGCCGGTCGAGAACCGTCATCACCGTCGTGTGCGCCAGGTCACGGTTGGTCAGGCACAGACCGACCTGGCGGACGGTCAGCAGCTCTGTGCTGTCCCAGAGCACGTCCATGATGGCACGCTCAAGTTCGCCCAGCCTGTTCACGGCGTAACTCTATCCTCCGCGCGGAAACCGGACGAGACCGGCCAGGCGCCCCGGCTCATCATTGGCCATGGGGAGCCTTGTCAGAGCCGCTGGCTTGGGAGGAGCATGGGCCAGGCATGTGCCAGGCGAAGGCGAAGGTGACGCGTTCCCGGCGTTGACCGGCATGGAGGGGGCCCGGATGCTGATAGCGATTCTTAACCAGTCAACACTTATCTCGGATGCAGACGCCGCGACAATGACCCAGGCGATCGCCACCCAGGTCCGGCTCGACGCTGCCCCGCTGTGGGACCGGTCACCTGCGGCGGTGGTGTTCTACACCGATCCTGGCGCCGTCCCGGCGGCGGCGCATGGCATCGCGATCGTGGACACCATCCAGGACCAGCCCCAGGGCGTGCTCGGCTTTCACACCGAGGACCAGGGCGGGAAGCTGTGGGGCGTGGTGGCGGCTAAGCCAGAGCTTGACAATGGCGGGCAGGTGAGCACCGGCGACTGGAGCGTGTCCAGCGTGCTATCCCATGAGGTGCTGGAGATGTTCGTCGACCCCAACTGCAACCTGTGGGCCAATGACGGTCAGGGGTCGGCCTACAGCTTCGAGGTGTGCGACCCGGTCGAGGCGCCCAGCTACATGGTGAGCGGTGTCTCGGTGTCCAACTTCGTGACCCCGGCCTGGTTCGACCCGCTGGCCCCGGCGAACGCTCAGTTCGACAAACTGGGCCAGCTCACCGCCGCGTTCAGCATCCTCAAGGGCGGCTACGTGGTGTATGAAACGGCGGGCAAGGAGCAGCAGAAGTACGGCGACGAGTTCCCCGACTGGCGCAAGCAGATGAAGAGCGGGCCGCTGGCCCGCACCCGGCGCCGGCTTATTCAGGCCTCCTACAGGACGCCGCCCCCATCGTAGACGGCTGAGTCGAGGGGCGGCGCGGAGCAGCCACACACAACCACCAGGCGCACCGGCGCGGCACCGCGACTTGACGAGCGCGTAGCCGGCAAGGGCCGGCTATCGGGAAAGTCACAACGTCATGAGGGTCACGTTGAAGCTCGGGGACATCACCCGGGAGCGAGCCGACGCCATCGTTAACGCCGCGAACTCGTCCCTGCTCGGGGGAGGCGGCGTGGACGGAGCGATCCACCGGCGCGGCGGGCCCGCGATCCTCGCCGAATGCCGTGAGCTGCGGAAAACCCGTTACCCCGACGGTCTGCCCGCCGGGCAGGCGGCCGCCACGACGGCCGGTGATCTCGACGCCAGCTGGGTGATTCACACCGTGGGGCCGGTGTATTCGGCTCGCGAGGACCGGTCGGCGGTGCTCGCGTCCTGCTACGAGCAGGTGCTGAAGGTCGCCGACGAGCTGGGCGCCAGGGTCGTCGCGTTCCCCGCCGTCTCCGCGGGGATCTACGGGTGGCCCGCCGAAAACGCCGCGCGGATCGCGTTGAGCACGGCGAGCCGAACGCCGAGCCAACTGGAAGAGGCCCGTTTCGTCCTGTTCAGCGAGGACATGCTGGCCACTTTCCGCGCCGTCCTCACTGGACGCGCTTGAACACGAGGGCGGTGGCAGACTGCTAGAGACGTAGCCCGACCGCTCAGCCGGAGGACAACGGTGTCCGACCGATCGCCCCGCTTCCGTTCCGTTCTGAACCAGTTCGCCCCGTACAAGCCCGGCCGCCGGGTGGCTAACGCCGCGGGCCAGTCGTTCAAACTCGCCTCGAACGAGAGCCCGTACGGGCCGCTGCCCTCGGTGGCGAAGGCCATCACCGCGGCGGCCGCCGAGGTCAACTGGTACCCGGACAACAACGCCGAGGCGCTGACCGAGGCGATCTCCCGCCGCTATGACGTGCCACCCGGGCACATCGCGCTGGGCTGCGGCTCGGTCGGGGTGGCCCAGCAGCTTCTCGTGGCGGCCGCCGAGCCGGGCACCGAGGTGCTGTACGCGTGGCGGTCGTTCGAGGCCTACCCGATCCTGGTGCCGCTCACCGGCGCCACCGACGTGCGGGTGCCGCTCCGGGACGAGACGCACGACCTGGCTGCGATGGCGGACGCGATCACGCCGCAGACCCGGGTGATCTTCGTGTGCAACCCGAACAACCCGACCGGCACGGTCGTCCGGAGCGGCGAGCTCTCCGAGTTCCTCGGCCGGGTGCCAGACGACTGCCTGGTGGTGCTGGACGAGGCCTACGCAGACTATGTCCGGGACCCGGACGTGCCCAACGGCATCGGCCTGTACCGGGACCACCCGAACGTCGCGGTGCTGCGCACCTTCTCCAAGGCCCACGGCCTCGCCGGGCTGCGGGTCGGCTTCCTGATCGGGCACGAGCCGGTGGCCGCCGCTGTGCGCACCACCATGCTGCCGTTCAGCGTCAACTCGCTAGCCCAGACCGCGGCGGCAGCCTCGCTCGCAGCCGAGGCGGAACTGGCCGAGCGGGTGGACCTGGCGGTGAAGGAGCGCGGCCGGGTCCGCGACGAACTGCTGGCCCAGGGCTGGACGGTGCCGCCGACCGAGGCCAACTTCGTCTGGCTCCGGCTGGGCGCCGACACCCAGGACTTCGCCGCCGTGTGCGCCGAGGCCGGGATCAGCATCCGGCCGTTCGGGGACGAGGGTGCGCGGGTCTCGGTCGGGACGCCCGAGGCCGACGACGCCTTCCTCGCCGCCGCCAGGGCCTATCCCCGGCGGCACTGACTGCGGCCACCGCGGGCGCCGGCCTATGCGGGACAGTGAAGATGGCGTCGGATGCTCCGGCGGCGCGAGGCGCGCGGCCACGTCGTCGGTGCCGCGTGCGCGGAGGGCATCGGCCATGGCCGAACCGAGGCGCGCCCGCTTGAGCAACTGGCGTTCCTGCAACTCGCTGTTGGCCGCGATCACCGCTTGCCGCTGCGGGGCGAGATCGTGGCGGCCGGAGTGAAACACCCGCGCGGCACAATTGACCGCCCGAACGGGGCAGCTAGCCCATGCCGTTGCCCAGCTTCTCGGTGACCAGCCGGTAGAACTGGCGCGGCCGGCCGGGCTGCGGGACCCGGTTCGGCGGCAGCGGCCAGGCCAGGCCCTCCTCCGCCAGCCCGCGCAGCAGCCTGCGGGCCGTGCGCGAGGTCACGCCCAGCAGGCGGCCGGCGGTCTCGGCGTCGACCACGTGCGGTCCGGAGTCCCCCGGTAGCTGCTCGGTGAGCCGGGACAGCGTCGCCATGCCACGGGGTTTGCCCGCCCGGGCGGCCACCGGTTCACGGTGCCCGGGGACCAGCGCCTGCCCGTCCCGGTCCAGGGTGAACCCGCGGGCACCCGGCTCGGCATGGGCCCGGGCCAGCGCGGCGCGGGCGTGCGCCTCCGCGTCCTGGGCGGTCAGACCGAGCCCGACACCCACCTCTAGCGCGATGCCGAGTTCGGCGCGGGCCCGGTCGGTGAACGGCGGGACGCGGAAGCCGTCGGTGGCACCGGACAGCGAGCCGCTGGTCGCGGTGATCAGGAAGCAGTCCTCACCGGCCGGGCTGAGCGTGGCACGGATCCGCTGGGCCTCCTGGAGCAGCAGGCGGTGCACGACCAGCCGCAGTTCCTCGCGGGATAGCCGGGGAGACGAGCGCCGCGGCGTCTCCCGGAGCGTGGGCACCTCGACGACCGCGACGGCCAGTTGCGCGTCCTCCAGCCGGCGCTGGGTGCCCAGCAGGGTGGCGGTCCGCAGGGCTGAGCCGATCGCGCTGCGGGTCGGCCGGACCAGCAGGACCGGGATATCCAGCGCGGCCAGCCGCTGGGCCACCGGCTCCAGGCAGGTGACGGCCACCGAGGTCGCGCGGCGCCGCCAGAGGCGCTCGTGGAATGCGGCGAGCGTCGCGGCGTTGGCCGGTTCCTCGCGCACGTGTATGTTGCCGCTGGCCAGGCCCAGGTCGGTGAGTGCGTCCTCGATCTCCGCCCGGCTCAGCACGTCCACGCTGAGCCGGGACAGGTCGCAGTCCCCCTGCCTGGCCGCCCGCAGCAGGGCCGCGTACAGGGCGCTGCCGCCCAGCGGCACGTAGGTGGCGGGCTTGTGCAGCACGCCCGCCTGCCGGGCGTGGCCATACGCCACCCGGCTGGCGAAAAGCCACACGTCCACTCCGGTGCCAAGACGCAGGACCTTGTCGCCGGCCTCCTGCTCGGTGCGGTAGACAACGGCGACGAGCCGCCGGGTCAACGCGGTCGCAGTGGGTGGCCCGCCCGCCGCGTGACCGTCGGGGCCGGGTGCTACTCCGGCCGGGGCCGCCGGGCCGGGCATGGCCGTGCCGGACAGCATGATCTGCTCGACGAGATCACGGGAGCCCACCACGCCGATGGTGAGTTCCAGCGCGGCCGGGTGCGGGCCGTTTGTCATGCGCCAGTCGTAAC
>Ga0209166_10003546_pt1 | contig 11207 bp, 25 predicted proteins | sample Coa_R1_3_FD_187151 | JGI IMG/M metagenome (GOLD analysis project Ga0209166, IMG submission 187151) | Surface soil microbial communities from Centralia Pennsylvania, which are recovering from an underground coalmine fire - Coalmine... | ecosystem: Environmental > Terrestrial > Soil >... | reverse complement strand
TTGAGGACAACCGCCTGGGGGATATGTCCGAGGATGAAGCAGATGAAGTGCATTACTCGTTCCAATGCGCGAGCGGGCCCGGGCTATCCCAATCAGCAGTACCCCGAGACGTGTCCCTGTCACCCTTCATGACCTTCACGACCTCGCCACCCTCTACTAGGCCTAGGATATCTGCGTAGGCTTTAAGGGCCTTTGGGTAGTGGACCATAGAATACTGGGGATTGCTCATGTCGGCTCGGGCGTGGGTGATGAAGACCATGCGAATATCGACATCCTCCATAATCTTGAGAATGTGCTGAATGGGCTCGATGGGCTGCGCCCGGGCGACCATTACAATGTCCCGTACAGCCAGGAAACGAATGGGAGCACCTTCTCGGATGAGAGTACGTAGGTTCTCTACGAACTTGATAAGCCTGTCAGCATCATACTCCGAGATATACATCACCCGCTCACTATCCAGGCAGTGGGCTTCACCCAGTTTCTGGATATCTCGCATGTAGGTATCGAAGACTACGGCAATGCCCTCGGCATCTTCCTTCTGAAACTGGGCGATGTGATTCATGAGTACCCGAGACTTGTTAGAGCCCGAGCGTCCGTAGAAGATGTTGACTTCGTTCATGCTTCACCCTTCACAATCTTGAGGATATCTCGGCCTGATACAACCTTACACTTGGCCTGAATCTCGGCAATACGACGCTTCGGGATGTCGTAGTGGGCGTAGCTCCCGTTGTGGAACCAGCACCGCTTAATCTCTAATGTTTCAGCCATCTTATGTAAGTTCTCTACCGTGTATGGCGTACAGACTAGATGCCTGTAATCGTCACAGTAGAAGACTAGTTCTGGCTCGCTCACTTGCACTTGGCCTTGCAGTCCACGTTATTAAGGCCGATGTAGGCAGGTCCCTTACACTTAGAGCACTCGTGGGGGAAGTCCGCATCCTTCAAATTCGGGTTTTTAAGGACAAGAGGCTTGTCCTCAAACTTGATACGCTTCATACCCGCTGGATACACAGCGCCATCGGGGTCCGTGGTCAGTTTCAGGTCCTCTACGATAAGGGGGCCGCCTCCAACGGAAATGGGAACATACTCGTAGTTCTCAAGAGCTTTCTTCAGGCTCTCTATCGACTTCTGCAAGTCCTCGTCTGACTTACTCATCCGATTTCCCAGTCCCCATGCTGCACGTCACCACACGGACCCTCATGACCCTCGGGACGGAAGCACTCTTCATCATCACTCTCTTGGCAGGTCATGAGCAGCCCACTATCCAGGCGCCCCTCCAGGGCTTCTTCGGCGAGGGCAATGAGCATGGGAGCGGCCTCTAGAATGGCCATCGTAGCCGAAGCCACCTTGATTGGGCCAGCGGTCTTCGTCCCACGCAGGACTTCAACGGCCTCGCGCAAGTCCCTAAGTACAGTCATCTTGTACTTAAGCTCTTGAATTTCTTCGGCTGCGGTGGGCTCAGGCATGGATTTTAGGTAGTTAACTTTGATGTGAGGAACTATCTGTTTCCAATCTATCACGGCGAACCTTAACCGTCAACAGGTTTAAGGTAGTACCGGGCAATGCAGCCCGCACACCAATTAGGTCGCATAGTTGTGCAACCCGGGTTGTCGCAGCAACGATAGGGGAGGCACGGATACGGGCAATCCAGAACCTCGGAGATTTCCTCCAGGCCCCTCCGAAGGCGGACGGCGCCAGTCTCTACGGCATCGAAACGCGCCTTCCACTTATCTCGTTCTTCGCGAGCTATTTTTAGAGTGTCCTCTAGAGCGATTTGCCATTGGCGGGCTTCATCGCGTTCGCGCTTGGCTGCGGTAAGTTCCTCTAACAGGGGTATGATATCAGCTAGGCTCGGGAAGCTCATGACTTCTTCTTTGCCTTGCGCTCAGCCTTCTTCCGCTCGCGCTCAGCGTTCTTCTCGGCCAGCTCCTGCTCAATCTTAACCCGCTTCTCTACGCAGTCAGGGCACTGGGGCGCGGCCTTGGAGTAACTGTAAATATCTCCACGGTACCACTCCCAATGCTCGGGCAGGTCGACGCCGCTCTCTTTGCCAGGGCACTCGAATTCAGTGGACGCCTTATCCGACCATGCCCCACATTCACAGATTACCCGGACGAGAAGGCGCACATTGTAGCTCATTTGAGAGAGTCCCTTACCTTCTTGCAAACCTCTAGAAACACTTCTTTATTCAAGGATGCGTGCTCTAGCTCCTGCAAGATTTTATTGTAAGTGTTAGAAGCAGTGTTCTTATGAGACCACCCGATAAGCTGCACCCTCTTGTCCGGGGCAGCCGCTATGGAATCGAGTAGATATAGGAGCTGGGAGTGTTCACCCTGGGTTAGGTCCCACCGGGGCTCTAGCTCCACCTTCCCTACATTGTTCTCGTAGAATTCCTGATATAGGTCACGCAGCCTATCCACGTTTACATGTAGCATAGAGTAGACCGTCTGCTCTTGCCGGTGCGCTTCATCTAATGCTTCCTGAGCAGCCTTTAGCTCAAGCTCCCGCTGGTCAATCTGCTTCTTCTTTTCAGCAAGCTCCTTTTTGAGACTGGCCACGAGCTGACGCTTTCGTTGGGCTTCGTCGATGAGGGGAAAATTGGTCACGGCTTATATCCCCCATCAACGACACACCGATGATTCTCTGAGGCGTGGTTGCCGTTGAAGCACTGATTGTCCCGGGGCCGGGTGCAGTCCTTGGCACAGCCCTCAATGAACATATCCATTTTACAGTAACTGCACTGCCCATGCTCCTCAGCCTGGTCCCGGAGCGCGGTATTCTCAGCCTGTAGCTTCTCTACGAGATGAAGTAGCTCAACTACATATGTGGGGATGTCGTAGCCGCAGCCTTGCATTAGGTTCTCCGGGGCCATGTCATAACCACCATCCGCAAGTGCCTTCTGCAAGGCCTCAATTTGTTCTAGGACCGTGCGCGGGTCCTGAATCTTACGGTAACGTTCGTTGGCCTCGTGAATCGCGTAGTAATGGTCATCACGACCTTCAGGCGTTAGCTTGAGATATTCCTGTACCAGGGCTTCCTTGAAGGTCACTTAACGTCTCCTACGCAATCGGGGCAGACATCGTATGTTCCGCCAATACTAGGCAGACCAACTTCTTTCGTGCCCCCACACCTAGGACACGGCAAAGGCTCAGCGGCTAGGTCCAGGACATCGAGCGCGAGCTTGTGGACGCTGTCCTCCCAATCCACACAGTTGGCGTGGGCATCCTGGAATAGCGCATCTTCGATGATGTTCCGCTGGGCTTGATGCAGCCCACGCCACCTAGCCTCTGCTTCGGCCTTCTTCTGGCTCATAGCGCTTGGACCTCTACATCAAACATCTTTACGCTCACTGGCCACCTGTAGCCAGTGCTCTTTCGTTAGGATACTGGTCGGGACAGGAGCCGATGCGAGTGCGAGCAAGGCCAGCTCCGGTGACTGATAGTCGTCACCATAGATGTCCCAGAAGTGCCCCTGCCTGGGCCCGCATGAGTGACGGAGAAAGCTTTTACCGAAGCGAACCACGCACGTAGGCCTCGTCTCTGGCCTGGGATGCGGCGGCATGTAATCAGTGATTATCTCAGCCTGGGCCCGCCAGTAGTGGCCATTCCCATCGGGATTGAGCATAACCCACAGTAACCGCTCTACTGTAAAGAGCTTCGGGTCAATCATGGCTCGTGGTCCTCGAAGATGGCTTCCGCCTTCTGGACGAAGTCCGCGAGGCTCTTAAGCGTGCCGTTCGCGTTGTTGAGGAACGCCTTCTCCATCGCGGGGCTCTTCATAGACCACGACACAAGGTCATAGTAGAGCTGCCATCGACGAGCGGTCCTCTGCTCAGGTGTAGACATTAGTTACCTATATCAGGTTTAGGTGGGATTGTCAACTACACAATATCAGGCTCGGGTACCTGATACCACCAATCCAGGGCCCGCTCGTACCAGGCGTCATGCTCTTCCAAGTAGATGAGCGCGCCATCGGGGGCATCCAGGTCTGAATCCGTGACCATGAAGCTATAAGGAGCTGCCTCGTTCATAACTAGGCCTTGGCCTTGACTGCGCCGGCCTCGATAACCTCCATCGCCTCAAGGACTTGCTGAGCCTCGGAGCGGCGCTTATCGCACTCCACCATCCACACATAGGCGGTGTACTCGGCGATGACGTTATCAAGGTTCTGTCTCTCAGTGACCATGTTAGGGACCCTCTCTTGTGAAGATATTAGTACCCTACCAGACACGTTTCTCTGGGTCAATAGGGTTTTTTACTATAAAGTTTGTTAGGTGGCTTACGAATATGACGTCAAGGGCAGGCAAATGTACATTTCGAGCACAGTGGTCACAGTTGCCACAGCTATATAGCTGCACCCGTCAAGTCCTTGACACCCGCTACTTTTCGCTCCAGGTTACATGTCGGTGTGCCGGACCTCGGTGATTTTTGCTACAGGCTGCTTAGCTGTTCAGTAGAGCACTAATCATGCACTTACCTTCTTAAAGTCCTTGGCACCGCTTATGCTCTAGAACCAAACCAGAAGACGGGAGCCTGAAGTGAACCAGAGAAGATGACGAACCAACCCACTTGACCCCCAGACAGAAAGAGGCTAGAAAAATGCGTGGACGTAATCGACGTCGTAAGAAGCGTAGAAGAAGACGAAGTGCCCAACCCCCTGCCTCAATCAAATACCCATCAAATAAGTAAGTAGCTGTACATACAAAGGAAAACTACAATGACCCCTGCAAACAAGACCGAGACTGCAAATACCGCCCCCACTGCCCCGGCCCCGATGGACTTCCTCCTCCAGCGCGCGATTCGCGATGTGAGTGCCGAGGATGAGCCCGAGGCTGCCACGCCCCACACCCGCAAGCGCCGGGGTCGGAAGGCACAGCCCGCCAAGCGCAAGTACACGCGCCTTACCAACGAGCAGAAGGACAAGGTCCTCAACAAGCTCCTCGCGGGGGATTCGGCAAAGGACGTGGCCAATGAATTCGGAATCAGCCTTTCAACCGCTGACAACCTTCGCCGGGAGTACCGCCGCCTCTGCGCCTTCGCCCGAATCTGGAAGGACGGCCAAAAGGGCGCTGCTCCTCAGCCCACGACGACCGCCCCTGTTGCAACTACGAAAGTGGAACCGCAGCAGCATGTCGCCTAAGTCAGATATCGTCCCACTTTCATCCCAAAACTCTCCAGGCCTGGGATGAAAGTGGGACGAGCTGATTACTCGCCCCGAATCGGGTTAAGCTTAGCGAACGCCCGGTAGCTCTGGTTCTTTTTAATCTCAGCGAAGTCCATCTTGTTCACGCCAATCGCCACCTTCTGGGCGAGACGAAGCGGAACAAGGACTGAAGTCGTATCATCGTACTTCTTGCCAAGGCCACGATTCGCACCCAGGCGCTCCGGGGTGAGATTGGCCTTGCGGAAGCTATTCTGAGCCACGAAGCCCTTAAGCTTCTCGTGCTCAAACAACCACAAATCATAGCAGCCCTTCGGCTTGGCAAGGTCCGGGACCGCGAAGAGAATGTACTTCGCCTCACAAAGGACGAAGTTGCCGGGAATGGTCTCTCCCGTGCGCGTGTCCGTCTGAAGGACCTCTAGCGAGATGTTGCCGGTCCGGCCCGCAGCATTCTGCGTCTTCACCGACACCGTATCGCCATCCTCCAACATGATGTCCATGTCCCGCTTCTGAAGCGACGGGTCAAGGATAATCGAGGCCTTGAACATAAAGGCCGCAATCCGCTCCATCTCGAAAGAGGAGGGCGTGGACGAATCGTTGTGGCGCTCGTATCTCATGCCCTCACCTTATCTGGCGATGCACCCAATGTCAAGTACGTTTCGGATTCTTTTTATTTACGGGATGACGGAAGCTGCTCTTTAGGTCGAAGCCGGCTTTCTCGATACGCGCATCATTGTCCAGGGTCACGGGCACGGCCTTATCGGGGTCGTTCCGGAGCACCGAGACAAGGGTCGTATAAATCTGCGACCACATGACCTCGGGCGGCACCACGGAGGCCACACCCATCTCCGACATGATGGGCACGTTCTCTTCAATCTGGCGATGCGTGACTAGGAACACGGGTGCGCCCACACGCTTGACAAGGCTAATGATTGCGGCCTTGTAGCTGGGGTCTTCAAACTTGGACGTGAATTCCTCCCAAGTCTTAGAGCGGTCGCCCCAAGAGAAATTCATACGGTAGAGATGGCGCTCCTTGCCTCGAATCCAATTCCACATGGCCTCGGTCATGGGCTCGTAACTGTAGGCCCATGATGAATAGCCGTCGATATCACAGCCTGGGATGCGCTCGGAGATGCGGACCAGGGGCACAACCTTATCCCCGGCTACTACATAGGCAGTAGAGTAAATCCAGCCACCATTCTCTCGTTCACTCTCCTCAAAGAGTGTGGGCGTAGGCTTGCCCCGCTCAACGACAACGAACGGGGTCTGAGCTTGCTTGGGAGTGAGCTTCGTCCGCATGTAGACGATGCCAGGGTCCTGGCCAAAGCGGTTGCCGATAAAGTCGTAATAATCCTTAAATTTCGAGATGATACGCATTACCGGCTCCTTTGTTAATCGTCCTTGAGTGACTTCTTCAGGTTCTGGGACTTGGTCAGAACTTCATCGATGAGGGCATTCTGTCGCTCTACGCCTTCGTAGCCAAGGTCTGAGACGTAAGGTAGACGTAGGCTCTTTAGAGCTTCCTCGGCACGAACTAGTCGCACCTTATCCCAGAAGCCCTCGTCCTCCAGCTCGACTGCTCGCTCAGCCTCCCGCTCCCAAAGGCGCTTATAGCGGGCGATATCCCGCTCATTCTCACTCAGCAAGGAGGCTTGAGTATCAAGGCGAGTCCGTAAATCTCGAATCTCTAACTCTAAGAGCGCCCGGGCTTGCTTGTAGAAGGGGTCTCCCTCGGGATTTAGGTACTTCTTTACCATCGCAGGCGGGGTCTGAGGCGGGACAAGCTTGGTCAGGTCTGGCTCCCCCTTGACCGGTTCAACCCGAGCCCACTTTGGATACGTCACCGCAAAGAAGGTAGATAGTAGAGCGCCCATCGTCATGACCGGTGCCAGGACGAGGTAATCGTGATTTGCCCAGACGGCGATGGTCATACTGTCCATGACCAGGGTTAGGCCAATAAAGCCTAGCCAGCTCCTACTCCTCTTCGTCATCTGGATTCTCACTAATGACTGTAACACTCTGGTCCTGATACATCGCTTCCAGGTGCTCTACGGCCTCCGTCACGACCTCTAGGTCTAGGATGCGCTTGGCCAGCTCATCGACCTTATCTAGGTTGAACTTGCCTCTCGCAGCAGCACCCGTGCCCATGTCCACGAGTAGGTCCGCTAGCTCATTCTCAGCCATAAAGGACTTGTTCGTGACATTGTTGCTCATCGCGTAAAGAATACGGGCACGCTCGTCAAGTGTCAAGCCATTCTTGTTAAAGGCCTCGTGGATATCCATAGCCTTGAGGGCTACATGGGCAGGTAGCTCGCCGCCAACTTCCTTCGTGGTTACGGTCACGTCGCTATCCTTAGTCATGATTGTACTCTACAACCTCGAAGCCGTCGATGGTGGCGGTCACAATCACGCCGTCATCGAAAAGGGTAAGTGCAAGGTCGTCGTCAATAAGGCCCTCTAGTTCGTCGATGGCGCCCGCAGCCTTATCCCAGTCCGCCTTAAGCTCTTCCGGGAGGCCGTAATCGCTGTCATAAAACTCGCCGTCCTCGTCTGCCGCGAGCTGGACCTCCACCTCATTACGGCGGAAGGTACAGGGGTCGCCATCGTTAAAGTACGGCGTGTATTGACGCCACTGAAGGGCCGACACCTCGGGGTGCGCGTTGAAGAATTCGACGAATGCCTCCTTGAGCGCTTCCTGTCCATTCTTCTTCATCTGGGCTCTGGCGGCCTCAACCTGGGCCTGGATTTCCTTCAACTTCTCAAACATTTGCTCTCCTTAATCGATGGGGATGAAACCGGTGTGGACCTTCTTGCGCTTGGCTCCCCCGAACCAAGTCGCCAGAGGCAGTTTATCGAGGCACTTCTCTAGGGTTGGGATAAATCCAAGGTCTTCGATGATGTGCTCTTCGGCGATGTCTCGGGGGCTGTATTCCCGCCCGTCACTGTTGACCCGCGTCGTACCAAAGACACGCTCAACAAGAAAACAGCCAAAAGCATTGTGAAGCACAGCCCGATGACGTACGTCCGGGATTGCGACCTTTGTGGAGTCGATGAAGTCGTGGATGTCCTGGTAATCACTAGGTTTGCCGCCGTGCTTTCTGGCCGAGTTTCGGCCGTGGATGTAGGGTTTCACTTTGACCTCTTGTAGTGCTTAAACTTAAGGAAGGGCATTACTCCGCGCTCTTGATTACAAGGACTACAAGATATGGCGATGTTGTGGGGATTATAGTCCCCACCTTCACTTTGTGGTATAATGTGCTCCAATGTCATCTCTGCAAGAACTAAAGGTTTTTTGCAGAAGACGCACGGATACGTAGGTCGACCCGCCAAAAACCGCTTCTTAATCCTGCGTTTTATTGCTGAGTCCATTTGACTCCGGTTCGATAATCTGGACGGCCTTCTCGCCCCAGATGTACTTGCGTCCGCATGGTACATCGCTATGGCACATGCCGTGGCACTCTAGGGGCTTGGCCTCAGTATGGCAAGGCATGATAAGGAGCCACTTGCCGCACTTACAGTTTCCTCGGTAGATGTCGGTGATAGGGTTCATGTTATCCCGGCCAGGTGCAGTGACTGTTGAGGCGTAGACTTGCAATAAACTCGCCAGACGGTGCATTAAGGTCACCGGTAATAAACTCTCCGGGCCAGCTTGGCTTGTAATTCATTCCGATTCCACAAATAGCACAACCGCAGGAGACCTCCCAACGGTCTGCGCCATTGTCCGTGTAGTGGTGCGTCTGGATGTTCTCTAGCTGGACATGACCATAAGCTGAGAAGAGGCGGGTAGCCTCAGCAATTAGCTGCTCTTCCCAGATGTCGCTATCCCAGTCTTCGGCTTCCATTAGTCCTCACCCATTGCCGTTAGCAGGGCCTTGGCCTTGGGAGTGAGACGGTAGACAAGATATTCCTTGTCCCCGCCCCCATCAATATCCGGCCCCCAGCCCTGAAACCTAACATACCCCATCTTTACGAGCTTGTCAAACATTGCGAAACTGCCACCGAATCGTGGCCCAATACCACAATCAAATCGGCGTTCAAGGCTTAGGCCCCAGGCCAGATTGGATTGCATCGGTGGCGTGAGCTTGGCCCATTCAGCCGAATAGTCAGGCTGGTCTTCCTTGATACCGAAGACCTCGGGGTCAGAGTCCATGTTGAAGTCGTCGAGACCGCAGCCCATTATTCGGGCACGATATCGTATTCGCCTGTAACATGCTCAATCATGCACTTAAGAATGAATACGATTTCCGACTTACCTAGTTCCTTGTCCCGGAACTTGTAAAGGGCATCTACCATATTCTCGATGTGGAAAATTAGTGGGTCTTTCGGGAGCTTGTCCGTTGCGCTGTAAGCAATAAACAGCTTTTCGGCATCAAACTCTCGGCCCCATTCGTCGTAGGCGTAGCCGGTCTGCTTAGCCTCTTTGTACTCTTCTTCGGTGACATCGCAAAGCTCTTGTTCAAAGCCACCGGAGTAAGACTCCGTGTCCATCCAATACTGCCACTTCTTCTTGGCGTACTCGTACGGGGGCTGGGACAGCACCTCATAAACGGCATGGAGGGTGTCGATTTTAACTCCCGCTTCCTTGAGAAGGATTTCCACAAGGCCTCGGTGACAAAGGTCCCAGCGGGGCTTGGCATGTAGGGCCAGGGCTCTGATAACCTTGTCGATTTGCTTCTTAGTGGGCTTCTTCATAGGCTAACCTTCTTTACCCAGGCATCGAGCCCGGCCATGTCCCGGGCCTTAATCATGTCCCGAACCTCATACATTTCCTCGCGGGTACTATATACCACATTCGAGACCCGGTGCATAGGCTCATTCTTCATTTGTTGAATAAATGACAGCTCGTTGAAAATCACCTGATAACGCATGATTAAGTCAACGAGGGCATTTGAAGCTGGCCCATCACCTAAGGCCGTGACCAAGCTCCAGAGTCGGGCAATCTCTTCACTAGGAGCTGGAGTATAGGGGTTAAACTCTTTCACCACCCACCACCTTCCACGAGCTTGTAAACCTGTTCCTGCTTTGTGACCATGCCGCCATCTCCTAGGTTGGGTTTATGCCACATCGACATCCGGAAGAATAGGCGCCAGCCCCGGACTTTAGCGGGCATGACCCGGTGCAGACTCCTGGAGTCAAATTGATAAATAAACCCGTCCTGTGTATTCAGGGTGTAGGCGTTATCCGGGACCTTCTTATGGACCTGACCCCAGAGCGTGTGCTCGGAGGAAGGCTCATGGTCCAGGGTTACGTCCAGGGGCTCATTGAGAAACTGGCAATTGCTGACGCCACCCTCAACCGAGGACACGGTCGCGATAATGTGCTTGCCCACCTTAATGCGGTCAAGGTCGGGCTGAGAGAAGTACGTCTCCCGGAATTCACCATCACAGTGCCAGCCCGGGTAAGCTGGGTAGTCACCGGGGTAAAGTCGATGAACACGGACGTCGATATTGGGGTAGAGGCCCAGGGCAGTGGCCTCCTTAAAGTACCAGTCCCCCACCCGCTCCATGATTTGGTTGGCGATGGGGCCACAGTGCTTACGGACAAAGTCTGGGGTCGCGCTATAGACGCCCTGCTCCCGTTCAAGCTCAGGAATCGAGGCCACAGGAGACACCGCGCCCACGATAGAGACTTCGGGCTTGAAGAGGTAAGTCTTCACTTCTTGCCTCGGATAACATCCATGTAGCCCTCGGTCTGGTTCTTCCGACCGTCGGGCCACTCCTCGATGATTTTGACGGTAATGTGCCCATGACCCGTATCCGTGGCCTCAGCCCGAATGGTCTTCCCATTCATGATATCGTTCAGGTTTTGGTCAACCTTGGCCAGGAGCAGGTCACGATTCTCTCCAGCCCTGAGCGCGCACGTCTTACAGGTAATGTTTTTGCCGGGAACACTAGAAACAATGGGGTCAGCCCACTTTGCGTCCCGGCCACAGGCGGTCACCCTCATCGTGCCATTTGGGTCTACAAAGTGTACTTTCGGTTCTGGACGGGGCTTAGGCTCCTTAGCCTTACGTGCGGCCAGCGCCTCCCGAGCCAGCTCGAAGAGCCA
>Ga0209166_10003544_pt1 | contig 11218 bp, 9 predicted proteins | sample Coa_R1_3_FD_187151 | JGI IMG/M metagenome (GOLD analysis project Ga0209166, IMG submission 187151) | Surface soil microbial communities from Centralia Pennsylvania, which are recovering from an underground coalmine fire - Coalmine... | ecosystem: Environmental > Terrestrial > Soil > Unclassified... | reverse complement strand
GGCTGGAGGATCGCCGGTGGGGGTTTGGCTGGCTCGGGCTGGAGGATCGCCGGTGGGAGTTTGATTTGAAGGATCTCCGGAGAAGGAGGGCTGTTGACGGCGCACGGGCTCATCGATACGACGGAGATGTACCTTCGCACGGTCTTTGAACTGGAAGAGGAAGGTATCGTCCCGCTGCGTGCCCGCATTGCCGAACGGCTGTCGCAGAGTGGTCCCACGGTAAGCCAGACGGTCGCCAGGATGGAGCGCGACGGGCTGCTTGAGGTCGCGGGCGACCGGCAGCTTTCGCTCACGGCGGCCGGCCGGGGCCTGGCCACCCGGGTCATGCGCAAGCACCGGCTGGCCGAGTGCCTTCTGGTGAACGTCATCGGGCTGCCCTGGGAAGAGGTGCACATCGAGGCGTGCCGGTGGGAGCACGTCATCTCCGAAGAGGTGGAGCGCAGGCTGGTCGAGTTGCTCGACTATCCGGTGCGCTGCCCGCATGGCAACCTCATCCCCGGGCTGGATGAGCTTGGCCTGCCACCGGAAGCGGTTCAGCGGGCGCTGGCCACCGGGCCCGAGCCCGCCGAGGCGATGACAGATGCCGTAACGTCCCGGACTGAGCGGTTTACCGTCCGGCGGATAAGTGAGCAAGTCCAGAGCGATGCGGGTTTGATGCTTAAACTCAAGGACATCGGGATACAACCGGGACGCGAGGTTACTCTCGCGGCGAGCCACGACGGCGTGCGGGTGACATGTGAGGACTTCTCGGAGGGGCGCAGTACCGAGCTACCTCGCGACGTCGCCATGCACCTGTTTGTGGCTAGAAGGTAATCCGCCGATCATGCTTGCCCGCGACGGCTCACCATGCTCGTAAGCCTTCGGGTGACTTCGCCGCTGTCCGCAGCATCTGCCCGGGGGGACGGCCTCCCGGAACCACGCGGTGCAGTGGCTGGACCGCCATGGGCTGGCACGCTGTGCCTCTCTGCGCAAGGTGAGGTGATCTGCTGGCCATGACCGGCTGGAGGGACGCCGCTTTCCCGGCCTATCTGCCGGCGGACACCGTTCTCGATCAGGTCGAGACGGCGGTCGTCGTCGCTGACCGGCTCAACAACCTGCTCTATGCGAACGCCTTCGCGCAGAAGCTGTTCGGCGTGTCCGCGGATGCGCACCAGCTGGTCGGCCGCCCGGTGCTCTCGCTGGGGTTCGAGGTCGAGGATCTCAGCAAGGCCGTCGAGCTGGCCAGGCAGGTACTGCGCGGGCGGGCCTGGGAGGGGACCATCGCCAGCCGCCGAGCCGACGGAGCGCGGATCTTCGTCCGGGCGACCGCGGTCCCGCTGCGGCACCCGTCCGGCGCGATCGACGGCATCGTCATCTTCGCCAGGGAAGCCACCCGGCGCAACAGCGAGCGTGAGCAGGAGCGGATCGGGCTGCTCGAGCGCATCGGCGAGCGGCTGTCCGGGTCGCTGGAGCTCGGCGTCACCCTGCGGCACGTGGCCGACACGCTGGTGCCGCAGTTCGCCGACCACTGCTTCATCGACCTGATCCAGGGGGACAAGCTGATCCGCCGCACGTCCACGCACGCGCGGGGCTGGTCGCCCAAGCCGGGTACCTGGGCCGGGGTCGGCGAGCCGATCAGGTATCCGGAGGGACACTTCTGCCAGCAGGCCATGGCCAGGTTCGAGACGGTCCTGGTCGCCGACATGGCCGAGGAACGCTTCCCGGCGCCGAGCCGGACGAGCAAGGAGATCTGCGACGAGGTCGGCCTGACCTCTGTCGTGGCCGCGCCGCTGCTGGCCCGCGGCGAGCTGCTCGGCGTGATGAGCCTGGCGCTGTCCAGGCTGACCGAGCGGGAAGAACAGCAGTACGACGCCTACGACCGGGACTTCCTCAGCGCCATCGCCAGCCGGGTCGCGGTCGCCATCGACAACTCGATGCTGTTCGAGGAGGAGCGCCGCACCGCGCTGGCCTTCCAGAAGAGCCTGCTCCCGCAGAGCCTGCCCGAAGTCGACGGGCTCAAGGTCGCGTGCAGGTACGTGCCGGCCAAACCGCTGGAGATACACGGGCAGGGCATCCAGACCCAGGTCGGCGGCGACTGGTACGACATCATCCAGCTATCCGCCGGGCGGGTCGGCATCGTGATCGGCGACGTCGAGGGCCGGGGTGCCAGGGCCGCCGCGATCATGGGGCAACTGCGGGCCGCGCTGCGCGCCTTCGCCCAGGACGACAAGCCACCGGCCGAGATCCTGCGCAAGCTGGACGAGTGGGTCCGCACGCTCGGGCCCGCGCAACCGGGACTGCGGGATGAGTTCAAGGATCCGCCGATCGTGAGCTGCACCTGCCTGGTGTATGACCCGTGGTCGCGCGAGCTGCTGTATGCGAACGCCGGCCACGATGCGCCGCTGCTGATCGTGGACGGCAAGGTGGGCATGATGGAGATCGCCCACGGCGTACTGCTCGGCGTGCGCAGCCCGGGTATCGCCGGGGTACCGACCTTCCGCGAGGAATCGATGGTGCTGCCGCCCGGTTCCACGCTGGTCTTCTATACCGACGGGCTGACCGACCGGCGCACCCGCATGGACGGTCTTGGCCACTACACCGAGGCTGAAGCGCTGGAGATGCTCCGCACCTCGGTCAGCCGGGTGGCGGGCAACGACGTCGAGGCCATCGCCCAGGCCGCCGAGGAAGCCGTCCCCGGGGAGATCGACGACGACATGGCCATCGTGGTGGTCCAGTCCAGCCCGGTGGACCTGGCGACCTGGGAGGTGTCCTTCCCGGCCGAGCCGATCAGGGTTTCCGAGGCGCGCAATTCGGCGCAGGTCACGCTGGCCCACTGGGGGGTGGACCCGGAACAGTCCAAGCTGGCCTGCCTGCTGGTCTCGGAGGTGGTCACCAACGCCGTGCTGCACGCGGCACCCGCGCCGAGCCCGCGCCGTGAGTTCGCCTTCGAGACGGCCGGTGGAGCACCCGGCTCCGCAATGCTGGTCGAGTCCTGGGAAGACCGGCTGGATGAAATCCTGCGGCCGGCCGAGAAGGAACTCACCCTGCGGCTGCGCCGCGGCGCGTCATCGATCTGGGTCGAGGTGTTCGACCCGGACCTGCGGCTGCCCCGGATCCGCAGCGCCGGCGAGACCGACGAGGGCGGCCGCGGGCTGTACCTGGTGGATCAGCTGGCGACCCGGTGGGGGTCCAGGCCGACCAGAGACGGCAAGGCGGTCTGGTTCGAGATCCCGGTCACCGGCGCGGTGAAACCCCAGTAGTTACGTGTGGTACGTGTGGGCGTTCGCCCAGACCGTCAGGATGATCAGCACGATCGCGGCAAAGGCGATCACATAGTGCTTGGTGGTCATGCCGACGCCCATGCGGCGGCGTATTTTGGTGAACAGCCACGTGCCGAACACACCTATCACTGCCAGCAGGATCAGCCCGCTGCTCACTCAGTCCTCCACGCTGTGTTCGCCTACGGCCTCGCAACCACAGTACGCCCGGCCGTGGAGTGCATCCAGCACCGGGCAGTGGCGGTTAGCGTGGTGCGCGCTACCCTTTAGGAGTAAACCGAACGCCGCTCGGTTTTACGACTGGGCTTCATTGGCCGGAAACATGCCCGCCGGCCGGTCAGACGGCGACCGGCCGGCGGAAGAGCAACGGAGGGCGTTGTGGCAGAGGCGTACATCGTCGGGGCGGTCCGTACCGCCGTTGGGAAGAAGAACGGCGGCCTGTCCGCAGTGAACCCGGTGGACATGGCCGCACACGTGCTGAACGAACTGGTCAGCCGGACCGGGATCGACCCGGCCGCGGTGGACGACGTGGTTATGGGCTGCGTCTCGCAGATCGGCCCGCAGACGCTCGACATCGCCCGCCAGGCGTGGCTGTCGGCCGGGCTGCCGGAGCAGGTTCCCGGCGTGACCGTGGACCGGCAGTGTGGTTCCTCGCAGCAGGCGGTCCACTTCGCCGCGCAGGGCGTGCTGTCCGGCACCCAGGACCTGGTCGTCGCGGCCGGCGTGGAGAGCATGAGCATGGTCCCGATGGGCTCGTCGGTGGCGCTTCCGATGGGGATGGCCCTGCCGTTCGGTGAGGGCTGGAAGAAGCGCTACGGCGACCAGGAGATCTCGCAGTTCCGCGGCGCCCAGCTCATGTGCGAGAAGTGGGGGATCACCCGCGACCAGCTCGAAGACTTCGCGCTGGAGAGCCACCGGCGGGCCGTTCAGGCGATCGACGAGGGCAGGTTCACCAGCCAGATCACCGAGCTGGCCGGGGTGACCACCGACGAGGGACCGCGCCGGGACACCTCCAAGGAGAAGATGGCCAACCTGGACCCGATCCGGGAGGGCTGGGCGCTCACCGCGGCCACCGCGTCGCAGATCTCCGACGGCTCGGCCGCCCTGCTGATCGCCTCGGAGGAAGCCGTGCACCGGCACGGGCTGACCCCGAGGGCGCGGATCCACACGCTGGCGGTGACCGGCGCCGACCCGGTGTTCATGCTGACCGGCCCGATCCCGGCGACCAAGCAGGCGCTCACCAAGGCCAAGCTGGACGTCGATGACATCGACGTCTTCGAGGTCAACGAGGCCTTCGCCCCGGTGCTGCTGGCCTGGTCCACCGACACCGGCGCATCGCTGGAGAAGACCAACCCGAACGGTGGCGCCATCGCCCTCGGGCACCCGCTCGGTGCCACCGGAGCGATCCTGATGACCAAGCTCGTGCACGAGCTGGAACGCACCGGTGGCCGCTACGGCCTGCAGACCATGTGCGAGGGCGGCGGCCAGGCCAACGCCACGATCATCGAGCGGGTGGGCTGACCCACTTCCCGCAGGCTGCACGCCCTTCCGGTGAGCACTGCCGGCCGGCGCCACCAGGTGCCGGCCGGCAGCGTCCGTGTGGCATAAAAGATCTTGGAAATTCTTGGGCTAGAGGAAATATGCAAGCGAAGTTGGAGGTTACCTCCATCAGAAGATACGAGAAACCTGGGTTCACACCGTGAGGGCCCAGTAGTGTCACATGGAGGTGAGCTTCAGTGCTCTTGACGTCCTTCGACCCCTTTATGCAGGAGTTCGACAGGCTGACCCAGCAGGCCTTCGGCTGGTCCAACTGGTCCAACTCGGCCAGGGCCGCGCTGCCGGTGGATGGCATCCGCCGCGAGGGCGACGTTGTGTTCAAGTTTGACCTGCCCGGCGTCAAGCTGGACGACATCGATGTCAGCGTCGACAATGGCGTGCTGACCGTCAGCGCCAAGCGGGACGAGGAGAAGGCTGACGCAGAGCGCCACATCATCCGCGAGCGGGTGACCGGCAGCCTGTACCGCAGGATCTACCTGGGTGACGCCTACGACACCGACAAGGTCGAGGCCGGCTACGAGAACGGCGTGCTGACCGTGCGAGTGCCGGTGGCCGAGCGGGCCAAGGCCCGCAAGGTGGAGATCAGCAGCGACTCCAAGAAGATGATCGCCGCCTGACCAGGCGTACCCAAAGACCCATTCAAACGGAGGGTTCTTCCCAGGCTGTCGCAGGGCAGAACCAAGGTTCATGATCGCCTTGATGATTTTGAACGGGTCTTCCAACCGGGTCCGGATGGCGCCGCCGTCCGGACCCGGTTAGTTTCGGGAGCAACCTGGCGTCATTCGAACCCGGCTCGCGAGGGCAGGCCCGCAGGGTCTGCGCGAGCGATCGGGCCAAGGTGACGGCGACGGTCAGCTTGGCAGAGCCGCTTAGCCGGTCTTTGAATGACGCGACTTGAGGGAACACAGTGTCACGGCTGCCCATAGATGACGAGAACCTGCCGCTGTACACGGTCGGGCAGGTCGCTGCCACACTCGAGGTGCAGCACGCGTTCTTGCGGCGGCTGGACGAGTTCGGCGTGGTCACACCGTCGAGGTCGGCCGGGGGGCAACGGCGCTACACCCGGCACGAGGTTACGGTCGTCGCCTACGTTCTGCGGCTGGTCGAGGACGGGATGACGCTCGCCGGCATCCGGCGGGTGCTGGATCTCGAACGGCGGGTACGCGAGCTGGAGGACGAGCGGGACGAGCTGCGGGCCGCGGTCGCCGAGCGGGACGCGCGGCTGGCCCGGCTCCGGGCCGGCGGCAGCGAGCGGGCCTGAGGTTTCGCGGCGGTCCCGCTGGGTTTACGTGACCTGGCGGGACAGCCGCAGGACGTGGCTTTTGAAGTCTCAGCCGCGATTGTGAGCGGTTAGCTGCGGCATTGGCGGCATCGTAAACTTTTACCTGATCCTTAGCCGGGCTGGCGGTGCACGTTCTCGTGCGCGGAGGGGCCCGGGTCGGCGGGCGCGATCCAGGGACCGGGAGTCGATGGGTCGACGATGCCTTCCTCCAGCCAGGCGTACTGGTCGTTGAGGACCCGGCCGGCCAGCTTGACGTCGAGTGAGTCGGTATTGCGCCAGAGGCCCTGCAGGAGCGCGTCGGTGCGCAGCCGGGACTGGCGGCAGAAGGCGTCGGCGAGCTCGATGGCGTTCGCGGCGCGGGGTGTGCCGTCGGCCGCGTCCATCTGGGCGCGGACGCAGACGGCGCTCATCGCGAACAGTTCGGCGCCGATGTCCACGATCCGGCCCAGGAAACCCTGCTTGCGTTCCAGCTTGCCCTGCCAGCGGGCCATCGCGTAGAACGTCTCGCGGGCCAGCTTGCGGGAGGTCCGCTCGACGTAGCGAACATGCGCCGCGAGCGGGCCGAACTCGGAGTAGGCGGTCGGCACCGAGCCCTGGCCGGCCACCAGCGTGGGCAGCCACTTGGCGTAGAAACCGCCGGCCTTCATGGCCGCGCGGGCCTTGCCGGCAGCGGATCCGGGCTCGATCAGCTCACCGGCCGCGGACAGGTGCGCGTCCACCGCCTCCCGGGCGATGAAGAGCTGCATGATCTCGGACGATCCCTCGAAGATCCGGTTGATCCGCATGTCGCGGAGGGCCTGCTCGGCGGGCACGCCGCGCTCGCCCCGGGCGGCCAGCGACGCGGCCGTTTCGTAGCCCCGGCCGCCGCGGATCTGGACCAGTTCGTCGGCGACCCGGTAGCCCATCTCCGAGCAGAACAGCTTGGCGATGGCCGCTTCGAGCCGGATATCGTTCCGGTTGTCGTCGGCCATCTGGCTGGTCAGCTCGACCATCGCCTCCAGCGCGTAGGTTGTCGCGGCAATGAATGCGATCTTCTTCGCGATCGCCTCGTGCTCACCGACCGGACGTCCCCACTGGACGCGTTCCTTGGACCATTCCCTGGCGATCTTGAGCGACCACTTCGCGGCGGCGGCGCAGCTTGCCGGAAGGGACAGGCGGCCGGTGTTCAAGGTGGTGAGTGCGATCTTGAGACCCTGGCCCTCCTTGCCGATCAGGTTCTCGGCGGGGACCCTTACCTGGTGGAACCGGGTGACACCGTTCTCGATGCCGCGCAGTCCCATGAAAGCGTTGCGGTGCTCGACGGTCACGCCGTCGGCGGTACCCTCGACCACGAACGCGGTGATGCCGCCCCGGTGGCCTTCGCTCTTCGGCACCCTGGCCATCACGATCAGCAGGCCGGCGATGACGCCGTTGGTGGTCCACAGCTTGACGCCGTCGAGAATGTACTCCTTACCGTCCTCGGTCGGGACGGCGCTGGTGCGCAGCCGGGCCGGGTCGGATCCGACGTCCGGTTCGGTGAGCAGGAATGCGCTCACCTCCCCCCGCGCGCATCGTGGCAGGAAGGCCTTCTTCTGCTGCTCTGTGCCGAAGAGCTTGACCGGCTGCGGGACGCCGATGGACTGGTGCGCCGACAGCAGCGCGCCGATCGCCGGTGACGCCGACCCGGCGATGATCAGGGCGCGGTTGTAGTAAAGCTGGGATAGGCCGAGGCCGCCGTACTCCGGGGCGATCTTCATGCCGAACGCGCCGAGCGCGGCCAGCCCCTTGATCGTCTCATCCGGGATCCGTGCGTCGCGCTCGATGCGTGCGCTGTCAATATGGTTCTGCGCGAACTCGGTCATCTTGGCGCAGAACTCTTCGCCGCGCTCGCGGGCCTCGTCGGTAGGCTTCGGATGCGGGCTGATCAGGCCGAGCTGAAGATCGCCCAGGAAGAGTTGCTTGCCGAAACTAGGCTGGCGCCACGTGGTCTCCCTGGCTTCCTCGGCCACCTTCCTCGCCTGGCGCTCATCGACGTGTGTCATAGGTGGCCCTCCCTGGCCCGGTACGTTCCGATGCCTAAGTTACTTCCCGGTTGTACCCGGCGGTAACAGAACGCTAAGCCACAATCCGCCGCGTCGGCTAGATTTTGGAGCGGTAGAAATTGAGGTACGACCTCGATGGGGTGGGGCCGCGCTGGTCCTGGTACCGCGAGCCGTAAACATTGGAGCCATACGCATGCTCCGCTGGTGAGCTGCACCGGAACAGGCACAACTGACCGATCTTCATCCCTGGCCAGAGCTTGATCGGCAACGTGGCGACGTTGGACAGTTCGAGGGTCACATGCCCGGAGAAGCCGGGATCGATCCATCCTGCGGTGGAGTGCGTGAGCAGGCCAAGTCGGCCGAGGCTCGAGTTGTGCGTGGGGATGAACGTCGGCCCTGCCAGGAAGAGGCCGGTGGGATTACTGACCTGGATGCATCTGACCGGCCGGGACTCGATCTCACGGACGTCGACGATGGCCCGGAAAGCATGGAAGTTTCCCTGCCGCTTGATCCTCGCTACCTTGCGCTGCAGGCGGAATACGGGGAAGTGCGGCGTGAACTTCACCTGATACCCGGGTGCGCACTCCACCCCGTACAGTGTTACTCGCTTCTTGCGCTTCACCGGCCGCAAGCCGAGGCTGGCCGCCAGGCTGATCACCGCGTCGGCGAGGTGCTCTTTGGTATTAATGAACTCGCAGCGCCCGATGTCGTCGATGTAGCCGTCGGAGTCCATGAGACCCTGGAGCAGGCTGAGTCGCTGGTCCGGGGCGGCACGAAGGTACATCTCCGGGACATACTTGTTTCCGGCCAGAGCCATTGCGTTGAGTTCGCTGGACAGCGATCCGTCTACGGCGAACTGGCCGGTTCCCGGGTCCCTGAGCCTGCCAACGTGGCGCCGTGACAACCCGCCGATCCGGAAAGCTCGCGGTGAGCTTGACTTCCAGACGGCATAGCCAGCGTTCGCGATCTCATCCAGGATCTGCTCGTCGCCTCGGCCTACCGTAACTTCTGCCTTCGTGGACGTGCCATCTCCAAGCCAGACGCCGAGGACGTACGGGTCGATGGGAAGATCCTGGCGCTCGAATTGGGCAAGCCCGGCAAGCGGAACATGATGATTCCACTCGCCGCCGGCCCGCAGCGTCCGGGCAATCTCGCCGGTGGCCCGGACTGAGCCCGGCTTGCCGTGCTTCCGCTCGGACTTGCTGGTGGTAAGCCAGCGATGGGCAACGTCGGCAGCAATGACTTGGCCGTCGGAGAACACCACCTCGCGGCAGGGCCGGTTCCACATGACTGGCGTCGCGGCCACGACGGTGGTCGGCTGTCCGAACTCGTCGAACACCCGGTCGCCCACGTCCAGCTCACCCATCACCCGCCATCCACCGGGGGTGGGGATAGGAGTATCGATGGCCAGCGCCTTGCCTTCCAGCCGGCCGGCAATATCGTCTGGCAGCGAGACGACCTCGTACGTCGAGCCGAGGACGAACTCATTCGGGTGCAGGACGAAGGGTTCCTCACCCTTGGTCTCGACGAGCCGGGTCAGGTCGGCCTGCTCGACCGCCGGATCGATGTGCGGGTACCTGTGGTTCTCAAAGACCCGGAAGTAGCGGTCGATCCTGACGTCGATGCTCGCTGGCTGCACGAGTCCGGCATCATAGGGGTCGAGCTTCACCCGGCCAGACTCGATCTCGGCTTTGATGTCACGGTCAGAGAGGAGCACGCTCGCAACCTACCGGTTCCGGTACGATGTCGTGGCGAACACAGCATCGCGGAGACGGTCGCTGGCCGTCCGGGTGATGCGGTGCGCGCATGCGGGTGTAGTTCAATGGCAGAACATCAGCTTCCCAAGCTGATAGTGCGGGTTCGATTCCCGTCACCCGCTCTCATGCAAAGGCCCAGGTAGGGAGAGTTCCCGGCCTGGGTCTTGATCGTTTCTATACAGTTGTTGGTCTTCTGTGCCCCTGGTCGTCGTAGCCCGGCGCTGTAGGATCTACGGCAGGAGGGAGCCGACATGGCTGTGCAGCCGCATGACTTCGTACCTGAAGCGGCACCGGATCCTGCCAAGAGCCTCCGCGCTATCCGGGCGGCCCTGGTAGTGCGTCAGGACCGCGAGGCGTTCGATGCTGGGCTGAAGGCCGTTCTGGACGAAGTCAGGGTGAACCTCGATCTCGCTGCTTTGAATAACTTCGTGCATCGCTGGTGGATATCAGCATGCGACTCGGCGCAGGATCCGGAGGGCCGTCGTCGCATGCACATTCGAGCTGACCAGATCCTCGCTGGCGAGCCGACGCTGCAAGCAAGACCGTGGCGCGAGATCCTTGCCGAGCGTGAGAGCGGCCGGTAGGTGTACCGGCTCGCCCTGGAACCAATCGCTGAAGACCAGATTAAGGGGATTCCTCAAGAAGCTCTCCGTCCGTTGGCTGAGCTATTTACCCTTGCTGGAGACTGCGCCTTGGAGCGGGGAGCCGTTCAACTCCGCTAACCCGCGAAGCAACATGCTCACGCATGCGTTCGGCGAACTGGGTCTTGCTACCTACCTCGTTCTGGAAGAACGGCGCGAGGTGTATCTGCTCCGGATCGAATGGGCCTGAGCCATCTTGGACGTAAAGTTCTACGAGTTGTTGGAGGACTTCGCTGACGCTCAGGTGGCTCGCGAGGCCCTTGCAGAGGTCGCGGCAGGAGCCCGGCCGGTTCCTGCCGAGCAGGTCTGGGCGGAGCTGGGCTTCGGGCCATTAACGTGCCATTAGCCTCGGTGAACGGGGGTCAGTCACGGTCACTCGCGGGCAAGCAGACGTGCAGGTCAACAGGCAGAACAGGGCGGTTCCGTGCTATTCCCAAGCTGATAGTGCGAGTTCGATTCCCGTCACCCGCTCTCATGCAAAGGCCCAGGTCAGGATATGTTTCCCGGTCATGGGCCTTGTTGTCTGCTGACGGTTGTTGATCTTCCGTGCCATTAGCGTGCCATTAGCCTGCGGGCAGCAGGACCCCGGCCAGTCCGTCTCCGTCGTCTTCGCCGCGATGCTCGGCTTGGACGTGAGCGTCGATCGCGTTTGTGATCTTCTTGTCCGCGCCGCGTGCCTCGTGCTGGTAGACCATGGCTGCGC
>Ga0209166_10003541_pt1 | contig 11220 bp, 8 predicted proteins | sample Coa_R1_3_FD_187151 | JGI IMG/M metagenome (GOLD analysis project Ga0209166, IMG submission 187151) | Surface soil microbial communities from Centralia Pennsylvania, which are recovering from an underground coalmine fire - Coalmine... | ecosystem: Environmental > Terrestrial > Soil > Unclassified... | reverse complement strand
GGCCAGCGGTGCCACGCTCGACGACTTCCTCGGGGCCGAGGGCTGCAACGAGATCCTGAACGAGACCAGGCCTGACATCGTCAGGTCGATACACGACCGTTATCTGGCCGTGGGCGTGGACTGTGTTACCACCAACTCGTTCGGAGCCAACCTGGCCAACCTGGGCGAGTACGGGCTCACCGCCAGGATCGGGGAGCTGTCCGAGGCATCGGCCCGGATCGCCAGGCAGGCGGCGGACCAGTGGTCCACGGCCGGTCAGTCACGCTGGGTGCTGGGGTCGGTCGGGCCGGGGACCAAACTGCCGACGCTGGGGCATGTGGCGTTCGCCGAGCTTCGCGACGCTTACCAGGAGAACGCGGCCGGGCTGCTGCGTGGGGGCGTGGACGCCATCATCGTGGAGACCTGCCAGGACCTGCTGCAGGCGAAGGCGGCCATCATCGGGGCCAGGCGGGCCATCGCGGATACGGCTGGCCGGGTGCCGCTGATCGTGCATGTGACGATCGAGACCACCGGGGCGATGCTGCTCGGCAGCGAGATCGGCGCCGCGCTGACGGCGCTGGAGCCGCTCGGAGTGGACGCGATCGGGCTGAACTGTGCCACCGGGCCGGGCGAGATGAGCGAGCACCTGCGCTACCTGGCCAGGCACTCGAAGGCTCTGCTGTCCTGCATGCCGAACGCCGGGCTGCCGGAGCTGACCCCGAACGGGGCGCGGTATCCGCTGACGCCGGACGAGCTGGCGGATGCCCATGACGGGTTCACCCGTGAGTTCGGGCTCAGCCTGGTGGGCGGGTGCTGCGGCACGACGCCGGAACATATGGCCGCCGTGGTGGAGCGGGTGCGCGGCCGGGCGGTGACCAAGCGGCGGCCCAGGGCCGAGCCCGGGGTGGCCTCGCTGTACCAGCACGTGCCGTTCCGGCAGGACACCGCGTTCCTGGCGATCGGGGAGCGGACCAATGCCAACGGTTCCAAGGCATTCCGCGAGGCGATGGCGGCCGGCCGGTACGACGACTGCGTGGAGATCGCCCGGCAGCAGACCAGGGACGGGGCGCACCTGCTCGACCTGTGCGTGGACTACGTCGGCCGGGACGGCGTCGCGGACATGAAGGAGCTGGCCGGGCGGCTGGCGACCGCGGCGACTCTGCCGCTGGTGCTCGACTCGACCGAGCATGAGGTGCTGGCGGCCGGCCTGGAGCTGCTCGGCGGCCGGGCGGTGGTCAACTCGGTCAACTACGAGGACGGCGACGGCCCGGATTCCCGGATCGCCAGGGTGATGCCGCTGGTCAAGGAGCACGGTGCCGCCGTCATCGCGCTCACCATCGACGAGCAGGGCCAGGCGCGCACCGCCGAATGGAAGGTGAACGTCGCCACCCGGCTGATCGAGGACCTGACCGGCAACTGGGGGATGCGGGTCAGCGACATCATCGTGGACTGCCTCACGTTCCCGATCGCGACCGGGCAGGAGGAGACCCGCCGGGACGCGATCGCCACCATCGAGGCGATCCGCGAGGTGAAGCGCCGTTATCCGGACGTGCAGACCACGCTGGGCGTGTCCAACGTCTCGTTCGGCCTGAACCCGGCGGCCAGGGCCGTGCTCAACTCGGTCTTCCTGGACGAGTGCGTGCGGGCCGGGCTGGACTCCGCGATCGTGCACGCAGCCCGGATCATGCCGATCGCCCGGATCCCCGACGAGCAGTTGCAGGCCGCGCTTGACCTGATCTACGACCGGCGGCGGGAGGATTACGACCCGCTGGCCCGGCTCCTTGAGCTGTTCGAGGGGGTGGACGCGGCCGCGGTCCGGGCGGGCCGGGCGGCGGAGCTGGCGGGCCTGCCGCTGTGGGAGCGGCTGAAGCGGCGGATCATCGATGGCGAGCGGGCCGGCCTGGAGGCCGATCTGGACGAGGCGCTGACCCAGCGGCCAGCCCTGGAGATCGTCAACGACGTGCTGCTGGACGGCATGAAGACGGTCGGCGAGCGGTTCGCCTCGGGGCAGATGCAGCTGCCGTTCGTGCTGCAGTCCGCCGAGGTGATGAAGTCCTCGGTCGGCTACCTCGAGCCGCACATGGAGCGCACCGGTGAGGCCGGGCGCGGCACCATCGTGCTGGCTACGGTGCGCGGCGACGTGCACGACATCGGCAAGAACCTGGTCGACATCATCCTGTCCAACAACGGCTACGACGTGGTGAACATCGGGATCAAGCAGCCGATCTCGGCGATCGTGGCCGCCGCCGAGGAAAACGATGCGGACGTGATCGGCATGTCCGGGCTGCTGGTCAAGTCGACGGTCGTGATGCGGGACAACCTGGCCGAGCTGAACTCACGCAAGCTGGCTCAGCGCTGGCCGGTGCTGCTCGGTGGCGCGGCGCTCACCCGCTCCTACGTGGAGCAGGATCTGGCCACGCTGTTCGACGGCGAGGTGCGGTACGCCAGGGACGCGTTCGAGGGACTCCGGCTGATGGACGCCTGCATGGCGGTGAAGCGCGGCGAGACCGGCGCGTCACTGCCACCACTGCGCGAGCGCCGGGTAGCCGCCAGGCCCGCCAGCGCCCGGCTGCAGGTCACGCCCCCGGAGGATATGCCGCTGCGTTCGGACGTAAGAACAGACAACCCGATACCGGCGCCGCCCTTCTGGGGCGACCGGATCATCAAGGGAATACCACTCGCGGACTATGCCGCCTACCTCGATGAACGGGCCACGTTCATGGGCCAGTGGGGGCTGAAGAGCTCCCGCGGCGCCGGCCCGGCCTACGATGAGCTCGTCGAGTCGGAAGGGCGGCCGCGGCTGCGGATGTGGCTGGAGCGGTTGCGGACCGAGGCGATGATCGAGGCGGCCGTGGTCTACGGCTACTTCCCCTGCGTGAGCGAAGGCAACGACCTGGTCATCCTGGACGGCTCCGGGGCCGCGCGGGAGCGGTTCTCGTTCCCACGGCAGCGCCGGGACAGGCACCTGTGCCTGGCCGACTTCTTCCGGCCGCGGGAGAGCGGGGAGACCGATGTGGTCGCCTTCCAGCTGGTCACCGTCGGGACCAAGATCAGCGAGGCGGCCGCCGAGCTGTTCGCGAAGAACTCCTACCGCGACTACGTCGAGCTGCACGGACTGTCGGTACAGCTCACCGAGGCACTGGCCGAGTTCTGGCACACCCGGATCAGGTCCGAGCTGGGCTTCGGCGAAGATGACCCGGAGAACCTGGAAGACTTCTTCCGGCTCGGCTACCGCGGCGCACGGTTCTCCTTCGGCTACGCCGCCTGCCCGAACCTGGAGGACCGGGCCAAGATCGTGCGGCTGCTCGCCCCGGAGCGGATCGGGGTAGAACTGTCCGAGGAATTCCAGCTCACCCCGGAGCAGGCCACCGATGCGCTGGTCGCTCACCATCCCGAGGCGAAGTACTTCAGCATCTGATGACCGAACAATATTCAAAACACGTTAGTGATCTTCCCCTCAGGGTTCTGACCAGCCATAACTTTTACACGACAGGCCGTTTTGAATAATGTTTCTTCAAGCCGTCCTGTTCGACATGGATGGGCTGCTCGTCGACACCGAGCCGCTCTGGTTCGAAGTGGAAACCGCGGTGATGGCCAGGCTGGGGGGACACTGGTCACACGAAGACCAGGGCAAGCTCGTCGGCGGGTCGCTCCAGGCCACCCTCGACTACCTGATCGGCAAGGCCACCCACCCGATCCCGCGCGAGACGCTGGCCCGCTGGATGCTGGACGGCATGATCGCCAGGCTGCGCGGTTCGGCGGTGACCCCGCGCCCTGGCGCCGTCGAACTGCTCGCCGAGGTGAAGGCGGCCGGCGTGCCGTACGCGCTTGTCACCTCGTCCGAGCGGCTGATCATGGAAGCCGTCTTCGAGGCCACCGGCCTGAGCTTCCCGGTCACCGTGTGCGCCGAAGATGTCACCCGGATCAAGCCCGACCCCGAGCCCTACCTCCTTGGCACCAAACTGCTGGCCGCCGACCCCGGCTGCTCCATAGTCCTGGAAGACTCCCCGAACGGTGTCGCCTCCGCCGAAGCCGCCGGCTGCCGCGTCGTCGCCGTCCCCAACGTCGTCCCGGTCCCGGCGGCACCCGGCCGGGTCGTGGTGCCTTCCCTGGCAGACCTGAGCCTTGCCCGGCTACGCGCGATAGTGGCCGAAGCCGGTTGAATCGTTCTAACGGGCTCATAGCACCAAGCAAGCTCGACGCCGGCGGGCAGCCACCCCAAATTTTCACGCCCGCAGCACGTCCCCGCAGGGGGACACCGGGAACTAATTAATGCCGCGGCTGCGGAGGATCTTTTCTACTTCGCTGAAGTCGTCGTCATCGGGGAGGGCTGGCTGCTTGGGCTGGCGGGGAGCGATGGCTTTCTTGTTGTCTGCGGGGGCGGCTGCCTTGGATCGGCGTGGTAGCGGTGCTTGGCTGTCCGGCTTGCTGGGGAGGTCGGCCTTGGCTGAGCGGCGGAGCATCCCGGTGACGACGAACAGGACGAAGGCGAGGCCGGCGACGGCCACTCCGGCCCACTTCTCCGGGGAGAAGAGGAACGACGTGGCGAAGCCGGTGATGGCCGAGGCCATCTCCCAGATCATTTTGATCGACCCGGTCAGGTAGGCGGCCAGCGGGAGCAGCGACCAGGCCACCCCGCGCAGGCCGGCCCGCACACCCCGGCGGCGGAACAGGAAGTAGCTGGCGACCAGGCCGAGCCCGGTGAGCCCGCCGGCCAGTGGCAGCCAGGCGAACTGGTTGTACGTCGACATGCTGAGCCCGCTGGCCAGCGGGTGCGAGACGAATTGACCATATGTCGACATAACGCAGCCCCTCGTCCGTGTCGTCTCTTGCTCTTATGGTCGCACACGCTCAATAGTGCCTTTCTCACGCGTTTTCCCGGACGAACGCGCGGGAGGCCAGCCAGAGGCAGACGGCGGCCATGCCCACGGCGACCGCGATGCCCTCGACCATGATGGTGTTGAAGTAGTGCCGGTCGAACGCTTCCCGCATCGCGTCGATGATGTAGCGGAACGGGGTTGCCCGGGCGATGCCCTGCAGCCAGCCGGGCCCGAGGGTCATCGGCAGCATGATCCCCGACAGCAGCATCAGCGGTACCACCACCATGTTGAGCGCGGGGGCCAGGATGTCCTCGCTCTTGGTGAGCAGGCCCACCGTGTAGGAGATCGAGGCCAGGCTGACGGCGCATACCGCGATGAAGCCGAGGCCGATGATGACCCCGGTGACCGGGGGCCGCATCCCGAACGCGACACCGGCCAGCACCAGCACAATGCCCTGGATGAGCAGGGTGAGCACGTCGCGCAGCACCCGGCCGGCCAGGATGGCCAGCCGGGTCACCGGAGTGACCCGGAAGCGCTCGATGACGCCGTAGCGCCAGTCGGCGATGATGCTGAAGCCAACGAACGCGGCGCCGAACAGGCCGAGCTGGATGAGCAGGCCGGGGACGAAGAACTGGTAGGAGTTGCCGCCGGGGAAGCCTGGCAGGTGGTGGCCGGTCATATTGCTGAGCAGCGGGCCGAAGAAGGCCAGGTACAGGATGGGCTGGACCAGGCCGATGATGATCCAGGCCGGCATGCGCAGCGACAGCCTGACCTGCCGCTTGAAGATCAGCAGCGTGTCGTGAAAGAAAGCCATGTCGTCTCTCCTGTGAAGTTGCCCTGGCGCGGTCAGTGGCCAGCCGCGACCGGCTGCGCTGGCTCCGGCGCGTCCTCGCGGAGCGAACGGCCGGTCAGGGTGAGGAACACGTCGTCGAGGGACGGCCGGGCCAGCCGGATCGACTGCAACCGGATTCCCTGGCTGTCGAGCGTGCGCAGCATGCCGGGCAGCGCTTCCTCGCCGTGCTCCACGGTGAGCCGGAGCGAGTCACCGTCCACCGAGGACTCCCGCACGCCGGGCTCGACGGCCAGCAGCGCCCCGGCGGCGGCTGGGTCGCCGCTCACGCTGAGGGTGATCACGTCGCCGGAGATGCGGCGCTTGAGCTCCTCGGGGGCCCCGGTGGCGATGATCTCGCCGTTGTCGATGACCAGGATCCGGTCGCAGAGCGCGTCCGCCTCTTCCAGGTAGTGCGTGGTGAGGAAGACCGTGGTGCCCAGTTCCCCGCGCAGCCCGCGGATGTGGTCCCACAGGTGGCTACGGCTCTGCGGGTCCAGGCCGGTGCTCGGCTCGTCGAGGAAGACCAGGCGCGGCGAGTGCACGAGACCGAGCGCGATGTCCAGACGGCGGCGCTGGCCGCCGGACAGCGTCTTCACCAGCCTGTCGTCCAGACCGGTCAGTTCGAGCTGCTTGATGAGCAGCTCGCGGCGGCGGGCCGCCTCGGCCGGGTCGAGGCGGTACAGCTCGGCCTGGATCCCCAGTTCCTCCCGGACCAGGCAGTTCGGGTCGGTGCCACCCTGGGTCGCGCCCATGGCCTGGGCCACGTAGCCGATCCTGCGCCGCACCGTGGCCGGATCCTTCAGCAGGTCGGCACCGGCCACGGTTGCCGTCCCCGCGGTCGGCCGCAGCAGCGTGGTCAGCATGCGCAGGGTGGTGGTCTTGCCGGCTCCGTTCGGCCCGAGAAAGCCGACGATCTCGCCGTCGGTCACGGTGAGATCGACGCCGCGGACCGCCTCCACCGTGCGGCCGCGGCTCTTGAAGGTGCGGCTGAGTCCCCGCGCCTCAATGATGGCCATGCTGGATTCCCTTCTGCTCCCCGCGTCCGGGCAGCCGCCACTTGCCGGGCCACCCCGGCACATGCCTGGCTGATACCTGGATGCCTAGTGCTTGTGCCGCTCGCAATCTTGCGCCGGTAGTTCGGCGAGTGTCTTGGCGAACTCGTCGTGCCAGCACACCTCGGTTTCGATGTGCATGACGCCACGGCGCATCACGGCGGCCTGCACCGGGCCGATGTAGCCCTTGGCCAGCAGCCGCTGTGCCTCGGCGGCCAGGTGCTCGGCGGCGATCGCCATCTGCTCCCGGCGCAGCCGCATCGTGTCGATGGCTTCCTGGGGGTCGATGCCGTGCCAGGCGAAGGCGAGCGCCACCCCCAGCGGGTCGGGCCCGCTGGACATCTCGAGCATGGCGCGGCCACGCAGCACCTGCAGTTCAAACTGGCCTTCATCGGTGATCGCGTAGATGGTCCTGGCCGGCCGCCTGCCCACCTTCTCCGTGCGCACGGCCTCGACCAGCCCGTCGCCATCCATCTGCCGCAGCTCGCGGTAGAGCGCCCCGACGCTGACGCCACCCCACTCGCCGACGTTGCTGATCTCCGCGATCCGCCGGATCTGGTGCCCATGCATCGGCCCATGGCTGGCCAGTGTGCCCAGTACCATGAGCCGGGTTAGATTCACGAAATTAGTATCTTGAGACTAATCGCATGCTGTCAACTCGCTTTCCCCACACTGCTCTGGACGGCTTCGCTCCTGCGAACAACATTTGCGAACATCGTACCCAATCCAATATCGTCTCGCACTGACCGTGCCGTCACGGCCCCGGCCCAGGCGGGCATGAGTCAGCAGACCTGGGCGGCTGCCGCTATCCGCTGACCGTGCCGCGCGGCGCGAGCGGCAGCGAGCGCAGCCGGATCCCGGTGGCGCCGCAGATCGCGTTCGCCACGGCGGGCGCCACCGCGATCAGCGGGGTTTCGCCGCCGCCGGCCGAGGGCAGGTCCGGCTGGTCCACGAGGATGACCTCCACCTGCGGGACATCGGGCAGCCGGGGCACCCGGTACTGCGACATCGATGCGTTGGTGATGCGGCCGCCGGCGAAGTCCACCTGCTCGAACAACGCACCGCCCAGGCCCATGACGGTGGCGCCCTCGACCTGGTTGGCCAGGTTCGCAGGGTCGACGATGGCACCGCAATCGAAGGCGGTCACCAGCCGCAGCACCCGCAGGATGCCATCGTCGTCAACCCGCACCTCGGCCGCGGTCGCGACCAGCCCGTCCTTCTCCCGCCCGCAGGCCAGGCCGATGCCGTGCCCCGGTGGCAGCCCGTCGCGCCGGTCCCAGCCGATCCGGCCGGCGGCCCGGCGCAGCACCCCGGCCAGCCTTGGATCGTCCAGGTGGGCGAGCCGGAACGCCAGCGGGTCGGCGCCGAGCAGCCTGGCCATCTCGTCCATCTGCGACTCGCGCGCGAAGTTGTTCGCCGTGGCGGCCAGCGCCCGGTACGAGCCCTGTGGCAGCGGGGCCTGTGCGGGCTGGTAAACCAGGAGCTGGCTGGGGACCCGGTAGGGGGTGGCCAGGCCCACCTGTCCCGAATTGATGTTGGTGAAGGACCAGCCGGTGAGCCGGCCATCAGCATCCGCACTGCTCGCGACGTCGATGACCGCGGCCGGCCGCAGGTACCCGCCGCGGAACTCATCCTCCCGGCTCCAGGTCACCTTGACCGGGCAGTTCGCGGCCCGCGCGAGCCAGGCGGCCTCCAGCGCGACCGCGGGGCCGTGCTTGCCGCCGAAGCCACCGCCGAAGTCAGGAACGATGACCTGGATCATGGACTCGTCGGTCCCCAGCGCACCGGCCAGGTCGCCGCGGACCCGGAACGGGGTCGAGGTGCCAACCCACACGGTCAGCCGCTCACCGTGCCATCGGGCCAGGGCGGCGCGCGGCTCCAGTGGAACGTGGGCCAGGTAGGCGGTGGTGTAAGTGGCGGTCAGCACGGCCGGCCCGGCGGCCAGCGCCGCCGCCACGTCGCCCTCGACATTCCGGTGCGGGGCGCTCCAGCCCTCACCCTCGAACGGGTGCGACCGCAGGTAGGCCGCCAGCCCGTCCGGCCCAGGCTCGGTGGAGTACTCCCAGTCCGCGGCTATGGCGCTGACCGCCGCGCGGGCCTCGCGGGCGGTGGCTGCGACCACACCGGCGAAATCGCCGTCCCGGACCACTTGCACACCCGGCAGCGCCGCCGCGGCGGCCGTGTCCATCGCGCGCAGTCTGGCCCCGTGCGCCGGAGCCCGCAGGACGCACCCATGCCGCATCCCGGCGACGGTGAGGTCGGCCGGGAACCTTTTGCCCCCGGTGACCACCGCGCCACAGGCGGCCGCTCTGGCGGAGTCCCACGCCCTCCGCCACGACGCCGGGGCGGTGAGTTCCTCGTCCGCGCGGGCCAGCTCCACCCGGCGCATCCCGGTGACCAGTTGGCCGTAGGTGGCGGTGGGTGCGCCGTCCGGCCCGGCCACCATCCCGTCAGCGAGCGTGAGCCCGGCGGCATCGAGACCGAACCGCTCCGCCGCCGCTTCACCCAGCACCCGGCGCGCTGCCGCCGCCGCCCGGCGCAGCAGCGTCCCGGCGTCCGGCATCGACCGGCTCCCGAATGTACCCATGTCGAACGGGGACACGCTGGTGTTGCCCATCAGCACCCTGACCGCGGCCGGTGACACCCGCAGTTCCTCCGCGACGAGCACCCCCAGCGCGCCCCGGGTACCCTGGCCCGCTTCCACCTTGCCGGTGAAGGCCGTCACCACACCATCCGGCCCCACATGCAGCCAGGCCTGGGTGCTCGTGGCCGGCCGCCCTCCCCGGCCGGTGCCAGGCTCGGTATCGGCCACGGCGACCAGCCCGTCCGGCAGCACCGCGAAGAACGCGCCGGGATCGGGAGCGGCCTCGTCCCACGGCCGGCCCGGAGCGCTGACCTCTCCGGGAGCCACCAGCCCGGCCGCCGCGGCCAGCGGACCGGTCTCACCGGCGGCCGGCCGGTGGTCCGGCACCGGCCCGAGCAGTTCGGGATGCTCCATCAGCTCGGCGGCCCGGTGCACCGCCGCCCTGATCCGCGGGTAGGTGCAGCACCGGCAGACGTGCCCGGCCAGCTCGGCGTCGATTCGCGCATCGTCGGGATGCGGAACCCGCGCCAGCAGCGCGGCACAGCCGGCCAGCCAGCCCGCGGTGCAGTAGCCACATTGCAGCGCCCCGGTCTCCAGCCAGGCCTGCTGGACCGGGTGCAGCAATCCGTCCTCGGCCAGCCCTTCAACGGTCGTAACCTGGTTCCCGGCGGCCGCGCCAGCCGGCGTGGTGCACGCCGTCACCGCCCGGCGGCCCAGCAGCACCGTGCACGCCCCGCAGGCGCCTTCCCCACAGCCGGGCTTCGGCCCCATGACCCCGAGTTCCTCGCGGAGCACCTCCAGCAGGCTGCGCTCCGGCCCGGCAGCCACCTCGCGCGCGACCCCGTTGACGGTGATCGTGAACCCCGGCTCCATCTCGGCTCCTTCTGGCGATCGGGTCGCGATAGATCAGTCCGCCAATCATGACGTACACGAGCCCGGGCGGCCGGCCGCACGACGCGCGATGAACGGGACTTCCGGCTCAGCGCGGGCCGTACCGCATCAACGATCTACAGGTGCTGGCTGAACCGGACCATGTTGCCCGCGGGGTCGCGGAAGGCGCAGTCGCGGACGCCGTAGGGCTGATCGGCCGGCTCCTGCATGACTTCCGCCCCGGACGCGCGGACGTGCTCGAACGTCGCGTCGCAGTCACCGGTGCTGAAGATCACGCTGTTCAGCGAGCCCTTGGCCATGAGCTCAGCGATAGCCTGCTTGTCGGCGGGGGAGAGGTAGGGCACGTCTGCCGGGTTGAACAGGCCGATTTGCACGTCTGGCTGGGACGGCGGCCCGACGGTCAGCCATCGCATGGTCTCGAAAATCGCGTCGCTGTGCACTTCGAGACCGAGCACGTCGCGGTAGAAGGCAAGCGCCTTCTCCTGGTCATCCACGCTGATAAAGCAATGTGAGAGTTTGATATCCATGCACGTCACGCTAGGGCAGGCCAGCGCGGCGGCGCTTCTTGAGATCTGCCCGGTCCGCTACCTCGCCGCCGGCCGCGCCGGGCGCGTCAGGATCTTGGCGAAGCAGGCCGGGATGGTCGATCCGGCGTCATGGTGGCGGGCACGGTAGGCGCTCGGGGTTTCGCCCACCAGTTCGGTGAAGCGCGAACTGAACGAGCCCAGCGAGGTGCAGCCGACTGTCATGCAGACCTCGGTGACGGTGAGGTCGCCGCGCCGCAGCAGTGCCTTGGCCCGTTCGATCCGCCGGGTCATCAGGTAGCTGTAGGGCGTCTCGCCGTAGGCGCCGCGGAAGCTCCGGGCGAAGTGGGAGGGCGACATGTGCGCGGCCCTGGCCAGCGCGGGGACGTCGAGCGGCCTGGCATACTCGCGATCGATCAGGTCCCGGGCCCGGCGCAGGTGGGCGAGATCCCCGGTGTTCACCGGCCTACCCGGCGTCCGGCTCGGTGGCGGGTGGGGTGGCGGCAGTCGGCAGGGTGGTGGCGTCCGGCGGGGTGGT
>Ga0209166_10003537_pt1 | contig 11227 bp, 8 predicted proteins | sample Coa_R1_3_FD_187151 | JGI IMG/M metagenome (GOLD analysis project Ga0209166, IMG submission 187151) | Surface soil microbial communities from Centralia Pennsylvania, which are recovering from an underground coalmine fire - Coalmine... | ecosystem: Environmental > Terrestrial > Soil > Unclassified... | reverse complement strand
GCATTCTTGAGGTCGCCGCCGAAAACGCCCAGCGATAAATAGAATAACTTTCGCCATCCCCCCATGGTTATACTTTGGTTACGACTCTGTTCACTAACTTGTTATCACAGTCCTGCACCCCTCATTTTCCGCTGGCGGTTCCCATCCTTTCGCGCTAATTTGATTAGGCTGCGTGGGGCAGCACCGACGGCTCTCTCTAAGCCGTCATCCTTAGGCGTGACTTGGGAGCCGGATCCCAAACCGGCAACGTCTCTGTGTATTACCGGCAAATTAGCCCTCTGCCGGTTTCCTCAGAACGAGTTATGAGGATGAATGAGTGCGGGCCTGCTGGCTTTTCTGATCGCTTCGTCAGCATCTCTTCTTCTGACAGTGCCCGTCCGGGCGCTGGCCATTCGTGTCGGCATGGTGGATTTGCCCGGACCTCGTAAAGTTCATTTGAAACCCATTCCGCTTCTTGGCGGCCTGGCGATCTACGGCGGCGTGATGCTGGCCATCCTGATTGTTTTCGACGGCGCCGCGCGCGCCCAGGTCATCGGCATCGTCAGCGGCGCCACCCTGGTCACGATTGTCGGCTTCCTGGACGACCGCGGCTGGCTCCATCATCAAATAAAACTCTTTGCCGGCATGCCTCTTGCCGCCATGATTCTTCTCCTCAGCGGCATTCACGCGCAAGTTTTCGGCTTGGTCATCCACGGCAGCCTCGGATATTGGCTGGACGCCGCTCTCACCATCGTCTGGGTCGTCGGAATCACCGCGTCCTTCAGCATTCTCGACCACATGGACGGGCTCTGCGCCGGTGTTGCCGCCATGGCCGCCGTTTTCTTCGCCATGATTGCTTATCTCAACGGCCAGACGCTTGTCACCACGCTTGCCGCTTCCGTCCTGGGCGCGGCCGCCGGCTTCCTCCGCTGGAATTTCAAGCCCGCAAAAATCTTCATGGGTGATGGCGGGGCGATGTTTCTCGGTTTCCTGATGGCCACTCTGGCCCTGAAACTCCGCCTGGACCACGCTTCCTCGCTGGCCACGTGGTTGGCGCCCGTGCTGATTCTCGCCGCAACCATTTTTGACACCACCCTCGTCACCATCTCCCGCTCTCGTCGCGGCCTCCTTCCCTTTGCCACCCCGGGAAAAGATCATTCCGCGCATCGCCTGGCCAACCTGGGACTCGGCCAGCGCGGCGCCGTGCTTACGATTTACCTCGTGGGCGCTGTCAGCGGCGGCGCCGCCATCCTGGTGACCTATCTTTCCAACCAGGCCTCGGCTCTTGTGGGTCTTGCCGTGGTTTTTTCCATGCTGCTCGCCATCATCTGGCTGGAGCGCGCTCCTTACGAGAAGCAGGAACGCAAGGAAACCGCTTAGAGTCTTCTCATCGCATTCTCGCCCGGAACTTTTGCTTGCCGTCCGTGTTTGGTGTGCGCAGGGGTATTCGTTATAATCTTGTTCGCTGTTTGCTTGCCTGCCTGCCCGTGCCTGCCTGGCTGGTGACGCAACAGTTCTAACCGAGTGGCACGAACGAGAGAACTCTCCTTTAACAGGGTCGCGCGAGCTGGTGGAAGACGAAAAGTTCAAGTCCCCCTACAAAAGGGACACCGAAGATGTCGTTGTCATTGGAAGCTCGGCGGCCGGGCTCTACGCTGCCGCGCGCGTCGCCCGTGGCGGCCGCCGCGTCAGCGTGCTGGAATCGAAAGCCACCCCCGATCCCGCCCCGCGTACTCTGATCGTCACCGACTATTTCAAGAACCAGATCAGCGCTGCCGCGCGCTTCAGCATCCTTAACGAAATCCGCCGCTTCGAGTTGTTCACCGACGGCCGCTCCGCGCAAGTTATTCTCAAGCAACCCGATCTGATCATTGAGCGTTCGCGCTTGATTCGCTCGCTCGCGGCCGAAGCCGCTCACGCCGGCGCGAAGCTCCGTTACGACACGCGATTTCTGGATCTCTCGCCCAACGCCAAGGGCCTGCACGTCCAGGTGGACCAGGGCGGCAAGCGCGAAGAGTTGCACGCTGCCAGCGTCGTCGGCGCCGATGGCGCGGCAAGCCGCGTCGCTCGAGCCGCCGGGTGGCCGCCCATCGAAACCGTTCCGCTCGTTCAGGCAGTCGTGAAGCTCCCCAAGGATTGCCCGCCGGACACCACTCGCGTCTGGTTCGTGCCCGACGATACGCCCTATTTTTACTGGATGATCCCCGAATCTTCGGAACGCGCCGCCGTCGGCGTCATCGGTGAGCACGGCCGCGCCACCAAACTTTTCTTTGATCGCTTTCTGGAAAAGAAGGGATTCGAGCCCTTGGAATGGCAAGGCGCGCGCATTCCCGTCTATAACGGTTGGGTCCCCGTGCAACGCACTGTCGGGAACGGCGAAGTCTACCTGGTGGGCGATGCCGCCGCCCAGGTGAAAGTTTCCACCGTCGGCGGAATCGTCACCGGTTTTCGCGGCGCCCGCGGCGTGGCCGACGCGATCCTGCGAAAAGGCACCTCCGAACTGCGCACCCTTCGCCGCGAACTCGGCACCCACTGGCTGATCCGCCGCGCGCTCCATCATTTCAAGCAGGCGGACTATTCGGAACTCGTGGACCTGCTCAACGCCTCCACCCGCGAATCGCTCGGCGAAATCAACCGCGACGAATCCACCCGGCTTCTCTGGAACGTCATCCGCCGCCAGCCGAAACTCGTGCTCCTCGGCCTTCGCGGACTTCTTCTGGGAAAGAGATAATAGGCACAAGCTATTTCTTCGTTGCGTAGCCGCGCGCGAAATTCGGCATACTGGAATTTCAGATCCCCGGGCAACTCGCGGTTCGATTGGCCCTCGACGGAAAAGGAGATACACAAGTGCGATTGACGGTAATCGGGTGTGGCTACGTGGGACTGGTAACCGGTGCGTGCCTCGCGGCCACAGGTCACGAAGTTTTCTGCACGGACATTGATGAGAATCGCATTGCCCAGCTGAAAGCCGGCAAAGTTCCCATCTACGAGGAACACCTCGACCAAGTGCTTCAGCGCGCCGCCCGGGAAAAGAAAATTGTCTACACCTCTGACGCCGGCGAGGCAATTCGCGCCGGAGAGGTCATTTTTATCTGCGTCGGAACTCCGCCCAAGGAAACCGGCGAGGCTGATCTTTCCGCCATCGATCACGTCGCTCGCCAGATTGCCACCGAAGCGCGCAGTCCGAAACTCGTCGTGGAAAAGAGCACCGTTCCCGCCTTGACCGGCGTCCAGTTGCAAAAGGCGCTTGCCGCCTATTCTCCGGATGGCGGCATCAAGTTTCAGGTCGCTTCCAATCCGGAATTCCTGCGCGAAGGCACCGCCGTGGCCGATTTCTTTCACCCGGATCGTATCGTCGTCGGCGTCGAGGACGAAAAAAGCGCCGCCACCCTCCGCGAGATTTACAGTCCCATCCTTGAAAAGAAATTTCATTGCCCGATCCATGCCGGCAAGTGCCCGGGCGGCACCAGCGGCGAACTCCTGGTCACCACCATCAGCAGCGCCGAACTCATCAAGCATGCCTCCAACTCTTTCCTCGCCCTGAAAATCAGTTACGCCAACGTCATCGCCGACCTCTGCGAACGCATCGGCGCCGACGTCGAGGAAGTTACCCACGCGATGGGCCTCGATCCCCGCATCGGCACGCAATTCCTTAATGCCGGCCTCGGGTTCGGCGGCTTCTGCTTTCCCAAGGACATTCAGGCGTTCATTCACCTCTCTGCCGCGATTGGCGTCGAGTTCGACATGCTGAAAGCCGCGGAGCGCGTCAACAAGCAGCGGATCGACCGCTTCTTCGAAAAAGTGCACAAGGCTCTTTGGGTGATCCGCGGGAAGCGCGTTGCCGTTCTGGGGCTGGCCTTCAAGGCCAATACCGACGATATCCGTTTCGCCCCGGCGCTTGAAGTGATTCGCCGCCTGCTCGAAGAGGGCGCGCAGGTGAACGCCACCGATCCCCAGGCCATCGCCAGGACGAAACACTTTTTCCCGAATGTTTCCTACTTCGATGATCCCTATGAAGCTCTAAAAGGCGCGGACGCCGCGCTGGTTTGCACGGAGTGGCCCATTTTCCGGAATCTCGATTGGGAAAAAGCCGGCCGTCTGATGAGCCGCCGCCTGGTCATCGACGGCAGGAATTTGTACAGCACCAAAAAAATGCAGTCGCTGGGTTTCGATTACTATTCCTTCGGCCGCTCCTGACCGTTTTGCTCAACCCGCGACGATAAAGCCAACGCCTGTCATCCTCAGAGGCGCGCCTTTTGCGCCTCGAAGGATCTCAACTGAACAGCCTTGCAAGGTTTTGACGTTGAGGATTAAACGCTAACGCGCCCGCGTCATCTCTGCATATTGCTCTTTGAAATATTTCAGCGTGTGCCGCAATCCTTCTTCCAGGCTCACCTTCGGCTCCCAACCCAGCAACTTCTTCGCCTTCGAAATATCCGGCCGCCTCTGTTTTGGATCGTCCTCCGGCAACGGCTCGTAAATAATCTTCGGCGCGTTGGGAAATTCCGCCCGGATGCGTTCCGCGAACTCCAGGATGGTCAACTCCACCGGATTCCCGATGTTGGTCGGGAAGCGCTCGTTCGATTGGCTCAGCCGGAAAATCCCGTCAATCAGATCCGTAACGTAGCAGAAGCTCCGCGTCTGCTTTCCTTCTCCATACACCGTGATCGGCTGCCCGCTCAGCGCCTGGTACACAAAATTCGGCAGCGCCCGGCCGTCGTTCAATCGCATCCGCGGCCCATACGTGTTGAATATCCGCACGATGTGCGTGTCCGCGCGGTGATGCCGGTGGTAAGCCATGGTCGTCGCTTCGGCGAAACGTTTCGCTTCGTCATACACGCTCCGGGGTCCTACCGGATTCACCCGGCCCCAGTACGATTCGCTTTGCGGCGAAACTTCCGGGTCTCCATAACATTCGCTCGTCGACGCCAGCAGGTACTTCGCTTTCTTCTCCAGCGCCAGGTCCAGCGTGTGCATCGTTGCAATCGAGCCGACTTTCAGGGTCTCGATTGGGTATTTCAGATAGTCCGGCGGACTGGCGGGCGAAGCAAAATGAAATACGTAGTTCACTTCTCCCGCCACGCGCAGCGGCTCGCTCACATCCTTCTTTTCATACTGGAAGCTCGCATTTCCGCCGAGGTGCGCGATGTTCGCTTCGCTGCCGGTAATCAGGTTGTCCAGCGCCAGAACCTCATAGCCCTCCGCCAGCAACCGGTCGCACAAATGCGACCCCAGAAATCCCGCTCCGCCCGTGACCACCGCTCTCATTCCGCCTCCGTACCGCTTCAAAAACTGTAAGTTTACCGTGCCGCAGGGAGCTTTAGCCAACCCAACTTCCTCCCTTTGCGCTTTCGGCCATCACCGAATTAGCACGACCCCGCGCGAACTGTCACTTTGCTGCGTATAATCTCCTTGTTCACATGCTCTCCGCGACCATCCTTCCCAACTCCGGGGCCCGCAAGCCCCGCCTCTGGCTTTCCATTCTCGGATCGCTTCTCTTTTTCCTGCTGCTCGCGTTCCTGAATCTCGGCCGCTGGCTCGACAGGGAAGATCCCCCGCAAAAAGCCGCCGCCATCGCCGTTCTCAGCGGCCGCATGCCTTCCCGCGCGCTCGAAGCCGCGCGCCTGTACAACCAGGGCTACGCGCCGCAAGTTTGGCTCTCTTATTCCGTCGAGCCCGGCGCCTCGCTCGAAAAGTTTTCCGTCCCCTACGCCGGTGAAGAATTCTACGATCGCCTGCTCCTGCTCCATCAGGGCGTACCGGACAGCGCCATCCACATTCTTGCTCCCCCCATCGTAAATACCGCCGATGAATTGCGCACCTTCGGGCAGGCGCTTCACAAGGAAAATCTCCGCCGCATCATCATCGTCACTTCCAGAGCTCACGCCCGGCGCTCGGCCGTGCTCTGGAACCGTCTCTCCGCGAAAGACGGCGAGGCAATCATTCGGGGCGCTTCCGGCGACGGCTTCGATCCGGCTCACTGGTGGCGAAACACCGGCGACGCCCTCGATGTCGTGCGCGAACTACTCGGCTTGTTGAATGCTTGGGCGGGACTTCCCTTGCAACCCGCCAGGTCTTGACGCCGCCGATTTTCAGAAAAAGAAAAATCGCTTTTTCTTGCGGCTTTCCACGTTCGCTCCAACTTCCGGCACAAACGGCAGCGCCGCGCCGCCAAATGCCGCTTTCGGATTTTCCACCAGCAGCGCTTCGGCCAGCTCTTTGCCTTTGTCCTTCGCGATCGCCTCGTACGCAAACCGCAATTTCACCGGCCGCCGCGCCGTGTTATGGCCATCGCTCGACACAAAATGGACCAGCCCCTGGTCAATCCACGCCCATGCATTAGCCTGCGCTCCCGCCCCAAACACCCCGGAAAGTGAACCCGCCGTTACCTGCACGTAGCATCCCAATCGCACCCAACTCAGCAATCGCTCCGGCTGAGCCCGCAGGATGCTATTCCTCTCCGGATGCGTGATGATCGGCCGCAAACCCATCAGGTGCAATTCGTGCAGCGTCTGATCCATCGCCGGCGGAATCGAAAACTCGTTGAATTCCACCAGCAGGTAGTCTTTCTGGTTGATGCAAAAAGGCGCGGCGTCATTCTTCAGCGCCAGCAGATTTTCGGGATTCAGGTGGAAATCGCAGCCGGTCGCGATCGTCAGGCGTCCATCCAGCCGGCTTTGTAATTCATCGCGCGCCGCCCGCACCTTTGCGTAATCAAAGCGGTATTCCGTGCTCGCGTGAGGCGTTGCAACCACGCACGTGATTCCGTCGCTGATGGCGTCGCGTGCCATCGCCAATGAATCTTCGATTGTCTGGGCCCCGTCGTCGATTCCCGCCAGGATGTGGCAATGTAGATCAACCATGTTTACGTAGTATGCGTCATCCGCGCCACGCGGAAAAGACTTGCCAGCCTCCCAGCAGAAGCATCAACCCGGCGAACACTTCCGCCATGCGCCGCGCGTTCAACTGCCTCGCCATGATTCCGCCGAGGATTCCGCCGATAAATACACCGGGAAGCAGCAACTCGCCGGTGTGCAAATCCACGTAGCCCGCCTTCCAATAAGCCAGGAACGCCAGAAGTCCCGTCGGCGGAATCAGCGCTATCAAGCTTGTCCCCTGCGCCCGGTGCTGGCTGAAGCCGAACAGCAGGCTCAGTAGTGGCACCAGCAACACCCCGCCGCCAATTCCGACCATCCCCGCCGCAACTCCGCAGAATCCGGCCGTGCAGATAATCCCCGCCGAACGCAGCGGGTTTTCCTTTTCGGAAGCTGCATCCGCTGCACCCGGAACTGTCACGCTACGCGTCTTCCGCCACAGCAATACCGCCGACATCATCAGGAAGCACCCAAAAATCGCCTTCAACACATTCGACGCCATCGGCACGGCAATCTTTCCGCCGCCATATCCGCCGATCAGGAATCCCAGCGCGCAGTAAACCCCCGCGCGCAGATCCACCTGCCCGTTTTTCCAATATTCCCGCAGCGCGCCCAGGCCGATCGGTGGCAACAGAATAAACAACGAAGTGCCCTGCGCCATATGTTGGTCGTAGTGCAGCAGGTACACCAGTGCCGGCACCAGCACCACTCCGCCGCCGATTCCCAGCAACCCCACCAGCACCCCGACGGTAAGACTCAGCAAAACGATAAGCGCTATTGTCATCGTTTAATTGGTTGGCAACACTCGATCTTAAAACAGATTGTGCGCCGCCTATCTTGCCCTCTCTTCCACTCGCTTGGCAATCCGCTCCTGCACACGCCGCTGCCGCATATCCATGAATTTCTGGCGAAATCCCTTCCTGCCGTTCGGGAGATTTCCGGGATGCTGCTATATTAAAAGGGCATTCCGGCCCTTCAGCTTTCGGGCCGTCAACAGCTTATTCAGGATTAGGAGCCTGTGTCCCCTCATGGCAACGGATAGACGACCCGAATTTTTCAAAGGCGGCCAACTGAAGGTCGCCATCATCGGATGTGGCTACGTCGGCCTTCCTCTCGCCCTCCGCTTTGCCGAAGCAGGCCACAAGGTCACTGGCTTTGACACCGATCCGGAAAAAGTCCGCATGCTGAATGCCGGCCGTTCTTACATCGAACACATCCCACAAACCAAAATCCAGCAGTTTGTAAACAGCCGCCATTTCAACGCGGTCACCGATTTCTCCAGGCTCGCGGAAGTGGATGTCATTATCATTTGTGTCCCCACGCCGTTGAATGAATATCGCGAACCGGACCTGAGCTACGTTGAAAACACCGCGAAATCCATACAGCCGCACCTCGTCCGCGGCCAGCTGGTCGTTCTCGAATCCACCACCTATCCCGGCACCACCGAAGAACTCCTCCTCCCAATTCTCGAACAGAGCGGCCTCCGCTGCCCCATCGCTTCCGGCCCTGAAAATGAAAACATGCCCCTGGATTTCTTCCTCGCCTTCTCTCCCGAACGCGAAGATCCCGGCAACAGGCAATTCGGCCTGGCGCAGATTCCCAAAGTCGTCGGCGGCCTGAATCCTCCCAGCAGCCGCGCCGCGATTTCTCTCTACGGCCAGGTCGTCGCTCGCGTCATACCCGTCAGCTCCACCCGCGCCGCGGAAATGACCAAGTTGCTCGAAAACATCTTCCGCTGCGTCAACATCGCCCTGGTCAACGAACTCAAACTGCTCTGCCTGCGCATGGGCGTCGACGTCTGGGAAGTTATTGACGCCGCCTCCACCAAGCCCTTCGGTTTCATGCCATTTTATCCGGGACCCGGCCTGGGCGGCCACTGCATCCCCGTCGACCCCTTCTATCTTTCCTGGAAAGCGCGCGAGTATGATTTCTCCACGCGCTTCATCGAACTCGCCGGCGAAATCAACACCTCCATGCCCTACCACGTCGTCGACTCCGTCTCCGAAGCGTTGAACATGCACAAGAAAAGCCTGCGCGGCTCCAAGCTGCTCGTCCTCGGTGTCGCCTACAAGAAAGATGTGGACGACCTGCGCGAATCACCCACCTTGAAAATTATGGAAATTCTCAAAAAGCGCGGCGCCGATTTTGATTACAACGATCCCTACTTCCCGCAACTCCACAAAATGCGCCATTACGACTATTCCAGCATGAAATCCGTGCCGTTGAGTGCGGAGATGCTCGGCAAATACGACGCCGTCCTCATCGCCACCGATCATTCCAGCTACGACTACGGCGCCATCGTCGATGCCGCAAAGCTCGTCATTGACACGCGCAACGCCACCCGCCGTGTGATTCGTCACCGCGCAAGAATCGTTCTCTGCTAGGGCTTCAGCCCGCGAAAACTTTTGAAGTGTGGCTTGCCCTGAGCCTGTCGCAGGGATGAAAAGCGATCGCTTTTGCGCTTCCCATTCCATTCGCCAATCAATCCGCTAATTCCTACCGCGCCTTCACCAACTCCACCCGCGCCGTCGCCACCGGCAACACCGCTTCCATCAGCACCGGCAACCTCTCCGTTCCATCCGCCAAGTACAGCCAAAAATGCGCGTCCTTCATCTCCGTCCCGTTATCTATTACGTGAATCTCAATCTTTGTCGTCGAATATTTTCCCGCCGCCACCGAAACGCTCTGCGACTTTCCCGCCAGCACCGCGCGCACGTCATACAGCTTGTGCCCGTCAAACACCGGCGACCTCACTTCCCTCGTCTTGCCCCAATCCACGCTTCGCAAATACATCAGCATCCCGATCGGGTCCCGCGTCCCCGGCAACACGCGCGCTGCCGCCTCGTTCGCCGGCGCCGGCTCCCTGCTCGACGACGTCATCCATTCCACCGTATCCACTTTCTGCCCCCGTTCGTTCAGGTGCATCTCGTACTTTAAGCTCGCCAGATTCAAACTTTCGCTGTAGGAATCGAATTCGTCATCCAGCTCAAACACCATCCGGTAGGGATTCTCTGTGTGCGCAAATGCCTGCAGGTGCCACGCTTCCTTTCCCGCGATGCTCCGCCGCTCGCCAACCTTCACTCTCAAATTCGCTACCGTGCTGTTCAGCTTGGGCACATTGGCCGCAAAATCAAGCGTCTCTCCGGTTCGCGGCTGAAATCCTGCCGCCGCGCCGCTCGCTCCCTTGTCCCCTGCCGGCAAGGATGCCTCTGGTCTCCCACCTGGCATGCCACCAGTGGTTTCCGTCGCGCGCGGTGCCACCACGTCGGTCGCTTCTCCGGGGAATATCGTCTTCGGCCTGGTTGCTTCGTACCTGTGATGTGTCCAAACGCCCGCCGCGGCCAATCCGGCCACAATCAGCAGCCCCGCTATGAATTTTTTCCTCATCTCGTTTGTGCGACGCTCCTGATTTTCAGCGTTTCCGCCTGCCGCTCCCATCGTACAATAAGATGAACTTGGGGCAGGAGGCGGATCACATGCGCTACCTGGTTACGGGCGGCGCCGGATTTATCGGCTCGAATACAGTGGACGAACTCGTGCGCCGCGGCCACGGCGTTGTCGTTCTCGATGATCTCTCTTCCGGCAAGGAAGACAACCTCGCCGAGGTGCGCAGCAAGATCACTTTCATGAAGGGCTCGATCACCGACATTGAAGTCGTGCAGAAGGCCATGGTCCAGGCCGATTACGTCATTCACCTCGCCGCCCGCACTTCCGTGCCGCGCTCCGTCAAAGATCCCGTTGACACCAATCGTATCAACGTCGACGGCACTCTGAACGTGCTCGTCGCCGCCCGCGACAACAAAGTGAAACGCGTCGTCTTCGCCGCCTCCTCCTCCGCCTACGGCGACACTCCCACTCTTCCCAAATCCGAAGATATGCAGCCGGTTCCCATCTCGCCCTACGGCGTCTCCAAATACGTCGGCGAACTTTACGCCCAGACCTTCGGCCGCTGTTACGGCCTTGAAAACGTCTGCCTCCGCTACTTCAATATCTTCGGCCCGCGCCAGGATCCCGACTCTCCCTACTCCGGCGTGCTCTCCCGCTTCTCCACTGCTTTTCTCGATTCCACCCCTCCGGTCGTCTTCGGCGACGGCGAACAGACCCGCGACTTCACCTACGTCGAAAACGCCGTGCAGGCCAACCTTCTCGCTTGCGAAGCCCCCAGCGCCTCCGGACGAACCTTCAACGTTGGCACGGGCCACGCCGTTTCTCTCAACCAGGTTCTCCAAATGCTCCAAAAAGCCTCCGGCAAGACACTGGAGACAAAATACGAACCGGCTCGCGAAGGCGACATCCGCGATTCCCTCGCCGACATCCGCCTCGCCAAGGAATTCCTCGGTTACGAGCCCACCGTCCTTTTCAAGGAAGGCCTC
>Ga0209166_10003536_pt1 | contig 11229 bp, 10 predicted proteins | sample Coa_R1_3_FD_187151 | JGI IMG/M metagenome (GOLD analysis project Ga0209166, IMG submission 187151) | Surface soil microbial communities from Centralia Pennsylvania, which are recovering from an underground coalmine fire - Coalmine... | ecosystem: Environmental > Terrestrial > Soil >... | reverse complement strand
CAGCAGCCGCACCTCCTCGGCCGAGGGCGGCGGCGTGGGCCCGCAATCCGGCGCCAGCTCGAACTCAAAACCGGTCTTGGCGCGCACGTGGGCGATGGTCGCGCCGGGGTGAAGCGTGGTCAAGCGCATGCGGCCTTCGGGGTAATCAAACTGGCCCAGGTCGGTCACCAGGTAGATCGGCCCGCCGCCGCGCGTGCGGCTGGGCGAGTGGCCGAGCCCGGCTACAAAGTCGACCTGCCTGACGAACGTGACGCGCGAGTGGCGCGGCACATACAGCGCCACCCGGTCGCCAAAGGTGGTGACGTCGGGAATGCCGCCAGTGCCGGGCAGCCGCAGACGCGGGTGGCGGTAGTCTGAGCCAATGGAAATGTTGTTGAAGTTGCCGTGCAGGTCCACCTGCGCCGGGCGGAAGAACTCCAGCGGCTTGAAGCGCGGCAGCACTTCCGTCGCCGCCCGGGCAAACCCCACCTGGAGCATGGCCCGGTCCAGCCACAGCGCCTCCACCCGCGCCAGGCCGAGCGGCGCCCAATCTTGCACCAGTCCCTGGCCAATGGCGGAGCAGAACATCACGTCTGGCGCGTGCGTGCACTTCGCCAGCAGGTAGCCGGCGGTAACCAGCGGCGTGGCAATCCCCTGGGCCACCATCTCGCCGTTGCGGATCTGGCGCGAGATGCACACACTCATCAGCTCGTCAATCGTATAATCGGTCATAGGCGTGTTTTCATCTTACCATGTTCTCAGGCGGACTTAACCTTGTCCGGCCATGATACATTGAGCAGAGAGCGCAGGCGCAACACATGACGGCTAGACGAATTATCCTATCTTGTTTGTTGTTGGCCCTGGTGAGCGGCGCGGCCACGGTCGGGGCGCTGGCCGGCGGCGCCGCCGTTTACCTGGCCGCCCGCGGCCAACTGCAGCCGCCAACCCCAATGGCCACCTTGGTGGACACAGCCACGCTGGAGATCCCCGCCGCTACTGCCGAGGCCTCGGCCACGGCCTTAGAGCCGACCACGAGCCCCACCGCCGTCACGTTGCCCACTGCCGCTGCCACCGCCGGGCAGCCCAATCCACCGGTTACCGTCGTCGCGGCACTCGACCAGAGCACCGCGGTGGAGCAGGCCGTGACCAAAGTGGGACCAGCCGTGGTCACGGTCATCAACGATCTGGGCGATGGCCAGCAGGCATCCGGCTCCGGCATCATTATTTCCAGCGACGGCTATGTCGTCACCAACAATCACGTGATCGATCAAAACCAGTCGCTGCAGGTGATCTTTGCCGACGGGTCGCAGGTGGCGGCCCAGCTGGTGGGCGCCGACGCCTACTCTGATCTGGCGGTGCTAAAAGTCACCGGCGCCATGCCGGCCTACGCCAGCTTTGGCAACTCGGACTCGCTCAAGCAGGGTGAGACGGTCATTGCCATTGGCTCGCCCCTCGGAGATTTCCATAATACGGTGACCGTCGGCGTCGTCAGCGCCACTGGCCGCTCAGTGGATAACGGCACCGGCTATCAGATGCAGAACATGATCCAGACGGATGCCGCCATCAACCATGGCAACTCCGGCGGCCCGCTGGTAGACCTATCGGGCCAGGTCATCGGCATCAACACCCTGGTCGTCCGCGCCAATTCCGTCGACCAGGCCCAGGGGCTGGGCTTCGCCATCCCTTCCAACCTGGTGAAGACCATCACCGATCAGCTCATCTCCAAAGGCTCCGTGTCCCACCCGGACCTCGGCATTTCCTGGCAGGAAGTCACACCCGATGTCGCCCAGGCTTACGGGCTGCCCGTGCAGTGGGGGGTGTTTGTCACGGTGGTCAGCCCGGGCGGCCCGGGGGACCAGGCTGGCCTGCGCCGCGGTGATATCATCATTAAGGTAGGCGACACAGCGCTGGACGGCCAGCACCCGTTCCTGAACGCGCTCCTGGCGCATTCTATCGGCGACAAAGTCAGTCTGAGCGTGGCCCGTGGCCGCCAGACGCTGTCGCTGACCGCAACGCTGGGGGCGCAGCCGGGCTCATAGTGGCCGTCACCCCGCCGCCTCTGATCTTGAAGCCCACCGCGCGTGCTACTGCGCGCCGGGTGGGCGTCGCCGTCGGGCCGTCCGAGAACCGTTACGCTATAATTCCGTCTCGCATGCGTCGATTTTTGACTGCCCTGGTCCTCCTGCTGGCAATCTACCTCATTATCACCCGCTACGCTGAGGTCGAAGAGATTGTCCAAACCGTACAGACAGGCGATTGGTGGTGGCTGGGCTTGGGACTGCTGCTCCAGGGCGCCTGGCTGGTCAATATTGCCCTGCAATACCGCTCTGTCTACCACCTGCTGAGCATTCAAGGCTCGCTGAGCCAGCTCTTGCCGCTCGCGGTCACCAGCAACTTCGTCAACACCGCGGCGCCCTCCGGCGGGGTCGGCGGCGTGGCCATTTTCATTACCGATGCCCGCCAGCACGGCACGTCCACGGCGCGAGTGACCATCGCCAGCGTGCTCTACCTGCTGTTCGACTATTTCGGGTTTCTGTGCGTGCTGGCCTACGGCCTGATCGTGCTGTTCGTCCACAACCACCTGACATTGGCCGAAATAGCGGCCTCCGGCATCCTGCTGGCGTCCGCGCTGTTCCTGGCCGCACTGTTTGCGCTGGGTATCAGCGCGCCGCGCCAGCTGGAGCGGGTGCTGATCAACGCCGCCCGTTCTGTCAACTGGGTGCTGCGCCCCATCCTGCGCCGGCCTTACCTGTCTGAGGCGCGCGCCAGCGAGTTCGCCAGTGACGCCGCCACGGGCCTGGCCGCGCTGCGCACAGACTGGCGCGATTACCTTCTGCCCGCCGCCTTCTCGCTGATGGGCAAGGTCATTCTCATCGGCATCCTGTATGTATGCTTCCGCGCCTTCCAGGTGCCGCCTGAGGCCGGCACGGTGGTGGCCGCGTTCTGTATTGCCTATCTGTTTACCATCGTCTCCCCCACCCCCTCGGGCATTGGCGTGGTCGAAGGCGCGATGACCATCGGCCTGACCACCATGGGACTGCAACTGGAGGCCGCCACCGTCATCACGCTGGCCTATCGCGGCCTGACCTTCTGGCTGCCGTTCGTCTACGGCTTTGTCGGCATTCGCATCCTCGAACACCGCTGGGCCCGGCAGGGCGCGAAAACGCCGCCGTGACGCCGAGCGCATGGCGGTGCGCGCGCACCGGGTTTGCGGGCGTGGCGCTGGCACTCCTGGGCATCTTTGGCTTGCGGCTGGCCGCTTCCGCGCGGGCGGCGGCCTCGCCGGCGCCGGCCGCGCTGCCGGCCTCCACCGCGGGCGCCTTTTTCCCCATCGTCCTGGTGCCGCCCGCCCCCACCCCCACCGGCACGCCGCCGCCGGTGACTCCGCCCGCCAGCGGCGATTGGCATGCCGTCCTGGCCTACTACCGCGCCTCCGCCCATCTGCCGGGCCTGGGCGAGAACACTACCTGGAGCAGCGGCGCCGCCGATCACGCCCGGTACATGGTGGAAAATGACGTGCTGGCCAATAGCGAGAACCCCGCCACGCCGTTCTACACCACCCAGGGAGCCACCGAGGCCGCCAACAGCAACCTGATGCTGAGCGACAACGTAAGCACCAGCGACCAGCAGGCGCTGGATTTTTGGATGGCGAAGCCATTTCACGCCCTGGGCCTGCTGGACCCGGCGCTGCTGGCCACCGGCTTTGGCAGCTACCGCCACGACGCCGGACCGTTCGACCCGTACCGCATGGGGGCCGTCATCGACGTGCGCCAGGGCCTGGGTGCCATCCCCGGCTCGGTGCGCTTTCCGGTGAAGTGGCCGGAGGCGAACGCCACGGTGTATCTCACCAGCTATGACGGCAACGAGCAGCCCGACCCGCTGACCAGCTGTCCCGGCTATACCGCCCCCAGCGGCCTGCCCATCATCGTGCAGGTGGGACCGGGCGGCTCGAATATCAACGTAACCGCGGCCAGTTTCGCGCAGGGCAGCACCGCGCTGGCCTACTGCATCTTCGGGCCGGGCAGCTACGACAACCCGCTCAGCGACTACCAGAATTTGGGCCGCCAGATACTGGCCGCCAGCGATGCGGTGGTGCTCATTCCGCAGCAGCCGTTGACCCCCGGCCTCAGCTACACGGTCACCATGACAGTCAACGGCCAGGCCATGATGTGGACGTTCAATGTCACGTCCTGACGGGTTAAACGAAGCCGCCGCCTTGAAGGCGGCGTGCGGAGTGCCTGGTGGCTGATTTTAGAGCTCAGGCCGGGAGCCACGAGGGACCGGACTCAATTCGCTCTTGACAGTGCGTTACACTGTTCGCTCTCGACGCTCAGCAGCTTCCAGGGGCGGCTTGTAACCTTAAGATACACTGCGGCCATCGGCGGGGCAAGCGTCGTCTGTCACATGCGCACAATGTCATTTGTCCTGTAGAATAGTTGGTTAACAGTCGGTTTGTCCGCCAAAGATTGTCTATAGGGAGGCCACATGTTATTCAGCGACCGGATGAATGCCGCCATTAACGAACAGATCGGTCATGAGTTTGGCGCGTCACTCCAATACGTGTCGATCGCCAGCTATTTCGACCGCGAGAGCCTGCCCGAGCTGGCGCTCCATTTCTATCGTCAGGCCGAGGAAGAGCGCGACCACGCCATGCGCTTTGTCCACTTCGTGGCCGACGCGGGCGGCCAGGTGTGCATCCCGGCCATCCCGGCGCCCAGGGCCGATTTCGCCTCGGCCGAAGAGGCGGTGCAGCTTTCGCTTGACTGGGAAAACACGGTCACCAAACAGATCGGCGGCCTGGTCGACCTGGCCCTCAAAGAAAACGACCACACCAGCAAGACCTTCCTGGATTGGTTCGTCACTGAGCAGCTGGAAGAGGTGTCGAGCATGAACACCTTGCTCGGCATGATCCGGCGCGCCGGCAAAGACGGGCTGCTGTTTGTTGAAGCCTACGTCGGCCGCAAGCCGCTCTCCAGCAGCCCGGCGCCGGCGGGGTCGTAGCGGCGCTCGCCCTCTCGGCGCGCCCGCCCGCCAGGCTTCACCCAAACCAACCCTCGGACAAAACGCCATGCTCAGTCAATCCGGCGATTCCGCCGCGTGGGAATACACCATCGTCCACACCGACCGGCTGAACACCCCCTCGGGGCCGCAGCTGGCACCCATCTGGCGGCGCAAGTACGCCGACGGCTCAACCGATTGGGATCAGATCAACAAGCTCGGCCAGGAAGGCTGGGAGATGGTGAGCGCCTTTCCGGTAGAGGCCGCCGGCACGCTGCTTTACGTGGCCTTTGTCTTCAAGCGCCCGCGCCGCGCCGCCGACACGCCGCCCGCCCTGCCAGCCCCGGCCGAGAGCGATGCCGAGCCCGGCTATGGCGGCGAGCCGGAGGCCGGTGAGCCTGAAGTGGACGAGCCCCCACCAACCGCGCCCATGTAACGCCGCCCCGGCGGCCATGGGCACTTGGCCACGTTGATCGCAGCCGGAAACGCTGCACAAAAAAAGGCGCCGGCGATGAGTGGCACTCATCGCCGGCGCCTTTTTACGCGGGTAGACGCAGGTTAGCTCTGGGCTGCTGGCGGCTGGGCCTCGTCATCGGTCTTAGGCGTGCTGTCGGTGCTCGGGGCGCCATTGGTGGGGCGCGTGGTGGCGGCCTGCACCGCCGGCAAGCTCTTGAGCAGGTCGCTCAGGTTAATGCCGGTCAGCGCCTCGATGACGGCCGGCACCTGGGCCACTATGTCGGTCACATCGCGCGTCACCTTTGAGGCGCCGGCGCTGGACTGACCGTCACCGCCGTTGCTGATGACCACGATCCGGTCGGTTCTGGACAGCGGCTGCGCGATCGCGCCGGCAATCTGGGGCAGCTTGTCGAGCAGCTGCTGCAGGATGGCCGCCTGGGTGTACTGCTGCCAGGCTTCGGCCTTCTTGCTGGTGGCCTGGGCCTCGGCCAACCCCTGAGCCTGGATCACCTCGGCCTGGCTGAGCCCCTTGGCCTTGATCACATCGGCATCGGCCAGGCCGCGCGCCTTGTTGGCCTCGGCCTCGCCGGCGCCCACATTGCCGGTGGCGGCCGATTGCCCCTCGGCCTCGGTCTGGAGCTGATATTTGCGCCCATCGGCGATGGTGCGGACACGGTACTGCTCCGCCTCGGCCGGCTTGCGCACCGTGGCATCCAGCTCGCGCTCGCGGCGCGCCACCTCCTGCTCCTGCACCTCAATCTGCTTGCGCTTCTCCACCACGGCGATCTGGACTTCTTCCTGCTTCACCTGCTGGTTGCTGATGTTTTGCTGCAGGGTGTAGGCCAGCTCGGCCTGGGCCTTCTGGCGGTTGACCTCGGCGTCGTAAGCCGCCTTCTGCACGGCATAGTTCTTTTGCGCCTCGGCTATCTTAGTCTCCGCCTCAAATTTGGCCGACTCGCCTTCCTGGCGCGCCTTGGCCGACTGGATGGTGGCGTCGCGCTGGGCATTGGCCTGGCCGATGGTGGCATCGCGCTTGACCTCGGCGATGCGCGCCTGGCCCAGCGCATCCAGGTAGCCCTGCTCGTCATGGATGTTCTTGATGGTGAACGAGACGATGGTCAGCCCCATGTTCTTCATGTCCAGCGCCGACACCTCTTGCACGCGCTGGGCGAACTTGTCTCGGTCGCGATAGATCTCCTCCACCGACAGGTTGCCCAGGATGGCGCGCAGGTGGCCTTCCAGGGTCTGCAGGGCCACGTTTTGGATTTGCTCGGTGGACTTGGACAGGAACTGTTCGGCGGCGGTGATGATGGAGACGTCGTCCGAGCCCACCTTCACCTGCGCCACGCCGTCCACCGTCACCGGCACGCCCTGCGAGGTGTACACATTGGTGGTCACCACCTCAATCGTCATCAGCTCCAGCGACAGGTTGTCGACGCGCTCCAGCACCGGCCAGATGAACTTGCCGCCGCCGCGCACCACGTGGAAGCTGCGACGGACCCGCTGGCCGGTGGCCGGGTCTTGCACCATGGTGCCGCGGCCCGAGATGATGAGCACCTCGTTCGGCCCCACCTTCTTGTAGCGGCCCGAGTAGACCAGCGCCAGCACCAGGAACAAGAAAAAGATGCCGAAAATGCCGAGAACAGCTAATAGCACTCCACCGGTCATAAGCGCCTCCTGAAGCGGGTTGAATTAGGCTTGGGGCCGCACCACCACCACGCCGCTGACGAGCTTTTCAATGACGACCGTGGTGCCGCGCGCAATGTCGGCGCCGCTGGCTGATTTGGCCGGGTAGCTGACGCGCCCGCCCTGCGCTACGAAAGCCACCTCGCCCAGGCTGCCGGCCGGGATAGGCGTGGTCACTTCGCCGACGGCGCCGACGATATCCGACAGGCGCACATCCGACGAGCCTTGCGGCGCGATGAGAAAATAGCCGAACGCGAAGTGAGCGATGATGGCCAGCACCAGCCCCCCGCCCCCGGCCCACAGCAGGCTCACCTGCGGCGACACGTCCAGCAGGCCCAAGGCAATCAGCCCAAAGCCGCCAAAGGCCGTGACAAAGCTGGCGAGGGTTACAGGCGAGAGCGACGGCAGGCCGACCTTGGGGGTATCCACGGTGGCATCTGGGCCGCCCGGCACGCCGTGCGTCGTGTCGAGGTGTATGGGAATGTCGTGGGTGCCCACGTGCAGGTCGAGGCCAGGCAGGTGCAGACCGGGCAGGTGCACGCTGTGGGCGGCGCCACCCACCAGGATAAACAGGCCGTAAATCACGCCGACCCCCAGCAGAGCCAGGTAGATGATCGTCAGACCAACAGTGGTGAGTATGGCGTTCATAGTTTTTCCGCCGAGGGATAGAGCGGCGCAGGATCCGTATAAGAGGGCGAGTATACCGCGATACGTCCAAAAACGGGATGGCCGATGAGCAAGTGCTCATCGGCCATCCCGTTTTTGGAAACACCCCAATCGACTGCTCTCAGGCCGGCTGCTGCTCTTTGTTCAGCCGCAGGCGGGCCGTCTCGCGCCGCCCGGTGGCCTCCACGTGCCCCAGCGCCGCGCCCAGGCCATAGGCTGGCATGTTGGCGTAGACCGACTCGAACTGGTTGGGCTCGACCAGGAACGTTTCGTGCCAGATGCCCACGCTGCCGTCTGCGCCAATGGCTTTGTTGAAGGCGTTCCAGGCGGCCAGGTGCGGATCGGATGGCGCGCGGGCAAACCGGTCCAGGTCGTCAAACGAGCGCCAATACTGGATGAGCAGCGGGCCGTTGAAGCTAAAGCACAGCTCGCCGTGCAAGAAACCCTTCTCTGGATGCGTGAGCAAGGTGGTCAGCATCGGCGGCATCGCCTTGAAAACGGGCAGCCACTTGTCAATCCGCCACCACTTGTTCACGCGCATGCCGATAAGAAACACCACAAACGGTTGATCGGTCTTGGCCGTGTAGCGGCCATTGAAAACGCGGGCCATGGTCGTTACCTCTCGTGTGTAATGGATAAGTAAGGCTGCCGGCGCAAGTTATGCTGCATTCCATAGCGGCTGGCCTGCTGGCGCCAGCCGTAGCCGCCCATCAGTCGATAGAGCCAGCTCGGAATCACGCTGCGCGCCAGCCGGTCGCGCGCGGACTGCGGGATCGGCCGGCCCTCGGCCAGCTCCGCGGCGGCCAGGTCCAGCGACTGCCGGATGGCAGCGCCCCGCCCGCCGAGCTCGACCAGCGGCGCACCGTGCACCAGACCTTCGCCGCCGCCCAGCGCCAGCCCGCCCAGCCAGCCCAGCCCGGCCTGGCGGGCAAACTCGGCGCAGATGGCCAAGGCGGTGGCGTTGTGGGCGGCCTCGGGGAAGCCGCAGTTGGCAATGGCGGCCAGGCGGCCGGGCCGCGCGGCGCCAGCTCTGCGATTGGCCACGATCGCTTCCAGTGCGGCGACCACCGGGGCCGGCAGGGCATCCACATAGAGCGGAAAGGCCAATACCAGCAGGTCGGCGGCATCCACCGCGGCCAGCGCGGCGCGCGCCCGCTCACGCGAGCTGAAGGCCGTATAGATCTGAAGCGTCTCAGTCTCAACCCCGCGCGCGGCCAATTGCTCGGTCAGGTAGCCACCGAGCGAAGCGGAGGTGCTCTTTCTCGTGCGGGGGCTGCCGACCAGCAGCAGCGCCCGGCGAACGGGGGTCGCAGCACGTGGTGCGCCCGCCGCCGGACCGCTGGCGGCAGCCATGGGCAGGCTCACCCGCGGTGACGATTGGCCGCGCTGTATGGCCTCCAGCCAGGCGCCGGCCTGCTGGGCCAGCGCCGCGTCGGGCGCATCCGCGGCGATGACCTGGCAAACACTGGTCTCCGCGTGCATGTTGATGGCGTTGCGCTGCACCAGGTGGCGGAACACGGCCGCCGCCCGCTCGTCCGGCCGGTCCATCCAGCCGAAGACGAGCAGATTCGGATAGCGCTGGTAACGCTTTTGGTGATGCACCTCACCCTCCACCGTCGTAAACAGGGGCAAGATGTTCTGGATCTGGTGGTCAACCATGCGCTTGAGCGCCGACGAGTAGCCGCCAAAGGTGACCGGCGTCAGATACACCAGCAGGTCGCTGTGCATCATCCTCGCCGCGATCAGGCGGTTGTCGTCATCCGTGTTGCACAGGCCGGGGCTGCGCACCCAGCAGTAGAAGTCGCCGGCGCAGTTGCCAATGCGCTGCTCGCGCAGTACCACGGTTTCCGCCTGCCAGCCGCGCGCCACAAGCTGCGCCCGCAGGGCATCGCCCAGGCGCGCCGCCATGCCATCCCCCGCGTGCGATCCGTCATAGATGAGAACGTTCATTCAGGCCTCCGTAAAGAACTGCCGGCTAAGCGAATCCAGCTCATAGCGGTACAGCGCGTCGCCGGCCGGGCCAAAGGGCGGCAACTGGCCGCCGATCTCCAGCGATACCAGGCCATGTACCCGGCTCCAGATCAGCATGGACACCGACAGCGACAGCCCGTCCGTGTCGCCGGTGTAGCGCTTCCAGGCCTCGAATTCCGCCTTGTGCCCCGGGCTCACCCGCGGAAAGGCGCCAGCGCGCAGCCGGCCCGCGGCGCGCAAGGCCTCCACCGTGCCCACCAGCGGCGCCAGCGACCGAGCGCCGGCCGGCATGATCTGCTGCACCGGGGCCACATAGCCGGGAATGGGCGTGCCAAAGATGAGCTGATAGCGCTCGGGAAAGGCCAGCGCCCACTGGCGGTAAGCGGCGCCAATCGCCATCATCCGCTCCAGCAGGTCGCCGGCGGGCACCGCGTCGCGGGCGGCCAGCTGAGAATCGCCAAAGGAGGTGTAGGCGTCGACAATCAGCGCCGTCACCAGGTCGTCGCGGCGGGGGTAGTAGTTGTAGATGGCCGGGGCCGTGATGTGCAGCTCGCGCGCAATCGCGCGCAGCGACAGGGCCGGCGCGCCAAACTGCGCGATCTGGCGCCAGGCGGTGTCTTTGATGGCTTCTTGCAAATCTCCGGCTGGGTGTGCTCGTCGGCGGCTCGGCATCCGTATCTCCTAGATATACGCTGTATATTTACTGTGTAAATATACAGCGTATATGAGACAATGTCAAGACACGTTTTGAAACGGCGAGCACGGGCAGCAAGCCCCGGGAGCCGGCGATTGAAATCGCGCCTATGGGCCTCCGGCCGGTCGTCCACCTCCGTGGACGAGTGGTAAAGGCAGCGCTCCTGTGGTGAAGGCATCGTCCCTGCAGAGGGACGACCGGCCGAAGGCCCAGAGCCCCGAATTCATTCGGCGGGGTCGGATATTACGCGGCATCGCGATGGAACGGGCGGCAGCCGGATAACACACGGCATTATTGAATGAACGGCCGCCGCCATTCAATCAAAGCGCGCCGTGTGCCACCCGCCGGGCCGGCGATTGTTGCAGATAAACAAAATAATCGACCAGCGGGCTGGTGGGCCGACCTAACCCCCCGGCCCCCTTCCCGCAGCGGGAAGGGGGAGAGAAAAACCGGAAATTGATGATGTGATGAAGGTGCTCGCACCTTCATCACATCATCAATTTCCGGTTATGTTCCAACCCTAGTTGCGGACCGACAGTGCATGCCTGACACACGGGAACGGTAAGAAACCGCCACTGAATGCCTTACGCAGAGGGGTGTGACTGCCGCCATTGGAGTCGCACAATAGTGACGGTTCTGACAAATGGGGAGGGAGCTGGCTGTTACGGGTCAGACCCAATGGATGGGTTGCCGAGCGCCTATGGCATTGACGGCACCGCCTGTCCAGCGGCCCGTACAAGGATACAACCATGGAAACCATATCCGCCGTTCCACTCCGG
>Ga0209166_10003534_pt1 | contig 11232 bp, 9 predicted proteins | sample Coa_R1_3_FD_187151 | JGI IMG/M metagenome (GOLD analysis project Ga0209166, IMG submission 187151) | Surface soil microbial communities from Centralia Pennsylvania, which are recovering from an underground coalmine fire - Coalmine... | ecosystem: Environmental > Terrestrial > Soil > Unclassified... | reverse complement strand
CCGGACGGATGCCGCGAGTTGCGCACGGCGACCTGGCCGGCACGCAGGTGCGCGAGCTCGACGCATTCGCCACCGGTGGGGCCGCTGTAGGTGCTCTTCACCCAGACCGCGTCGTGCAGGCCGGCGGCGGGTGAGCTAGGGGTGCTGCTCATGCGGGGGTCCCGTCTCTTGCAGAATTTCCTCGATCATCCGCGTGGAGGTCCGCGGATCGGTCCCGAGTATGCTCATCCGCTCCATGGCCAGCAGGTAGCGGTCCACTTCGGGGCGCTTGTCCAGGTAGAGGGCGCTGGTGAGCTGTTCCACGTACACGATGTCCGGCAGGTCGGGGTCCGGGAACCGCAGGACGCTGAACCCGCTCGGGGCGGCGTGACCACAGACGCCGCGCGGGATGATCTGGAGGACGAGGTTGTGGTTCTTGCTGGCCGCCAGCAGGTGGGCGAGCTGGTCCCGCATGACACCGTCGTTGCCGACCGGCCGGCGCAGCACCTCCTCGTCCAGGATCGCCCACAGCCTGAGGTGGCCCTCGGCGAACCGCCGCTGCCGCTCCTTGCGCACGGCGACGTGGCGGTCCATTTCCTCGGGCGGTATGTCGCCGAAGGCGAGCACCGTGGCCGCGTAGCCTTCAGTCTGCAACAGGCCGGGGACGAACTGGGGCGCATAGAGCCGGATCGACTCGGCTGCCGTCTCCAGCCCGATGTAGGACTGGAACCAGGGCGGCAGGACGTCGTTGAAGCGGTGCCACCAGCCTGGCCGGTTGGCCTCGCTGGCCAGGCTGAGCATCTGCTCACGCTCGGCCGGGTCGGTGACACCGTACATCTTCAGCAGGTCGGCGACGTCGACCTCCCTGACCGCGTTCCTGCCCAGTTCGATCCGGCTGATCTTCGACTCGGACGCGCGGATTGCCTGGGCCGCCGCCTTGGCACTGATTCCGCGTCCCTCACGGAGGCGGCGGAGCTGGATGCCGAGAAGGATGCGCAGGACCGTCGGGCCACCTGGGCGGCCTGGGGAGGTCATGAGCGCAATTCCGCTCGCATAGTTGCCGGCCTTCCTCGCTCGTGACCCTGGCCAGCCCTGGCCGTCGCGGCGCGGGGGAGGGCTGCCAGCCGTTCCGTTAACCCTAGCGATCGCTTCTGTGCCCCGGAGCGCCACATGGCGGTGCCGCGCATTTCCGGTGCAATTGCGTAATGCTCTTTGCTGGTAATCCGAGATTCATCTCATGATATCCCATTTGGGATTTCACGCCACCGCCTGCAAGCCAGGAAACAATGACCAGGTCATCTGCCTGCTTACGCAAACGGAGCCCCCGCGGTGGCCCGGGTAACCGGTCACTTGTGACCGTCCGGCCCTCTGGAACGGCGGTAGCCGCAGGTCCGCCCGCTGCGCCCCGGCGTCACAGCCATGCCTGTTACATACATGACGGAGGTGTCCACCCAGAGGCCACGACATTGCCTGGCATCCGTCAAATCTGTCCAGCTAAATCACTGCCCGCAAATTCGCGCGCATGTCTCACCAGCCCTCCAGCCTGCGGAAAACACCCACGAACCCGGCATCCCAGCCGCTGTTCCCGCCGTTCCGTCAAAGCCTAATCCGGTGCAAATGTGCAGCTTTTCTGATTTGGAAACTATGGCCCCGGTTACCACACTCGTCCCAGCGCCGCGCGCAGCGCTCGCCCGCCTGCCGGTCACCGCCCGTACCCGCCGCCGCACTGCCGTCCGCACCCGCCGCGACACCGCCGCCCCCAGACCCGCGCCGCGACACCGCCGCCCCCAGACCCGCGCCGCGACACCGCCATCCGCACCTACCGCGCGCAAGTGCTTGAGGCAAGTTTCTTCGATGCAATCGCAGATAGGATTTCATATCACGCCCGTGTTCTGTAGCATGGTGAACACGGTCCGACTCCCACCTGGACACCTCTCCCATTGCTGGGTGCAGGTCCGGCCAGGCAGGCACGCTTCTGGAGCCTGAGGAGAGGAGTGAGCCGCCCGTGGCAATCGGCCCCACAGTGCGGCGGCGCCGGCTCGGCAGCGAGCTGAGGCGGCTGAGAGAAGCGCGTTCGATCAATCTGGAAGTGGTGGCCGACCGGCTGGGCCTGGCCGCATCGACGCTCTCCCGGATCGAGAACGGCAAGGCCCCGACCAAGACCGCATACCTGACAGCGTTGCTCGAAGTCTACGAGGTGACCGACCCCGAGCAGCGCCAGATTCTGATCGACATGGCCCGCGAGGGTCATCGCAAGGGCTGGTGGGCCGGATACGAGGACGTGCTGCCTACCGGCTTCGGCATCTATGTCGGCCTGGAAGCCGACGCCAGTGGGCTGCGGATATATGAGACGCAGGTTGTGAACGGCCTGTTGCAGACGCCGGAGTACGCGAAGGCGATCCTGCGCGAGGTCAACAAGAAGGACAGCCCGGACCAGTTGCAGCGGGCGACGGAACTGCGGATCAAGCGCCAGTACACGGTGGAGAAGCCCGACCCGCCGGATCTGTGGCTGATCCTGGACGAGGCCGTGATCCGCCGGCCGATCGGCGGTCCCGAAGTCATGGCCAGCCAGCTCAAGCACCTGGTCGAGGCCAGTCACTGGCCCAACGTCACTCTGCAGGTGCTCCCGTTCTCGGCCGGCGCCCATTCCGCGCTCCCCGGTCCGTTCACCATCCTCGAGTTCCCCGAGCGCACCGACGATGACGTGGTCTACCTCGACTCCTGGGGCGGGCCCATCTACCTGGAAAAAGAACGAGACGTCCGGATGTGCGCGGAGGCCTTCGACAGGCTTCGCGCGGCGGCACTGTCGACGAACGACTCGGTAGCCCTGGCCAATCAGGTGGCCGGGCAACTCATGTAGGACACACCCCGGGAATCGTGGTGATGAACGAAAGGGAAAAGCCGATGGGTTCCGGTCTCACTGAAGTCCACTGGTTCAAGAGCAGCGCGAGCAGCACCAATGGATGCGTCGAGGTGGCGCATCTACCCGACGGCGGAGTCGCGCTCCGCGACACCAAGGACCGCGGCAAGGAGCCGCACGTCTTCACCCGGCACGAGTGGGACTCCTTCCTCGCCGGCGTGAAGAACGGCGAGTTCGACCCCCCAGGTCTTTAACTCAAGCGGGAACGGGGAGGGCTAAGCCGCTCCGGGGGGGGACCGGCACCCGCGACAGGTCAGCCGCCGCTGTTGCGGTCGGCGGCGGCTGACCGTCGCGGGTGCCCGGCATTGTTCCGTTAGCTAGGGTGGGGATGTGCGTACCGGGGATGACTGGCGGGCCAGGTTCCGGCCCGACGTTCCGAGCCCGGCCCGCATCTACGATTATCTGCTCGGCGGCAAGGACAACTATCCAGCCGACCGTAAGGCGGCCGAGTGGCGGCCCGGACGCCAAGCCCGATCCCGATCCCGGCCGTTCGCACGTCTACGCCGTGGTCGCCCGCAAGCCAGGCCCCTGACACCGCGCCCAGCCTGGCGGGCTCGCCGCGCTAACCCTGATTGACCGCCACCGCGTACAGCGCCGCCACATTCGGCCCGAACGCGGGTGAGTAGGAGATCTGTGGCAGGTCGCCGCCCTGCTGGTAGCCGCCGATGACGCCGATCACCGTCCCGTCCGTGTTGCCGGGCCCGGTGCCGATCAGGAACGGGCCGCCGCTGGTGCCGTCGGTGTAGCGGCCGCAGTCGAACTCGAGCTGATGAGGCAGCGGCATGCTGGTGCGGTTGCGGCAGATGAGCGGCAGGTCGTACCCGTCGGGGTAGCCGATCACCTGGACCGGCAGGCGGGCCGGGGTCTGGAAACCGATGTACTCGGCGCCGGTCACGTCCTGAATGCTGGCCCCGTCGGGCGCGGGATCCACGAGCAGGAAGGCGACGTCGTCGTCGATGCTGGCCGAGGTCGACCACGCCCGGTCCACGATGACCTTGCCGATTGTCCAGACCCCGTAGGGCTCGTCACCACCGGAGTAGCCGGGCACGAACTGGATGGGCCCGTTGTGGTGGGTCACGCAGTGCGCCGCGGTGATGGCCAGATCCCGGTGCGGGCTGCGCACCACGCTGGCCGTGCAGAAATGGTTGCCCAGCCCGCCGGAGCGGCTGGTGGAGAACAGCGCTCCCACCGCGGGAGTGCCGCGAAACGAGACCCCGGTGGGCATCCCGGCCGGGGCGGGAGTGGCGGCCTTGCGCGGGACCGAGTTCATCGCCGCCGCCAGCCGCACCGCGAGCTTCGCGGCGCCGTGCGCCGCTGGAGTCATGGCCACGATCACGAGGGCGGTGAGGATGGCCACGCCGGCCGCCCAGGAGCGCCGGCTCCCGATCCGGTGTATTTCGCCCACCTTAGGTGATTGTGCAGGTGAACACCGAAAAGCGCCATAGGCGGGGGCTGGGAAGAATCCCAGCATTACGCCGGAAACCGGCGCCGCTGGTCACGCGAGCGGCTCCGTCGTGCACGAGCAGGACGGCCCTGGCGGGGGCCGCCATGCGAAGGGCCGGTGCCCGGCCGCTGCCGTCCGGCCCGGCTGGGGCTACTGCCACTCGTTACGGTGCATGATGACCTCCCGGCGCTGCGAGGTTCGAAAATGGTTCGCCATGTTCGAACTGATTGGCCTTACAAGGCATGAGGGTAGGAACATTAGCCGCAAACAGTCGTCCTGTCTTGACAGTTAGTCAGGTTTTCTGTGACCATGCGGCTTTAGTTACTTACCTTACGTAATAATCGGATCTTCGCCGCTCCGCCCGCGGGGAGTACCCATGGCTGCCATCCGCCGTCCCGGCGTGATGACCATTCCCTACCGCCGCGTGGCGGACAGCGTATCCCGCTGGCGCGTCTGGTCGCTGGCAGAACCGCTCCGCGCCCTCGTGCTCGGTGTCGTCGCGGTCGCCGTGGCGGTGACCAGCATCGCCCCGGCCCGGACCGGGTGGCGGCCGTCGGACATGGCCATCTTCCTGGCGCTGGTGGGCTGCGGCCTCATCACCATCGAGTCGTCCCGTGGCGTGGCCGAGGTGCACGGGACCGTAGGCAGGGACCTGCAGACGGTCTGGTACCTGACCATGGCCATCAACCTGCCGCCCGCCTACGCCCTGTTCGCCCCCGTGCCGCTGTGCGCGTACCGGCTGTGGCGGGTGCGCAGCGGGTTCGCCTACCGCCGGGTCTACAGCAACGCCACGCTCAGCCTGGCCTACGGCGCGGCCTCGCTGCTCTTCCACGCCATCCCGCGCTCGGTGGCCGGTCCCTCGCCGGGATCGGGCATGCACGTGCTCACCTGGACCGGCGTGGCGGCCGGCGCCGGCGCGCTGGCCTGGCTGATCAACAACGGCTTCCTGCTCGCCGCGATCAAGCTGTCCGACCGCGGTGCCCGGCTGCGCGATCTGTTCGGCAACCGGGAGGCGTCCACCTCGGACCTGATCGAGCTGACCCTGGCGGTCTCGCTGTCCCTCGTCGTGGCCATCAACCCGGTGCTGATGGCGCTCTCGCTGCCGTCCATCGTGCTGTACCGGCGCTACCTGATGCACTCCCAGCTCGTCGCCCAGGCCAGGATTGACGACAAGACCGGCCTGCTGAACGCCGGCACCTGGCAGCACGAGGGTGAGGTCGAATTCGCCAGGGCGCAGCGCACCGGCACCCCGCTGGCCATCGCGATGATCGACATCGATCACTTCAAGACGGTCAACGACACCGTCGGGCATCCGGCGGGCGACCGGGTTCTGCGCGGCATCGCCAGCGCCGTCCGGGATGACCTGCGCGGCTACGACCTCACCGGCCGGTACGGCGGCGATGAGTTCGCCATCCTGTTCCCGCACACCAGGGCCAGCGAGGCGCGCCGGATCAGCGAGCGGCTCCGTGACAAGATCGCGGGCGATCCGGTGGTGATCGAGGACGGCAGCCACGCCGGCTACATCTTCCGGCTCACCGTCTCCATCGGCGTGGCCGCGGCGGACTCACCCTGCCGCTCGTTCAGCGAGCTGATCGCCACCGCCGACGCCGCACTCTGCCAGGCCAAGCGCGCCGGGCGCAACCGCGTCGGCGTGCTCAGCGATTCCGCCGGGAAGGATGGGACCAGGGTCTCCTAAGATCGCACTGCGGGAGCCAGCGATTCCGAAGGAGGCCTTGCCGATGAGAGCCGCTCTCTATGACCGCCTGGGCCCGGCCGGTGAGGTGCTGCGGGTGCGGGAGGTGGACCGCCCGGAGCCCGGTCCCGGTGAGGTGCGGGTGCGGGTCCACGTCTCCGGGGTCAACCCGACCGACTGGAAGAGCCGGTCCGGCGCGACCGCCCGCCCGATCGACGAGTTCCAGATCCCGCACCACGACGGCGCCGGCATCATCGACGCCGTGGGCGATGGCGTGGATCCCGGGCGGATCGGCGAGCGGGTCTGGGTGTGGATGGCCGCCGCCGGGCGACGCTGGGGAACCGCGGCCGAATGGACCGTGGTACCTCAGGACGCGGCCGTCCGGCTGCCCGGCCCTGTCTCCTTTGACCTCGGCGCCAGCCTCGGCGTCCCGGCGATGACCGCGCACCGCTGCCTGTTCGCGGACGGGCCGGCCGAGGGCAGGAACGTACTCGTCGCCGGCGGCGCTGGCGCCGTCGGTCACTTCGCCATCGAGCTTGCCAAGTGGGCGGGCGCCAGGGTCGTCAGCACGGTCAGCAGCAAGGAGAAGGCCGAACTGGCCGCGGCGGCCGGCGCCGACCTGGTCGTGAACTACACCGACCCCGGCGCGCTGGACCAGATCCGCGCCTTCGCCCCGCGGATGGACCGCATCGTCGAGGTCGCCCTCGGCCCGAACCTCCAGCTCGACCTGGCCCTGTCCGGCCCGGAGACGGTGATCGCCTGCTACGCCGCCGACGGCCCCGACCCCGTCCTCCCGGTCCGGGCCTGCATGACCGCCAACGTGACGATCAGGTTCATGCTGCTGTACGGCGTCCCGGCGCCCGCACTACGGCAGGCCGTCACCGACATCACCGCCGCCCTGGAGGCGGGCGCACTCACCGGCCTGCCGGTGCACCGCTTCGCACTGGACGACATCGTCGCCGCACATGAGGCGGTGGAGGGCCGCGCCGTGGGCAAGGTGGTTGTCGGCCTGGCCTGACTGCTCTGGTCTTACCGGTGAAGCTGTTGCACGACGTGTGAGGAGCGCGACGATGGCTGATGAGCTGACGGAGGCCGGGCTGGAGCGGCTGCATGCGGTGGCGGAGCGGCACGTTGGCGATGACCGGATTCCCGGGCTCGTCGCGCTGGTCGCGCGAGGCGGCCAGGTGCACGTGGAGGCGCTGGGGTCGCTCACGATCGGCGGGCCGGCGGTCGCCAGGGACTCGCTGTTCCGGATCACCTCGACGACCAAGCCGATCACGGCGGCGGCGACCATGGCGCTGATCGCGGAGGGGCTGATCGGGCTGGACGAGCCGGTCGGCCGGCTGCTGCCCGAGCTTGCCGGGCGGCGGGTGCTGCGCCGGATGGACGGACCGCTGGACGACACCGGGCCGGCCACCCGGGCGATCACTACCCGGGATCTGCTGACCTTCACCTTCGGGTTCGGCATGGTCACGGAGTTGTTCTCGGCGGCCGAGCCCTGGCCGGTCGTGGCGGCCGCCGCGGAGCTGAATCTGGCGACGCTGGGCGGGCCGGATCCTGCTGGGCAGCCTGACCCGGACACCTGGATCGCGGGGCTTGGTTCGCTGCCGCTGATGGCTCAGCCGGGTGAGCGGTGGATGTACAACACCGGGGCCTCCGTCCTCGGCGTGCTGCTGGCCAGGGCGGCCGGGCAGCCGATCGGGGACGTGCTGCGCACCCGCATTTTCGAGCCGCTAGGCATGCGTGACACCGCCTTCTGGGCGAGCGACACGCGGCGGCTGGCCACCGCCTACCAGGGCACGCCGGACGGGCTGGTCGCCGTGGACAAGCCGGACGGCGCGTGGAGCCGGCCGCCGGCCTTCGGCGATGGCGCGGCCGGGCTTGTGTCGACCGCCGATGATCTGCTGGCCTTCGGCCGGATGCTGCTGCACGGCGGCGCGGGAGTACTGCCGGGCGACGCGGTGGCGGCGATGACCAGCGACCAGCTCACCGAGGCGCAGAAGGCCCACGGCGGGCTCGGGCCGGGCTTCTTCACCGGCAAGTCCTGGGGGTACTGCCAGGCGGTGCTGGACAACGGCGTGTTCGGCTGGGCCGGCGGGTACGGGACGACCTGGCTGGTGGACCCGGCCGAAGACCTGATCGTGATCGTGCTCACCCAGCGGCTGTTCGAGACGTCCGAGGCGCCCGCGGCCCACCAGGAGATTCAGAAGGCGGCATATGCTGCGATCCCGGAAACAATCTGACAGCATCTGAATTATGCGTCGTATCATCTCCACCACGCTCGTGGTCTGCTGTGCCATGCTCGGGCTGTTCGCAGCGCCGGGTTCCGGAGCGATGGCGGCCGGTGCCCGCGGTACGCCAGCCTCCCTCCGTAATGGAGTATTTACTTCCAGCAATTCGCTGCCTCCCCGGGTGAACTTCCACGCCTGGCGGAGTGCTGCGGCCTTCCTCAGCGGAGCCGGAGAGGGGATCCGGGTGATACCCGGGGACCGCGGGATCGTGATCTCGCAGCCGGTGGGGACCATGACTCACCATGATCCGTTCAAGAAGGACACCAAGAACTGGGAATACAGCACCTGGACGACGCCGGTGTTCAAGCTGGACTTCGGCGCGACCGAGATGGTGTCGTCGTGGGACGCCCAGGTGCCGCAGGATGCCTGGCTGCGGATGCAGTTGCAGGCAACCATGCAGAACGGGCAGAAGACCCGGTGGCTGGACATGGGCAACTACGCCTACTCCGACACCGTGCTGGACCGGACCTCGGTCAGCCCGGTGGACAAGCCGTACGGGCTGGTGGAGACCGATACGTTCTTCTCCTATCCCGGTTACTCGGTGCACGCCTACCAGCTCAGGCTCACCCTGCTGCGGCTGCCCGGCACGCGTGTCTCGCCTCGGGTCTGGCAGGTCGGCGCGTTCGCGTCCCGGATCCCGTCCCGCCAGACCGTGCCGCCCAGCAAGCCGGGCCCGGCGTCCAAGGCGGGCATCGCGCTGAACGTGCCGGAGTACTCGCAGGACATCCACGATGGCCAGTACACCCGGTACGGCGGTGGCGGGGAGGCCTGGTGCAGCCCGACCTCCAACGAAATGGTCGACGAGTACTGGGGCATGTACCCCACCAGGCAGCAGATGTCCTGGATCAACCCCCGGTACCAGGACCCGAGCGTGGACTACGCGGCCCGGTACATGTACGACTACCTGTACCAGGGGACCGGCAACTGGCCGTTCAACGCCGCCTATGCCGCGCACTTCGGGCTGAACGCGGAGATCGTCCAGTTGCCGTCCATGGCCTACCTGGAGGACCTGGTCGCCCACGACATTCCCGTGGTCACCTCGCAGGCCTTCGACAACGGGCAGATCGCCGGGGCCAACTACAGCACCGCGGGGCATCTGTGGGTGGTCGCCGGATTCACCAAGGCGGGGAACGTCATCGTGAACGACCCGGCCAATCCGTCGGACGCCACCGTGCGGCATGTCTTCAACCGCCGTCAGTTCGAGAACGTCTGGTTGCGGACCTACTGGAAGCGTGCGAACGGCACCATCGGGTACGGCTCCGGGGGAGTGGCCTACATCATCTGGCCGCACGGGATGAGCCTGCCGCCGAACCTCTCCCGGGCCAATCCTGCCTGGTGATCCTGTCACACTGGCCTACATGACAACTAGCGCGCAGGACGAGGTGGTCCGGCTCGCCTCCGACCTGATCAGGATCGACACCACGAACGCCGGCGGCGGGCAGGCCCAGGAGCGGCCCGCCGCCGAGTACGTGGCCGCGGCACTGGCCGAGGTGGGGCTCGACCCGGTGGTGCTGGAGCGGACCCCCGGGCGGGGGAACGTGGTCGCCCGGCTGGAGGGCGCCGGCCCGGGCCGGCCCGCGCTCCTGGTGCACGGTCATCTGGACGTGGTTCCGGCCGAGCCGTCGGAGTGGACCGTGCACCCGTTCTCAGGAGAGGTGCGTGACGGCGTGCTCTGGGGGCGGGGCGCGGTAGACATGAAGAACGCGGTGGCCGTCGCCGTCGCGGTGGCGCGAGACTTGGTGCGCAGCGGGCGGCGGCCGGTGCGGGACGTGGTGTTCGCGTTCACGGCGGATGAGGAAGACTCGGCCGCGGATGGGGCGGCGTGGCTGGCGGGGAAGCATGCCGAACTGTTCGACGGGTGCACGGAGGGGATCGGCGAATCGGGGGCGTTCACGTTTCATGCGGCTCCTGGGGTGCGGTTGTATCCGGTCGGGGCGGGGGAGCGGGGGACCGCGTGGCTGACGCTGACCGCGCGGGGGACTGCCGGGCATGGTTCGCGGCCGAACTCGCGCAATGCGGTGACCGCGCTGGCGGCGGCGGTGACGAGGATCGGTGAGTACCGGTGGCCGGTCCGGGTGATTGCGACGGTGCGGGCAGCGCTGGTCGGGATGGCCGAGGCGCTGGGGGTGGATGCTGCCGACCTGGGTGTTGCGGAGGTGGGTGCTGCGGAGGTGGAGGCGTTGGTGGGCCGGCTTGGGCCGGCGGTCAAGCTGATCGAGCCCGTGCTGCGGAACAGCAGCAACCCGACCATGCTGCAGGCCGGGTACAAGATCAACGTGATCCCCGGCACGGCCACGGCCCATGTGGACGGACGGGTGCTGCCCGGCTGCGAGGACGAGTTTCGCGCCGTGCTGAACGAGCTGACCGGCCCGGACGTCGACTGGGTGTACTACCACGAGGAGGTCCCACTGGAATCGCCGCTCGACGTCCCGCTGGTGGCCCGGATGACCGGCGCCCTGCTCGCCGAGGACCCGGGCTCCTGGGTCGTGCCGTACTGCATGGCCGGCGGGACCGACGCCAAGCACTTCTCCCGGCTCGGCATCGCGGGTTACGGGTTCACCCCGCTCGCGTTGCCGCCCGGCTACGACTATCACGCGATGTTCCACGGCGTGGACGAACGGGTCCCGGTCTCCGCGCTGCAGTTCGGGGTCCGGGTGATGGACCGTCTTCTGACGGATGCTGGCTGAACCCATGAAACGCGTGGCTCCTTACGGTTCCTGGTCCTCGCCCATCTCGGCAGCGGACGTGGCCAGCGACGGCACCCGGTGCGGCTGGCTCGGCTGGGTAGACGGGGAAATCTGGTGGACCGAGTCCCGCCCGGACGAGGGCGGCCGGGTGACCCTGATGCGCTGGGTTCCGGGGACGGGGACCGGGGCGGAGGCGGGGGCGGGGGCGGGGGCGGCCG
>Ga0209166_10003533_pt1 | contig 11237 bp, 13 predicted proteins | sample Coa_R1_3_FD_187151 | JGI IMG/M metagenome (GOLD analysis project Ga0209166, IMG submission 187151) | Surface soil microbial communities from Centralia Pennsylvania, which are recovering from an underground coalmine fire - Coalmine... | ecosystem: Environmental > Terrestrial > Soil >... | reverse complement strand
CCCACCGAGGCACGCGACATCCAGCCTCGTGCACTGGAAGTCAACGATGCCCTGCGCAGCCACGTCGAGCTCGTCAAAATCCACGCCGCCACCGCAGTCACCCTGGCCAACCTCGACGACCCCGACGGCGCCGATACCCAGATCGCTAACGGCCTGCACCTAGCGGAGCAGTCCGGATACCGCGGCGGCCTCGTCTGGTGCCAGGTAGCCGCCGTCTTTACCCAGCTTCACCGTGGCGACCTGGACGCGGCCCGCGATACCGCCACCCGCCTGGCCGATATAGTCAGCGACCTGCATGGCAACCGTTTCTGGAGCGAGATCGTGACCTGGTGGACCCGCAACGTCTCAGACCCGGCAAGCACCACCAACTGGCTCGACGGCGAGGACGCAGCCCGGGCCCGGTGGCTGGCACTCCGGCCATCCCCGGGCAGCGACACCCGGACATCCCATGACTGAAGCCCGCCATGACGTCCTGCTCGTGGGCCTTGGTGCGGTCGCCGAATCGCATCTGAGGGTGCTGGAGCGCATACCAGGCGCGAAGGTCATCGCGGGAGTCGACACCGCACCCAAACCCGAGGTGAGATACCGCGGTCACCCAGTCCCGGTCTACCCCTCGCTGCGCGAGGCCAGTCACCACCATCAGCCAGGCGTGGTGGTGATCGCGACCCCCACCCCAGCCCACGCCACCGCCTGCACCGAGGCCTCCGGCTACTTCCCCACCGCCAGAATCCTGGTGGAAAAACCAGCCGCCAGCACACTCGCCGACGTCGAGCACATCCTCACCGAGATCGGCAGCCGCCAGCCCGTCGAGGTCGCCTACCACATGTACTTCTCCCCCGAAGTCACATGGGCCGCGCACACCGTCCAAGCCCGCGCTGCCGAACTGGGTGTCCCCATCGCCATCCAGGCCACCTTCACCGACCCCTACCAAGACGACCCCGCCGCCACCGCCAGCCTGGGCAACAGCTGGATCGACTCCGGCATCAACGCGCTGAGCATCCTCACCCGCTTCACCCACCCCGCCCACCGCACCTCACTGCGCCGCCTCGGCGAAACCGCACGGCCGGTATTCGAAGCGCACATCACCTGCCAGACCGCAGGCAGACAGATCGACGCGCTCATTCTGACCACCTGGCACGTCACCGACGCAGCCAAAACCACCCGCATCCGCTACAGCTCAGGCGCCGACCTGGTCATGGACCACACAGCCGTCGCCGGGTATCTCATCCAAGACCACCAGGTCACCGGCGTGTACGGCAGTGATCGCACCATCCCCCGCCGCGACCGCCACTACCTCGCCCTGTACGAGTCATGGCTCATCAACGGCAACCCCATCCTCCCCACCGAAACCAGCCTGCACCTGCACCACCTCCTGCTCTAGGTGTAGCGAGCGACCTCATACCGCCGAGGGTCGCGGCTGCGCCGCGAGCTGCCGCGAGGGTTGTGATGGGCTGACGTGCCGCGAGGAGGCCGCCGCTGGGGTGGCCTCCTCGCTGGTCTGGGCCTAGCCTCCGGGTTGCTGACACCTGGAGGTTGTGATGGCCGACTATGCGACTTTACTGCGGGATCACGTGACGCTCACCTGCCGGTCGGCGGACAGGATCTTCTTGCAGGCGTATGTGCCGAAGCTGCAGAGCGTCGGGTGGGTGTGCCAGTTCTTGCGCTGGCAGCGGGGGTATGCGATCCCGTCATCGGCGGCGTTCGGGAAGATCGGCTGATTTCGTTCGTGAGAAGTGACCGCGAATGTGCGCCACTTTGGACCGCGCCCAGAGGGCCGGAACCAACCCCGGTGTTCGGGATAACTGACCGCAGTCGCAGGCCGAGGTTCATCAGCACCGACGAGAGGCCGGTCATTGGCCGAGGCCAGCGGCTTACTCGCGCGCGGCGGCTAGGTGCGGTCAGAACTGACGAACATGATTCTCGCCCAGACGAGGGTACGGTCGCTCGTCACGAACAGCTGCGGCCGGATCTCGCGAACAAAACCAATCGGCGAGGCGTACGTGGCCGAGGTGCACCGGTTTCCTACCCGATGGTGCGGGACTCTGAGCGCGCGTTCGGGATCCTGCGGTTCCTCGAGGTGGCCCTGCACCATCCGGCCCTGGCCGAGTCGCGGTACCTGGCAGCCGTAGCGCCATACGTTCGGCTCGGGCAGGCCGACCACGGGCGCGGGGCCACCGGGACGTACCCGGGGTCGGCGCTGCTGGCGATGACCGCGCTCGGCAATAGCTGCTCTTACCTGTTCTGCGACCTCGACCCGCAAAGCGCCGCCGGTCTTCGTCGCCGGGCCGCCGGGCTCGGTCTGCACCGCTGGCAGGTGGCCGAGGCCGACGGCATGCTGACCGTCCGGGCTTGGCTGGACGGCGCCGGGTCCGAGAGCCCCGGCCCGGCCCCGGGCACGGCGATCGTGCACATCGACCCGTTCGATCCGTATGCCCGTGCCCCGGGCGGGCTTTCCGCTCTGGAGTTCGCTGGCCACCTCGCCACGAGCGGGACCGGGCTCGTGTACTGGTATGGCTGCGACGAGCCCGGCGAGCACGCGTGGGCCTACCGTGCGCTGTACGACCTGACCCCCGCGCCGCTGTGGTGCGGGGACATCATGGTCACCGACACCGGTGGCGGCGGTTCCCCCGGCGATCTCGGGCGTTCCACCACGCCCGGCACCGGTTTCGGCGTCGTCCTCGCCAACCTGCCACCGGACGCCCTCACCGCCTGCACAGCCGTGGGCGGTGCACTCGCCGACGCCTACACCGACGTGGCGCTACCCGGCGGGACCCAGGGCAGCCTCGTCTTCACCAGTTACCGCAGGCCGTAAGGACCGGCTCACTCCCGGCGCGCAACGAGCTCCGGCTGGGGACGGCGGCGGCGGTCGCGCTGACAATAAGCAAACTGGGTGATAACCCGCTTTATCACCCGGCCACTGTCGGCCCCGGGCGCTACCATCCCGCCATGATCAGCGGCCAGGAACTGGCGCTCGTGCCCGCCGCGGCGACGGCGATTGGGACCGGCCCGGGCGCGGTGGCGGCCGAGCTGCTCGCCCGGATCAGTGCCGAGCTGCCGGTGGTGACCGCGATGGAGGAGCGGGAGCAGCTCCTCGCCTCGGCGTGGCTGGCGAGCCTGCGCTCACACCGCACGCGGCGCGCCTACGCCGGCGACCTCGCGGGCTGGCTGGCGTGGCTCAGGGCGCGCGACACCGACCTGCTCGCGGCTGGGCGGGTGCACGTGGACCTGTGAGTCTCCGCGCAGCAGGAAGCCGGCGCGGAGGCCTCCAGCGTGCGGCGCCGCCTGTCCGCCCTGTCGTCGTTCTACCGGTACTGCGCCGCCCACGACCTCACCGGCTGCATCCCGACCGAGGGAGTGAAGCGGCCGGTGGTGGACCCGGACTACACCGCCACGATCGGCCTGGACCGTGATCAGGCCCGCGCCGTGGTCGCCGCGGCCGACCACGACAGGGGCGCCCAGGCGCTGCGCACCGCGGCCGTGGTGAGGCTGCTGCTGCACAACGCGCTGCGGGTCGATGAGGCGTGCGCCGCCGACGTCGCCGGCCTCGGCGACGACGCGGGCCACCGGGTGCTGCGGGTGGTCCGCAAGGGCTCACGGACGGCAAAGATCCCGCTGACGCCCGCCACGGTGGCCGCACTGGATGCTTACCTCGCCGACCGGGCGCAGCGGGCCGGGCTGGGGAGTGGCGGCAACTGGCGGGGCCGCTGCTGGCCACCGCCAACGGCGGACGGCTGCGGCAGGGGCACCTGTGGGAGCTGGTCCGCCGCCTCGCACACGCGGCCGACATTGGCGCCGGGGACCATCTCTCGCCGCATTCGCTGCGGCACTCGGCGATCACCTTCGCCCAGTTTAGACGCCGGCGCCACCCTGCGCGACATGCAGGACTACGCCGGCCACAAGGACCCGCGAACTACGCGGCGCTACGACCACGCCCGGGACAGCCTGGACCGCAACGCCGCCTACGCGGTGGCGGCATACCTGGCCTAGCGCTTCAGCAGGCCGTATCTGGGCAGGTCGCTCAAGCGGCTATGCTCGCCGGTGACCCAAACCGCGATCAACTAACGCTTTGGCCTGTGTCCGGCTTGTACCTGACTGTCAGACGAGGCGACACTCGGCCATGAGCGCGACGCTCCGCTGGACGCGTGCCGGATGACTTCGACCGACCTTGAACGTGATCATCCTGCCCTTGCCGCCTCGGCTCGGGACCTACTAGACGACCTCGTTGGCTTTGAACACCGACTGACGACGCCGGACGTGGAGTACGGGCATCACCACAAATACGCCCGGCGCGCCGAGGACTTGCAGCGCCAACTTGTGGCAGCCCTCGTGCTCTGCGAGCACGACCTCTACGCTCCGGCTTTCGCCGTCCTTCGGCCCGCGCTGGAACAGATCTTGTTCGACCGCTTGATGTTTGCCGCAAGCGGATATCGCCGACGGTCGGCGCCGGTGACGAAAGAGGCATGGGACAAGCTGCACGCGGAATTCATCGAGGGAGCCGAGTGGGCACGGAACGTTTCCGACGTGCATTGGGTCAGCGGGACCCTTACCGTCACTTACTCCGGAATACACCCGGCCGATCCGTCTGCGCAGATACCGCCTCTCTCGCCCTACTTCTGGCATGTAGACGAATACGACCCCTTTCACGGCCGCCCGAATGAGCAACTCGACCTCCAAACGAGCTTCGGCGATGTCAGCGAACACATCGAGTACGCGGAGCGCCTTCGAGTCATGTATTCCGCGGACCTGCGCTGGCCCGACATCATCGACAACATTCGTGCCAATAAATGTCATTCCGACCGGGATGTTCTTCGGATCAGCGTTCACTACCGTTTCTTGAGTGCGTTTGTTCACCCGCTCACGGCCCAGCACGACCTGCTGTACGGGCGCAACCACACCGGGAGGGGCTTCGACCACTACTCGTCGGAACTCATTCTCCTGTACATCAACTTCTTCGCCGCTTATGAAATGAAGAGCCTTATCGTCGCTGCCAGTAAGACCGCGAATACCACGATCAGAGAACGGGTTGCGCTCGACAATCATGTCAAGACCGCCGACGCTGTCACTGCGCACCTGTGGTTTATCGGACAGCAACCAACCGATTACGATCGAGTGACCGAGGCGAATGAGCGCGGGTTTGTCGACGGAAAGCATATACCTCGAGAAGGCCGCGAGCCTGACACCATCCCAAACGAAGACATCAAGTACTACCGAAATCCGCTGCAACGAATCATCAGGATGCACAGCTCGGCGAATGAGCTGACCGGGTTCAGCTACGTGTCGCCATGGCCGCGGGGCGACGCGAACTTGCGATAGCCAACCGGCCCATTTCGCCAACCGGGGAAAACCACGATTTGACTTGACCAGGGTCGGTCTGCTGCTGGCTTGTGACCGGGTCACGGTGATGGATTCATAGGGTCAACTGGAGTCCCCGGCCTCGGCTGAGCACGGAAGTAATCAGCCAGCGTCGCCAGCTGAGGACGTAGCGCGCGAAAAGTTGTAGGTGGGTGTACGCGCTGCTTTCGCCGACCACCCGCCCCGTTGGGTGGCCCGTTTCGTTTGCGTGTTGGCACGCACGATGTCCGCAACCGATGCACTGCGGGTAGCAGCCGCCGCTGGAGCTGTCTTCGGCTGTGCTGGCAAATCCCCGGCGGCGTAACGAAGCCGCGGACACGGCATGCGGACACTCGGCTCCTGCGGAAACACCCGCCCGCCAAGAGTGTCCGTGAACGATCGTTACCGTTCCTTCGCCCAAGGTGCGTCGATCATCGTGGGTGGTTCTTGAACCTCGACCTCGCGGAGCAGCACCCACTGCTCATCACCGCGGCGGCAGGTGATTCGCAACCGGACTGGCCCGTCTTGTTCGCGCTGCCATTGCTCAGGGGTCATTGCGCCCATCCAGTGACCGGGCCGGGTTCGTGTGAGGCTGAGCCGGTCCCAGTTCTTGCCGTCCGGCCTGGAGTAGGGCCGCGCCCTGGTGGTCCTGTTGTCGGTGACCTGGGCGCTGGCACCGGTGTTGAACTCCCACGGCCCCCACACGAACCGGTCAGTCTCCTCGGTGCTCACCTTGTCGGGAAGCCCATATGCCCAGTGGTCCTTCCCGGCCTCGTCGAGGATGGCGATGGTCACCTCATCCAGCCTGTCCAGCCCGTCCGGGCCGGTCAGGGTCACCCGCATGTGCGCGTGCTCGCCAACGCCGTTCTCACCCGCGGCGATGCTAATGTCGAACTCCGGGGTCAGCTCGTCGTGACGCCGCTGCGAGTCGAGCGCGGCCGTCGTGTCCGCAGCAGCGGCGGAGACCGCAGCGGACTTCGCAGAGCGGCGTGAGTACCAGACGGCACCCACCGACCCGGCGGCTGCCACGATCGAGACGACCAGTGCGGCGATGATCACGACGGCCAAGGTAGTGGCGCTTGGCTTCTCAGCCCAGGCACCGCGCCGCGTCGTTAGCGGGCACCGCCGTGCGTCAGAACCACAGCGGCGGCGGCCCGGGCGTCTAGCATGAGGGCTGTGACCGCGTTGCCCGCCGAACCGCCGCACGAGGATCCGCTGGACCCTGAGCGCATCATCGGCGTGCTGCCCGAGGGCGAGCAGGCCGTGTTCCTCGCGCAGTACCGCCGGGCGGTCGATGTCGCCCGCGACCCCGCCGGCTGGAAAGACCTGCGGCGGTTCCTGCGGCTGTGGGCGATGCGCGCCATCGCCGTGGCCGAGCCGGGCTATTACGAAGCCCGGGACAACGCCCGGGCCGGAACGGATGCCGGCATGCTGCTCGGCGACGCCGTCCAGCACTACCGCGCGGGCCAGTGACCTACCGGCCCTGGCTGGCAGAGCAGGCGCTCCGCCAGATGGGCGGCCTGCCCGCGGAGGCGCTCGACGTCCTAGTCCGGACCATGGCCCGCATCTGCGACGACCCCTACAACCGGGTGTTCAGCATGCCCGTGCGCGACGACAGCCCATCCGAGCGGATGGCCGAGCTCGGCGACTTCGGATTCATCGAGTTCGTGGTCGACGAGGCGGCGGGCCTGGTCCGCGTCTATGCGCTGGTCTGGGCCGGCTGAGCAGGGCCCGGGTATTCCTGCGGGAACTCTGACCGGTCGTTGATAATAGCCGAATCAGGTCCGGGCGGTGCATCCGCGCCGAGTAGCGTGACGGCTGCCCGGCGGGCTATGAGCCACGCGGGCCTGGTCATCTCGTGGTGGCGCCGGTCGTGCTGTCCCGCAGGGCTTGGGTGAGTGGGTCTCCGGGGGACAGGGCCTGCTCGCACCGGGCGAGAATGTCACGCAGCAGCGTGGCCGCATCAGCCAGCCGCCCCGCGTCGCGGTAGGCACGGGCAAGGTTGGCGTAGCGGGCGAGGGTGTCCGGATGGGCCGGGCCCAGGACCCGCTCGTAGTCGGCGCAGACCTGCTCGGACAGAGCCAGCGCGTCAGCGATCTTGCCGACCGAGTGGCAGGCGGCGGCGATGGCGGCGCGGGCGGCGATCGTGTCTGGGTGATCTGGGCCGAACACGTCCTCCCGGCGGGTGAGACACCCCATGGCGTTTGTTTGTCAATAGGGGGGTTCGGAAATCTTTCCGATCATGATTCGCGGGCATACTGACGGGCCGCCCGTTGATCGCTGCCTCGGAGCGCAGCGGGCGGGGTGCGAGGCAGCGGTCTATGCGGCAGCTGGCTGGCTGCGATGCCCCCAGGCGGTGTGCTCGTCGTAGGCGGCGCCGGTCTTCAGGCAGCCGTGCAGGATTCCGGCCATGCGGCTGGCGACGCGGCGCAGCGCGTCGGTGTGGTCGATGTCGCGTGATCTGAGCTCGTCGTAGTAGGCCCGCGCGCCAGGGGAGGCGCTGATCGCCGTGAACGCCTGGTCGTGCATCGCGGCGACCAGATGGTCGTTGTGGATGAACCGGGCGTGCACGGTCTTCTTCTTGCCCGAGGCGATGGTCAGCGGCGAGGTGCCGGCGTAGTTGCGGCGCGCCTTCACGTCGGCGTACCGGCCGGGCGCGTCGCCGAACTCGCCGAGCATCCGGGCTCCGGTGATCACCCCGATGCCGGGCTGGCTGAGGTAGGTCCCGGCATCAGGGTGGCGGCGAAAAAGCGACTCCACCCTGGCTTCCATCTTCTTGATCTGCTCGTTCAGCACGGCGATCACGGCGGCGGACGCGGTCACGCCCGCCGCGTATGCCTCGGTGACGGCCTCGGGCTGGCCCAGGTGCTGCTCACGCAGCGCCGCCTGGATCCGGGCAGCCCGGCCGGCGACGTTATGCCGGCGGGCGCGCTTGAGCGCCGCGCTGATCTGGGCGCGGGTCAGCCTGGCCGCCGCAGCCGGGTCGGGGGCCTTCGCCAGCAGCTCGAGGGTGTCCGGCCCGGTGAGCGTCAGCTCGGCGTAGGCCTCCAGCGCGGCCGGGAAGTACTCCCGCAGCGCCGACCGCATCCGCAGCACGTGCCGGGTCCGCTCCCACACCAGCTTCTGATGAGCCCGGGCGGCCACCTTCACCGCCTCGGCCTCGTCACTGTCCGCCGCCACCGCGCGCAGCTGATGACGGCGGGTACGCACCATGTCCGCCAGCGCGGCCGCATCGAAGGTGTCGTCCTTCTTACCCGACACCGCGACCACCTCCCGGTGCCGCGCCGCCTGCTTCGGGTTGACCGCGAACACCCGGTAACCCGCCGCCACCAGGGCCCGCACCCACGGCCCCCGGTCCGTCTCGATAGCCAGCACCACCTGCGCCGGGTCATCACCGTCCAGGTGCCCGGCGACCAGCTCATGCAGCCGGGCGATCCCGGCCACCCCCTCGGGCAGCCGCCGGGCCGCCAGCACCCGCCCCGCCCCGTCCTGCAGGCACACGTCGTGGTGATCCTCGGCCCAGTCGTCTCCGACGAACAGCAACTCGCATCCTCTCCCGCACTCAGTCCGTTACCGGCAGCAGCCTGCGGGAGAACCACCAGCGCCCTAATGGATACAGTGCTCACGGCCCAGCCGGGCACGCCACCCCATCAGCGGTCTATCCTCCCGGCCACCAGCGGGGGCACGGTCTCACCCAAGGACTCGAAGTCCGGGGGAGGGTTGGGTGCTCACCCGCCAGCAGCTACCGGAGCCAAGTCTCCCGCACCGGACTATGTCCCGCTCGGTGTGACCCGACAACCCCCATTAGGGCCTGGTGGTAGTGGGCGAGGGCCTGGGTGAACTGGCCGTCGGCCAGGCAGGCGGTTGCCAGGTTCTCCCAGGCGGCGATCGTGGCGGGGTGGCCGGGCCCGTGGGCGTGTTCGCGGTCGGCGAGGGCGCGCTGGTAGTGGCCGATGGCCTCGGCGAACCGGCCCGCGGCCTGGCAGGCGGCGGCGAGGTCGTCTCGCGCGCTAAGCGTCGCGGGATGGCCGGGCCCGAACGCCTCCAACGCCCAGCATTCGGGCTGCCGATATCGGGGTGCCAGGTATGCCAGGCAGGCCTTTCTCCTAATGCACGTCGAGGCTGCACAGGTGCCATGGCCCGGGCCTGATTCGGCCCGTGGAGCAGTCGGTGCAACAGCGCGGCCAACTCCGCCGCCGACGGCGCGGACACCAGTTCGTCTCCTCCTACCAGTGCCCACCAGGCCAGGGTGGAGCGCCCGAACCACGCCGGCACGCCAGCGAACCGCCGCGTCAGCGCGGCCTCACCATCACAGATCGCGGCTTCGGTCCGGGCCTCGGGTGACGCGGGTCCGGCAGCGACTACCTCATCCCAGGGAACGTCGGCCCACACCAGGCGTCCACGATGATCACCACACACCCCCATGCGGACAGACATGCCCTTTACAAGGAGAAGCCCCCGGCCGTGCTCTGCCGCCGGATCGTCGATGACCCGCGGTCCCCCGGCAGCACCACCGTCCTCGACCGCGATCCTCACCACCTGCGGATACCAGGTGACTTCCACGGTGAAGCCGCGTTGGCCGCTCGCCGTATGCCGTACCGCATTGGTGCCCAGCTCAGTGGCTACACAGGCCACATCATCACGCGCTGGGCAGTCCGGCAGGAGGGAGGTGAGCCATTGTCGCAATACGCCTAGCTGCTGCTCGTGACCGGGAAACGTGCGGCGCCACCGGAACCCCGAGACAGGCACGCTTGACCTGCCCTCCAGGCCAGTGCCCTGCGGTGGGGCTCCATCGGTGGCAGCCATCTCATCCTCCCTCGGGACGAACGCATGTAGGTGTGGAGTCGCGCGATAGCCCTGCGCTCACTCTGACAATGAGCGGATCAGGTTGCTGTACAGTACAGGTTTGGTAAACGTTCTAAGTATGGGGCGGTACAAGCACCCATTCAAGCGCTTCACACGTTTCCGTCACCAGGCGGTGACACAGGCCAGAGCGCGTACCTGATGGCCGGACAGCCGGGCGCCCGTGCAGGTGGGCCGCGTAGTGGCACCCGGTGCGGATGGCTGCGCTACTCCGCGCCCTTGGGCACTCGACCCACGCAGCAGACAACAAGCCGTGCAGGTCGCGCCTCTGTCGTACGCGAGTCACTGGCGCTGGCGCACGCAAGTGAGCACGGCAAGCCACGACATCCACCCGGAGAGAGTGAACGAACGCTCAGATTGTCAGGGCCGCCGACGAGACGGATCCGCCCTGGCACGAGAAGCACCTGGCCGTCGCGGTGAGTTGGCCAAGGCTCAAGCGCAGGCCCGGCCTCCCGAACGTGGACATACATGCCCAGAGCCTGGCTTCATCGCTCCTCAGCGGCTCCCGGCTTCCCTACTATTCCGCAGCGTTTGGGCTTGACGAGGTGGTCACCAGCACAGACATCACGCACGCCGAAAGCGCGCGCAGGAAGTGAACTGCTTACCGTGATTGCCTGCGTGGCTGCGGGTCGAACTCGCCACCCTTAGCGGCGCGCAGGAACGCCGCCCACTCGGTGCGGGTGAACTCCAGGATCGGGCCGCGGCCATGCTGCTTGGAGTCGCGCACGCCGACAGCGCCGTCAGCAGAGGTGACCTCGACACAGTTGCCTGTTCCCCCGCTGCTATAGCTGGACTTGCGCCAGCCGGCGAACGCGACTTCGACACAGTTGCCTGTTGCGCCGCTGCTATAGCTGGACTTACGCCAGGTGGTGTACTTGCGGTGATTCATTTGCCGGTGTTCCTTTGCTCGCCGGAGGTACCCGGTCGGTTAGCTGTCGGGGAGTTCGGTGGCGGCTTTGGTGAGCAGGTCGAGGCTGTCGGCGGGGGGCAGTGCCGCCTCACGCAGCCGGGTGTAGAGCTGGTCGTAGGGGGCGACCTCGGCC
>Ga0209166_10003532_pt1 | contig 11237 bp, 10 predicted proteins | sample Coa_R1_3_FD_187151 | JGI IMG/M metagenome (GOLD analysis project Ga0209166, IMG submission 187151) | Surface soil microbial communities from Centralia Pennsylvania, which are recovering from an underground coalmine fire - Coalmine... | ecosystem: Environmental > Terrestrial > Soil >... | reverse complement strand
CAGCAATCAGAAGGCGCGAGCAAATGCGCTGCCGGTATTGTAACATGATCTCTCACTGAGAACCGTCTATTTTTCCGGCCTGACCGTTACACGCGCAGCGAGCGCCAGCCCACCTGTAGCGCCGCCATCCCCGGCGGCGCTACAGGTGGGCTGGGCGCGACGAACCCGAAGACCTGGGGCATTTCTGGATGGGCCAGTGATGTTATTCCCCATCTCGTCTATGGCCTCGTCGCCATCTTCACCTACGAGGCGTTTGCCAGTCAGCAGGCCAGCGGTTAAAACCGCCAGCCGCCTCTTGCCAATGTGGCACATTTACTGCTATACTATGGGCGATGCAACGCCTGGGCGCGTTGCAGTGCTATCTTGTGTTCGGTAGCGTGTCTTGGTCGGCTTTCCGAGCGGAGGTTTTTTCGATGTCAGACGGAGGTTCTGGGCAACGATGCTCTTCACTGGTCCGCTCTGCTGATTGGTATTGTTTCTGCTGGCTGAAGCGCGCAAAGGAGGTGAGGACGGTGGACGCTGGTCCGAGTCCGAGTAGTTGGTCAAACGGTTCACAACGGCGGTTCGTCGCAAGCTGGACAACCGGGGCAGCAGCAGTGAAGCGAAGCTTCAACACTGGCGTCACCGGCGGAATGAAGAGCGCACGCCGCCTGTCCTTGCCGGTCATCACTCCACCGGGTATCTAGCGCCGCATCCTCTGGCATCGCCCACAAGCCACTCGCCGGAATGCGCGCTCCCCCGCGCGGCGTCGGCAGTCAGGTAGCACAGCGTCTGTGGTTTCTTCTGTACCTATCTGTACCTATTTGCCTCTTCATTTCCGCCTTTCGGGTGCAGGCACACCCTCCCGTCTCGCTTGCCGCATCGCCACCAGCCAGCCAGAGGCTGGCATCTACCCACCGTACCTGGGCTACCTCAGCCCACATTCTTCTGTTTGCAAGGGTGGTGATGCCGATGATTTTTCTGAGCAATCTGCTGCGACGCACAGTCTACGATAGCAACAATCAGCGCGTTGGCACGCTGCGCGACCTGTATGTCTCGTTGCATGATGTCTTTCCCAGAGTAACAGCCCTGGTGGTGAAGCCCGCCATGTTTGGCGAGGGTGGGCTAGCGAACGCCTCCGGGCGGGGCAACGGCGGCGTCGGCCATACCCTCTTTGGGCAAGAAATCATCATTCCCTGGGAGCAGGTCGCCAATCTCGAAGAAGCGCCCGTCTATTTGAAGGTTCCCGCCGACCGTATTCAGTCGCCGCCCCCTGGCAGCCATATCGGCGATCTACGCCTGGCGCGTGATCTGCTGGACAAGCAGATCGTCGATACGCAGGGCTTCCGGGTCGTCAAGGTCAACGATCTCAAGCTGGCGCAGATTCAGGAGACCGCGCGGCTGGTTGGAGCGGACATCAGCCTGCGGGCGCTGCTGCGACGCTTAGGCGCGGAGACGCCCGTCGCGGCGCTCACGCATATCGTGCCCATCAAGCTGCCAGAGCGCACGATCACCTGGAACTACGTCGAGCCGATTGAAGTCGCCGAGCCACAGTTGGTCGGCGCGGGCGCTGCCGCAGAGGGCGGCAACGGAGCCAATGGCTCAGGGCGCGGCGAGGTCCGGCCCTCCGGCACGCTGCATATCCCTGAGGTGCGGCTGAGCGTCAGCCATGCCAAGCTGGCCGAACTGCATCCGGCGGACATCGCTGATATTCTGGAGCAACTCAACGTCGCAGAGGGCGGCGCGATCCTGGAGGAATTGGATACCGAAACGGCAGCCGACACCCTCGAAGAGATCGAACCCGCGCGCCAGGCGGCCCTGGTCAGCGAACTGAACCCCGAACGCGCCTCCGATCTGCTGGAGCGCATTGCTCCCGATAACGCCGCCGACATTCTGGGCGAACTGGATGCGCAAGAGGCCGAGCGTCTGCTCGACCTGATGGCGACGGAAGAGTCGCGGCCCATCCGCCAACTGCTGCGCTACGACGAGCATACGGCTGGCGGCATTATGACCACCGAGGTGCTGGGTCTGCCCGTCAGCCTGACGGTGGAAGAGACGCTGGCGCGGCTGCGCATGCAGGGCCACGAACTGGAGATGGTCTACTACCTCTACGTGGTCGATGACGGGCAGCATCTGATCGGCGTCGTCTCGCTGCGTCAGCTTGTCACCAGCGACCCAGCCACGCGCCTGGACGCGATCATGGACGGCGATGTGCTGCGCGTGCATGTCAACGACGATCAGGAAGAAGCCGCCCGGCTGATCGCCAAATATGACCTGCTCGGCGCGCCAGTAGTGGATGAGGATGAGCGGCTGGTGGGTCTGATTACGGTTGATGATATTATTGACGTGCTGGACGAGGAACACCACGAGGATGTGGCCGAAATGACAGGGGCTAGCGCCGCCGACCATCCTGAAGAGGGGTTTAGCTGGCGCGGCGCGCTGAACCGCAGCGGCTGGCTGGGCGTCAATCTAGTCGTGGGCATTCTGGCGGCGCTGCTGCTGCATGGGCTGATGCAGAGTTCGCTGGGCAGCCACGCGGGCGTGGCCGCCAGACCTATGAGCGGGCTGCTCTCATTTGTGCCGCTGCTGCTTTTCACCAGCGGGGTCATCGGCGCGCAGGAGCTGGGCATCGCGGGCTGGATTCTGCGCGACCGACATGGGCGCGCCTTCTGGCGCATCTTCTTCCGCGAGCTGCGCCTGGGCACGCTGGGCGGACTGCTTGCCAGCGTCGTCGTCGGGGTGGTCTCTGGCGCGCTCTTTGGCAGCGCGCCGCTGGGTGTGGCGCTGGGCGTGGGCGTCGGCATCACCTTGCTGATCGCGGCGATCTGCGGGCTGACGCTGCCCGCCGTGCTAGCGCAGGTGCGCCTGCGCGGCAGCTTCATTACCGCGCCCTTATTAGACCCGGTGATCGCTGTCATCAGCCTGGCGATCTTCCTCAGCACCGCGCTCTATCTGATTCAGCGGCTGCACGTGTGACGCCTGGATGGCTGGCGGCTGAAGGCCGCGCCTGCGGCGGCGGGCGCTTGCGGGCGCTAGGCGCCCGCACTCTCGGCTGCGCCTCGGACCTCTCGCTCGACCACGCCTGGAGGCTGTGCCGCCAGAGCAACGCCTGCGCGGGCTAAGACGAATACTCGATGTAATAGTCAACTTTCATTATGGCCGTTACGGGCCTGGCGGCCAGGAAGTCCCAGCGGGACTGGCGCGCCGGGGCCGTCGAAAAAAGGGGCAGGGAGAGCGAGGGCTGCCCCCGGAGGCTGTCTGAGTTGTCTGAGTAGTCCGACTTGTCCGAAGGGCGCCCTTCAAGTCAGACAACTCAGACAACTCAGACAGGGGTGGCCGAAACCTCCCAGATGAACAACTTCCTTCACATGCGGGTTGTATTCATGGCTACAAGCAACGCCTTGCCTGTAACGCCAGCCGCCGAGACGCCGCATCCCCCTAGCGCCGACCCACCGATGGGCGAGCGGGTTGTGCGCTCCTGGGGCAGCATCCGCACAGGCGCCAGACACCCCACCCCTGCCGACACGGAGGCTGGGGTACAAAGAGCCACCGTTTGTACCCCCGGCTTCCAGCCGGGCCGTCCTGGCCTGGAACGCTCGTTTGTACCCCCGGCTTCCAGCCGGGCCGTCCTGGCCTGGAACGCTCGTTTGTACCCCCGGCTTCCAGCCGGGCCGTCCTGGGGTGGGTATTATTTGACTGCGGCGCAGTCATACAACTGCGCGGCGCCGCCGAAGCGTGGCCCGCCAGAGCCGGAACTGGCGGAGGATTGGAACTGGCTCGACGACACTGCCGCGCAGTTCTGCGTCACCCAGCTTGTCAGTGAACTCTGGCCTCCGCCCGGTCCCCCTCCACCGCCAGCGCCATTGAGCAAGAAGAAGCGCACCGTCCCATTGGCAACCAGCGTCGCTAATTGACTCGTGGTCAATATGGGATCGCTGCCGGTGAAGCCACCCAGCGCCATCACCGGCTTATTCGTTGCCAGGATGATCGCGCTCGCCTCGTTCGCGCTGGGCACGGCGACCAGATATTTGGCGCTGCCCTGGTTGGCCTCCAGGTAACTGATCAGCGCGGTGTTGACGGAGACAGTCGTTGCGCCGCCAGCAGCGCCTTGCTGGTTTGTGCCTGCGACCGGCAGGTCTTGCGTCGTATCCTGGAGCGCCGGGATCGCCGACCAGACCGCCGAAGTGAGCAGCAGCGCGGCGACGCCAAGAGCCAGAGCGGGCACAAGAGCGGGCGGGTTTATGGTGAAGCGCGGCAGCACATGGAAGCGCGGCAGCAGACGAGCAGCAAACAGCGCGAGCGCCGCGAGGATGCAGGGGATGGCGATCAGCGGGATGAGCCAGGTTCCCCAGGATGGGTCGCTCTCGATGAGAGAGATTTGCTCAAGCGCCGTCAGCAGCAGCGCCAGCGGCAAGAGCCAGCCGCGCCAACCAGCGCGCCGGAAGTCCTGCCACATGACGACCAGGCCGATGCCAAAGAGCGCCGCAATGGCCGGGGCGAACGTGGACAGGTAGTATTGGTGGAAGAAGCTCGCCACGCTGTAGAAGACGCCCATCGTGAGCAGCCACATGCCCCACAGGAGCAGCGATTGCTGCTGGCGATCATCGCGGAAGCGCGGGCGACGCTGCCAGGCCAGGGCAAGCAGCCCCAGCATTGCTAGCGGCAAGAGCCAGGCGATCTGCCCGCCCAACGGCTGCGTAAAGAGCCGCAGCAGCCCAGGATTGCCGGTATTGAACATCCCGACGCTGCCATTCCCACCGCCGGAGGCGCCAGCCCCGCCAGGGCCGCCCGCGCCGCCTGGGCCACCGCCCGCCTGAGGTGGCGGGCCGCCATTGCCAGGGAAGCCGCCGCCCGACGGAGGCCGAAATTGCCCAGGCGCATTGCCTGTACCCGCGCCGGACGGGCCTGCTGCGGTGGCGCTACCGCCTGGGCCAGAGTTTCCTGCCAGACGCTGGAGGCCGTTGTAGCCCAGGGCCAGGCCGACCTCGGAGTTGTTCTGGCTGGACCCAACATAGGGCCGCTGGGAAGCTGGGATCAGGTCTACGACGACGGCCCACGACAGGGAGATCACCGCCATCAGCAGCGCCGCCACCGCCAGATGCCAGAGCCGGGTGCGCAGGCGCCGGGGCGCCGCCAGCAGATAGAGCAGCCCAAAGGCCGGAACGACGAGATAGGCTTCGAGCATTTTGATATTGAAGCCCAGCCCCACAAAGACGGCGCAGAGCAGCAGCCAGCGCAGCTTGCCGGTCTCTGCCGCGCGGATCACCGCCCATGCGCCCAGCAGCATTGCCAGCACCAACGTGCTGTCGATAGTATTGTTGCGATTGGTCACGACACTGATCGGGCTGATCGCCAGCGCCAGCGCCGCCAGCAAGCCCGCCACGACGCCGAAGTGACGGCGCACCAGATAATACAGCAAGAACACGGAGCAGACGCCCGCCAGCGCCTGGGGCAAGAAGATGGCGAAAGGCGTGAAGCCAAAGATTTTGACGCTGGCGACCTGGAGCCAGAAGCCCAGGGGCGGCTTGTCAATGGTGACAAAGCCGCCAGGATCGAAGGAAACGAAGAAGAAGTTATGCAGGCTATCGGCCATGCTGCGCACACCAGCGGCATAATAGAGGTTGCCAAAGCCGTTTTGACCCAGTTGGTAGAAGTTCATAAAGATCGAGATGAGCATGACGGCGCCCAGGGCAAGCCGACGACAGATGCGCGGCCAGCCGCTCTGGCTGGCGAGCATCGCTGGCTCTGGCTGGTTTGCTGGCGCTCTGATAGGCAGAGTAATCATAGGAATCTGGTTTCCCTTCTCTCACACGATTGGTGAGGTGAATCTTGTTGAGATCGGCTGGCGCTGCCGGTTCATCGTTGGCTCCTGGGCATGGCGGGCAAAGACCCACAGGCGCATCGCCAGATAGGAGAGCAGCACTGTGCCGCCGATAGCCGCGACCTTAGAAGCATTCGCCCAGAGCGTCCCTTCGAGGAAAACCGGGCGCAAGAGGCTGCTGATCATCCACAGGATGAGGGTGTTGCAGGCGATGCCGACCAGCGTCGTCAGCGCGAACCGCCCGATCTCTCGCCTCTGCGCGCGTCCGCCGCGCTGAAAGGTCCAATATTTATTCAAGAGAAAGCTGTTGACCGCGCCAAAGGTATAGGCCATCGAATTGTCCAGGAGCAGCAGGCCAGTATGCTGGGTAGGATGGAGCCAGAGCAGGCAATTCAGAACCAGCAGATCAATGGCTGTGTTCAGACTGCCAACCAGTCCAAAACGCAGCAATTGCCTGAGTGTAGCGACGGATACCATCCGCCCGAATGGCAGGAAGGCTGCGGGAGCGCGCTGCTGCTCTTGTGGCTGAGGGGGCGCCGGGAGTTCTAGTGTGCGCATTACGGAAAAACCGCTTCCTTTCTGAGAGCTGATCTGTGCTGCATGGCTGCACGCGGGAATCGCTCACGCCCCGATCATAGACGAGCATTCTATGAAAAACTTTTGAGAATGATTGGAAATCTCTCATCTCAGCAAATTTGGGCTGTCTGCGCCAGCCCAGGCCGAGAGACGCGCCTGTTTGCGAACCTTTTGCGTTTCTCGCTCGTATCAGGGAAAATGTGGGGCGGCAGAGAGGGAGAGACCAGCGCTTGCAGCGCCAGCTTCTCTGCTGGCGATTGGTCGGCTAGAAGCCGGCGCTACAGGCAGGAGACGAGACGAGCGAGCGATGCGCGAGCGAAGCGATGAAACGCTGATGGCGGCGGTGATGGCAGGCGATGCGGCGGCGCTGGCGGCGTTAGTGGAGCGCCACCACAGCCTGCTGCTCGGCTATCTCTATCGCCTGGTCGGCGGCAACCGGCCCCTGGCCGAAGATCTCTGCCAGGAGACCTTTGTGCATCTCCTCAAGCAGCAGAGCTATCAGATCGGGCGACCTTTCAAGCCCTGGCTCTATGCCATCGCCACCAATCTGTCCCGCGATCACCTCAAATCTGCCGCCGTCTGCCGCGCGCTCCGCCAGACCGAGCAGGCAGCAGAACTGCTGGAACGCTACGATACCGCGCCGGGACCAGAAGAACAGGCGCTGGCGGCAGAGCAGGGGCAGGAGATCGCGGCGGCGCTCGCGCTGCTTAGCGAAGAATACCGCGCCGCGCTGCTGCTGCGCTTCTATCATGGCTTCAGCCTGCAAGAGATTGCCGAGACGCTGCATGTGCCCCTCGGCACGGTTAAGTCGCACCTCTCGGTGGGCACGCGCCGCCTGCGCGCGCTGCTGGCGCCTGTTCAGGAAGGAGCAGATTGCCGATGAACACGCAGCCATCCTGGCCGCTGGATAGTGAAGACCATCTGGCCGAGGCGCTCCGCGAGCAGGAGGCCACGCCAGAAGAGATCGCCGACCTGACGCCCGCGCTGCTGCGTCTGGCAGCGTGGCAGGCGCCAGCGTTGGCGGCTGCCGATACGAACGCTTTGCTGGCTCATCTGCTGCCTCTGCTGCCAACCGTCTCGCCCGTGCGCCAGGCCATCCGCGCCCGTCGGCAAAGCCAGCGCGGCAGGCTGGCCTGGCTGCTGGAGACAGCGCGCGCGCAGATCAGCATCCTGCGCCCATCCTTCTGGCTGGTGAGCGCAGCAGTGATCGTGCTGGGCGCGCTGGTCGTGTTACGGGCAGGCAATCCCGACCAGACCCTGCTTTTGCGCGCCATCGGGCCGTTCCTGGCCTACCTTGGGACAATCAGCGCCTTTCGCGGCGGCCATCTGCGCGTGCTGGAGTTCGAGCTGGCTTGCCTGCCTTCGCCAGTGCAACTGGCGATTGCCCGGCTGGTGATCGTGCTGGGCTATGATGTTGGCCTGGGGCTGCTCCTGAGCCTGGCGCTCTGGGCAGGAGGCGTGGATAACTTTCTAGCGCTGACGCTCTCCTGGCTCATGCCCCTGCTGCTGGTGGCCGGGCTGGCCCTCTGCCTCTCGCTGCGCCTGTCGGTGCAAACAGCAGCAGCTATTGCCTATGGCAGTTGGCTTGTGCTGCTAGCGCTCGACTCGGCCCGGACGCTGACAGGCTATGCGCTCCTGATCCCTATCCCTGTCGCCGCAGAGGTCGTGATGGGCCTGCTCGGCCTGGCCCTGCTGATGATTGCGCTGCTGCGCATGCAGGCCGCCATGCCGCGCCTCCTGCCGCGCTCGTAGTGACAAGGTGAAATCAGGGTTTCGCGCCACTTCTTTTGCGCGCATGGAGACAGCAAGATAGGGTGTTGGGCCATTTCATTCCTGCGCAAAGTCCATCGATCCAGCCTGCGTCAAGCTTGCTCCCGCTAGAAATGGTAGCCGAGCAGCAGGACGAAGATCACGTAGACGACGACCCCCATAGCCACGATCCCAAACAGGGCGCGGACACATCCGGCGGCGGATGTGCGCCGCGGCGCTGGCCTCTGGCGCCGCTGCTGTTGTTGCATGATGGCCTGCTGCATCGCTTGTTGGTTGACCTGCTGTTGTTGCCGAGCGGCTTGTTGAGCCTGCTGAGCGGCTTGCCGAGCGGCTTGTTGAGCCTGCTGAGCGGCTTGTTGAGCTGCCTGTTGCTGTTGCCAAGGTTGCATGGGTGCCTCCTCGCACAAGACCTGTGCGCCTCTGCCTGTTTTTGGGTCCATGTCATACACGTTGCCGGATGGTTTGCCCCAGGCCCTGTCTCTAGTGTAGCAGAAACAGGCACCCTTATACAGAGGAGCAGGTCACACTTTTCCTCCCATCCTGTTCACTTCCTGCTCGCGTTTCAGTTTGCTTATTTTTGATGCGTCTTCGCGCTTCTGGCTCAAGACCCTGGAAATATCCCCTATGTGAGGATCGCCGGGCCAGTGGACATACGCGCCGACGCTCCTGAAATCCAGGACGCTTATGCGCCTTCCGCGAACCTTTTCGGGCAGTGGCTCGTAATTTGGGCACATGGAACGAGTCATCTACAAGGCTCATTCACCAGGGAAAGGGAGAGCATATGACTACCGCACAGGTCGTACCCGACCGCAAGATCACAACGGCGCGGCGTCCGCACCCGCTGCTGGCCGTCATGGCCTGGGAGGCGCGGCGCTTGCGCGCCAGCCGCTTTCATTGGAGCATCCCCCTTCTGGTTTTTGTCCTCTTTCTCATCGATTTCTGGCCTGCGCGACATCCCCACCGCGTTACCTTTGCGGGGATGGACTATCTTGTCGCCGGAACCAGCGCCTGGGGATTGGTCGATCTACTCGCCACGCGCCTTTTCCTGCTGCTGGCACTGCTGCTGCCCTTTGTGTGCGTCGATGGCGTGGCGCGCGATGTGAAGCGTCGGACTCACGAACTCTTGATGACAACAACCCTGCCCAGTTGGGCCTACATCTGGGGACGCTACCTGCTCACCCTCCTGCTCGGCCTGGGGCTGGCACTCGTCCTGCTGGCGGCCCTGCTGACCCTGGGCTTTGGGCTGCCGCTGATCGATCCCCCCTATGCGGCCCCGGACGTGGGCAATATCCTTACGCTCTGGGCGGTGATTGTCGTGCCAGCCACCATCCTGCTGAGCAGCGTGAGCTTCGCCCTGGGCGCCTGGCTGCCTCGGCACTCCAACATCGTCAAAGTGGGCGCGCTGATCGTCTGGCTGGGATGGACGGGCATCTTCACGGTGCTGACGCTGCCCGGTCAGCCGACTTTGTCCAACTGGTTTCTGGCGATAGACCCCACTAGCAACGGGTTCTCTGGCGTGGGCGACCTGCACTACTTCAATACGATCTATAGCCACCTGGCACACGTCCCCGTCACGACGCCCGGCGCCCAGATCGCCCAGACCGTGCAGACAGTGGATCAGCGCCTGCCTGACCTGAGCGCCTGGCTGACGTCACAACTCATCTGGGCGGCGCTGGGCGTGGCGCTGATCGTCCTGCTCACACGCACCTTCAGGCGCTTCCGCAACAGCTTTAGTTAAGCGTGATCAGAAAGGGACGGTACATACATGGAATTGACCATTGAGAACCTGGGCAGGCGCTATGGCAATCAGTGGGCGCTGCGTCAGCTCTCGCTGCGCTGCGGGCCTGGGATGCTGGGGCTGGTCGGACCAAACGGCGCGGGCAAGACGACCCTCATGCGCATGCTGGTCACGCTGCTGGAGCCAACGGAGGGGACCATCCGCTGGGATGGGCAGGACACGCGCGCGCACGGCGAAGCCTTGCGCGAGGCGCTGGGCTATCTGCCCCAGGAGTTTGGCATCTACCGCGAGTTCACCGGCAGACAGTTCCTACGCTATCTGGCCGCGATGAAGGGGCTGCCCAAAGACCTGGCAAAGCGGCGCGTGGATGAAGTCCTGGAACTGGTCAACCTGGAGCGCGTGGCCGACCGCAAGCTGACGACCTACTCCGGCGGCGCCAAGCAGCGGTTGGGCATCGCGCAGGCGCTGCTGAACGATCCCGAACTGCTGATCGTTGACGAGCCAACGGCGGGCCTGGACCCCGCCGAGCGCGTGCGCTTCCGAACGTTGCTTGCCAGCCTGACCACCAATCGGATCGTAATGCTCAGCACGCATATCATCGGCGATGTCGAGGCGGTCGCCAGCCGTCTGGTTATTCTTCAGGAGGGCCGGATGCTGGCCGATACGACGCCGGAGGCCATCTTAGCCAGCACTGCCGGGAAGGTCTGGAGCGTCACGACCGATCAAGCGACGGCGATGCAGTTGCAAGCGACGTATCAGGTCAGCGCCATGATTCACCAGCCCAACGGCGTTCTGCTGCGACTGATCAGCCCTGGCCGCCCGCATGAAGCTGCGACGGTGGTCGAGCCGAGCCTGGAAGACGCCTATCTGCTGGCAACCGGCAAGCAAGAAGTGTCCGCTTGATGATAAAAAGGGAGAACGATGATGACCACCCTCGCGCCAGTTATGCCGAAGCGTCAGATGCAGAGGACGCAGCGCGCGCGGCCCCTGCTGGCCGTCATGGCCTGGGAGGCGCGGCGCCTGCGCGCCAGCCGCGCCTCCTGGATCAGCGCCCTGGTGGCCTTTTGCCTGTTTCTTTTCGCCATCTGGATCGCGCGCGCGCCCATCCAGATGGGCTTTGGGAACGCGGCTGGATCGTTCAGCGCCAGCGTCGCGGGCACGAGCGCCTGGGGGCTGATCGTTATCTTTCCCTCATTCCTCTTATTTCCGCTCGCCATCGTCCTGCCCTTTATCAGCGCCGATGGGGTGGGGCGCGACCTGAAGCGGCGCGCGCATGAACTGCTGATGACGACGGCCCTGCCCACCTGGGCCTACGTCTGGGGGCGCTATCTAGTCGTCCTGCTGCTCAGCCTG
>Ga0209166_10003531_pt1 | contig 11238 bp, 9 predicted proteins | sample Coa_R1_3_FD_187151 | JGI IMG/M metagenome (GOLD analysis project Ga0209166, IMG submission 187151) | Surface soil microbial communities from Centralia Pennsylvania, which are recovering from an underground coalmine fire - Coalmine... | ecosystem: Environmental > Terrestrial > Soil > Unclassified... | reverse complement strand
AGACCCGATGGCCCAGGAAGAGGAAGTACTAGGCAAAGCATACGACGCCCGCTTGATGCGGCGCCTGCTCACCTACCTGCGCCCTTATCGCTGGCAGGTGACCATCGCCCTGGCCTCGATCGTTCTGAAATCATTCGCCGATGTACTCGGCCCGTACCTCGTCAAAGTCGCCATTGACCGCTATCTCGCTCCCGTCCCCAGCACCCGCTCCGGATTATGGAACTGGCTGAGTCCACAGCCGCTGCACGGTATCGCGCAAATCTCAGTGATTTATCTCTGCCTGTTGGTGCTGACATTTGTATTCGAGTTCCTGCAGACCTACTTCATGCAGTGGACGGGACAAAAAGTGATGTTCGACCTGCGCAGCCAGATTTTCCGCCACCTGCAGCGCATGCACGTGGCTTTTTACGACAAGAATCCCGTCGGCCGCCTGGTCACGCGTGTCACTACCGACGTCGATGCGCTGAATGACATGTTCACCTCTGGCGTGGTTTCGATCTTCGAAGACCTGTTCGTCCTGGTCGGCATTCTCGGGATCATGTTGTGCATGAACTGGAGGCTCGCGCTGATCACCTTTGCCGTGCTCCCGTTCATCGTCTTCGCGACCAAGATTTTCCGCGACCGGGTGCGCGATTCGTACCGCCGCATTCGCACCGCCATCGCCCGCATCAATTCCTACCTGCAAGAGCACGTCAGCGGAATGGTCGTGTTGCAGCTCTTCAACCGGGAGCGCAAGGCCTACAACCGCTTTTCCGAAATCAACCGGCTCCACATGGACGCGTACAAAGACGCGATCTTGGCGTATGCCGTGTATTACCCGGTCGTGGATTTGTTTTCATCCATTGCGATCGCCTCGGTGATCTGGTGGGGTGGGCAGGACGTGATTCGCGGCATCGTGTCGAAAAGCGTAAGTATCGAGTTCAATCCGTCAACGCTGGTTTCGCTTCATCTGGTCGCGACCGCGGCATCACTGGGCGTGCTGATCGCCTTCACGCAGTATGCGCAACGCTTCTTCCGACCGATCATGGACTTCAGCGACAAGTACAACATCCTGCAGTCTGCGATGGCCGCCAGCGAACGCATTTTCAAGCTGCTCGATACGCCCGTGGAAGTCGTATCGCCCGCATCGACGAAGGCGCCTGCAGGCCCTGGCCGCATCGAATTCGATCACGTGTGGTTCGCCTACCGGGACATTCCAGAGGAAAGCAAGGGCAATGGCGGCGGGGAGTCAGCCCAGCCCGACTGGGTTCTCCGCGATGTCACCTTCGCCATCGAGCCCGGAGAAACCGTCGCTGTGGTCGGCCACACGGGCGCGGGCAAGACCACGCTGATCTCCTTACTGCTTCGTTTCTATGACGTGCAGAAGGGCGCCGTCCGCATCGACGGCGTCGACGTCAAAGACATGGACCTCGTTGAACTGCGCAGCCGCTTCGGTGTCGTGCTGCAGGATCCGTTCCTCTTCACAGGCACGATCGGCGGCAACATCCGCCTGGGGACGGAGCGCATTCAAGATGCGCATGTCGCCCGAGCCGCCGAAGATGTCAATCTCGGCGACTTCATTCGCGCCTTGCCCAACGGATTCAACGAGGAGGTTCGCGAACGCGGCTCGACGCTTTCCACGGGCCAGAAGCAGCTCATCTCGTTCGCCCGCGCCCTGGCGCACGAGCCGAAAATTCTCATTCTCGACGAAGCGACCTCCAGCGTGGATACCGAAACCGAATTCCGCGTTCGCGACGCTCTCGCCCACATGGTCGAAGGACGCACTTCGCTCATCATCGCCCACCGCCTCTCAACCATCCAGCGGGCCGACAAGATTATCGTCATGCACAAAGGCCAGCTGCGCGAAATGGGCACGCACCAGGAACTGCTAGCCCACCGCGGCATCTACTACAAGCTTTACCAACTGCAGTACAAAGACCAGGAGATTGCGGATGTGGCGCGGGCGACCTCGCCCTCGGATGCCGGATCCACAGTCAGCGCCGACGATTAGAAGTTTTGTTCCCCGTGTGCCCGCACCCGGGTTTTCGAAGGTCTCACTAAGCCACCAATTGGACCAGCAGCTTTACAATGCTCTGTGCTCATCCTGATCTCCGCCGGTGAAGCTTCCGGTGAAATGTACGGTGCGCAGCTCATCGAGGCCTTGCAGCACCTCGATCCATCGCTCCAATTCTTCGGTGTCGGTGGCGACCGTATGCGGGCAGCAGGATGCGACACTGTCGTCGATGCCAAAGACTTGGCGGTCGTCGGTATCACCGAGATTCTCAGCCACCTGCCAAAAATTCTGGGACTCTACCAGCGCCTGATCCGCGAAGCTGACCGGCGCAAGCCCGACCTCGCCATCGTTATCGATTCGCCCGCTTTCAATTGGCGCGTCGCTCGCCAGATGAAACGCCGCGGCATCCCCACGGTCTACTACGTCGCCCCACAGTTCTGGGCATGGCGACAGGGACGCGTCCGCCTCCTCCGCGACTACATCGACAAGGCGCTGGTCATCTTCCCATTCGAAGAAAAGTTCTACCGCGACCGCGGTGTGGATGCGACCTTTGTCGGTCATCCTCTGGCAGAACTGCCTCGCCCCACGATCGAGCGCAACGATTACGCTGCGCAATTCCATCTCGACCCTGCCAAGCCTTGGATCACGCTCATGCCCGGCAGCCGCATCAAGGAAGTCCGCATGAACCTGCCGACCATCCTGGAATCAGCAGCGTTGCTTGGCTCTCCGTACGAATTTCTTCTCCCTGTCGCGCCCACGCTCGACCGCGAGTTCCTGCGCGGCCTGATCGGTTCGCACAAAATCACGCTTGTCCCTGAAGCCCTGCCCGCGCTCCGGCACTCCCGCGCCGGAATCATTGCCAGCGGCACGGCCACGGTCGAAGCCGCCATGATGAATACGCCCTTCGTCATGGTCTATCGCGTTTCGCCTCTGACCTACATTCTTGGCAAGCCGCGGGTGAAAGTTCCCCGCTTCGCCATGGTCAACCTGATCGCCGAAGAGGAGGTCGTTCCAGAACTTGTGCAACAGGATTTCACCGCTGCGAAGGTTGTGGCTCGAATCCAGGAAATCCTGCCCGACGGCCCGACTCGCGAGCGGATGGTCGAGGGCCTGCGCCGTGTCAAAGGCCGCCTGCGCGCTCCAAGCCTCACACCTGGCGCGGCGCAGCACCCGGCCGATCGGGCAGCCGCAATCATCCTGGCGATGATGCGAGAAGATCTCCGCGGACCGGTCCAGCTTGGCTAAAAGCTAAGAGCTAGAAGCTAATAGCTTGTTCTCCTTGTGCTCCCAGCATCTTTTGCGTCAGAATCTTCATCATAGGAAATGGGTTATCATTTCCTGGAGACTCTCCTGAATGTCGATTGACCTGCGGCGCCGTTTGAGCGTCCTCATTACTTCCCTGACCCTTACGCTTCTGCTGGCGGTCCCTTCGTGGGCCGCGCCCGAAAAAGCTCGCCTGCGGGTTGACGACTATCAGATAGAGGCCACCCTTGAGCCCCACCTTCACCAGATCACCGCCAAGGCCAAGGTCAAGTTCACCGCTTTGCAGGACCTGAGCGTCGCCGTCTTCGAACTGCACAACGACCTCCGCGTCACCAAGGTGCTCGACGAAAAGAACCAACCGCTGTCAGCCGAGCGTGTCACCCAGGATTCGACCATTCGCGTCCCGTTGCCCGCGGGGCTATCCAAGGATGCCTCGACTACCCTGACTTTCGAATATGAAGGCGCGCTGGAAAATGCGGACAATAGCCCAGTCCCCGGCCTTAGCCTGGCTTATATCGGTGATGACACCAGCTACCTGTTGTATGCCGGACGTTGGTTCCCAGTGAACGGCTTTGGTTTGAATCGCTTCACGTCGACCATCAGCATCACCGTCCCCGCGCACATGCTGGTTATAGGCAGCGGGAAAGTCAGCGCCTCTGACGTTGCCCCGCCCAAAAAGCCAACATCTAGCGTCCTTCCCACCAAGACTTTTACCTTCGTCTCCGACAAGCCCAGTTTCCCCGGCACCATCATCGCCGGCGTTTTTCAAGAATACAAAAGCGACGAAGCGGGCATGGATCTGCATGTCTTTTTCAAGCCCACGCACCAGAGTATCGCTCCGGCTTACACGACGACTGCAGTCCAGGAATTTACTTACTACATCACGCTCTACGGCCTGCCGCCTTCACAAAAGCTGAACCTGGTTGAAATTCCGGGCGATACGCTTCCCTATACCTGGGCGCCGGAAATCGTCGGCCTCGCCAGCCCTTCCATCACAGAGAAGACCAACTATCGTCTCCTGGCAGATGGCATCTCGCACCAGTGGTGGGGAGTTTCCGTAAGTCCAGCGACCAAGGACGATTGGTGGCTGAGCGATGGCTTCGCCCGTTACTCTGAGGCAATGTACGTGGAAAACGCGGCCGGCGCTGCTGGGCTCGAAGAGGCCGTCAAAGATATGTCCGTCGGCGCTCTGGCCTACGACACAGTACCCCTGTCGAGCGCCAACAAGCTGGACCTTTTCTCCACCGAGTTTCAATCGCTCACCACTGACAAAGGGGCAATGATCCTGCATATGCTGCGCTGGGTCTTAGGCGAGGATAAGTACAACAAGACCATGCGCGAGTTCGCCGCCGAATACGCTGGAAAATCAGCCACCACCGACGACTTCCGCGAGATCGCGGAGAAAAACTACGGCCAGCAACTCACCTGGTTCTTCTCGCAGTGGCTTGATTCCACGGGTGCTCCCGAGTTCAAGGTGAAGTACACGACTTACCGCTTGGGCGGCGCAGTCGCGACACAAAATCCTAAGGAAGAGAAGACTCCAGGATTCCGCGTCACCGGTGAAATCTCACAAGACCTTGATCTTTTTCGCATGCCCGTCGATCTCAGGATTGATACCGACGGTAAGACAGAAAACAAGCGTATCGAAGTCGTGGGCACCAATTCACCATTCTCGATCGAGACATTCGGCCGTCCACGCCGCATCTCGGTCGATCCCGACCATCACGTGTTGACCAACTCGGGCGACATCAAGTTACGCGCTTCGGTCCTTCGCGGACAGGCTCTGCAGCAGCAGGGGGATCTTTCCGCCGCGCTGACGGAGTACAACAAAGCTCTCGACCTCAACAAAAACAGTTCGCTGGCGCATTACCGGATTGCCGAAGTTTTCTTCCTCCAGCGCAACTATCAGTCTTCCGCCAACGCCTACCGCGCAGCAATCAACGGTGACGGCGACCCGCGCTGGACCGAGGTTTGGAGCCGCATCCAACTGGGCAAGATTTTCGATATTACCGGGCAGCGCGAACGCGCCGTCAACGAATACCGCCAGGCCCTGCAAACCAACGACAACACCTTCGGCGCACTCGAGGAAGCCCGAAAATACATGCAGAAGGCCTACGAGCGGCCAAAACAAACACCGCAGCAGTGATTGGTTCGCCGGACTGTTTTAGAATCAGGGCCCGCTAAGCACGGCGACCTAGGCATGAATCCAGCGCTCAGCCTCTTCCATGGAATGAAATATCTCGAAATTCCTATGCGTCAGCAGTATCTTGTGCATACGCGCAGCATGTGCCTGCGACGATGTCTTTACCACGAATGCCCGTTTCGCCTCCTTGGAAAATGGATCGATCTCGTCAGCCATCCTCATCATCTCATCTGCCTGCAGGTCCACCTCCTGAATCGACCTCATGTCGGCAATTTCTGAAAAAGTAGGTTGGAACGAGGGATCCTGCTGCAGAAGCCTGGCATATTGTTCGAACTCGTTGATCGTCACCCGATTCCCGAGCGTGATCACCACCAGCTTTTGCTCCGGGTACAAAATGAAACTCGCGCCTTTCCCCTCACCGATCGCGTACCGACGAGGCAGGCATGCAGCTCGCGCATCTGACAAGAAAGGCCACCTCCGGAACTTGCCTGTACATGGGTGAGATCGGCGAATTTCAATGTCGACTTGAAGTACTTTGGTGCGCAATTCTTCGCAATCGTCCTCTCCCGCTAACCTTTTTCCCGCCTCCGGGGTCTAAGTAAGTACATGTGTGCAGGGGAACTTTCATCGGTTCATCTGCGTATCTCTGATCAGATGGTTGGGCGGGATTGAGACCCCTCGCCTGAACGTTACCCGGGTGCCCTCACGCTCCTCCCCGGAGGCGTGGGGGCATTATTTTTGGGCGAAGATACGATGTTTTACAATCCAGCGATGCCAGATTCGTCGCAGCTCCGTCTGGAACGCGTGTTGGCGCAGCTTCGGCTCTACGAGCATCCGCTGCTGAGTTTCTCGGCGCGCGCCAAAGGCGAGGGCGTTGAGGTCGTCATTCAGTTCAAGGATGAGAGCGTTCCCGTACATACTTACTACTTCGATCTCCATCCTCGCGATCTCGACGATACGCAATTTGAGTGGAGCTTCCAACGGCAACTTTACGACGCGCTGCACGACTACTTTGTCGAGATGTTCATCCGTACGCCGCAGGACCGCGCTGACCGCCAGAAGAAGGGGCTGTGAGCGAACTCCGGCAGATCATTGAGCGGGAGATCCGCGAGCGCGGACCGATTCCCTTCTCTCGCTACATGGAGTTGTGTCTCTACCATCCCGAACTCGGTTATTACTCTCGCAACGCGGCGCAATTCGGAAAGGCGGGCGACTTCTACACTTCCAGCGACGTGCATGCGGTCTTCGGAAGATTATTGGCGCGGCAGTTTGACGAGATGTGGCGCGCGCTGGGATCGCCAGAGACGATTACGCTGAAGGAACTCGGTCCGGGACGAGGGCTGTTTGCGCAGGACGTGCTCTCTTGGTCGGAGAAGAAGTTTCCGGATTTCTTCCGCGCCGTGCGTTACCTGTTAGTCGAGCAGTCGCCGAAATTGCGCGAGCGTATCGCGGAGACGCTTAAGCATCATTTCGAGTCCGGCAAGGCTGCGTTTTCAGATTCTTCTCTTCCCGCAAGCTACGCGGGAAATAGGAGGTCTGAAAACACTGCTTCAATCATCTTCGCCAATGAATTCTTCGATGCGATTCCGGTTGAGATTGTGAGCTCCGAGGGCGCGCTGCGAGTGGGAACGCAGGATGGGCGATTCGTCGAAAGCTGGGCTCCGACTTCGGCGGATGAACTTGAATTTCTGGACCGCTACTCGATCCATCCGGAAGCAGAGGAACGGGTGGAGATTCCACTGCAATCACTCGCACTTTTGCGCGCCGCCGCTGATCTTGAACGTGGATTCCTGGTCGTCATCGACTATGGTTACACGCGCCAAGAGCAACTCGCAGGACGACACCGCGGAACTCTCAAGGCGATTCGCCAACATTCGGTGAGCGCAAATCCCTATGAAGCTCCGGGCGAACAGGACCTCACTGCGGACGTAAACTTCACGGCGCTTGCGGCTGCGGCCGAAAAGCAAGGAATGCAAGCGCAGAAACTCATCACGCAATCGCAATTTCTCATGGGAATTGGCGAGGCCAATCAGTTTGCTGATGCGTTTGAGGACTGTCGTATGCCGCAAGAGCGGACGAAGGTCGCGCTGCAGCTCAAGCATCTGGTTACACCTGCTGGGATGGGAGAGAGTTTCCACGTGCTCATCGCAAGCAAGGGAAGCGAAGCGGAGCAGGCATCGCGGCTAGCTGGACTGAGTTTTGGCCTGCGATAGTTTTGGATTTTCGTGGTATTTACCTTTTGGTAACTACCCCCCCCCTCCCCTCGCTCTATTGGAATCATTCAGTTAGGGCAACGTCGAAAGATTAATCTATGGCAGTCAATAACTTAGGGGCAAAATCTTGAGCCCCAATGACTTAGTGCTCTGCCGCGTTCTCGGCATGCGCCGAAGCACCTGCCTTACACGCTAGCACTTCTGATGCCGAACTCTAACGAACACCGGCGAAACTTCGGTGTGTTCCATTTTGGGAATTTGCATTTGGGTAAACCATACGGGACCGCACAAGTTTCCGGATTGGTTTTCTATATGAGACTTCACAAATCTATACAGTGAGATTGGACAACCACGCATCCGGGCTGCGGCTTCCGAAGGGGTAGAAGTCGCATCAGCCGATGTCGAGGCGAAGGAGGAAGTCATGAGCCGGTCTGCTGTTAGCGTGCTGCTCTTTGTAATTGCAGTTGGGCTGTGGGTCGTTCCTGCAGGTCAGGCCCAGTCCGGGGATGAAAAGAAAGCGGAGGTGGCACACCGTCCCCTGGTTTACGTGATGCCCAATGCATTGATGAATCCTGGAACGAACGACAACTCGCAGGTGGTGGTGGACTCGTCGCACAATGGCAAGGAACCTCAAGTGGCGAAGATCTATCAGGAACTACAGCGCCGCAACGAATGCCAACCGTTTGTTGCCAACATGATCAAGGACAAGGCGGACTACTTTCTCCTGCTGCAACACGGAGGCGGCAAGGGAAACCGCTGGGCGGTTTCTGATCGGAGCGGGAACGTGATCGCGTCGGGAGAGTCCATGATGCTGGGCAATTCCGTGAAGGACGCCTGCATGGCTATGGAGAAAGACTGGCAGCAGCGGCGAGATGAAGCGCGAAAGTAACTGCCGAGCGCGGCCTTGGCAAGCCATTGTCGAGAACTGAGTGAGAGCAGGTATTCCGGCGCAGCGTTCGGGCCCGTGCAAATACATCTCGGATCCAAGCAGCGCGGGCGAGACGCCCGCGCGACAGCCGGCAAGATACCGGCGCTACGATCCGGAGTGATCAGGCTCGCTTGGCGGTGGGCTCGGCTTCCGACGTGGGGCGCGGGGAGGCCTTCTCATCGGGATATTCGTAGACGCCGCGGCCGGATTTGCGGCCCAGGCGGCCGGATTTCACGTACTGCACCAGCAGCGGCGCGGGCCGATATTTTTCGCCGAGCGATTTGTGGAGGTATTCGAGGATGCTCAAGCGCGTGTCGAGCCCGACGAGGTCGACCAGTTCGAACGGGCCCATGGGGTGATTCAGGCCCAGTTTGAGCGCTTTGTCGATGTCGGCCGCAGAGGCGATACCTTCCTGCAGCATGTAAAACGCTTCGTTACCGATCATGGCGTTGATGCGGCTGGTGATGAAGCCGGGCGACTCTTTGATCGCCACCACTTCTTTGCGCATGCGCTTGCCAACTTCGACCGCGGTGTCCAGGGTATCGTCGTCGGTCTCGAGCGCACGCACGATTTCGAGCAGCTTCATCTTGTGCACGGGATTGAAGAAGTGCATGCCGAGGCATTTTTTAGCGCGGTAGGTGACGCTGGCAATTTCGGTGACGCTAAGGGAAGACGTGTTCGACGCGAGAATCGTCGTGGGCCGGCAGATTTTATCGAGAAGGGTGAAAATCTCGATCTTGGATTCCATCTCCTCGGGAACGGCTTCGATCACGAGATCCGCTTCGCGCGCGGCTTCCTCGACCGAACCGGCATATTCCAGACGGCGAAACGCGGCTTCCGCCTCGGGGGCGCTGACCTTTCCAAGTTCCACGGCCTTATCTAGATTGGAGCGGATTTCGGTTTCCGCTTTGCGCAGCGCATTGGGCAGCAGATCTTCGAGGATGGTGCGATATCCGCCGAGCGCCGCGGCATGGGCGATGCCGCGTCCCATGATGCCGGCGCCGATAACGGCGATGGTCTCGACCTGCACCGCTTATTTCTCCGCCTTTTCCAGATCGGCGACGGCGGCATTGACCGCGGCCGCGGCTCCGCGCAGAGATTCGGCCAGCCGTTTGCGCTCCTCGGGACTCATGTTGGGGATGTAAATGCAAATGCGGCGCAGGGTCGTCGTTATGTCCTCGACGTAGTTCATTGCTCGAATGAGTTCACCGGTGGCAACTACCATGAGACTTCCTCTTTCCTCGCTTTAGAATCTTCCGATCCCGCTGGCATCGCCGAACTCGGCGTTACGAGCCGGATCATCTATTTTGGACGCCCAGCTGAATTTAGTAAAGCCGACGAAAAACCTTCGACCACTGAGGACACAGAGGTTCACGGAGGTGACCCGGCATATAATCGCCATCAATTGTTTTTATGGGGCATTTGCCCTCTGGCGCGAATCGAATAGGGTATGGCAGACAATGTTCTGAAACGTTATATCTTTGCGAGCGATTTTGACCAGACGCTCACTTTCAACGATTCCGGTTATGTGCTGGCTGAACTGGTCGGCATTCCCGTCGAGGAGTTCGAGCGCAAGGCAAAGGGAATGGCCAAGATCAATCTGGTGCAGCAGGGTGCGGAGTTGGCGTACCTGCTGCTGCACGATCCGGAGTTTCGCGCCAAGGTCCGGAAAGAGCATCTGCGCGAGGTGGGCAAGCGCATCCGGTTGAAGAGCGATATCAAACTTTTGTACCAGCTCCTGGACGCAGGCATTGATGGGCACCGGTTCGATTTTTACGTTCTATCCGCTGCTCCCGTGGAAATTGTGCAGTCGGCGCTGGAGGATATTGTTCCGGTCGACCACATTTACGGTACCGAATTTCGTTACAAGCCGACGGGCGAGATTGACACGATCGTGCGGGCGACCGCGGGATACGGCAAGGTCGCCGTGCTGGACAACCTGCTGGTGCAGCAGGTGACCGGGCCGGATCACGTGATTTATACCGGCGATGGAAGCTCTGACATTCACGTCATGCTGCACATCAATGCACGAGATGGCTTGACTATTGCGGTGTCTGAGTCGCGCAATGTTTCGCAGGTCGCGAAGCGGACGGTGCTTAGCACCAGCGCGCTGGCGGTTCTGGCGCCGATTCTCGAGGAAGTGTTGGGCTGGGAGCGATACCGGATCCGCGGATTCTTCGAAGCCAACGGCATGCTGATCCAGGAATGGGAACGAGTGCGCACGGATTGGTTGACAGTGCGGGCAGCCGAACCCGCGCCGACGGAAGCCGAGGCTATGACACCGGCAAACTCCTGACGAGCCGACATGCTGCGCGACAAGAGCCTGATTCCGTTATCGCATCAGCACCAGCACGCGCTGGCGCTGTGCGTGCGCATTGAGCGAGCGTCCCCCATTCCTCAAGGCGATCTGGCGGCGTGGCTGGCGGAGATTGAGCAGATCTTCCAGACAGAAATCGGGATTCATTTCGCTGCCGAGGAGAGCGTCGTGTTTCCGGCGGCACGAAACTTCAGCGAGATGAGTCTCCTGGTAGATGACTTGCTGGCCGATCATGCGTGGCTGCGGGACCAATTCGCTCGGACTCAGAAACTTTCTTCGAGCGAAGTGCGTGGGCTGGCACAGCGGCTGTCAGGGCATATCCGAAAAGAAGAGCGCCAGCTTTTCGAACGGATGCAGGAGTTGATGAGCGGCGAACAACTC
>Ga0209166_10003530_pt1 | contig 11244 bp, 11 predicted proteins | sample Coa_R1_3_FD_187151 | JGI IMG/M metagenome (GOLD analysis project Ga0209166, IMG submission 187151) | Surface soil microbial communities from Centralia Pennsylvania, which are recovering from an underground coalmine fire - Coalmine... | ecosystem: Environmental > Terrestrial > Soil >... | reverse complement strand
TGCCTTCGCAGATACCAATACGCGTAGGTCTCGCCGCGCACACCGGCGCTTCTTGCTTCCAGCTTCTTAGCGCTTCGAGCTTCCAGCCTTGCCACGTTGGAAAAGCTCTCTTCTTCGCGCAGACCTTGCCGTGAAGCCCAGCGCACCGCCTGAAATATCAATTTCGAGAAAATCGACATGTCATCCGTGGATATAATATCGGTTCAAGGAATTATAGCAAGAATAAACCGCAGAAACCGAGGCTGCCATTCTGAGAGCATCCGATCAGGATGGGTGAAGAATCTCAACTCGTACTTCTTGTGCCAGCATCTAAGTTGAGATCCTTCGGGCCGCAAAAGGCGCGGCCCTCAGGATGACACCTCTTCTCACTGCAGCGACACAGCATGAACAACTGTGCGCTACAGTGCCTTTTCCGTTTCGCGGAGGCAATCTTCGAGCGTGCGAATGGCGAAGTCGGCCTGCTCTTCGTCAATCAGCAGCGGCGGCGACATGCGAATCGAGTTTTCGCCGGAACTGAGCGTCAGCAGTCCTTTGCGGAAGGCCTTGCTGATGACTGCGTCGCGCAAATCCGCGGCTTTTTCCTTGGTTTTTTGATCGCGCACGATTTCGATGCCAATCATCAGCCCCTTGCCGCGCACATCGCCGACAATTTTGAAGCGCTTCGGCCAATCGCTGATGCGCCCGAAAATGTATTCGCCCATCTTGCGCGCGTTTTCCATGTAGCCGCTTTCAATCAAATCAAGCGTAGCCATCGCGGAAGCAATGCACACGGGGTTGCCGCCGTAGGTTGTGCCGTGAGAGCCCTTCTTCCACGTCATCACGCTTTCCTTGGCGACAAAAGCGCTCAGCGGCATTCCGCTGGCGATACCCTTCGCGATGCAAACGATGTCCGGCTCGATCCCGGCGTGTTCGTAAGCCCACCATTTTCCCGTGCGCCCGACGCCCGACTGCACTTCGTCGACGATCAGCATAATCCCGTGGCGGTTGCAGATGCGTTGCAATTCCTGCAGGAAAAATGCCGGCGCGGGAATGAATCCGCCTTCGCCCTGAATCGGCTCGATGATAATGGCCGCGATTTCTTCGGGTGCGAACAAGCGCTTGAACATTTGCTGCTCGAGGAGTTCCAGAGTTTCCGTGCCGCATGTTTCGGTCGTATGGCCGTGCGGGCAGCGGTAGGCATATGGGAATGGAATGTGTTCGACGCCGCCGAGCAGCGCGCCGAAACCTTTGCGCTGCGTATTTTTCGACGCGGTCAGCGAAAGCGATCCAAGCGTGCGTCCGTGGAAGCAGCCGTAGAACGCGATGAGCTTGTCGCGCTTCGTGGCATAGCGCGCCAGCTTGATGGCGCCTTCCACCGCTTCTGTGCCGGAATTGCCAAAGAAAACTTTTTTGGCCTCTTTTCCCGGCATGGTCGCCACAAGCTTTTCGGCGAGTTGCGGCATGTGATGGTGATAAAAATCCGTACCGGAAATGTGAATCAGTTCCGCGGCCTGTTTCTGGATGGCTTCCACCACTTTTGGGTGGCAGTGCCCTGTCGAGCAAACCGCAATGCCCGCGGCAAAATCCAGAAACGAGTTTCCGTCGACGTCTTCAACAATTGCCCCGTGGCCTTTCTTGGCGACTAATGCGTATTCGCGAGTGAGCGACGGCGACATGTACTTGGCGTCGGCGGCGATGACTTGCTGCGCCTTCGGCCCGGGCAGCGCGGTAACGAGGCGAGGTGTTTTCAGTTCCAAAGTCGTTGGCATTTCTTCCTCCAAGAAGAAAAACTTCAGGTTGGAGTGAATCAAAACTGCGGAGACAGAGGCAGGCGCGAAAAGATTTACTTCGGTTCGTTCCCGGAACCGGCCTGCAAACAGATTAAGCTAAGTCAACGCCGTAAAGGTTTGGCCGCAGGGCGGCCGGCGGGAAGAAACCCGGGAGGTACGGGGGACGAGTTTTAAAGTTCAAGGTCACTTGCGTTTCCAGCGGACGGTGCCGTCCTTTGCGTCTTCCAGAATTATACCACGATCCGCGAGTTCCTTGCGGATGCGGTCAGCCGCGGCAAAATCGCGGTTTTTCTTGGCGGCAGTGCGGTCGGCAACAAGTTTTTCGATATCCGCATCACTTAAACCGGCTTGCGCACTGCCGTAACCGAGTTCTTGAAGCTTCATTGCATCGTTGTCCTCAAGAACAGCGAAAACTCTGTCAAAGGTAGCGAGGAACTTCTGTATCTCGGCGACGCCTGCCTGGCGGAATTCGCCTTTGTCCATGGCAGTATTTACATCCCGAACAAGATCAAACACAGCGGCCAGCGCGCGCGCGGTGTTAAGGTCGTCAGCGAGGCTGGCGTCGAACTCTTCGGCGGCTCTGGCGATGCGCGCAGCCATGCCTTCCTGCTCGCCCGCGGGGAATTTGCCCTGCTTCAAGCGATCGGCGAAATTGCGGAGGCGCTCGATCGTATTTGTGGCCTGCTGGAGGCCGGCGAAGGTGAAATTGAGCTGTCTGCGATAGGGCGTGCTGGCAAGGCAGAGACGCAACGCCGAGGGCTTGTAGCCTTTGGCAAAAAGATCGCGCAGCGTGAAGAAGTTGCCGAGCGACTTGGACATTTTCTCACCCTCGACGAGCAAGTGCTCGGCGTGTACCCAGTAGCGGGCAAACGGCTTGCCCGTGGCAGCTTCGCTTTGCGCAATCTCGTTTTCGTGATGCGGGAAGGCCAGGTCGATGCCACCCGTGTGAATATCCAGCGTTTCGCCGAGATATTTCATGGCCATAGCTGAGCATTCGATGTGCCAGCCAGGGCGGCCAAGCCCAATGGCGGTTTCCCAGAAGTGCTCGCCGGGCTTGGGCGCCTTCCAGAGCGCGAAATCACGCGCGCTTTCTTTTTCGTAGCGGTCGTTGTCCACGCGCGCGCCGGCTTGAATCCCCGTCAGGTCGATTTTCGAGAGTTTTCCATAGTTCGGGAATTTCGTGATGCGGTAGTAGATGGAGCCTTCGCTCGGGTAAGTGAATGATTTCTCCTGGAGGCGCTGGATCAGATGGACCATGTCGTCGATGTGGTCCGTGGCGCGAATCCAGTGTTCGGGCGCTTCGATGCTGAGCGTTTTGCAGTCGTCCAAGAAGGCTTGGACGTATTTCTCGGTGTACTCGCGAAGGCTTTTTCCCGCCGCAGCGGCGTTGGCGATGATGCGGTCGTCCACATCGGTCAGGTTCATGACGTGATTGAGTTTGTAGCCGCGCAACTTGAGGAAGCGCCGGAGGATGTCCTGGAAAACGAACGTGCGGTAGTTGCCGATGTGGGCGTAGTCGTAGACGGTGGGTCCGCAGGTGTACATTCGCACTTCGCCCGGTTTTTGCGGGACGAAGGGTTCGACTTTTCCGGACAGTGTATTGTGAAGCTGGATTTCGGCCATCGGCAGTCGGCGCTCTTTCTGGTCAATTAGAGAAGCATTGGATTGTATCCGAGGGGTTTGACGCGGAGCAATTGCGAAGGGAGCAGGAGCGGAGAGGCCCTCGCGGCCCGCCTTGCGAAGAGTAACCGAGTAACGGCGGGAGCGGGCGTGGGGGGGTCTCGGATCTGTGGCAAATAAAGGAGTTACAAAGGACGATTTTGGAAGTGTGGCAACCAAAGGCCTTACAAGCCGATCTTGCGGATCTGTGGCAAACACAGGACTTAGCAAGATTTTTGAAGAGGGTGGAGTTTTGCACGGGAGGGATGAGAAAGACCGCGCTGGGGGGCTGCATAAGTCAGGTGAGCAGACAAAGCTCACGAGCAATACTCAGAGCATTGTACTATAAAATTAAGATTTGTCAGGCCGTAAATAACCCATTTATTTTGTGTGGAATAGCGGAGACCGCGCAGAGCCCAAAGCCGCCTACTTAGAAAAAGGCAGCGGTGGGAGAAAAGACTCACGCAGGGAGCTATTGGACTTTAGGGTTTAGCGTGAGGGAGGCGCCGGGCTTGAGCTCGAGGGGTTGGCCGGCGGGGAGGTATTGAAACATGACTTTGGGATCGGCCCACTCGAGCTCCCATCCGTTTTCGATGGCGAGGAGGATGTAGCGGCCGGGGAAAAGCGCAGACATGGCGAAGGAGCCGTCGGAGTCGCTCTGGTCGCGGCGGTAAAGAGACATGTCGTGGCCGGGATCTTGGGGAACGAGAAGAACCATGGCTCCGGCGACGGGCTTTCCGTTTTTCAGGGCGAAGCCAGAAAGAGAGCAATTGGCTTCCGCAGCGTGCACAGCAATGTTGACGGACTGGCCAGCGGGGATTTCGATGGTGCCGCCGGAGACGGTAGCGCCGGTGGCTTCGAGAGAGCTTACGCGGAGGCCGCTTTGCCCGTTGAATTCCACTTCATAGGAGCCTGCGGGAAGAGTCGAGCTGGCAAAGGAGAACTTACCGCGGTTGGAGATGCTTGCGTGATAGGTTTCGCCGGTCTTTAGGTTACGAAAAGTGACCATCTCATTGGAGGGCTCGTTCTCCGGAGCCTGGTCGGGGGAAGCTTGTCCCGAGGAAGATTGATCTGGAGGGGCTTGCGCGGGTGCAGCGGGAGTTGAGGAAAACTGAGGAGACAAAACCACACCGGAGACGTTCGCAAAGTCGCCTTGAGGACTGAGGTCCACTTCGCTGTCACCAGAAACGGCAAGGGTCTTGCCATAGGACACGACACTCCCGTCCTTAGCACTCAGGACCGAGGCGGTCATCAGGCTGACTTCCACTCCGCCTGGAGGGATTCCAGAAAACTCGAGGATGCCTGGGGCAATTTCTGTGCGAGTGGGTTCGGTTTGATCCGCGAAGCCCTCGCCGATTTTGATAGACAGGGCGATGTCGGGGAAGGTATCGACTTGCGCAACGTCTGCGGACGATTCCTCCTGATTGGTTGTTTGCTGCCCATCCTCCTGCTGCGTTGTGATGGTGACCGGGGGTTGAACCGGCACGCGAACGCGGAGATGGACGGAAGGGACAGCGCGGAGATGGAAGTCGGCGGCTTCAGTGGCGCCGGGAGCGAGGGCAAAGCGCGTGGCTTCAGTCGGGCTCGTGGCGTTGGAGAAAAACGTGACGGGGTAGACGACGTCGAAGAGCGAGTCAGCGCCAGAGGAAGGCGGCGGAGCATCAAAGGTAAGCGTTTCAGCGGCACGGCCGACGACAGAGTTTTCCGAAAGGTTTATGTCGCCGTTTATGACCTGCACTTGGGATTGCGCGTACCAGGGGCGGGCATAGACGGCGACGGTGTAAATGGCGGAGAGGAGGTGAGCGAAGCGGTAGCGGCCCTGGTCGTCGGTGGTGGTTTGGCTGATGTTGCGCAGAGTGCGCGAGCCGTCAAACATGCTTTGCTGAAAGAGCAGGACTTTGGCGTCGCGGACAGCATCGCCCCAATCGTCCGTGACGACGCCGGTAATGACGGAGCTGGGAGCCAGCGGGAAACGGATGTGCTCGGAGTCGAGGCCGGGGCCAACGGCGATGGCGGTTGAGAAACCTTCATGTTGATGGAGCGCTTGAGGCGCGTAGCCGCGGCGGCTGGCCATGAGCCGGTACTTGCCAGGAGGCAAATCGGCGAAAAGGAAGCGTCCGCCCGAGGAAGTTAGGAAGACCTGTTGCTCCTCCAAGTTGGCGACGGGAGAGATGTTGACCTCTGCGCCTTCGAGCGGTTGGCCGCTGACGGAGTCGACGACGATTCCGGCCATGCGATAGGTAGCGGGAGAAGGTGCCGCAGGGATGTGTTGTCCGCTTGCGACGAGCAGGAAGCTGAGAAGAGCAGTGGCGCGAAACATGAATCCGCGGGCCATTGCGCTATTCCTCCACCGTGGCGAGTTCGAGGTGGATCGAAGCAGATTGTTTGGGAGAGAGAGTGATTTCCTGAGTCTTGGAAGAAACCTTGGCGAGGAAGGCAGGGTCTTGGTATTCAAAATTCGCAGAGCTATCCACTGCAAACAGGCGGTAAACGCCCGGAGGGAGCGCAGTAAATGTAAACTTGCCGCTCGGACCGGCAGAAAGAAACAGTGGCTTGCGCCGGTCTGAAAGGACAACAACCATTGCGACAACGGGGGAATCACCCAAGGCCACACTGCCGTTCAGGGTGGCGGCATCGTCGCGGAGAACGACTTCAATCGGAGGCGCGGCGCCCGAAGAATCGAGGACAAGATCGTCGCTGAGTAGATCGGCCGAACCCCAAGTTGCTGAATCGAGATAATACGAACTGCTGGACGCGCCAATTGCAAACGTAAGCTGATATGTTCCCGGACGAACCCCAGGAAATACGCCGACAGAATCTCGCGTGAATTCAGGGCTCTCTGGTTGAGCTGAAGGCATAAAGGGAACCGCCCTACTAATAAATTGCTTGTCTTGGGGGGCGAGAAACAACTGGACCACCGGAGGTTGCTGCTCCGCGGAATTGCCGGAAGAGCGGATTCGTACGTTGGCCGGGATATTCGTGGTTGACTGGAGAACCAGACGCAGGTTGGGGAGATCAGAAGCGGCATTGATGTGCAGGCTGGCAAAAGAAATAGCGCTTGAGGCATCTCCATCAACCGCCGCGGAAGCAGCGATAAGCGTGTAGGTCCCAGGAGTAATCCATTTCGTGTGGAACAAGCCAGAGGCATTGTCGAAAATAATTTCGGAGTTCTGGGGCGCGCCGAAGGAATCCTGCAGCATCAGAGAAACATGCTCTTGAGGCGCATAGCCTGAAACGGTGCCGGAAAGGCGAATGAAAAACTCGCGCTTGAGAGAGAAGTTTGCACGAAGCGTTCTTCCCGGAAGAACTTTGAGCAGGACGGCAGAGGCGGGTTCACTGGAACCGCGATAGAACACAGGCGAGTAACCTGAAGGAACGGAAACTTTGCCACTCGTGGCTAAAGCAGGAACCTGGTTCGGACGGGCAAGCAGAAAGTAAGAGCCGGGTCCCAGTCCGGAAATTCGGAATTTGCCTTCGTCATCGGTGACGGCCCTGTGCCATGGATCTGGATACAGACGTTTGCTTTGGGGACCACGGGAGAGGACGGTAATCGTAAAGCCTTCAAGAGGTTCACCGTTCTCATCGGAGACTTCACCGGCAATGGCCCCCTCGGGAATGAGTTTGAGGGTGATAGGCAGGGTGGCTGGCCCAAATTCGATGGAAGAAACGCTGCCCGGCAAGGGGCCGGAACTGTTGCCGAGGAAACCGGGCTTAATAGCTTCTGGAGTAACAGAGCCGGCGGGGAGGCCTTCAAATTGGAATTTGCCATCGGAGTCTGTGAGAGCGGCGCGGGGAGAAGCACCGGAAAGCTTCACGAGGGCATGCGGGACTGGTTGGCCGGAGACGGAGTCCACTACGGAACCGCGAAGGGTGCAAGGGCAACTAGAAGAGGGCATGGAAGATTGAGCGGACGAGGGATTGTTTAAGAAGAGGAATTGCGCCGCCAGGAGAAGAGTTGGGACACAAGGACGAAGCATGATGACCAACGGTTCGATTCAAAGATTCCGGGTCTCCTCCCTGCATAATGCCGGCGCCGGTCCAGTTTACAGCAACTTAGACGCTCATTTTTGACACAAGTTTGTATGGGGATTAGGGATCAGGCCGCAGTCAATGCAATCGGGCCGATTCAGCATGGACCGGTGGCGACGAAGCGGAGGTTTTCGCTGAGGCCGAGGGCGGTGACGCATTGCTTGAGAGAGGCACAGCGACAGCGGAGAAGGCCCTGAAGAAGAGTTTTGAGGCGGAGCCCGCGGGCGATGCTGGCTTCGACTTCGGAGAGTTTTTTCGTGGCGAGTTTTTTCCAGCGCGGCCCGACGGGAGTGTTGTCGCGGAGGCCGTTGAGGAAGAGCTTGATTTCGGGAAGGGAGAAACCCATTTCTCCGGCGAAGCGGATGAGCAGAACACGGTCGAGGGCGTCGGGGGGATAGCGACGCTGGCCGCCGGAGCGGTGAGGCGTAGCGAGGAGGCCGAGTTTTTCGTAGTAGCGAATGGCGGAGGCGTTGAGGCCTGCGCGTTGAGCGAGTTCGCCGATTTTCATTTTTGCTTCCTTTTGAGTTACGTACTTTCGAGATTGAGCCTAGCCGTCGACCAGTTGTGCTGAGAGTGGGTCGGTTGAGATCCCTGCCTGGGCAGGCAGGCTTCGGCCGCAAAAGCGCGGCCTGAAGATTACACCTCCCAGTGCGCTAGCTAAAACACCGCCACCAGAAACGCGGCGAAAAAGAACGGGTCTGAAGACCCGCCACTACAAAGAGAAATCAGGCTGCGAAGAGCTACTTGACTTAAAGCTGACTTTAAGTTTTAGCATTCGAGGATGGGACGTGGCAAATCCAATTTGGAGGAAGGCCATGAATCAGAAGAAACAGCGGTTCACGAGAATGCATAAGGGAAATGCGGTTGCAGCGGCGCTGACACTGCTGATGCCGGTGATCGCGGGAGTTGCGGTGACAGGAGTGACGGCGCAAGGGCGGACAGCAAACACGGAGAAGCAGATGAACACAACGCAGAGCAAGTTCTACTGCAATACAAAAGCATTAACACCCGAAGAGCGGGCGCACCACAAACAGCTCGGAGATAGGTTAATGGCGGCGCGGAAGGCCATCGTGGAAACGGAGAAGGGATACGAGTTTCAGTTCGGTCCGCAGGACGCGACTCTGGCGGAATTGGCGGACTGGGTTGTGGCAGAGAGCAAGTGCTGCCCGTTTTTTGATTTTCATATCGATTTGGAGAATGAAGGCAAACTGATTTGCCTGCGGCTGACGGGAGAAGAAGGAATCAAGCAGTTCATACGGGCAGAGTTCGGGGTTAGATAAGGTTGAGCAACCTGCCTAATCTAATCCCAGAGGCGGCGCAGTTTGTAAACGTCGAAGATGGGATCACTGCTGACGATGGGGAGGTCTTCCGCCTGCGACTGGGCGATCAGCATGCGATCGAAAGGGTCGCGATGCGGCCCCGGGAGAAGACCGGCGCGCGCAGCGTGTGACGAGGTGATGTGCAAAGGCTCGAAGGATTCCTGCGAGAGGTAGATGTCGAAATGACTGGCCAGATCTGCGGCGTGGGGTAGTTTGCCGATGCGGAATTTCGCGGCGATCTCCCACGCGGAAGCGGCGCTGACCAGGATGGTATTGGAACGCGTTCGGATGAATTTGCGGGCGGCAGGCGGAAGCGCGGGATCATCGGCGAGCCACCACAACAGTGCATGAGTGTCCAAGAGAAGACGCAGGAGTCACTCCCAAGATTTGAGTTCCTCTTCGGGTAGGGGCTCGAAAAATTTGCGGCCAATGATCAGCTTTCCTTTCAGACTGCCGAGCTTGCGCTGGCCTTTCTTTGTGCGCAAGGGCTCGAGACGAACTAGGGGCTCATCGCCACGGGCGATGATGACTTCCTCACCTTCGCAAGCCTTTTCGATGAGGCGGGAAAGATGCGTTTTTGCGTGATGGATTTTTACCGTCGGCATGTTAGCTAAGCCAGATTAGCTAATTCAGCAAATTTTGTCACGTTAGCGGCGGAAGTGAGAGATGAGCCAGAAGAGGATGGAGAGCGCGGCGCTGACGACAAGGCAGGTGACGATCGGAAAGTAGAACGTGGTGTGTTCGCCGCGGTGAACAATGTCGCCAGGAAGTTTCCCCAGGCGGAATGGCAGCTTGTTTCCGAAATAAAGAAAGACACCGATCAGGACGAGGAACCCGCCGAAGAAGACGAGCGAGCGGCCGAATTCGCGTGGATCCATGAGGTAATTTTACCTGAACCCGCAAACGAGTCCTTCGTCAAAGGCGCCCTTTCGCGCATCTCAGTCTGATTCTTGACATGTGCGTTGTTCTACGGTATAGGTACCTGTCAGTAATACTATAATCCTGTTTGAGGCTATTGCCGCGAGTAAAGGCTCTCCCTTAGAGGTATCGTCCATGAGCATACGCTGTTTCCTGGCCATTGTGATGGCTGGCTCTCTGACGTTAGGTTCTCTGGCTGCAAGACCGACAGTGCTCGGAGTTGTAGTGGCGGCCCATCGCGCGCGTCTCAACACGACTGCCTTGACGAACGGGGCTACGGTTTACGACGGGGACCGTTTCTCAACAGAAGCCGGGGGCGCGCTGCGCGTGCAGAGTGGCCCGGCAATTCTCGAACTTGCCGAAGCAAGCGAGGTCAGTGTGAGGTACCGGGCAAACGGCGCGCCAGGCTTGGTAACTGAGCTTGGCAAGGGAACGCTGATTTTCAGCACCGCGCGGGCAGCTTCGCTGCATGTCATTGCACTGGAGGCGAGCATTCGCTCGGTCGCGGACACCCAAACTTTTGCGCAAGTGTCCGTCACCGGTCCAAGAGAGTTACGCATTTGCGCACTGCGGGGAGCACTGCAGTTTTCGTATCGTGGCGAGACGGAAACGATTGCGGAAGGAAAGACTTATCGAGTGATCTTAGATCCACCCAAAGAGAATCCCGAGCAGGGCAGCCGTCTTGCGCCCATCCGATGGCCGAAGGGATTCAAGATTGTGATAATCGGCCAAGGAGCAGCGGTCCTTGGTTTGGGAATTTACGAACTGCTTGAGCCGGAAAGCCCGGACCGGCCGTGAACGAATCCTATACCGGTCAGGAAGCGCAGATTGTTGAAAACGCAGAGTCAGATCAATTCCATGGAGGAGAAGAAGTAGCTGATTTCGAAGGCGGCGGTTTCCGGGGCGTCGGAGCCGTGCGTGCAGTTCATTTGGATGCTGGTGCCGAGATCGCGGCGAATCGTGCCGGGCGCGGCTTTTTTCGGGTCGGTGGCACCCATGGTTTCGCGCCATTTCGAGATGGCGCCTTCGGCTTCGAGGACCATGGCGAAGATTTTGCCGGAGCTCATGAAGTCGGTGAGTTCGCCGAAAAACGGGCGCTCGCGATGGACGGCGTAGAAGCCACCGGCTTCTTCTTTGGTTAAGCGCATGGATTTGATGGCGATGAGCTTGAAGCCGGCTTTGTGGATGCGAGAAAGAATTTCGCCTTGAAGATTTCGCCCAACGGCGTCCGGCTTGATGATTGCGAAAGTGCGTTCGAGTGCCACGAATTCTCCTCCGAAACCCACAGAAGGGCCGGGCTAAAGCCCGGCCTCTACAAAATCAGGAAAAGCCGCCTAGGACACGCCCTGTCAAGTTACGCGACCAGCGCCAAGCTGAAGCCTGTGCTACCCACACCTATTTCAAGGAGGTGGCGACAGTGGAGCCGAGTTCCGCGGGAGTTTCGACTGTGCGGATGCCCGCTGCTGCCATGGCCGCGTATTTATCTTTCGCAGTACCTTGACCGCCGCTGATGATGGCGCCGGCGTGACCCATGCGACGGCCTGGCGGCG
>Ga0209166_10003528_pt1 | contig 11247 bp, 12 predicted proteins | sample Coa_R1_3_FD_187151 | JGI IMG/M metagenome (GOLD analysis project Ga0209166, IMG submission 187151) | Surface soil microbial communities from Centralia Pennsylvania, which are recovering from an underground coalmine fire - Coalmine... | ecosystem: Environmental > Terrestrial > Soil >... | reverse complement strand
CGATCTGCGAAAACGTGGTGAATTTGCCGTAGATGCTCGGCGGAAAAGGGCGGTAGCCCGACGCCAGAATAATCACCGCCGCCACCGTCAGGATGAGCAGGTCGCGGCTCAACACCAGAATCGTAAGCCACCAGGCGAGTTGCTTCCCGAAAGCCAAAACGATAAACGACGACGAGAGCAGCAGTTTGTCGGCGATCGGATCGAGGTATGCACCCAGCGAAGAGCGCTGGTTGAATTTCCGCGCGATCAGTCCGTCAATGCCGTCGGAAAAGCCCGCAATCACCAGAATCAGCAACGCCCATTTGTACTTTTCGTACGAAACAAAAATCAAAAAGAACGGCAGGATACAAAGCCGGAGAAACGTAATTTGGTTGGGTACGGTCCAGATGCGGCCTTTCATTGTGATTAAGAATAGCGTAATTCACGGTCATTTTTGAGGCAAATCACGGCTAAATGCCGGATTGCCTGGTTCTATTCCGGCGAAAGGAATCCAAGAATCGCATCCTGGCAAATTCTCAGGTAACTCGGTTTGCTCAAAACGCTGAAGACCCGGGGCTATTTGCCTGAAGACCTTTCAATCTTCTCTTCTTCTTTTACTTAAAACTTATAACTCACAACTAAAAACTGACTTCAGGGCTCAAGCGAATTGCGCGAGATATTCTTGTAGAGAGCGGCCGAGCTTGCGCGCGAAAAGTTCATTCATCGAAGGAATCGAACCGGAAGGCTCGTCGAGCGCGACGCGCTCCACGCGGTGCATGGGAAAAAACACGGTGGGAAATCCCATGCGCTCGCCGTCGGGTTCATTCATCTGGCGGATGAAATGATCGAACGAATTCAGGTCAATGGCCCGCAGCGTGACGCCCGAAGGGTTGATGGCCAGCAATTCGCCCCACACCTTTTCCTTGGGCGTGTGCAGGCTGACAATCACGATGGAATGCGGGTCCATGGTTCCAAATGTCCCTGTATTCAGACTAACGCATTTTTTGTCCCGTAGAGGACCCAACAAACGTCCCTGTGTCATTCCGAGCCTTTAATGTAATTCAGACCAACTATCTCATTTGGTGCGCTCGTAAGCCTGGTTCAGCCACCACAACGCGTCGCGCAAGTCTTCCGCGGAGCGCACGTTGAACGAGAACCAGCGCTTCCCGGGAGCGATGCGCGAGTCCTTCAAGGCGCGTTGCTCCAAGTCCTGCGGCATCGGGTCGAATCGGAAAATGACGGAATTGGGAGTATCGAATCCGCGCGTCACCGGCAGCCCGCCAAAAATCTTCTTACGCCGATAGAGGCCCATCATGCCAAACATGGGCTTCGTGGAAATCTGCGGCCAGCCGCTCACTTCGGTTTTCAGCATCGCCGACCACTGCTTCATCTCTTCGGAGATCGGCGGCATCTTCGGCCGCTCGCGCATTGCCCGCGATTTCCAACTGCCCGGCTGACCCAGCTTTGTTTTGTCGCGCATGCAATTTCTTCAGAAAGCTACGAGTTGCGAAGTCGAAGTTTAGATTTGGCGCACAACTCCAAGGCAATGGCCATTCTTTCATCCTTTCCCTTGGACCAGCCGCACAACTCAGCATGGCGAGGATGAGGCTTCGGGTCAGGTTCAATGGTCAGCTTTAGTTCGTAAGCACAGAGTTTGTTGAAGTCCGCGCGAGCCAAGGTTCGGCGCCTTCGCGGACCGCCTGCCACCGTGTCGCCGATGTGCCATATTTCTTGATCCTGAAGATCGTCGATCCAGAAAACCGAAAGTCTCAGGCTGGGATCGTCGAAGGCTGGGCGTTTCGCGACCCGTTTGCTAGAGCTAAAATGCCTCTTGTCAAAGATGAAGCGGGAAAGGATATCGTAAACAACCGGCTTCGGCGCGGGGGCACTCAAACTACCGGGTTGCTCTCGCAATACCGCGAATAATTTCCGGAGGACACGCTTCAGAAAGTTGCTCAGTACCATGTATCTTGCTCTTCTCGCTGAATCTGCCAGCAAACGCGATTCGGCCGGACTTGTTAATGCTGACTGAAAACATCTTTTGTCCGGGCCCTAGCCAGTCAAATGAGACCTCACCGTCCACGTCAGGGGCAATCTCGGGTGCAGGCATGGACCTAGGAAGTAAGAAAGCAAACTCGATTGCTGCGCGGGCGGTATCCTCGTCTACTGGTCGCATGCCAGATGCGATGTTTTCTGTCTTGGCTGAATCGTCAACCAATTCATCTATCTCCGAAATTAGAGCTTCCATTCTCGGCGCTGCGTAGTGTGCGAGCAACTCTTTCAACTTGCGATCTAGAAATGATGCCGCGTCACTTGACCCAGCCTGGCCCCACTCCGTCAGGGTAAATGTAGAATCCCATTTCGTACTGGATACGATCATCGGTAATGCTCCAATGCCTTCTCCGTCAGAGACGAGAAGAATATCAGATTTGCTGCTTCACGCAGCCTGTCAAAATGTGCCCAGAGTTCCAACGATCTCCCGTCATATTTCTGCAATCCTTGAACTTCGATGTCCAACACGACAGGGGAGCTGGTAGAATCAGGGGGCTCTAACACTTGTGCGATGACTGCCATTGCGTTTGCGTCAGCAAGGGGCACCTCGACCCTATGAAAGAAGCCAGTGAGCAACTGCGGCGCCCCAGGTGGGATGCGTGGACCTGCAGTTAGGTAATCGTCAAAATCCGCTCCCAGCGGTATTTGAAGTACGTTGATGTAACGTAAGACTAGCTTTCCGACGGACAAGTTGCCTACCGGTTTGCAGTATTGAAGCCAGGTTTCTTGAGCCGAGGCCTTGAAATCTGCCCACTTTGTGTACCCTCTTAAAATGCTGAATGTCATTCCGCTCCGGCGGAGTTGAATTACCCTTGAGCCATCATTTGAATCAAAACGCCAGCCATCAACCTCTTCACCAGTAACCACAGCTTGCGCCGGTCTCTCCAGATCTATCTGAAACCGAAACTGTCCCCGCTTCAGTGGGCGCGTGGTTTCAAAACCCTCCAGTCTCTGCTCTTTGAAACTCTGTACAAGAGAGGTGGGCAGCTCTTCTGAGAGCTGCAGGCCCAGGAGCGCCTCCTTCAAAGGCGGACGCGAAAGATGTAAGTCGTCAGCCATGAATTTTCCTCTCCCAATAGCTACCGCGCGGGAGTTTAGCAAAAACCTGCCTTAATAGCGTCAAGTTGCACCTTGTTTCTCACATTGGCATGGGCTTGGGGCCGCTGGGCGGCACCATAAGTTTTGGCTCGGTGAGCGATTGCACTTGCTCAAGTGTGGCGTCTGGAGCGAGTTCGCGGAGGAGCAGGCCCTGTGGCGTGACGTCAATAACGGCGAGCTCGGTGACAATGTGATCCACAACTTCTACACCGGTGAGCGGGAGCGTGCACTTTTTCAGGATCTTGGGCTTGTTGTCGCGCGTGGCGTGCTCCATGGCGATGAAGACGCGCTTGGCCCCGGCGACGAGGTCCATCGCGCCACCCATGCCTTTGAGCATTTTGCCGGGGATGGCCCAGTTGGCGAGCGTGCCCTTTTCGTCGACTTGCAGCGCGCCAAGAACGGTCAAGTCAACGTGGCCGCCGCGAATCATGGCGAAAGAATCCGCCGACGAAAAATATGCCGTGCCAGGAAGCTCGGTGACGGTTTCCTTGCCCGCGTTGATGAGATCGGGATCCACTTCGTATTCGAGCGGATAAGGCCCGACACCGAGCATGCCGTTTTCCGACTGCAGAATCACGTCCATGCCTTTGGGCACGTAGTTGGCCACCAGCGTAGGCATGCCAATGCCAAGATTGACGTAGTAGCCGTCGCGCAACTCCAGCGCAATCCGCCGCGCAATCCGTTCGCGTTTCTGCTCTTCAGTAAGCGACATAATTGTACAAATGGCCTCACTTCCCTTTGAATAGGTGCGGATAAATTCTTAATGCAAAGGTGACGAGCACCGCAAGCGACTGAAACGCGATCGCTAGCCAGAAGCTGCCTGGATTCTCGTCGCGCGAAATCCTCCTATATGGAATACGTTGAAGCCAAATCTCTCCCGTCACGGCCTGTCCAATCACCACGGCCGCTGCGATTATCAGAATCAATGCAAAGCCTAGCGTCATTGTTGCTTCTTGACTGTGCGGCGCTCGATGCGCTTTTCATATTTGGGCCCCTGGAAGATGGCGTCCACGAAGATGCCGGGGGTGTGCACCTGATCCGGCGGAAGCTGGCCGATGTCGAGCAGCTCTTCGACTTCGGCGATGACGTAATCCGCGGCGGTGGCCATCATGGGATTGAAGTTGCGCGCGGTTTTGCGATAGATGAGGTTGCCCCAGCGGTCGCCCTTCCACGCCTTGATGAACGCGAAGTCGCCGCGCAGGCCGCGCTCCATCACGTACATGCGGCCGCCGAACTCGCGCGTCTCTTTGCCTTCGGCGACCATGGTGCCGTAGCCGGTGGGCGTGTAGAAGGCGGGGATGCCGGCGCCGCCCGCGCGCAGGCGCTCGCTGAGCGTGCCTTGCGGGTTCAGCTCGACTTGCAGTTCGCCGCTGAGGACCAGCTGCTCGAAGAGCTTGTTCTCGCCGACGTAGGTGGAGATCATCTTTTTGACCTGGCGCTGCTGGAGCAGCACGCCGATGCCGAAGTCATCCACGCCGGCGTTGTTGCTGACGATGGTGAGGTTCTTCGTGCCTTTGCGGCGGACGGCAGCGATGAGGTTCTCCGGGATGCCGCAGAGGCCGAAGCCGCCCATGAGAATGGTGGCGCCGTCGTTGAGCTTGACGATGGCGGCGTCGGCGGAAGCGATGCGCTTGTCCATGAGGAGTTATAAGTTATAAGTTGTAAGTTCTAAGTTTCAAGAGAGAAAACAAGGCTTTCATTGCAACAGTTTGGGCGATAAGTTTTTGGTTTAAGACCGAAAAAGCAAGAGGCGCGTTTGGTGAGAAGCGACGGCCATTTGGACTACCCTCCCCCCCACCTTTTTATGGAACTGCGCATTCTAAAGGACTTACGCGGGGCTGTTTTTGTAAGTGCGCATTCTAAAGGAGTTACGAGACGACACTTCGTAACTGCGCATTCCAAAGGATTTAGCGCGCCTAAGCGATTTGCAGCGATTCTTTAGGTGGCGCGCTTTCCTGGCTTTTTTCGGACATGCCGCGTCAGCGGCTGCCCTTTATTCCTAAGATACTATACTCTCGAAATAGCCTTTTGTCCAGGAAAAGTAAGCGAATGGCAGATAAGCGAGGTTCAATGGTGATGCTGGCGGGTTGAGTGGTTTGAGTATAATCTGCCGCCATGAGCGGGAAGGCTGGGTGGTCGCGGAGAGATTTTATGAAAGTGACGGCGAGCGGACTTGCGGGAAGCATGATTGGCGGCACGGAGGCAGGCATGGGCAGCTATGGGGCTTCGGGAAAGACGGGCGCGGTTGATTTGACGAAACTCAGCCTCAGCGAGGCGGCGGCACTCGTTCGGGCGAAAAAGATTTCACCCGTGGAGCTGACCCAGGAATGTTTGAAGCGAATCGAGCGGCTGAATCCGAAGCTGAATGCGTTTATCACCGTTACGGCGGAGAGCGCATTGGCGGAAGCGCGCCAAGCGGAAGCCGAGGTTCAGAAAGGCCAGTGGAAGGGCGCACTGCACGGGATTCCTATTGCGTTGAAGGACCTGGTGGATACCGCGGGCGTGCGAACAACGGCGGGCAGCGCGGTCTTCAAGGACCGTGTGCCGACGCAGGATGCCGAGATTACGCGGAGACTGAAGGCGGCAGGGGCGGTGCTGCTGGGCAAGCTGAATATGCATGAGTTTGCCTATGGGGGCAGCTCAGTCATCAGCGCGTTCGGGCCGGTGCGGAATCCCTGGAATGCCGAGTATTCACCCGGCGGGTCATCGGGAGGCTCGGCTGCGGCGGTAGCGGCTGGAATGTGCTTTGGGGCCATCGGGTCCGACACTGGCGGCTCGATCCGGGAACCTGCAGGTTATTGCGGGATAGTGGGCCTGAAGCCGACGTACGGGCGCGTTAGCACGCGGGGCGTTATACCGCTGTCGTGGTCACAGGATCATATGGGGCCGATGACGCGGACGGTGCGCGACGCGGCGCTGATGTTGCAGACGCTTGCGGGGTACGATGCGGAAGATGTAACGAGCGCGAATGCGCCGGTGTCTGATTATGCGGCTGCGCTTGAGCAGAAGCCGAGTTTTCATTTGGGGGTTCCGCGCGCTCACTTTTACGAGGAACTGGATCCGGAAGTTCAGGAGGCGATGGCGACGGCGCTTGGCGTTTTAAAGAAACTTACGGCGAGCCAACAAGACATCGAAATCCCGACAGGCGGTGAATTCGCCGGAACCGTTCTTGTGGCCGAAGCGTATACCTATCACGAGAAAAACGTCGCGAGTCATCCGGAACTTTACCAGCCGGAGACTCTCAAGCGAATTCGCGCGGGGGCGGAGGTCAGCGCGAGCGCGTACATTGCAGCGCACCGGGAACTCGAGCAGGCCCGGCGGGCAACGCCGCAGATTTTCGACGGCGTGGATATTCTGGTGACGCCGACGTCCCCTGTGCCGCCAAGCAAGATTTCGGAGCTGCTAGGCGAGCCGGACAAGCTGCGCGGCAGAGAACTCCTGATGCTGCGCAATACGCGGCCGTTCAACGTGCTGGGATTGCCCACGATTTCGATTCCATGCGGGTTCACCAAGAGCGGCCTGCCGATTGGCATGCAGCTCACAGGTCCGATGGGAGGCGAAGCGGCGGTGCTGAGCCTGGCGCAGGCTTACGAGCAGGCGACGGAATGGCACAAGCGCGAGCCCGCTGAGGGCTAGTTGAGTTTGGATTTGCCGTGGCGGTGCTTGGCGTTGGCGAGGAGCTGGTCGAGGGCGGCGCGGTCGAAATATTTTCCGCGAAGCCAGACGGCCTGAATTTGGGTGGTGTTGTGGATGTCGGCGAGGGGATCGGCGGAGAGCAAGACGAGGTCGGCGCGCTTGCCGGGAGCGACGGAGCCGAGTTCGGCTGTGCGGCCGAGAAATTCCGCGGGGCGCAGAGTGGCGGCTTGCAAGGCGGCGAGCGGAGTGAGGCCGGATTCAACCAGCAAAGCCAGCTCGTCATGCAAGCGGAAGCCGGGCATGCAGTAAGGATTCATGGCGTCCGTGCCGGCAAGCAGGGGCACGCCGGCGCGGAACATCAGGCCGACCATTTGCTCGTCCGCTTTGAAGAGGCCGCTGTGGAGCTCGAACTCTGAGGGGGGCCATCGGCGAAAGCGGAAATCGTTTGCGGGATCCCAGCGGCGGCGTGAGACGGAGAAGGATGCGGTTGTGTTTCGTGTGCGGAGCGGGGACGATGAAGCGCCGGAAACATTTGGGCTAGCTGCAGCGTTAGGCATATAGGAACCTTCGGACGGAGGTTGCGTTTATTCTAGACGGCGGAGAAGCCGTTTTTTACCGTGTTGGGGGAAACGAACCTTCTAGATAAACACTGCAGGACAAGTTTGGGAGGATAGCGATGAAGGGTTCATGGATAATGATCGGCCTTGGTGTGTCTGCAGTGGTGCTGGCGGCGATGACGCCGCAGGCGCGGACAAACAACGAAACCAGCGCGAACTCGCCGGTGTATACGTCAGATGGGAGCTTGAAGTTCCCGGCGAACTATCGGGAATGGGTGTATCTGACTTCCGGCGTGGACATGAGCTACAGCCCCAATATGGATATGGGGCACTCGATGTTTGACAATGTTTTCGTAAATCCGGAAGCGTACAAGGCGTTCCTGCAGTCGGGCACTTGGCCGGACAAAACGATGCTGGTGCTGGAAGCGAGGATGGCGGGGAGCAAAGGCTCGATCAATAAGAACGGGCATTTTCAGACGGGAAACATCATGGGACGCGAAGTGCACGTGAAGGATGAGGCGCGATTTCCGGGAAAATGGGCGTTTTTCAATGCCGAGGACGGGGTGACCGGGAAGCTGCTGCCGCGGGAAATGGATTGCTACTCGTGCCACGCACAGCACGGAGCCGTGGATACGACGTTCGTGCAGTTTTATCCGACGCTGCTGGAGATTGCGAAGAAAAAGAATACGCTGAGCGCGGCGTACGTGAAGGAAGAAGCGGGAAAATAAACGAGAGCGAGTAAATGCGGACCGGCTCGGAAGGCGGTCCCTACGTGGGAATCCGAATCTACCGCGAACGCGCTGCGTAGCGCGAGACAACACTTGCGCGTGACGGGAATAGAAAAACCTTCTAAAATGAGAAAGTAGCCGCGAAATGGGCGTGTAGCTCAGCTGGGAGAGCATCGCGTTTGCAACGCGAGGGTCAGGGGTTCGAATCCCCTCACGTCCACCAATCTTCAGGATTTCTCTGTACTTCTGTTTTTTATTTTGCAACCAATTCTGCAGGACGCCGCGATACACTGCGTCGTATGACTCGCCGCGAATTCCTTGCCATGCTTGCCGCAGGAACTGCTGGAGCGGGCGTGTCCGGTTACCAGGGGGCCCAGGAATCGGGCGGCATGGCGTCGCGTGGAGTCAAGCCGCAGCCTCGCGGAAAACCTTCGGGCCTGCCCTTTCATGCGCGCTTCATCGACGTGGCTGCCCACGCGGGCCTGCGCGCTCCCATTATTTACGGACCCCCAGACCGCATGGATTACATCCTGGAATCCATGGGATGCGGAGTCGCGTTTCTCGACTACGACAACGATGGGTGGCTGGACATTTTTTTGTTGTCAGGAACGCGGCGGGAAGGGCCCGTCGAGGGAGCGACCAATCGGCTTTACAAGAACAACCGCGATGGGACATTCGCCGACGTGACGGCGAAAGCGGGCCTGGTGCGGCAGGGCTGGGCATGCGGCGTAACTGTAGGCGACTACAATAACGACGGTTTCGAGGATCTGTTTATCACCGCGTGGCCCCAGAACTATTTGTATCGCAACAACGGCGACGGCACCTTCACCGATGTGACGGAAGCGGCGGGCCTGGTGCACCCGGGCAAGCGGTGGGGCAGCGGTTGCACGTGGGTGGACTTCGACCGCGACGGCCGCCTGGATTTGTTCGTGTCGAACTACCTGGTTTTTGATTTTGATAAGATCCCGCCAACGGGCAAGGATCCCAACTGTAACTTCAAGGGCATTCCCGTGAATTGCGGACCGCGGGGGCTGGTTCCCGAACGCCCGATGCTCTATCACAATAACGGAGACGGGACCTTCACGGACGTCACCGAGCGTTCAGGCGTAGGCGCCGCGAAGCCGGGGTTCGGGCTGACGGCGGTGGCCGCGGATTTAGACGGGGATGGCTGGCAGGATATCTACGTGGCCTGCGACTCGACTCCCAGCCTGCTGTTTCACAACCGGGGAGACGGGACATTTGCCGAGCAGGGGCTGCTCTCGGGCCTGGCCGTGAATGAGGACGGCAACGAACAGGCCGGCATGGGCATCGCGATCGGCGATTTCGATGCCGACGGGCGGCTGGACGCACTGAAGACCCATTTTGCGGAAGACACGGTTGCTTTGTACCGGAATGCGGGCCACTTGACGTTCGAAGACGTCACACTACGTTCTGGGTTGGGTGTGGAGACGCGGTACGTTGGTTGGGGTGACGGCATCGCGGACTTTGATAACGACGGCCTGCCGGATATTTTCTGGGTGACGGGGAGCACCTTCCCTGAAGTGGAACGGAAGCATCCGGAGTTTGCGCATAAGACGCCGCGGGTACTGTTCCGCAACCTGGGCGGAGGCCGATTTGAAGAGCTTTTGGACATGGCAGGTCCTGCGATTGCTGAAGCGCATTCGAGCCGCGGAGTGGCTTTTGGAGACTTCGACAACGATGGCGACCTCGATATTCTGATCATGAATATCAATGAGCCTCCATCGCTGCTGCGCAACGATGTACGTGGGGGCGGGCACTGGTTGAAGGTGAAGCTCGTGGGAACGCGCTCGAACACCAGCGCCATCGGCGCGGTGGTGACAGTGGCCTACGGGGACCGCAGGCAGGCACAGGCGGTGCTGGCGGCGTCGAGCTATCTCTCGTGCGGGGACAAGCGCTCGCACTTCGGGCTGGGAGCGGCTACGACGGTCGACTTGGAGATCGCTTGGCCGAGCGGCGTTCGCGAGTCGGTGAAGGGCGTCCGCAGCGACCAACTCGTGACGGTGAAGGAAGGGGCTGGGATGGTCGCACGGGAGCGATTTGGCTCGTGAAAGCGATCTGGCCAGCGTTGTTAGCGATCGCGGCTGCAATTTCTCAGGCGCAAGTGCCTTCAGTCCAGAGTCCTTCGGTTCAGCTTCAGGCGCCCGGCGCAGAAGCCCACCTTAGCCGGGGCGTGCAGCTCATGCAGGAGCAGCTGTTCGAAGCGGCGGCGGCCGAATTCGAACAAGCGGTGACGCTCAATGCGGCGGATCCGAAGGCCCACCTTGAATTTGCTGTCTGCTTGCTCTCGCTGGGCCGCAACGATGAAGCGCGCCACCAGTTTGAGGAAGTTCGTAAGCTGGCCGGAGACTCGCGCTACGTCACGTACTACCTTGGACGGCTGGACTTGCTGGCCAATGACTACGCTTCGGCTATTAAGCGCCTCGGTTCGGTAGCGGAGGACCCGCCATTTCCAGACACGGCGTTCCACTTGGGAGTGGCGTACGTTTCTTCAGGCGACGTAGAGCAAGGAACCAAGTGGCTGGAGCGCGCGGCGAAGCTCTTGCCTCGCGACTATCGCGTCCATTACCGGCTGGCAAGGGCGTACTCGAGCGGCGGCCACGAAAAGGAAGCGGCTCGAGAGTACGAGCTTTACTCGCAGCTCCGAGACGAGCACAAGAATACGGAAAAGGACGTGCGCGACTGCTCGAGCGCGCTGCGGGCCGAGCCGCTGGCCGACGCGAGGGAGGTCTGCCGTCGCATTTACGATCCCAACGACTCGGACAAGCTTACCTTGCTGGGGCAGTTGTTCGGTGATGCGGGTGCGTTTGCGGAAGCGCTCGAGCCGCTGAACCGGGCGGTGCAGCTTGATCCAAACTCGTTCGAAGCGTGGCACAACCTGGGAGTCACTTACTTCCGCCTGAATCGGTACAAAGAAGCGCGCGCGCCGCTGGAGAAGGCGGTGGCGTTGCGGCCGGAATTTTATGGCTCGGTGGTGCTTTTGGGCGCGACGCTTTACATGCTGGGTGACGACGCCGCGGCTTTACCGGTGCTCGAACACGCGCACCGCCTCAATCCTGCCGATGCACAGACTGCAGCCGTGCTGGAAAAGCTTCGCGCAGCGCAGAAGAGAGACTGAGAGTCCGTTTCTTAGGAGTGCCCGGAACGCTCGGGGACGGCGCACATTCCCATAATACTAT
>Ga0209166_10003526_pt1 | contig 11248 bp, 10 predicted proteins | sample Coa_R1_3_FD_187151 | JGI IMG/M metagenome (GOLD analysis project Ga0209166, IMG submission 187151) | Surface soil microbial communities from Centralia Pennsylvania, which are recovering from an underground coalmine fire - Coalmine... | ecosystem: Environmental > Terrestrial > Soil >... | reverse complement strand
CTTCCTGCACTGGAAGGTCAGGCCCGAGCAGGTGCGGCTGGCGACGCCGCGCACGGGCCTTTCCACCTATGTCTGGCGGGCCGTGAGCGAGGGCCACCACTTCTGCAAGACCTGCGGCGTGGCGATCGCGCGCACCGGGCCCGACTACCTCTCCATCAACGCCCGCTGCCTGGACGACATCGACGTCTTCACCCTCGAGGTGACCCGCTACGATGGCCGCACGGACATGCCGGGCGGCGACGTCCCGCCGCTAGCCGACTCCCATGGCGGCGCCCTAAGCTCGCCCTGACAACAGACCTTAGGGGGAACCGACCATGATTTTTCGAGCCTGCTTCGGCGTGGCGCTGGCCGCGGCCCTGGCGATGCCGGCTGGAGCCGGTGCGGCCCCCTCCGCAAAGACCAGGCGCCCCGTTCCCGCCGTCGCCCTTGCGCCCGCTGCGAGCCCCGAAGCCGTCGGCTTCGATTCCGGCCGGCTGAAGCGGCTGGACGACTACATGGCCCAGGTCGTGGCCGACGGACGGGTGGCGGGGATGACGACGCTGCTGGCCCGCCACGGCAAGGTCGTGGAGTTCAACACCTACGGGAAGGCCAGCCTGGCCACCGGCCAGCCGATGAGCCGGGACGAGATCTTCCGCATCTATTCGATGACCAAGCCGATCACCGGCGTCGCTATGATGATCCTCTTCGAGGAGGGCAAGTGGCGCCTGGACGACCCGGTCACCCGCTATGTCCCCGAGTTCAAGGACCTGAAGGTGATGACGGGCGTCGGCCCGGACGGCAAGATGGCGGTGGAGGAGGTAAAGCGGCCGCCGACCATGCGTGAACTGATGAGTCATACGGCCGGGTTCGGCTATGGCCTCGGCGACACCAACGCCGTCGACAGGATGTATCGCGACAAGCACGTCCTGCGCTCCAACGGCCTCAAGGAGATGATCGACCGCACCGCGACGATCCCGCTGAAGTTCCAGCCGGGAACCAGCTGGGAGTACTCCAGCGCTGTCGACATCCAGGGCTACATCGTCGAGAAGCTGTCGGGCGAGCCGCTCGGCCAGTTCATGGACGAGCATATCTTCCGCCCCCTGAAGATGACCGACACGGCCTTCGTGGTCCCGGCCGCCAAGGTGGCCCGCCTAGCCGCCGTCTACTACTTCGACAAGGACAGCGGCAAGATCGCCGAGGCCAAGGCCGCGTTCGGAACCGGCGTGCAGGACTACACCCAGCCGCCGTCGATGGAATCCGGCGGCGGCGGCCTCGTCTCCACCACCCGCGACTACGCGCGCTTCTGCCAGATGATCCTTGGCAAGGGTGAGCTCGACGGCGTGCGCATCCTCAGCCCCGCCACGGTGGAGCTAATGGGGACGAATGTCATTCCCGACAGCGTCCTCGTCTCCTCCAACGGGATCAGCGCGCTGCGCTTCAACGAGGCGGTGGGCTTCGGGCTCGACGTCATGGTGGTCAAGGACCCGCGCAAGGCCGGACAACTGGAGGGCGCCGGCGCCATGAGCTGGGGCGGCGCGGCCGGCACCTGGTTCTGGGTCGACCCGGCCAACGACGTGATCTTCGTGGGCATGATCCAGCGCTTCGGCGGCACGGGCGGCGAGGACCTCGGCGGCCAGGCCCGCACCCTCACCTACCAGGCCTTGACGCATCCGGAGCGGTGACCGGGTCCGATTGTCGCCAGCGCCGGCCCTCGGGGCGTGACAGGCTGGCTTCTCACTAGGAGATCGGCCATGGCCTCGATTCACAAGGAACTTTCGCTGCCCACCTCGCCCGAGGCGGTGTGGGACGTGGTGCGCGATATCGGCGCCGTGCACACCCGCTTCACCCCCGGCTTCGTCGTCGACACGGTGCTGGAAGCGGGCGCCCGGACAGTCACGTTCGCCAACGGATTCGTCGCGCGCGAACTGATCGTCGAGGTGGATGAGCAGAGGCGGCGGCTGGCCTACTCGGCGCGCAACGAGCGGCTGATCCATCACAGCGCCTCCTTCCAGGTGTTCCCCGATGGGGCCGGCGCCCGGCTGGTGTGGATCGCCGACGTGCTGCCCGACGCGGCGGCGGCGACCGTGGGCGGCATGATGACGGACGGCCTCGAGGTCATGCGCAGGACGCTGAGCGGGGCGCCCGCGCCGGCGTGAGGGGGCTCGGCCCCGCGAAGGCCACGGTCGCGGGCGTTGATGGGGGGATGAAACACGCGTCGATCGCGGCCGTGGCGGCCGCCCTGCTGCTGTTCGCCGGCCAGAACGGGCGCGCCGGCGCGCCGCCGGCGCCGCCCGCCGCGGTCTCGGAGTTCGTCGTCCCGGGCGGACCCCCGCCCAAGGTGGTGGCGAGCTTCCCGGCCCAGGGGGCGCAGGTCGGCGCAGGGGTGCTGGTGATCAAGCTGGTGTTCGACCAGCCGATGGCGGCCGACGGCTGGTCCTACGGCCGCGCCGAGGGCGGCGACTTCCCCAGTTGCCTGGCCAAGCCACGGCTGCTCGCCGACAAGCGGACCTTCGCGCTCCTCTGTTCGGTGGCGGCGCACCGGACCTACGCCATCGCCATCAATCCGGCCGCGGTCTTCGTCGGCGCCAACGGCCGTCTCGCCAAGCCGGACAGCCTCACCTTCTCGACCACCGACACCCAGGTGCTGGGGCTGCACGATGCGCTGGAACAGGCCGGTCTCACCGACGCCGACGAGCCGATCATGACCTGGAAGGATGCCGGAGCGGGGGTTTCCCGGTCCCCGGCGCCCCGGCCCTGATCTCCTGTTCCCGGACCGCAGAATAACTGTGAACACCAACCCTAACCCGGCCGGAAGGAATCCTCGTTATCCGCCGGAGCGCTCACCGTGTTGAAGGGGCGGACGACGCAGTCCTCCGAGGAGCCCCGCCATGAACACCGCCGCCGTAAGGCTTCGTCCCCAGACCCAGTCGCGGTGGAACAGGTCCTACCACCGGATCGGCGTCGCCCCGGCCACCTCGATCGTCGGGGCGGAGATCTCGGGGATCGACCTCAGCCGGCCCCTCGACGCCGAGACCCTCGAGGAGGTTCGCGCCGCCATCCGCGACTGGCGGGTGGTGTTCTTTCGCGACCAGGACGTCGACAATGACGAGCTGAAGGCCTTCGGCCGCCAGTTCGGGCCCCTGACCCCGGCGCACCCGATCGCCGAAGGCCTGGACAAGCATCCGGAGATCTGGGAGCGGGCGATCGACGAGTACCGCACCCGCCGCACCGAAACCGAGACGCGGCCGGTCGGCCGGCGCCCGCCGCGGGACTACAAGGGCTGGCATATCGACATCACCTTCGTCGCCAATCCCAACCGCTTCTCGATCCTGCAGGGTGTCGACATCCCGCCTTACGGCGGCGACACCCTGTTCACCAATCTCGTCGCCGCCTACGAGGGCCTGTCGCCGAAGATCAAGGTCCTCGTGGACGACCTGAAGGCCGTGCACCAGACCTCCGGCTATGACGGCGCCGAGCGCGCGCCGCGCAAGGACGGCCGCGCCAGCGGGCCGTTCGTCTCCCTCCATCCGCTGGTGCGGATCCATCCGGAGACGGGCGAACGGGTGCTGTTCTTCAACGCCGGCACGATCACCCACATCGCCGGCCTGAAGGAGCGCGAAAGCGAGGCGCTGATCGAGCTGCTCTATCACGAGATCACCCGGCCCGAGTACGGCGTGCGGTTCCGCTGGACGCCGCGGTCGCTGGTGCTGTGGGACAACGCCGCGGTGTCCCACGCCGGGCCGATCGACTACGCCCATTTCGACCTTCCGCGCGTCGTCCGCCGGATCACCGTCGCCGGCGACCTTCCCGAGGGGCCCGACGGCTTCCGCTCCCAGGCGCTGGAGGGCGAGCTGTTCAACGTCCTGGGCTGAGGGACAGATGGCTTCGACCCGTGCCGGCGTGGCGGCGATCGTGGCGGCGGCGCTGATCGCCACGGGGGGTGTGATGCTGGACGCCGCCCACGCCCATCGCGGCGTCTTCGCGCACGCCGCGATGGGCGAGCCGGCGCCACAGGGTGGGCTGGCTCTGGATGCGCCGATTCCGGAAAAGGTCCCCGCCGGTGTCGAGCTGACGATCGGCGATCCGATGACGCAGCATGTGCTGGAGCACACCGGCTGGATCCGCGAGCTGCCGTTCCGCATCCGGTGGGCGCAGATCGCCGGCGGACCGGCGGTCACCGAAGCCTTCCATGCCCGGGCGCTGGATGTCGGGTTGGCCGCCGACATCCCCCCGATCCACGCCACCTGGGTGGGTATTCCGGTGAAGATCATCGCGGTGCGCCTGCGCAAGGACCCTGAGCGGCATCCCGCCTTCGTGCTGGCCGTGGCGCCCGGATCGGGCATCCGCACCCTGGCCGACCTGCGCGGCAGGCGCATCGCCTTCAGCCCGGGCCAGGTCCAGGGCGAGATCGTGCTGCGCTCGCTCGAGGCGGCGCATCTGACGCGGCGCGACGTCACCCTGGTCGAGCTCCCCAGCACCGGCGCCGACCTCTACCTCAACGCCCTGGTCGGGCGGGTGGTGGACGCCGCGCCGATCGGCGCCGGCGCCGCGGCCTGGCGCTATGCCGAGGCCTACGGCGGCCAGGGCGCCCGGCTGATACCGCACGGCCCGACGCGGGACGACCTGGTGTATCTCTATGTGCGGACCGAGATCCTCCGCGATCCCGGCAAGGCGGCGGCGCTGCGCGCCTACGTGCGGATCTGGGCCCGCGCCTCGGACTGGATCGCCCGCCATCCCGATGAGTGGGCCAGGATCTACTATGAGCAGAACCAGGGGCTCGGCGCGGCGGAAGCCCACGCCATGGTGGAGGCGGCGGGCCAGCCGGACATTCCCCGGCGATGGGACGAGGCGATCGCAGCCGAGCAGGGGGCGATCGACCTGATGGCGCGCGAGACCCACCGCGCGCCCTTCGCCGCCGCCGGCCTGTTCGACCGCCGCTTCGAGGCGGTGGCCGCCAACACCGTCGCCGCCAACACCGTCCCCAGGGCCCGCTGAGATGGAGGCGCTGGCCATGAACGCCCCCGTGGCTCCGCGCCTCGAGCTCACGGCGACGATCGCCTTCGAGGCGGTTCCGATTGACTGCGCCAAGGAGGCGGTCCCGCCGGCCGGCCCGCGCAAGGCGCGGCGGCTGGGGCGGGGAGACAAGGTCGCCTTCGGCTGGCTGCTCGGCCCGTTCCTGCTGCTGCTGGCCTGGACAACCGGTTCGGCCGCCGGCCTGATCGACGCCCGTATCCTCCCCTCGCCATGGGCCACCCTCGCCACCGCCGTGGGCCTGATCGGCGACGGTCGCCTGCAGGCCAACCTCGCGGTTTCCGCGCTCAGGGCTGGCGAGGGCTTCGCCTGGGGTGTCCTCGCGGGGAGCATGCTCGGCCTGGTCGCCGGCCTCAGCCAGCTGGGCGACTACGCCATCGACGGCCTGGTGCAGATCAAGCGGTCGATCCCGACCCTGGCGCTGATCCCGCTGCTGGTCCTGTGGTTCGGCATCGGCGAGACGATGAAGGTCACCGTGATCGCCATCTCGGTGTTCATCCCGATGTACATCCAGCTCCACACCGCCCTTCGCGGCGTCGACGTCCGGCGCCTCGAGCTCGCCGAGACCCTGGGGCTGAGCCGCTGGCGGTTCATCCGCCACGTGGTGCTGCCGGGAACCGTGCCCGGCTTCATGACCGGCCTGCGGTTCGGCGTCATGGGCGCCTGGCTGGCCCTGGTGGTGGTCGAACAGCTGAACGCCACCAGCGGGATCGGCTACATGATCAACCTGGCGCGCACCTACGCCCAGTCCGACGTTATCCTGGTGGGGCTGGTGGTCTACGCCCTGCTCGGCCTCACGTCCGACGCGGCGGTGCGCTGGCTCGAGGCGCGGGTGCTGGTCTGGCGCCGGACCCTCGCCGGATGAACGCCGGCTCGATGAGCGCCGCCGACGCCCCGATCGTCCGGGTTCGCGCCCTGGTGCGCCGGTTCACCCTCCGCGGCGTGCTGAACGGCGTCGATCTCGACATCCGGCGCGGCGAATTCGTCGCCCTGCTGGGCCGCAGCGGCTCGGGCAAGAGCACCCTGCTGCGCGCCCTCGCCGATCTCGACCATGAGGCGCAGGGCTCGGGAACCATCGTCACGCCCGAACGGCTGTCCGTCGTGTTCCAGGACGCGCGGCTGCTCCCCTGGATGCGCGTGCTGGACAATGTCGTGCTCGGCTTGAAGGGGCCCGGCGCGCGGGCCAGGGCGCGCGGCCTGCGCGCCCTGGGCGAGGTGGAGCTGGCCGAGCGCGCCCGCTCCTGGCCCTATGAGCTGTCGGGCGGCGAACAGCAGCGCGTGGCCCTGGCGAGGTCCCTGGTCCGCGACCCCGAACTGTTGCTGGCCGACGAGCCCTTCGGCGCCCTCGACGCCCTGACCCGCCTGCGCATGCACGCGCTCCTCGGCCGCCTGTCGGCGGTCCACAAGCCCGCCGTGCTGCTGGTGACCCACGACGTCGACGAGGCCGTGGCGCTGGCCGACCGGGTGGTGGTCCTGGCGGACGGCCGGCTGGCGGCGGACATCGCCGTTCCGAAGGGAAGGGATGGGCGCGTCGGCGTTGTCGACGCCGGCGCGCTTCGCCGCCGGCTGCTGGCCCTGCTCGGCGTGACGGAGTTTCATGAGAGCATTCCCGCGTCCATGAATGAAGAAAAACTAACGATCGAGCAATAATGACTATCTTGTTTTAGGACGAACAATCTCAGATTTGGCTGAATTCAGTCAATGACAGGGGACGTTCGTGAATCTGTATTGGAATAATCTGCTATCGATCTTTGTCGGTGTGATGGCGGGACTTGCCGCCGCCGGCGCGGCCGCGCAAACCGCGACCGGCGTCAGCGTCGCGGCCACGGCGGCCGCCGCCGACGCGGCCGACGCGACCGGGGCCTCGACGGTCGCCGACGTGGTGGTCGTCGCCCGGCGGCAGAGCGAGCGCGCCCAGGATGTGCCGATCGCCCTGTCGGTGGTGTCGGGGGAGACCCTCGCCGCCACGGGCGCCTACACCCTGGCCGACCTGCAGAACAACACGCCCAGCCTGGTGGCCTACGAGGGCAACCCCCGCAATTCCTCGCTGGGCATCCGCGGCATCGGCGTGTCGTCGGCCGCCGACGGCCTGGACACCTCTGTCGGGGTATATGTGGATGGCGTCTACCTGGGCCGGCCGGGCATGGCCCTGGAAGACCTGATCGACATCGACCAGGTCGAGGTGCTGCGCGGACCCCAGGGCACGCTGTACGGCCGCAACACCTCGGGCGGGGTGGTCAACATCACCACGAAGAAGCCGAGCTTCACCTTCGGCGCGACGGTCGAGGGTTCGGTGGGCGACTACGGCTACAACCAGGAGCGCCTGAGCATCACCGGTCCCCTGATCGCCGACAAGCTGGCGTTCCGCCTGACCGCCTTCAACACCCATCGCGATGGCGTGCTGCCCAACACCACCACCGGGATCGCCGCCAACAGCGTCGGCCGCACCGGGGGGCGCCTGCAACTGCTGCTGACGCCGACCCCCAAGGTTTCGGTGCGCCTGATCGCGGAATATTCGCGGGAGGACGACACCTGCTGCGTCTCGCCCCTCGCCCGGGTGCTTTCGCCCGGCCAATCGGCCGCCACCGCGAAGACCTTGGCTGCATTCGCCGCGCTCGGCTACACACCGGCGGCCAATCCCGACGCGTCGCAGAACAATTCGCCGCAGGACATGCTGACCAACCAGCACGCCTTCTCGGCCGAGGTGAACTGGGACCTGGGCTGGGCCGAGGCGACCTCGATCACCGCCTATCGCTACTGGCGTTTCGACCCGCTGCAGGACTCGGACAACACCCCGCTGGACATCATCCAGGTCAACGTGGCGCAGACCCGCGACCGGCAATACTCCCAGGAGTTCCGCCTGGCGTCCAAGCCCGGCCGCCTGACCTGGCAGGGAGGGATCTTCCTGTTCGACCAGGTCCTCGACGACCACTACATCCTCAATCAATACGGCCGCGACGCCAGCGCCTTCTACACTGCCTATACCCGGAAGCCTCAGGTGATCGCGGCCGGATCGCAATATATCGACGACGTGCACGCCACCGCCCAGAGCTACGCCGTTTTCGGCCAGGCCAATTTCAACGTCACCCCGCGCCTGGTCGTTACCGGCGGGGTTCGCTACACCTATGACGAGAAGCACGGCCTGGCCCACAGCTCGATCAACGGCTCGCCCTATGCGGGGGCCATCCCAGCCTTCAGCTACGACGTCCAGGTCGACAACGACAACGTGTCCTGGCTGGCCAGCGCCTCATACAAGCTCAGCCGCGACAGCCTCGTCTACGCCTCCTATTCGACCGGCTACAAATCGGCAGGGCTCAACCTCGACTCCGCGGTGGCGGCCGGCGAGCCGCTGGTGCTGCGGCCGGAGACCGTGCGTGACTGGGAGGTGGGGCTAAAACAGTCGCTGTTCGAGCGGCGGGTGGTGGTGAACGTCGACGCCTTCTGGACCGAGCTGAACGGCCTGCAGGCCAACATCTACCCCACCAACGGCGCCAAGTCGTACCTCGCGAACGTCGGCAACATCGTCTCCCGCGGCGTCGAGGCCGACATCTCGGCGCGGATCTGGCGCGGCCTCGACCTGACCCTCAGCGGCTCCTATGACGACGCCTACTACACCAGCTACCCCAACGGGCCCTGCCCGGTGGGCGGGGCGAGTATCTGCAACCTCACCGGCCGGCCGGTCTACGAGGCGCCCCGATGGATCGACAACGCAACGGCGACCTATCGCTTCAACCTCAGCGACAAGGTGCAGCCCTACGCCCTGGTCCAGTACGCCTACCGCTCCAGCGTCTTCGGCACGGTGGACGATGGTCCGCTGACCCGGATCAAGGCCTACACCCTGGTCAACGCCAGGATCGGCGCGGCGCTGATGGGCGGAAAGTACGACGTATCGCTGTGGGTCGATAACCTGTTCAACGTCAAATACTTCCAGAACTTCGGCACGAACTCGATCCCCGGCGCTGGCACGTTCGCGGTCGGCGGACAGCTGGGGACGCCACGCACCGTCGGCGCCACCGTCCGCGCGAACTTCTAACCCGCGCGGCTTAACGCGGGGCGAGGATCATGATCATCTGCCGGCCTTCCATGCGCGGCTCGTATTCGACCTTGGCGATCTCGTCGAAGTCGGTGCGCACCTGCTGCAGCAGCTTCATGCCCAGTTCCGGGTGCCGCATCTCGCCGCCGCGGAAGCGCAGCGTGACTTTGACCTTGTCGCCTTCTTCGAAGAAGCGGTGCATCGCCTTGGCCTTCACGCCGTAGTCGTGAATGTCGATATTCGGCCGGAGCTTGATCTCCTTGACCTCGACGAGCTTCTGGCGCTTGCGCGCTTCGTTCTTCTTTTTCTGTTCCTGGAACTTGAACTTGCCGAAATCGAGGATCTTGCAGACCGGCGGATCGGCGGTGGGGGAGACCTCCACCAGATCCAGTCCCGCTTCGCTGGCCGCCTCCAACGCGGAAGAGGTGGGCATTATCCCCTGTTTCTCTCCGTGCTGATCGATCAGCAGGACGCGTGGCACGCGGATTTCATCATTGATGCGGGGACCGTCCTTGGACGGCGGCGCGGGCATTGGACGGCGAATAGGCAAACTCCTGGCTGTTTATACGGGCCTCTGAACCGGGCCTTGGCTCAGACTATCACGGTATGTGTGCAAGGTTAATCGCTGGATCAAGACCTTATCGCCGCCAATTCGCCATCGTCGCCGCAGCCGCGTCGAGAACATCGCCCACGGGGAGGTCGGCCAGGTCGGGCCGGCGCAGGACGGTGATCGCCCCGCGCGGGGCGCAAAGGGCCGGATCGGAGCCGGCGGAGAACAGGCACACCGACGGCGCCCCGGCGGCGGCGATCAGGTGCATCGGGCCGGTGTCGTTGCCCACCGCCAGGACCGCCCGGGCGCCGAGGGCGGCGATGCCGGCGAAGTCCGTACGTCCTGCAAGGTTCGCGGCCCCGGGCGCGGCCGAGGCGATGCCGCCGGCAAGGTCCGCCTCGCCGCCGCCGCCCAGGATCTGCACGGCGAGGCCCTGGTCCCCCAATCTGCGGGCGAGATCGGCGTAGCGGGCGGCCGGCCAGCGCTTCGCCGGACGATGCGGCGCCGCCCCCGGGACCAGGAGGGCCACGGGCCGCGGCTCGGCAAGAGCCTCCGCCGGGACGGTGGGCGCCAGCGCCAGCATCCACGAGACGTCCGGCGCCGGGGCCGTCCCCGGCGCGGCGGGGGCGTCCGGCCAGATGCCGGCGTCGCGAAGCTGTTCGGCCTGGCGTTCGAGGGTGTGCATCCTCATCCGGTCCGGGTTGCGGTGGGGCAGGGTGCAGCCGAAGGCGACACCCGACCATCGGGGTGGAAACGGCCGCAGCGCCTGGAAGAGGGCGTTGGTGCGATCGTTCCCCTGCAGATCGTAGACGACGTCCCAGCGCCGTCGCCGCATCCGCCCGATCAGCGTCAGCGCGCCGGCGACGCTCGCCGGCCGCCCTCCCGCGTCCACAGCGTCGAACCAGGGACCGGCGGCCGCCAGGCCCGCGTAGAGCGGGGTCGTCAGCAGGGTGATGTGGGCGTCGCTGTGAACGGCGCGGATGCGATCGAAGGCCGGGAAGGCCTGCACCATGTCGCCCAGGGCCGAGAGCTTGATCACGAGGATGCGGCCCGGCCCGCTCATCGACCGCCGTCCAGCAGCCGGCGATAGACCTGGAACGTCGCCGCCGCCATGGCGTCCGAGGAGAAGCATTGCAGCACGCGGGCGCGGGCCGCGCGGCCCATCCGCCGCCGATCCTCCAGGGGCGTGGCCAGGGCCGACGCGATCGCCCCGGCCCAGGCGTAAGGACCGCCCGGGGGGACGAGCCAGCCGGTTTCGCCGTCGACGATGGTGTCCGCCGGGCCCCCGAGCGGCGAGGCGAGAACCGGCCGCTGCATGGCGCCCGCCTCGGCGACCCCGCGTCCGAAAGACTCCGGCAGGGTGGATGGGGCGAGCACCAGGTCGGCGAGCGCGTAGGCGGCTGGCATGTCGTCCACGGGTCCGACCAGCCTCACCCGATCCCCGACGCCGGCCCGCGCCGCGGCGGCCCGCAGGGCTTCCGCGTGTCCCGGCTTTTCCGCCCTGCCGGCCAGGACCAGCTGGGCCCCGCTGGCCCCGGCGAGGCGGGCGAGCGCCTGGATGGCGACCCCCTGGCCCTTCCAGCCCGTGAGCCGGGCTGCGAGCAGGAGCAGCGGTCGGCTGTCGGAGGGGTCGAGCCCCCATGCGCCGCCAACCG